>Ga0209253_10001024_pt1 | contig 24525 bp, 22 predicted proteins | sample FrelakmetBRP12BR_FD_187145 | JGI IMG/M metagenome (GOLD analysis project Ga0209253, IMG submission 187145) | Freshwater lake sediment microbial communities from the University of Notre Dame, USA, for methane emissions studies - BRP12 BR (SPAdes)... | ecosystem: Environmental > Aquatic >...
TGCCGCGTTGCAAATCCTCGCGAGGTGGACAACCTCGCTGCGGTTTGCGCCTTGCCTGGCGCCGATTTCGACCATTTTCGCGAGCGGCGGCGGGCTTGGTGTGCATCCTTCAACGAATCACTGACTCACCACACTAGCGTCCCGCATGCGCGCCGCAGGCCGTGTCGCAGTGTCCGTCGCCGTCGCCGGCGCCGCCGCCGTGCTGTATGCGCTCGCCGTCCCTCATTTCGAAGCGCGCGAGCAGCGCGCGGCCGGCGAACGCCAGGTGCGCCTCATTGCCGCCATCCGCGCGAACGACCTCGCCGCCGTGCAGGACATCGTGCGCCGCCCCGTCGATGTCTATGCGACCGATGAGACCGGCGAGTCCGCGCTGTCGCTCGCCGAGAAATCCGGTGATCTGAAGCTGTTGGCCGAGCTCGCCCCGCGCCGCGATCGCGCGGCCGACCTCGCGCGCGCGCAGCGGGCCGCCGAGTTCGGGTACGCCATCGGCTTGCGATCCCCGCGAAGCGAGCCCGACTTCGACATCGCGGCGATCGTTCGCGCGGATGCCAGCCGCGCGCGCAGCGAAGGGCTGCCGCCGCTTTCGCCCGAGGCGCTCGCGGACGTCATCGAGCGCGACATCGGCGCGCTGCCCGAAGGGTCGCGCAAGCAATGGGCGCTGCGGAACTTCGCGAACCACCTCGCCGGCGTCGGGCTGCTGCGACGGGCGCAGGACACCGCCGTCAGGCTGGACGATCCGACGATGCGCGGCGAAACGCTGATCTATCTCGTGCAGCTTGCGCCGCGGGGCGACGAGGTCGGGCGCAGCGTCGAACTGGCGCGGCACGAAATCGATGCGATTGCGGATCCGACGATTCGCGATCCGCTCTATGCGCAGCTCGCGCACTTCGCCGACGTGCGCGGACACACTGGCCCGGCGCGCGACACGTGCCGCGCGATCGCGTCGCCCGAATACAGGACCGGCGTCTGCGATCCCGACGCGAAGCCCGAGGCGGAGCCCCGATCGACGAGCAGGTGACGCGATGCATCGATTACGACACGTGATTCTTCGGCGCGACGACGCCCGGTCGGGTCGCCGTGTGCTGCGATGCGCATTCGGCCTCGTGTCGCGTCGCTGGGCGGCGGCGGGCGGCGCATGCCTGTTGCTGGTTTCCGTTGCGGCATTCGGCGCGTCGCAAGTGCAGCGATGCACCGACAAGGACGGCAAGGTGACCTTTTCGGACAGGCCCTGCCAGAATGAAGCCGCGCAAGCCGTCCCGGTCCCGCCGCGTGCTGTTGCGCGGACGGAACCCAAGGCGGGCGTCGTTTCCTACGCGCAGGATGCCGGCGCATTTCGGGATCTGCAGGGCTCCTGGAGCACCTCGAATGTGACTCAGAACGGCAAGCTGCTCCTGGATCGCGAATTGATGAGCAGGACGTGGATCTTCCGGACCGACGACCTGTACATCGAGTCCGACGCGGCGCGGAAGAAGCCGCGCCACTTCACCGTCGAAGTCGATCGGGGCGCCCAGCCCGCTGCAATTCGCGTCACCGCCAGCTCGGCGGCCGACCGCGACGGGTGGCTGATCTACGCGAGGGAACGCGACCAGTTGAAGATTGCCTTCTATCCGGATTTCCAGCGGCGGCCTGCCGGCTTCGAATCCGGCGACGGGTTGCTGATCCTCCGCCTCACGCCCCGCTCGGAGTCGGCGCCGGATTCGGCGTCCGATGGATGTGGAATCCTGCGGGCCGCCGGCGCATACGAACTGATCGGCACGGGCAAGGGACAGCAGAGAAGCCGACAGGACGGCGCTGGCGGCTTCGAGTGCAGGGTCTGGCGGGATCATTCCGTCCATCTGCTGGTATCTGCGGCGCGCGCAGCCGACTTCGACCGGCGGCTCAAGGAAGCGCGCCTGTTGAAGGACTACGAAGTCAAGGAAGAACCTGGTGTGGGCGGCCGGGCCTATTCGACGAGGCTCGAAAGCAATGTCAGCTTCGTCGCGTTCAAGGACGGGAAGATCGTGCAGCTGAATTTCATCGTTCGCGCGGCCGACGTCGCCCAGCTTCGGCAGGTCTTCGGGCGCGTCCTCGAGCAGATTTGACGCGCGGTTGACCGCTCGATCCCGACGCGGGGGTGTTGGCCCCGTGGCTTCTGTTCGGGGGAGCCCGTTGATGCGCAGGCTGTGCGCTAATCGGCGATCCCGATCTTCGCGAGAAAAGGTTGCCAGCGCGGATCGTCGTGCAGGCCGCGAAATGTCGCGTGGCTCCGCAACAGGCTGACCCCGTGGTCCTTCTGGACGTACGCACGCTCGAGCCAGTGGAACGCGGCGTCGGGCTCGTTGCGGTACGCGTAAACCTCGGCAATCTGGATCGCCGCGACGTCCGCGTCGTTGACGATGATGTCCTGCAGCGCGGCGTCCGCCGACTCCGGCGGCCCCATGCCGACGCGCGCGAGCGCGATGCCGGACTTGCGCTCCCAATCCACCGGCTCCTGTTCGAACTCCGCGAGCGCTTCCGCATAGCGTCCCTGAAAGAGGCGCACACGGCCAAGGGTCCCGTGGTGGCGAGGCCCGGCCGGCTTGAGCTGCCGCGCCGTCGCGAGTTCGGCTTCGGCCTCGTCGTACGCACCGGACTCCGCGAGCAGGCGCGCCAGCCGCACGTGACCGCCGACGGCCAACGGGTCCAGCGCGGCGATGCGCCGAGCCAATGCGAGCGCTTCGTCGATCCGCCCGTAGACCGCGGCGAGCCAGCTCGCGGAGTGCAATCCCGCCGCGTTGCCGGGCGCGACCTCGATCGCCTTCCGGAACGTCGCGTCGGCCCCCTTCCAGTCGAGGTCGTCCGACGCGAGGACGTGCCCCAGCGCGACGAGGCCCTCGACCAGGTCCGGCGCCAAAGCAAGTGCGCGATGGGCCGCAGCGCGCGCCTGCGCGTAGCCGTGCGCCGGCATCGCGAAGCCTGCCGCCACCGACTGACTGTGCGCCCTGGAGAGACCTGCCCAGGCCAGCGCGAAGTCCGGCTGCAGCGCGACGGCCTGTCCGAAGAGCTCGATCGCGCGCGCGTTGTCGTCCTTCGCGATGCGGTTCGCGCGGGAACGCGCTTCGAGAAAGAGTTGATAAGCAACGGCATCTTCTCCACGGCCCTGCGCGGCATGCGCGACCTCCGTCGCCACCGCGTCTTTGCGTTGGTCCGATGGCCTCCCGTCGAGCAGCGCGCGGCGCAGTTCGACGACGACGGACTGCGCGATGTCGTCCTGCACGGCGAAGATGTCCGTCAGCTCGCGGTCGTAGGTCTCGGACCAGAGATGCGAGTCCGTCGCCACCTCGATCAGCTGCGCGGTGATGCGCACGCGATTGCCGGCCTTGCGCACGCTGCCCTCGAGCAGGTGCGCGACGCCGAGCTTCTGGGCGATCGTCGGGATGTCGGTGCGCGTGCCCTTGAAGCTCCACGCCGACGTGCGCGACGCCACGCGCAGGCCCTTGATCTTCGCGAGGACGTTCAATAGTTCCTCGGACAGCCCGTCGGCGAAGTGCTCGTTGTCCTCGTCCCGGCTCATGTTGACGAACGGCAGCACCGCGATCGACGGCACGCCCGCGTCGAGGGACGCGAGCAACGTTCGCAACGGCGGAAACGCCTGGGCCAGCGACGGATGCGCGAGTTGATAGATCGTCTGCCTGCGTGCGAGGTCCTTCAGGCCGTGTTCGCCCAGTGACTTCAGCACGGCACCGGCAGGCATCCGGTCGTGGCACAACTCGCACGTGACGGAGGAGACGAGCGTCTGCCCGCCATGGCCCGCGGACAGCAGGCGCGAAACGTGGTTGAGCGGCGGACCGAAGTAATCGCCGTCGCGCAGTTCCGCGGCCCCGGAATGCAGCGCCATCCGGACGCGGATCGGCGCCTGCGGCGGCCACGGCTCGGCCCGCAGCGCCTGCTGCGCGGCGAGCGCCGCCTCCAACGCGAGCCACGGCGTGGCAAAGGCCGCGTAGAACGCATCGCCGGCGGTCTTGAACACGTGACCGCCGCGCGCCGCGATGTCGTGACGCAGGATCGCGTCGTGCCGCGCGAGCGCGGCCTGCATCGCATCGGGCGCCGCCTGCCACATGCGCGTGCTGCCCTCGATGTCCGAGAACAGGAACGTCAGCGTGCCGGTGGGCGGTGGGGCAGGGATGGGGGTGGGTGCGGGCATCGGGAGCGCGGGACCGTTCGCGATCCTCGCCGCACATTCTGGGCAGTTCGCGCGGTTCGGGCAACTGCCGGAACGGGCGCGGGAATCCGGCGCGCCGGAATTCCGGTTGACCGGCATGGCCGATCCCCCAATACTCGCGTTCGCGAACGACACCGAACCGGAGCATACGCAATGCGGCATGCCACGAGATTTCTGTTGCTCGGCGCGATCGCGGCAGTCCATGCCGCGGCCGCCTGGGCCGCGAACGGCGACATACTCGAACGTACGCCGATCGCCACCGGCGCGGATGCGGCCTTCGTGGCCGAGCGCGTCGTGTACGAATCGGAGGGCCTGCGCATCGTCGGCTTCCTTGCCTACCCGAAAGGCTCGGCCGAGGCGGCCGCGCGCCTGCCGTGCGTGCTGTGGAACCGGGGCGGCAACCGGGAGTTCGGCGCGATCACGCCCGTGAGCTTCCTCGGTCGCGCGCAGCGCGTCACCGCGTGGGGCTACGTCCTGTTCGCATCGAACTACCGCGGCTCGCCGGGATCGGAAGGGCAGGACGAGTTCGGCGGCAGCGACGTCGACGACGTGCACAACGCCATCCGCGTCTTCGACAACCTCGCGTTCGCGGACCGCGACCGCATCGGCATGTGGGGACATTCGCGCGGCGGCATGATGACGTACATCGCGCTGACGAAGACCGATCGCATCCGCGCCGCGGTGATCGGCGCGGGGAGCGCCGACCTGGAACGCTGGATTTCGCTGCGACCGGAGATGGACACGGAGGTCGCGGCGCAGATCGTCCCCAACTGGAAGACGGAGCGCGCGCAGGCGATCGCGGCGCGGTCGGCCGTTCGCTTCGTCGATCGACTGCCTGCCAACGTGCCGATCCTGCTCGTGCATGGCACCGCCGACTGGCGCGTCGATCCGCGCGATTCGATGGACATGGCAAGGGCGCTGTTCGCCATCCGGAAGCCGGTCAGCCTGCTGCTGATCGAGGGTGCCGACCACACGATCACGGAACGCCGTGACGAGTATTACCAGGCGGCCAAGGTCTGGATGGATCGCTACGTTCGCGATCGCGGCAAGCTGCCCGACCTGACGCCGCACGGGACCTGACGATTGCGCCATCCGGCAGAACTGCGACGCCTGATCGGATGTCGGATTCTGCCGGGGCTCTTCGCCGTGACGCACGCCGAAGCGTTCGTCCCCACGTTCCGGTGGATCTACGTACCGGCAACGGACGAGCGCCGGAGGCGTCCGGCGAGGCGCGTGCCGCCTGTTCCGAGGTGTGCCGAGCGCGCGGACGGCGATGGCCTTGTCGCTGCAGGCGCCGTTTCGGGGTTCGGGGACGCGCCTCGAGCCGTACCTTCGGACCTGCCGACCCGAACCGGATGAGTATCATGGGGTCCCATCAGGTGTCGCGGCATGCATGACGGCAACCAGACCGCATCCCGCCCGCGTGGACGCACTGCCTGCCGCCGTCGCCGTGCGATTTCTCCAGTCACCGACCCAGTCCGTTCATGTCCACCTCCGATCCTGTGTCCGACACGCCCGTTGCACCGAAGTCGAAAGGCCGGCGTTGGCCGCGCTGGGCGGCGGAAATCGGCCTCGTCTTGTTGCTCGTGTTCGCGATCCAGTGGTGGCAGGGTCGCGACGTGCCTCGCGGTCCGGCGCCGGGCTTCGCCGCGCCGATGGCCGATGGCAGTAGCGGCAGCCTCGCCGCATGGCGCGCCGCGCACCCGGGCAAGACGGTAGGCATCTATTTCTGGGCGGAGTGGTGCCCGATCTGCAAGATGCAGGAAGGCAGCGTCGACGCGCTGCGCGCGGATTGGCCGGTGCTCACGATGGCCATGCAGTCCGGCAACGATGTGGTGGTAGCAAAGGCGCTGCAGCAGCGCGGCCTCGACTGGCCGACCGCAATCGATGCGGATGGCAGCATCGCCGCGCGCTACGGCCTGCACGGCGTACCGGCGCTGGTGGTGGTCGATGAGCGGGGCGAGATTCGGTCGGTGATGGTCGGCTACACCACGTTGCCCGGTATGCGGCTGCGCATGTGGTGGGCGGCGCTGGGTGGCTGAGGTGGTCGCGTTCGCGCCGTCGCTGGCCTGGCTCGCGACCACGGTCGCCGGTCTCGCGCTGCTGCGCGGCCTGCTGCACCGTGGCATCCGCGCCGGCCTCGCGGCACCGCGAATCCCGCACGATCGCACGCCGGCCGCGTCGGGCCTCGCGTTCGAGACGGTGCGCATCGACACCGCCAACCAGCGGCGCCTGCATGGCTGGCTGATCGCGCCGGCCCCGTGTGACGGCACGCGCCGCCCGGCGGTGATCGTGATGCATGGCTGGGGCGGCAATGCGGCGATGATGCTGCCGCTGGCGCGACCGCTGCACGAGGTCGGGTTCGCGGTGCTGTTCATCGACGCCCGCTGTCACGGCGCGAGCGACGACGACAGCTTCGCGTCGCTCCCGCGCTTCGCCGAAGACCTGGAACACGCGCTCGCATGGTTGACGGCGCGCGCGGAGATCGACGCCAGGCGTATCGCGCTGATCGGACACTCGGTCGGCGCGGGCGCGGCGCTGCTGGCCGCGTCGCGCCGTCCGAACGTAGCGGCGCTGGTGATCGTCTCGGCGTTTGCGCATCCGGCCGCGATGATGCGCCGCTGGCTGGCGGCCAAGCGCATCCCCGAACGTCCGGTCGGGCGCTATGTCCTCGACTACGTCCAGCGAACCATCGGCCATCGCTTCGACGACATCGCGCCGGTCGTCACGATCGCGCGCGTGCGCTGCCCGGTGCTGCTGGTGCACGGCGCCGACGACGACGTGGTGCCGCTCGCAGATGCGCAACAGATCTTTGCGGCTCGTGCTCACGAAGCGGTCGAGCTTCTGATCCTCGGCGGCAGTCATGAATCGTTCGCCGATCTCGAGCAGCACATCGGGAAGCTGATCGAGTTCCTGCGCGCCGCGCTCGGATCACTCGAGGCACGATAAGGCCGCAGGCATGCATGCGTGCTTGAACTCACGGAGGAAGCAATGAGACTCGCGCTGTCACTGCTTTTGGCCGTGGTGGTCTCGGCGATTCCGCTCGCCGTCGCCGCGCCGCCCCACCCCTCGACGTTTTCCATTGTCGCCGTCGATCGCGAGGCGGGCGAGGCGGGCGTTGCCGTCGCGAGCCGCTTCTTCGCTGTCGGTACCGTCGTTCCGTATGCGAAGGCCGGCGTGGGTGCGGTCGCTACGCAGGCGTTCTCGAACCCCACCTTCGGCCCGCGCGGCCTGGACCTGCTGGAACGGGGCTTGAACGCCGACGAAGCGGTCCAGGTGCTTCTACGCGCGGACGACGATCGTGCGCAGCGACAGCTCGGCGTCGTCGCGGCGAACGGGGACTCCGCGACGTTCACGGGCGCGAAGGCCAACGCGTGGGCGGGCGGGCGGCGCGGCCCCGGCTACGCGGTCCAAGGCAACATCCTCACCGGCGAGGACGTCGTCGTCGCGATGGAAAAGGCGTTCATCGAGAGCAAGGGCAAGCCACTCGCCGAGCGCCTGTACGCTGCGCTGGTCGCCGGCGACGCCAAGGGTGGAGACAGCCGCGGCCGGCAGTCGGCGGTCCTGGTCGTCGTGCGCGCGAAGGCGGGCTACGGCGGATCTTCCGATCGCGCGGTGGACGTGCGCGTGGACGACCACGCCGACCCGGTCGTCGAACTGGGCCGTCTCGTCGGCCTCGCGCTCGTGAACGACGACTGGAACCGCGCGTGGACGGCGTTTACCGGGAAGAAATTCGCCGAGGCGCTTCCGTGGCAGGAGCGCGCCGTCACCAAGGCGGAGAAGCATCCCGGCATGCTTCCCGAGGTCGTGTACGACCTCGCGGTCATTCGGCTGGCGGCGGGCGACCGCGACGGCGCGAAACAGGCGCTCGAGCGTGCGTTGACGCTCAACCCCAAGCTTCGCCAGCAGTCGGAGAACGATCCGGATCTTGAGAAGCTGCGATAGCGGCCACGACACTTCGCATCCGAACTCCCTCCATCGCCTCGCCATGACCCTGCCCCTTCTCGAAAACATCATCTGGCACGCGCTGTCGGGGCCGCATGCGCGGTTCTCTGCGGGAAGCGATCGAGCCCGCCGCTATGCGCCGGGATTCTCGCCCATCGTCGGTTTCGCGGACGGCGCGCGTCCCGACTTTGCCGCACTGGCGCCGCATTGCGAACCGGGCCAGCATTTCTACAGTGCCGGTTGGTCGGGGCCCGCGCCCGCGGGCTGGCAGATTCACGTCGACGCTCCGATGGACCAGATGGTCTGGGACGCTGCGGTGCCTGCGGCCGAGCCCGTGGTGAACGCCGTGAGGCTGGGGCCCGAGCATGCGGCGCAGATGCTCGAACTGGTCGCGCTCACGCATCCGGGTCCCTTCGGGCCGCGGACGCCCGAACTCGGCGAATACGTCGGCGTGTTCGAGGGTGGGCGACTGGTCGCAATGGCGGGTGAGCGCATGCACGCGGGCGACCTGCGCGAGGTCAGCGGCGTGTGCACGCACCCCGACTTCACCGGCCGCGGCCTCGCGCGCAGCCTGGTCGAGATCCTGGTGCGGCGCCAGCTGGCGCGAGGCCAGACGCCGTTCCTGCACGTGATGCAAGCCAACGAGCGCGCGCGGGCATTGTATGCGCGCATGGGGTTTGCGCACCGTCGGCAATTCGCGTTGCGCGTCGTTTCGCGCGCGCCGTAGCGGCGTGACCCCTCGGCGACGCCCGACCACTCCTCTTCGCGTCAACCCGCGCGCTGCGACGACACGATCCACGCGTCGCGGAATGCGCGCGAATTCCGCTCGCCGGGCGGGCGCGCGCGCGTGGCAGCGCTCGCTCCCCGTTGAAGGGGTGAACCGGTGCATCCGCGGCCGTTCCGCATTATTCTGCCGGCTGGACCCTGCCAGCGATCCTGCCATGCCCGCCATCGAGTACGTTGTTCGCGCCAAATGGAATCGGCCCCGCCCGTGGGTCGCCGCCATCGCACTCGCCGCATGCGCGGCCACGGCCCACGCGCAGAACAAGTGCACCGCTACGGGCGTGATGGCCGGCGAGAAGTTCAGCATCACGCACTGCGCCGCTGCGGTCTACCCCGACTCGAACAGCGTGACGATCTGGTTCAACGAGGGCCCGATCACGCCGCAGGAAGACCAAGCGTTCCAGAGCAGCGCCTACGCGGATTCGAGCAAGGTCGACCGGATCGCCGGCGACGTGAAGCCGGGAGGCAGGCTGACGGGTCGGATCACCGGCAGTCGCAGCAGCGACGGCCGGCCGTATTCGTGGGACCTGACGTTCGACGTTACGCTGCCACCGAAGGAGGCGGCATCCGGGTTGACCTGTGGGAAGTGAAGCGCCGGTGCCGCGGCACGGCCTGACGTTGGCGCTCCGCGCTTCATCGTTGGCGCTCGCGGCAGCGGCGCAGATCGCAGCACCGGCGGCGACCGCCAGCGATTGGGTGCCGTTCGGCCCGTCGGGTGGCGCGGTCCGCGCGCTCGTGCAGGACCCCGCTACCGGAGCGCTCTATGCCGGTACGTACGCGGGCGGCATCCTCAAGTCGGGCGACGCCGGCGTGTCGTGGACCGTCGTCGCGCCCGAGTTACGCGGGCAGACGGTGAACGCGCTCGCGCTCGATCGGTCGGCGCCGCGCACGGTGTTCGCCGGCACGTACAGCAGCGGTGTGTGGCGTAGCGGCGACGGCGGTGCGACGTGGAAGCGCGTGCTGTTCGGCGGCAAGGACCTGCCCGACGGCCACGCACCGGTCAACGCGCTCGCGGTCGATCCGGTGAATGCGAAGGTCGTCTATGCGGCGACCGACACCGGCTTCAACGCCGGCGTCTGGCGCAGCGCGGACGGCGGCGCCACCTGGACGCAGAGCACGACCGGGCTGCCGAACCACTTCCGCCTGAACGCACTTGCGCTCGATCCGACGAAATCCTCCACGCTCTACGTCGGCACCAACGGCGACGGCGTCTACAAGAGCACCGACGCCGGGCGGACGTGGACGGCGACCGGCGAAGCGCTGCGCAAGGAGATCGTGCTGTCGCTCGCGGTGGACCCGGGCGCGTCGGCGACGATCTACGCCGGCACGATGGGCGCAGGCGTGTTCAAGTCCACGGACGGCGGCGTGAGTTGGACGCCCCCCGCACCGGGTCCAATCAAGAACGCGCGCGTCTTCGCGCTGGCGATCGATCCCTCGAATCCCGCCGTCGTCTGGGCAGGCGTGCCCAACGCACTGTTGCGCAGCGCGGACGGCGGCCGGACCTGGGCCGACACGATGCCCGAGCTCGACTACGCGAGCGTGCGCGCGCTGGCACTCGACAGTGCGCAACCGGCAGTGGTTCTGGCCGGCACCACGCGCGATGGCATGCGGCGCTCGGACAACGGCGGCAAGACGTGGACGGGGCCGGGCACCGGGTTCTTCGCGCTGGACGTCAGCGGCGTCGCGACCGACGGGTCCGCGCCGCAGACGGCGTGGGTGGCGACCGGCACGGGCATCTGGCGCACGACCGACGGCGGCGCGACCTGGGCGTTGAAGAGCGCGGGGATCACCAACCGCAGCACGCTGTGCATCGTCCGCGACGCCGCGTCGCGCATGCTCTACGCATGCACCGGCGATGGCGTGTTCCGCAGCGCCGACGGCGGCGAGAAATGGGTCAGGCAACAAGCGGGACTCGCCACGCGGGTCATCGCGCTCGCGCTGGATCCGGCCAATCCCGCCACGCTCCATGCGCGCGACGCGCACTGGGTCTACACGAGCCGCGACGGCGGCGTGACCTGGAGGAAATCCGACGCCGATCTCGACTCGAGCGGAACCATCAATGGCCTCTTCGCGCTCGCCGCGGTGCCCGGAACGCCGGGCGCGGTGTTCGCGAGCGTGTTTCGCCACTTCTGGAAGAGCTCGGACGGCGCGACGACGTTCGCGAAGAGCGGCACCGGCCTGCCGCTGGCGCGCGTGCAGACGGTGGCGGGCGATGCCAAGGGAACGACGCTGTGGCTCGGCACCGAAGGCGAGGGCGTGTGGCGCAGCACCGACGGCGGCGCCACATGGACCGAGAGTCGCGCCGGGATGGGCGCCGTCAACGTGCAGGCGTTGCTCGTCGATGCAGCGAATCCGGGCACGCTGTACGCGGCCGCGTGGAGCAAGGGCGTCTTCCGCAGTACCGACGGGGGCCGCTCGTGGAGCCTCGTAGGCGGACCGCCGCCGCACCCCGATGTCGTCGCGCTCGCGCTCGATGCCTCCGGGCCCGGCCGGGTGCTGGTGGGGACGGGCGGCGGCAGCGTATGGCGCGTGGAGACACGCGCCCGCTAGCTGGAGAGCGGATCCCGCTGCCTCGCATCGCTGGCTCAGGCCGCCGGCACCTCGTCGGTCCAGACGCGAAAACTCGCGAGCGTATTGGGGCCGAACGAGTTGCTGAGCGCGACGTCGGACGCGTCGCGCCCGCGCGCGATCAGCACGCGGCCGATGCGCGGCGTGTTGTTGCGCGCATCGAACGTGTGCCAACGGCCGTCGAGGAACACCTCGAACCACGCGGCGAAGTCCATGGTGCCATACGGCGGCGGCATCCCGATGTCGCCGAGGTAGCCGGTGCAGTAACGCGCGGGGATGTTCATGCAGCGGCAGAACGCGACGGCGAGGTGGGTGTAATCGCGGCACACGCCCGTGCGGTCGTAGTACGCCTCGAGTGCCGAGCGCGTCATCCGCGCATGCTCGTAGCCGAACGTGATGTGGTTGTGCACGTAGTCGCAGATCGCCTGCACGCGGTCCCATCCCGTCGGCGCGCTGCCAAACAGGCCCCACGCGATGTCCGACAGCTTGTCGGTTTCGCAATAGCGGCTGCCGAGAAGGAAGAGCAGTGTCTCCTCCGGCAGGTCGGGGACCGCCATCTGCCGCGCGTCGCGCGCGATCACATCGGGCAGCCCGCTGTCCCTGACCAGCGCGTCGGCCGCGATTTTCGTCCGGCCCGCGGGCGCCACGATGCGCGTGCACCAGTTGCCGAAGCTGTCGCGGTACGCCGCCATCGGGACCGGCGGATCGAAGATGAGGTCGTCGCGGCCGACGAGATCCGAAACGCGCGTGAAATGCACGTTGAGCGTCAGGATCATCGGGGTCGGCTGCGGGCAGTCGTAAGTCATTTCAAAGCCGACGCGAATCTGCATCAGGGCTCTCCGGTGGGCACCGCGCGCACGTGCGCGCAGGCGTGGTCGTTAGTGGTCGTTCGTGCAGCGTGCGGCCCGCAGCATGCGCCGCGTACGGCTCAACCTGCGGTAGCGGAACGCAGCGTTTCTGTCAGCGCGCGGCACAGCGCGGGAAAGCGCGGGGCGCCCGCGGCGACGATCCGCTGGTTGATCTCGAGCTCGACCCCGACGTAGCCGGCGGGGCCGAAGCGCGTGCGCAGGTACGACGTCAATCCGTCGCCTTTGCCGGCATACGGATAGTTCCGCCGCACGCGCAGCGCCGGCGCACGGACGGCGAGCGCGTCCTTCCAGCGCGCGCACAGCGCGGACTCGGGGCGGCGGCAGGGGTCGTAGAGCAGCCCGACGTCGGCGGTGCGCACCATGCCGTCGAGAACCGGCGTGAAGCTGTGCGACGCGATGTGGATCACGCGCTGGCCGCGCGCGACGGACCCGCGAACGAGGCGCTCGACTTCGGTGCGATGCGGCCGGTAGTGCTCGTCCACGATCCGTGCCCGCAGCGCGGTAGGCGCCGCGCGGGTCATGGGGGAGAAGACATGCCGGTGGCCGAGCGAGCGGTTGAGGTCGACCAGCAGTCGGCTGACGGTCGCTGCCACGAGCGGCGCATCGAAGGCTTTCGCCAGCGCCTTCGCTGTCACGAGCGCACCGGGATCGAAGCCGCGGTGGGAGTCGAGCAGCGCGCGCTGCCCGGCGAAGAGCGCTCGATACCGCGCCGGGATCCGGTTGCCGCCGTGCTCGCAGGTGAAGAGGAAGACGGCGCGCATGACCCATCGTCACCAGTGCAGATCGGGCAGTTGTCGGAACACCTGGCGCGTGCCCTCGCTCCATTCGTGGCTCAGCGCCGTGAAGTAGGGGTCGCCGTGGTCGAAGCGGCGCCGACGCTGAACTTCGAAGCTGTCCTTTTCGTAGCAGAGGAGGTCGATGGGCATACCGACCGACAGGTTGCTGCGCATCGTCGAGTCGAATGACACCAGCACGCACTTCGCGGCATCGGCGAGCGGGGTCGAGCGCGTGATCACGCGGTCTATGATCGGCTTGCCATACTTCGTCTCGCCGGTCTGGAAGAACGGCGTGTCGATCCCGGCCTCGATGAAGTTGCCTTCGGCGTAGATGCGGAACAGGCGCATCGGCTCACCGGCAATCTGTCCGCCGACGATGAACGACGCATTGAAGCCGGCCTCGTTGTCTTCGAGGTATTCGCCATCGCGGCGCTCGATGTCGCGCATCGCGTCCGCGACCAGCATCGCGACCTCGAACATCGTGCCCGCGTTCCACAGGCTGGCGACGTCGTGGCCGGCGCTGCACCGCTGGTTGAGCACGCCGATCACCGCCTGCGTTCCGGCGAGGCTGCCCGAGCTCAGCAGCACGATGACGCGGTCGCCCCGGCGCTCGAACACGGTCATCTTGCAGAACTTGCCGATGTTGTCCATGCCCGCGTTCGTGCGGGAGTCCGACGCGAAGATGAGGCCACCTTCGAGCATCACGCCGATGCAGTAGGTCATGCGTTTCGCGCCGTGGAAATGCGCCCTCGAGCTGGTGACTGCGGTTGGATGTGCCTCATGGAGGCATGCAGGGTGAGCGCGGGACCGCCGCGGAACGCGGGCGGGCGCGCCTGCACCGAAGTATGAGGCCGGCGAAGGCGAATGGATAGCGCTTTGTGCCGGCACCGGAATGCGGCATGCGCCATGGATGTTGCGGCGGCGCAGTTGCTGCGCGCACTTACTTCGACTTCGACGGGCGCACCTTTTCCGCCGGCTCCGCGGGCAACGTGACGAGCAGATCGGCGATCTGGTCCGCGTGCGCCTGCTCTTCGTTCGAGTGGTCGAGGAACTCCTGCGCGACGCTCTGCGAATGAATGCCCCGCGCCATGAAGTGGTCGCGCCGGTAGCGCAGCACGCACACGAGCTCCGTCGCAAGTGAATCGTTGAGCAGCTTCAGCACGATCTCCCGGTCGCCGGAATAGTCCGCCGTCACCGAGCCCTCGTCGATGTGCCGGCGTGCGCGCTTGCGCAGCGTGGGAATGTCGGTCGGGAATGACGTCCTGGACAAGGAAACGCTCCTTCGGAATCGCGAAAGCGGACGGGGGCGCCGTCCGCGCCGGGTTGCGGCAAGCGGACGCACGGCCGAAGTGCCGGGCGCACGTCCTCGCCGCGACCATGTTACTTGAGGCGCATGTCGTTCTTGACGGATTTCACGCCGGCGACGGTGCGCGTCACTTCGACCGCCTTGTTCTCGGCGACCTGCGAGGTCACGAAGCCGCTCAGCTGGACCACGCCCTTGAACGTCTCGACGTTGATCTCGGCCGACTTCAGCGTGGGCTCGTTGAGGATGGCGGCCTTCACCTTGCCGGTGACGACGGTGTCGTCCACGTACTCGCCGGTGCCTTCCTGCTTCGCGGTCGACGCGCAGCCGAGGGTCGTTGCGAGGGCCAGCGCGCCCATGAAATAGATGATCTTGCGAACGTTGTTGTTCATGCGATTTCCTTGAGTTGAGTTGCGTGGTGAAGGACGCCGGACTACAGCCGCTCCATCAGGAACAGGATGACGACGACGACCAGTGCCGTGCCGAGAAGGCCACTCGGCCCGTAGCCCCAGCCCGATGCGTGCTTCCAGACCGGCAGCACGCCGATCAGCATCAGGAGAAGGATGACCAACAGGATGGTGCCGATGCTCATGAGTTGCTCCGTGCGGAATTTCCGGACGCCGTGCGACGCAGGCCGGATGTGATGATGCAAAGCCTAGCGATTGGCCGAGCGGTGGTCTGTTCGCTAACGTACCGAAGGGACGTTGCCGCGCCGCACCGGCATTCGGCATCGAACCTCGTCACGCATGCCGCAGCGGACGCCGGACGTGCAGGGCGGAAAGTCCCGCGCCGGAAAAAATGATGCGGCCGAAGCCGCACCGAAGTGATCACGTGCCAATGACCTGCCGGCGTTCCTAGTTTCCGTACGCGGACTTGGCCGACGATGTGCACGCTTCCTTTTCGGGGCCTGCGAGCGCGTCGCACTTGGCGATCGCGACCTTGTACTGCGCTTCGCGCGTTTCCTCGCGGGCGTCGGTCCGGGCGTCGATCGACGTCTTGTTGGCCTTCGCTTCCGCCACGAATTTGACCTGCGTGGCCTGCGCCTGCTTCACGCACACGTCCTTCTCCTGGCCGTTCTTCGCGTCGCACGCCACCTTCGCGACCATGAGGTCGGCGTCCGCGTCGGCGATCCTGCTCGCCGTGGCTGCCTTGAGCGTGCCCTGGTAATGCGCTTCCGCCACGGCCTTGGCGCGCTTCTCGCCGGCCTTCGCCTCGATGACGCACATGTCCTTGCCGTGGCCGGCGAGCGAATCGCATTTCGCGCGCGCGTCCTTGTACGCGACCGAGGCACGGTCCATGGCCGCGGAGTAGTCGATGCGCGTCTGCGTCGGCGCGGCGGCCGCGAACTGGGCGAACGAGAGGACTGCGGCGCCTGCGAAGGCGGTCACGACAATGCTGGATCGATTCATTCTGTCATTCCTTTTTGGGTGCGACGGATGGTTGCTGACGCCGCGGCCGACGGATGGCCGGGCGCGGCTTGGCAGGTACTAAGCCGGTGTGGTCGGCTCGTAGTCCTTGTGGAGCGCCTCGAACGCCTTGACCTCGCGCTCGGCCTGGTCTTTGGTGATGCCGTAGCTTTCCTGGAGCTTTCCCGACAGCTGCTCGCGCTTGCCGGCAATCTTGTCGAGATGGTCGTCGGTGAGCTTGCCCCACTTCTCCTTGACGTGTCCCTTGAACTGCTTCCAGTTGCCTTCGATGATGTCCCAGTCCATGGCATTCCCTTTCGTTGGCGGGCGCGCCGGCGGAATTGCCGAAGCGCGGTTGGTTCATTCGCCGGGTGTGCGGCGCATCCGGCTGGCCGTGCGGATGGCGTGCGCCCGCGCACGGTTGCCGGACGGCGTCCGCTTCGCCGTCCGGCAACGCCGCGTGCGTGCCGCGTGCGGCACGGTGAAAGCCGGCGTCGTCGATGGCCCTGCGGTCGCGGCGCGAGAGGAGTTGCGGGTCGCGCGCGAAGAGGCGGCGCGGTCGACCACAACGACACACCCTTAGCTATGGCGCGCGCGGCTTCCGATGGATAGAGGTTAGCTCGCGCGCTCTGCGCGGTCGGTACGGTGGCCCACATTGGCCTGCGGCCCGCCGGAGCGGCAGGCTAAGTACCCTACCGCACCAAGGCGTTGTGCACGGGAATACAATTGCAGCATGCCCGCCGCCAAGACTCGCAGTACTGCAGAAAAGGCGTCCCCCCGTCCGGACAGCGTGAAGCAGGCGGTCGCCGGCGCAGCGAGGCACACGCCCCACCAGAATCACCTGCTCGACGCGCTCCCACCGAGCGACTACGAACGGATCTCCCCCTGCCTCGAGCTCGTTCCGATGAGACTCGGCGACGTTCTGTACGAGCCCGGCATCCCGCTGCGTTACGTGTATTTCCCCACCACGTCCATCGTTTCGCTTCTCTACGTGATGGAGGACGGCGCGTCGGCGGAGATTGCGATCGTCGGCAACGAAGGCATCCTCGGCATCGCGCTGTTCATGGGCGGCGAGACCACGCCCAGCCGCGCCGTCGTGCAGAGCGCGGGGTATGGCTTCCGCCTGAAGGCCCAGCTTCTCAAGAACGAGTTCGGCCGCTTCGGCCCGATGCTGCACCTGCTGCTGCGCTACACGCAGGCGTTGATCACGCAGATGGCCCAGACGGCCGTGTGCAACCGGCATCATTCGGTCGACCAGCAGCTGTGCCGGTGGCTGCTCTTGAGCCTTGACCGCCTCGCGTCGAACGAGCTCTCGATGACGCAGGAGCTGATCGCCAACATGCTCGGCGTGCGCCGCGAGGGCGTCACCGAGGCGGCCGGCAAGCTGCAGGACGCCGGTCTCATCCGGTACCGCCGCGGCCGGATTACCGTGCTCGACCGTCCGGGTCTCGAAGCGCGCTCCTGCGAGTGCTACGCGGTGGTCAAGGCTGAGTTCGATCGCCTGCTGCCGTACGTCGCGCACGGCTAGGGCGCCCGGGGGCGTCCCAGGGACGCTTTCGGGTGTACCGTTGCGGCGCCCCGTGTGTGCGCCAGCGCGCAGACGGGCGCGGTCCGGACGCCCATGCTCGCGATCATCGTGGCAGGCGAGAGCCATGCCTGTTCCGCCAGCATCGGGCCTCGGAATTGTCCCCAGTTGGATGCCGGCAGACGGACCTCGCCCGCTGCGCAAGGAGTGCCGTCCGTGTCATCGATCGCGCATGCCGCCGGAGCGAATCTGCTGCTCGCGGCGCTTCCTCGCCGTGACCAGCGCAGACTGATCGACGGAGCCGAGGTGATCGAGATCGCGTTTGCCGAGGAGCTGTACGTGCCCGGCGTGCCGATCGCCCATGTGTATTTCCCCACACGCGGCTTCATTTCGCTGGTCATGCCGGTCGACGCGTCCGCGTCGATCGAGGTCGCGCTCGTAGGCAGCGAAGGAATGTTCGGCATTCCGCTTGCGCTGGGGATCCGCGAATCCCCCGTGCGTGCCGTTGTCCAGGGCGCGGGCTTCGCAGTGCGCATGGCCGCCGCGCGCTTCGTGCGCGAACTCGGACGCAGTCCTGCGCTTCGCTCGGTCATGGGGCGCTATGCGTACGTCCACTTGACGCAGCTTGCGCAGACCGCGGCCTGCACGCGCTTTCACGTCGTCGAGGCGCGTCTCGCCCGCTGGCTGCTGATGACGCAGGATCGCGCGCACGCGAAGTCCTTCCACGTGACGCAGGCGTTCCTGGCATTGATGCTCGGCGTCCGCCGCGTCGGCGTGACCAAGGCGGCGAGCGCGCTGCAAAGGCGCGGCCTCATCCGCTACAGCCGTGGCGACATCACCGTCATCGACCGGCGCGGACTCAAATTGGCCGCCTGCGGCTGCTACCGCGCGGACCGCGACGCGTACGACCGCATTCTCGGATAGCCTCGATCTTTGGCTCCGGCACGCGCGGAGCGCGTAGCGACGAAGCACCTGACGCCTGCCCCGAGGCACGCTGTGCCCGGTGCGTCGCGGGCTTGCCGGTCATCGGCGTTCCGCCGACGGGCCGCCGGCGATCACGATCACGCGGACGCCGGGATGCCAGTTGCGCGCGGTCGATTCATGAAACACCGTCCTGGTGCCGTCGCGAAGACGCACCGTCATCGCGAATCGCCGTGCCGACGCGACGGGTGCGCGATCCCTCGCATCGCTCGTCGTGTCGTCGTCGATGTTCGCGGGGGCCATGCCATGTTCGCCGATGTCGGCGCTAGGCTCGAGTTCCGCGATCGATTCGACGACGCCGCACTCGGGGCACCAGGCGCGATTCGCGCGCCGGTTCGTTGCGGGGTGCGTCACGGCGGACATCGGCGGGTTCCCGTTGTCCGAGCCGATGCTGTCGTGCGGCAGCACGCCCGTCCCGGCCTCCACGGTATCCGCCGGCACGCCGGTGTACGACGCCGGAATGGTCCTGATCAGCGTTCCGATCCCCAATGCGGCGGTCCCGACGATGACGGTGCCCGCGATCAGGGCCGGCATGTGATTCGTCCAACTTGGACATTTGCGCATTTCGCCTTCCAAGGCATGGCGCGAAGGTTCGGAGAGCCGCGGGCCGGCCCCGGTTGGGTGGCAGGAGTGACGCGCGCTCGTAATGGTTCAGCGCGCTGCGTGATGCAACGCCGCGACTGCGTCGGTACGCTGACGCACGCATTCGGGCGTGCGTCGCGTGGCGATGACCGAAGCGGCCGCGATCAGGCGGCGACTGCGCCTCCCGCGGACCGGCGATCGCTCGCTTCCGGTCGACTCGTCGGCAACGTGCAGTGCTAGCCGCGCGGCGGGCGGTTCACGTCCTTTCGCTTCTGCTCGTCGCTGTCCTTCTTCCGGCCCTTCGCGTCGTCGCCGCCCGGCAGGGATTCCTTTCTCGGCGATACGGCCGCCGGCGCGGGTTGCGAGGGCGGCGGAGTGCGCGCGGCCGCAGGCGGACTTGGTTCGGTCTGCTTCGCGGCGGGCGCAGTGTCCGGGCGCCCCCGCAGCGGCGGCGGCGGATGCGCGGGCGGTGCCGGCGGCGTCGCGGGCTGCGCGCGCTGCGGCGGCGGCGATTGGGCGGGCGGTGCCGGCGGTACTGCGGGCTGCGCGCGTTGCAGCAGCGATTGCGCCGGCGGTTGCGGGGGAGGTTCAGGCGCGGCGGCCTTCGCGGGCCCGTTCGCGCCGGCCTGGCCCGGTCGCGGCTGCGTCGCGGGCATCGGCGCTGCGCCACGTTGCGGCTCGATTGTCTGTGCGGCTGCGCGCGGTTCGGGCACCGGTGGCGGCGATCTCAGCTGCCCGCGCTGCTCGTCGTTTCCGCGTTGCGGTGAACTGCCACGCGGCGCCTGCGGGCGCGCGCCTCCGTCGGAAGGCGTCCCCGGCGATGGCACACCGATGCGCACGGGTGCGCCGGGCGGCGCGTTCGCGGCAGGCGCTTTCCTCTCCTCCGATCCGTCGCGCGACTCGTGGACCGCCGCCGCAGGCGGTCGCGCGTTCGGCGGTGCCTGCTGCGCGCGCGGCATCACGGTGACGACGGAGGGTGCCGCCGCGGGAGGCGGCAGCGACTTGCGCGCGTTGTCGTCGAGCGGCCGGCCGGGCTGTGCGACGAGCTGCGGTTGCTGGGCGGCGAACCCTGCGCCGGACACCGGTGGCGCGCTGTGCGCGACGACCGGGCGTTCGAATACGCGCGGCGGCGGCTGGTCGCCGCGGGCGGCAGCGCCACGCACGCTTTGCTGCGTCGGCGCGACGACGGGCGCGAACGCGACGGGCGCGCTCGCGACCGCGGCCTGCGGCAGGGCGACCGCGGATCGCGCGACCGGCTGCGACTGCACGAACGCGCTGGTCGGAACCACGACGACGGCGCCCGGCACCTGCCGGTTCGCGTACGTGACGTTGGTCACGTTCACGTTGTTGTAGTAGTTGTTGATGACCGTGTTGCTGACGACCGTGTTGCTGCGGTTGACGTTCTCGAAGTAGCCGCGGCTTACCGCGTACGAAGGCCGATACACTTCGCGCGGTCCGAGCGGGAACCAGCCCACGCCGCCGACGCTGCCGCCGCTGATCGCGATCTGGAAATTGCTGCCACCCACGAATGCGACCAGCGCCGGCGCGTAGTACGCGCGGTAGCTCACCGGACCCGGCACCCAGCCCCACGTTCCGCGCATGTTCGCCCAGCGGCCGTAGTGGGACACGGCAAAGCCCCACGGCGCGTCGTCGATCCACGTCCAGCCCCATGGGTCCACCCACGCCCAATGCCCGTCGCGGTAGGGCGCCCAGCCGGCGGCGACGCGATTCGGGATCCAGACGTTGCCGTAGGACGCATCGACGCGCCAGGTGCCGTTCGCATCGAGGTCCTGATAGCCCAGCACGTCGGGCGAAACGTAGCGCGCGGACGCGGAGTTGTCGTAGAGGCGGTCGCGGTCGTACGACCAGCGGTCGAACTCGTCGGCGCGCGGTGCGTCGACGTAGTAGTACTCGCGCAGTCCGGTCCCGGCGAAGCGGAGAGGCTGGCGCGCGTCGACGACGTAAGCCGCGTCCGCGCCGTACACCTCACCCTGGCCCTTGCGCACGACGATCGTCGTGGCACTCCCGTCGGCGTCCACGTTGATCCGGAATTCCCCCGGTTGCCGAAACGTCAGCGCGAGATTCGGCGTGTCGATCTCGACCGACTGGTTGGGGGCAAGCCGGCGCACGCGTACGTTGACCGACCCCTGCGAGAGCTGCAACTGCACGATGTTGTCGTCGAGATTCAGGATCGAAATGCCCGTTCCGGCATTCATCCGGATCATCGCGCCGCCGATCTGGACTTCGGCCCGCGCTCCCGCATCGGTCCACACACGGTCACCGGTCGTGAGCGGCCGGTTGATCGCGGCCTGCACCCAATCGCTCTCGCCCGCGGGCGAGAGGCTGACGGCACCGGACAGGTAGCCCATGCGGGCGACACGCGAAGGCGGGTCGGCGGCCGCGGCGATGCTGAAGGAGAGCATTGCGCCGGCGATCATCAGGGAGAACGAGGAGAAGGCGCGAAGCCCGGGAAATTGCATCGTCATGAGAGTGTCCTGCCAAGTGGGGTGGTGTCGAAGCGCCGCGCCGCGCGCAGGCACCCGACGACGCGAGCGGAGGCTCCCGCGCCCTGGATGCCGAGCACGATACGCGCAGGAGCCGACGCCGTCTGTTCGTCACCGTACCGAGCCCGCTGTGTGCGGCATCGAACGTACGAATGGCGCGCCAGCGCCTATCCTCGGCATGGGCATGCATTCCGCGTCGCGGGTGGTGATCGCGGCCTGCGCGGTCAGGTCACCCGGTTCCACGCGGTCCGGGAACCCGGCTTTGCGTCCGAGCGCAGGGGAGGTCCCGCGCGCCACCGCGTGCGGTCCCGGCCGCGACGGCGACAAGATTCTGCGTGCGGAACGTGTGTATGCTGCCTTCCGCATGTGGGGGCGGGCGCGACGCGGTTTCCGGTGGTCTCGCGCCTGCACGCTCTGGAACGCGGCGGCGCGATCCGTGCCCCCGAAGACGTCTGCGCGCGAGCGCCGTGTCGCCGCCGCCTGCGCGCGGCGAATGGCACGAACGAAGAAAACGATTTGCGCGCGCACCGATTCGAAAGAGACCGACGATTTGATTTCAGGCAAGCGCACGATCATGGACCGGATACGGGCGCTCCTGCCGATGGGGGCACGCGCCAACGCGCTCGCGCGGTACGCCGACGAAGAGCCGCCGCTGCGCTCGGAGCTCTTCAGCGCCGAGCAGCTGGAACAGCACGGCAAGAATCTCGCTGTCGCGCATCGGCCCGCGGCGGGCCAGGCGCCGGATCGGCTGCTGCCGCGACTCGCGGAAAACGAGGCGATCCTGCGGGAAGTGCGCGCCCTGTTGACGACGGCAGTGGCGGCGAACCGGCGCATCGCGCCCGCGGCGGAATGGCTCGTCGACAACTTCTACCTGATCGACGAGCAGATCCGCACCGCGAAGCGGCATCTGCCCAAAGGCTACAGCCGCGCGCTGCCGCGGCTGGCGCAGGGCCCGTCCGCCGGTCTGCCGCGCGTCTACGACCTCGCGTTCGAGGCGATTGCGCACGGCGACGGCCGCATCGACGCCGACGGGCTGTCCCGGTTCGTCGCGGCGTACCAGACCATCGCGCCGCTCGCGCTGGGCGAGCTGTGGGCCATTCCGATCATGCTGCGCCTGGGATTGATCGAGAACCTGCGCCGCGTCGGCGTGCGCATCGCGGCGGGCGCGTCCGACCGGAATCGCGCGCAGGTATGGGCCGACCAGATGATGGACGTCGCGGAGCGCGATCCCAAGAGCCTGATCCTGGTGATCGCCGACATGGCACGCTCGAGCCCGCCGATGGCGAGCTCGTTCGTGGCCGAGTTCGCGCGCCGGCTGCAGGGGCAGAGCGCCGCGCTGGCGCTGCCGCTCACGTGGACCGAGCAGTGGCTGTCCGAGTCGGGGTTCTCGATCGAGCAGCTCGTGCAGGTGGAAGCGCAGGAGCAGGCAGGGGCGCAGGTGTCGATCGGCAACACGATCGGCAGTCTGCGCCTCCTGGGTTCGCTCGACTGGCGCGAGTTCGTCGAAACGATGAGCGTCGTCGAGCACAAGCTGCGGGAAGATCCCGGCGGCCTGTACGGCGCGATGGACTTTGCGACGCGCGACCGCTACCGGCACGTCGTCGAGGCGATCGCCCGGGCGAGCCCGATGTCCGAGAGTGACGTCGCCCGCAAGGCCGTCCAGCTTGCGCACGAGGCCGCGGGCGGGCCGCACGCGACGGACGACGACCACGACCGGTCGGCGCATGTCGGCTGCTACCTGATCGGCGAGGGCCGCCCGCGGCTGGAACGCGCAGTCGACCTGCGTGCATCGCTACCCGAGGCGCTGCGCCGCGTCGCGCGCCGCGTCCCGCTCGGGCTCTATGCGGGTTCGATCGCCGCTTTCACGGTCGTGGCGACGGCGCTGCTGCTCGTGCAGGCACGGCACGACGGCGTCGGCGAACCCGCGCTCGTCGCCCTGGGCGTTCTCCTGCTGCTGGCCGCGAGCCAGACGGCCGTGGGCATGGTGAACTGGCTCGCGACATTGCTGACGACGCCCAACCTGCTTCCACGCATGGATTTCTCGCTCGGATTGCCGCCGCACGCGCGGACGCTCGTGGTGGTCCCGACCATGCTCGTCGATGCCGACGACACCGACGCGCTCGTCGATGCGCTGGAAGTCCGCTTCCTCGCAAACCGGGATCGCCGCCTGCACTTCGGCCTGCTGACCGATTTCGTGGATGCGTCCACGGAATCGCTGCCCGGCGATGCGCAGCTGCTGGCGCGGGCGCGCGCAGGCATCGAGGCGCTGAACGCGAAGTACTCGCGGGCACCGCAACCGGGCGAGGACAGCGCAGCTGGCGCGATGTTCTATCTCTTTCATCGCCCCCGCCGGTTCAATGCCGGGGAACGCATCTGGATGGGGCGCGAGCGCAAGCGCGGCAAGCTTGCCGACCTGAACGCGCTGCTGCGCGGCGACGGGGCCGGGCGCTTTGCGCTGGTCGTCGGCGAGCAGACGATTCTCACGCAGGTCCGGTACGTCATCACGCTCGACACCGACACGCAGCTTCCGCGCGACGCTGCGCGCCAGATGGTCAGCGTCATGGAGCACCCGCTGAATCGCGCACGCGGTGCCGGCGACGTCCCCGGCGGTGCCCTGGTCGCGACGGGATACGGAATCCTGCAGCCGCGCGTGAGCGTGAGCCTGCCGGGCTCCAACCGCTCGTGGTACGCGCGCATGCACGGCGGCGATCCCGGCGTGGACCCCTATACGCGCGCCGTCTCGGACGTTTACCAGGACGTCTTCGGCGAAGGCTCGTTCATCGGCAAGGGCATCTACGACGTCGACGTGTTCGAACGCACGCTGGGCGGACGTTTTCCGGACAACCGGATCCTGAGCCATGACCTGCTCGAGGGGTGCCATGCCCGCTCGGGCCTGCTCACCGACGTCGAGGTGTACGAAGACTACCCGTCGACGTACCTGGCCGACATGCGGCTGAAGCTGAAGGCCTACACGGACAAGAAGTTCGCCAAGGACGGCACGGTCTTCAACGCGGCCAACGAAATCGAGGGCTTCCTCTTCAAGGGCCGGGACGCCGAGCGGCACTACCACGAGACCGGCAGTTTCGAGTTCATCAGCACCGGC
>Ga0209253_10001025_pt1 | contig 24494 bp, 23 predicted proteins | sample FrelakmetBRP12BR_FD_187145 | JGI IMG/M metagenome (GOLD analysis project Ga0209253, IMG submission 187145) | Freshwater lake sediment microbial communities from the University of Notre Dame, USA, for methane emissions studies - BRP12 BR (SPAdes)... | ecosystem: Environmental > Aquatic >...
GGAGGCCGGCGAGCGGCTCGGCTTCCTGCCCGGCGACCTGTCGCAGAAGGTCGATCCGTACCTGCGGCCGCTGTACGACGCGCTGTTCGACCTCGCCGGGTTCGACAAGACGCAACGCCTGCTCGAGCGGCAGACGATCGAGATCGCACCGCTCGCCTACATGCGCGGCCGCACGCTCAACCAGGCGTTCGTGATCCTCGACGAGGCGCAGAACACCACCCCCGAGCAGATGAAGATGTTCCTGACCCGCATCGGCTTCGGCTCGAAGGCGGTGGTCACCGGCGACGTCACGCAGATCGACCTGCCGCGCGGCAGCTCGAGCGGCCTGATCGAGGCGCAGCACATCCTGCGCGGCGTTCGCGGGCTGGGCTTCACCTACTTCACTGCCGCCGACGTGGTGCGTCACCCTCTGGTGGCGCGCATCGTCGAGGCCTACGAGGCAGCGGACGCGCGCGGCGAGGGCGGCGAGTCCGCGCGCGGCAAGCGCGGCCGCGCCGGCTGATGGCCGACTTGCGGCTCTCCGTCCAGGGGCACTCCCGCTTCAAGGGCCTGCCGGCACGCGCGACACTGGCGCGCTGGATCGGGCTCGCGCTCGAGCGAGAGGCCGATATCACGCTGCGCTTCGTCGGAGCCGCCGAGGGGCGCCGGCTGAACCGCGATTACCGCGGCATGGACCACGCCACCAATGTGCTGACCTTCGACTACGCGCGTGCGCCGGCGGTGCACGCCGACATCGTGCTGTGCGTGCCGGTCATCAGGCGCGAGGCGCGCGAGCAGCACAAGACATTGCGCGATCACCTCGCGCACCTGGTCGTGCACGGCGTGCTGCACGCCCAAGGGTATGACCACGACCGTGCCGCACACGCACGGGAAATGGAGGCGATCGAGATCGCGATCCTCGCCAGACTCGGCCTGCCCGATCCCTATCAGGAGCCGGCAGCCTAGCCGGCGCATCCGGCTGCGGTGATTACGGACCGGCGTTGGCAGCAGATGTCGCTGCGCGCAGTTGCGGATGTTGCGCCCAGCCGGCCTCGTGTATTCTGAATTGGTCTCCACTCGGGATGCATCGGCAGCGTTGCCGCCGGGCTTCCGTTCCTGATGTCAGAACCTCCGCCTAGTCGCTTCATCGCTTCTCAGAAGCGCAAGACCCTCTTCGAACGCCTGACCGCGTTCATCTTCCGCGAGCCCGAAAACCGAGAGGAACTGCTCGAAGCGCTGCAGGAGGCGCACAGCCGCAACCTGCTCGACGCCGACGCGCTGTCGATGATCGAGGGCGTGCTGCAGTTCTCCGAATTGCGCGCCCGCGACCTGATGGTGCCGCGCACGCAGGCGGACATGATCGACGTCGGCGAGTCGGTCGAATCCTGGATCGGCCGCGTGATCGAAACCGCGCATTCACGCTTCCCGGTGTACGAGGGCAACCGCGACCACGTCATCGGCATCCTGCTGGCCAAGGACCTGCTGCGCTACTACACGGAAGGCGACTTCGACCTGCGCTCGATGCTGCGGCCGGCGGTGTACATCCCGGAGTCGAAGCCGCTGAACGTGCTGCTGCGGGACTTCCGCGCCAACCGCAACCACATGGCGATCGTCGTCGACGAGTACGGCGGGGTGGCGGGGCTGATCACGATCGAGGACGTGCTCGAGCAGATCGTCGGCGACATCGAGGACGAGTACGACTTCGACGAGACGGCCGACAACATCGTTGCCGAGAAGGGGGATCGTTTCCGCGTCAAGGCGCTGACCGAGATCGGGGACCTCAACGAGGCGTTCGGCACCACGTTCTCCGACGAGGAGTTCGACACCATCGGCGGCCTGATCACCGATCAGTTCGGCCGCGTGCCACGGCGCGGCGACCGCATCGAGATCGACGGCCTGCGCTTCGAGGTGCTGCGCGCCGATGCGCGGCAGGTGCACCTGCTGCAGGTCACGCGGGTGCCGAAGACGGTCGTTCGCGAATTCGCCGAGCAAGAAGCCCGGCCGGAGCAGTGACGAAACGCCATCAGGGTGGGCCGGCCTGCTGCCCGCTCAGCTCCGACTGGCACGCCGCCACCGCCTGTCGCTCTTGCGTCGCTAGACTGCGCGCGCTGCGAACCGACGGCCGCGCCATTGCCGACCCATCTCACTCTCATCGCCCGGACCGCCCTGGCTGACCGGCCGCTCGCCCGCGCGGCGCTTTGCGCGCTGCTCGGCGCGGCTCATGCGCTTGCCTTCGCGCCGTTTCACCTGCCCTGGCTGCAGTGGCTGGCGCTGGCCGGACTGTTCGCATTGGCCCTTCCGACTGCCCGCCCGCGCGATGCGGCGCTGCTGGGGTTCGCGTTCGGCCTCGGCTGGTTCGGCCTGGGCGTCTCCTGGGTCTACATCAGCATGCACGTGTACGGCGAGATGCCGGCGCTGCTGGCGGCGGCAGCCACCGCGGCGTTCTGCGCGTTCCTCGCCCTGTACCCGGCATTCGCGCTCTGGCTGGGCACGCGCCTCGCAGCCGGCGCAACGTTGCGCGCCCTGCTCCTGCTTCCCGCCGCCTGGGCGGGCAGCGAATGGCTGCGCGGCGTGCTGCTGACGGGCTTTCCGTGGCTGGCGAGCGGCTACGCGCACACCGATGGGCCGCTGGCGGGCTTCGTGCCCGTCGCAGGCGTGCATGGTGTCACTCTGATCGCCGCGCTGCTCGCCGGCAGCATCGCGCTGATCGCGCGACGCCGGCGCACGGAAATGCTGGCACCCGCCGCATTGGCGGCAGCGCTGCTCGTCGGCGGACAGGCACTGCGCGCCATCGAATGGACCGCGCCGGCAGGCGAACCCATCCGGGTGCAACTGCTGCAGGGCAACGTGCCGCAGAACCTGAAGTTCGCCGACGGCGGCATGTCGCTCAGCGAAGCCGCGTACCTGCCGCTGCTGCGCGATGCCGAGCAGGCCGACCTCGTCGTGCTGCCCGAGTCGGTGCTGCCGCTGCCGCTGTCGTATCTGCCGCAGCCAACGATCGACGCGCTCACCGGCGTGCCCCGCCGCGGCGCCGCGCTGATCTTCGGCATCTTCATCGAGGAGCCGCGCAGCCATTACTTCAACAGCGCGGTCGGCCTGTCGCCGGCTGGCACCTCGCAGCGCTACAGCAAGCGGCACCTGGTGCCCTTCGGCGAGTTCATCCCCCGGGGATTCCGCTGGTTCGTCGACCTGATGCAGATGCCGATCGGCGACCAGCAGCGCGGCGACCCCTACCAGCCGGCGATGCAGCTCGCCGGCCAGCGGATCGCAGTGAACATCTGCTACGAGGACCTGTTCGGTGCCGAGATCCGCCAGGCGTGGCGCGATCCGGCGCAAGCGCCGACACTGCTGCTGAACCTGTCCAACCTCGGCTGGTTCGACGATTCGCTGGCCCTGCCGCAGCACCTGCAGATCTCGCGGCTGCGCGCGCTGGAAACGGGCCGGCCGGTCCTGCGCGCCACCAACACCGGTGCGACGGCGATCATCGACGCGCGCGGCCAGGTCGTGGCGCAGTTGCCGTATCTCACCCGCGGCGTGCTCAGCGGCGAGGTGCAGGGCTACAGCGGCGACACGCCTTACCTGCGCTTCGGCGACGCGCCGGCACTGGCCGTGATCCTGCTCGCGCTTCTTGCCGGCGCCTTCGCCGGCATCCGTGCGGGCCGCAGCCGTTAAGATTCGCGGCCCCGCAACCGCTTCGCGGTAGCCGTCAACGCCCGCACTTCGATGATCACCTTCCAGGATTGCATCCTCCGCCTGCAGAACTACTGGAGTGCGCAAGGCTGCGCGCTTCTGCAGCCGATCGACCTCGAGGTCGGCGCCGGCACCTCACACACGGCGACCTTCCTGCGCGCGATCGGCCCGGAGCCCTGGCGTGCCGCCTACGTGCAGCCGTCGCGCCGCCCGAAGGACGCCCGTTACGGCGAGAACCCGAACCGGCTGCACCAGCACCACCAGTACCAGGTCGTGCTGAAGCCGTCGCCGACCGACATCCTCGACCTGTACCTCGGTTCGCTGCGGGCGCTGGGCATCGACCTCCTTTCGAACGACATCCGCTTCGTCGAGGACAACTGGGAGAACCCGACGCTCGGCGCGTGGGGACTGGGCTGGGAAGTGTGGATGAACGGCATGGAGATCACGCAGTTCACCTACTTCCAGCAGGTCGGCGGGCTGGAGTGCCGGCCGATCACCGGCGAGATCACCTACGGGCTGGAACGGCTGTGCATGTACCTGCAGAACGTCGACAACGTGTTCGACCTCGTCTACACGACGTGGAAGGACCGCGGCGTCGACAAGGTGCTGCGCTACGGCGACGTGTTCCACCAGAACGAGGTCGAGCAGAGCAAGTTCAACTTCGAGGCCTCCGACCCGCAGGTGCTGCTCGGCCAGTTCAACCTGTTCGAGGCCGAGGCCAAGCGGCTGATGGAAGCGGAACTGGCGCTGCCCGCCTACGAGATGGTGCTGAAGGCCGGCCACACCTTCAACCTGCTCGACGCGCGCGGCGCGATCAGCGTGACCGAGCGCGCCGCCTACATCGGCCGCATCCGCACGCTGTCGCGATCGATCGCGCAGAGCTACTACGACTCGCGCGAGCGGCTCGGCTTCCCGATGCTCGGCGAGGCGGCGAAGAAAGAGGCCGCATAGATGGCCTCCGCCTCGCTGCTCGTCGAGCTGAATACGGAGGAGTTGCCGCCGAAGGCGTTACAGATGCTGTCGGAGGCGTTTGCCGCCGGCATCGAGAAGGGGCTGCGCGCCCGCAACTTCCTCTCGCCCGACAGCCGGGCGACAGCCTTCGGCGCACCGCGTCGGCTCGCCGTGCATATCTCATCGGTCGCGGCGCGTTCGCCCGACCAGCCGTTCCGGCAGAAGCTGGTGCCGGTTTCGGTCGGCCTCGATGCGCAGGGCAATGCAACGCCGGCCTTGCTCAAGAAGCTGGCCACGCTCGGCGCGAACGTCGATCACCGGCTGCTGAAGTGCGAGAGCGACGGCAAGCAGGAGGTGCTGGTCTACGTAGGCACCAGGCCGGGAACCGACCTCGCCGAAGGCCTGCAGGCGGCGCTCGGCGAGGCCATCGCGAAGCTGCCGATCCCGAAGGTGATGAGCTACCAGCTCGGCGACGGGACGACCACCGTGCATTTCGTCCGCCCGGCGCATCGCCTGGTCGCGCTGCACGGTTCGCAGGTCGTGCCGATCGGCACGCTGGGGCTGCAGGCGGGACGCGAAACCTTCGGCCACCGCTTCCACACGACCGGGCCGCTGTCGATCCGCGAGGCCGACAGCTACGCGCAGCAGCTTCAGGACCAGGGCAAGGTGATCGCCTCGTTCGGGCAGCGCCGCGCGCGCATCGAGGAACTGGTGACCGCAGCGGCCAGCCGGCTTGGAGCGAAGCCGGTGATGCCGGGCGAGCTGCTGGACGAGGTCACCGCGCTGGTCGAATGGCCGGTCGCCTACGCAAGCGAGTTCGAGCGCGAGTTCCTCGACGTGCCGCAGGAGTGCCTGATCCTGACGATGCAGCAGAACCAGAAGTACTTCGCGCTGACGGACGATGCCGGCCGGCTGCTGAACCGCTTCCTGCTGATCTCGCACCTGGAGACCGACGACCCGTCGGCGATCGTCCAAGGCAACGCGCGCGTGGTGCGCGCCCGGCTGGCCGATGCCAAGTTCTTCTTCGACCAGGACCGCAAGCGCACCCTCGAGTCGCGCCTGCCGCTGCTGTCGAACGTGATCTATCACGCCAAGCTGGGCTCGCAGCTGGAGCGGGTCGAGCGGATCACCGGCATCGCGGTGGAGATCGCCAAGTCGCTCGGCGTCGACCGCACGCACGTGGAGCGCGCGGCGCGGCTGGCCAAGGCCGACCTGCGCACCGACATGGTGGGCGAGTTCCCCGAGCTTCAGGGCCTGATGGGACGCTACTACGCGCAGCACGACGGCGAGCCGGCCGACGTCGCCAACGCGATCGAGGATCACTACCGCCCGCGTTTCGCCGACGATCTGCTGCCGTCGTCAGCCGTGGGCACCTGCGTGGCACTCGCCGACAAGCTGGAGACGCTGGTCGGTCTGTTCGGCATCGGCGAGAAGCCGACCGGCGACAAGGACCCGTTTGCGCTGCGCCGGCACGCGATCGGCGTGCTGCGCATGCTGAGCGAGAAGCGGCTGCCGCTGGCGATCGGTGACCTGCTGGTCGTCGCCGAGCAGTCATTCAACGGCATGAAGGCATTCAAGCCGGCCGCCGCCGAACTGACGGCCTTCCTGTACGAGCGCCTGCGTGGTTTGCTGCGCGAGCAGGGCTACAGCGCCAACGAGGTCGAGTCGGTCGTCTCGCAGGCGCCGCAGCAGATCGCCGACATCGCCGATCGGCTCGCCGCGGTGCGCGCGTTCATGCAGCTGCCCGAGGCCGAGAGCCTGGCGGCGGCGAACAAGCGCATCGGCAACATCCTGAAGAAGTCGGAGGGCGCCGCGACCAGCGTCGATGCAGCGTTGCTTTTCGAACCTGCCGAGAAGTCGCTCGCCGATGCTTTTGCTCGGATCTCGCCCCGTGCGCAGCAACTGTTCTCCGCCGGCGACTACGCGGGCAGCCTGAAGGCGCTGGCGCCGCTGAAGCTGCCGGTCGACAAGTTCTTCGACGACGTGATGGTCAACGTCGACGACGTCAAGCTGCGCGCCAACCGCCTCGCGCTGCTGGCGCAGCTGCGCGGACAGATGAACCGCGTCGCCGATCTGTCACTGCTCGCCGCCGGCTAGAAATCGGGGTCAGAGTCGAATTTCTTGCCCGACCCTCTTGCCGCGCTGAAATTCGACTCTGACCCCGATTGCCATGAATTACCTGCGTTCGGCGCTGTACCTGCTGGTGCTCACGGTGGCGGTGATCCCGTGGGCACTGGTGGTGCTGGCTGCCTATGTGACGTCGGTCGCGACGCGCTACCGGCTGTGCACCATGTGGACACGGTTTGCCATCCTCGCTGCTCGACGCATCTGCGGCATCACCTGGCGCGTCGAGGGATGGGAGAACCTTCCCGACGGGCCGGCGATCCTGCTGCCCAAGCACCAGTCGACCTGGGAGACTTTCTGGCTGCCGTCATTCGTGCCGCGGCAACTGACCTTCGTCTACAAGCGCGAACTGCACCTCGTGCCCTTCTTCGGCTGGGCGATGGCCTCACTGCACATGATCAACATCGACCGCAGCCGCGGCCAGGACGCCTTCGAGCAGGTGGTCCGGCAGGGTACCGAGCACCTGCGCGACGGCTGGTGGATCGTGATCTTTCCCGAGGGCACGCGCACGCGGCCCGGCTCGACGCGGCGCTACAAGACCGGCGGTGCCCGCCTGGCGGTACGCACCGGCACGCCGGTGGTGCCGATCGCGGTCAACAGCGGCGAGGTCTGGCCGCGCCGCGCATTCCTCAAAGTTCCCGGCGAGATCACGATCAGCATCGGCGCGCCGATTCCGGCCGAAGGTCAGACCGTCGAGCGGGTGGCCTCGCTCGTAGAATCGTGGATCGAGACGGAGATGCGCCGCCTGGCCCCGCACCGCTACAGCGGGCCGTATGTCGGCGGCAGTCACGTCGATCCGAAGAACCGGGACAGTTCCGGCAAAGCCATTTGAAGCACATCGCGCCACTGAACGCGCAGCAACTGACACTCTTCGACGAGCCGCCACCCGGCCCGATCGCCCCGTCTGCTCCGCCGGGGACGCGCCGCCTCGCCATCGGTGTGGAGCCGATCCACTACACCCTGCGGCGCGCACGCCGCCGCTCGATCGGCTTCACCATCGACGATCGCGGCCTGACGGTGGCCGCGCCGCGCTGGGTGAGCTTGACGGAAATCGAGGCGGCGATCGCCGAGAAGCAGCGATGGATTCGCCGCAAGCTGGCGGAGTGGCGGCAGTGGCAATCACGCCAGCCGCTGCAACGCGTGCATTTCGGCGACGGCGGCTCGCTGCTGCTGCTTGGCCGCCCCGTGACGCTGCGCCTGCGTCCCGCGGCGGAATGCACCGGCCTGGCGGACGATGCGGCCGGTGCCGAATTTCACCTTGCACTGCCGCCGCTGGCCGGCGAGACGCAGGTGCGCGACGCGGTGCTGGCATGGCTGAAGGCGGAGGCCCGCCGTGTGCTCGGCGGCCGCCTGCAGCTGCTGGCGGCGCGGCAGGCCGTGCAGCCGCGCTCGTGGTCGCTTTCCTCGGCGCGCTCGCAATGGGGCGCCTGCACGCATGACGGACACATCCGCCTGAACTGGCGGCTGGTTCACTTCTCCCTGCCGGTCATCGACTACGTGGTAGCGCACGAACTGGCGCACCTGCAGGAGATGAACCACAGTCCGCGCTTCTGGCAGACGGTGGGCCGGCTGCTGCCGGGCTTCGAGACAGCGCGCGACGAGGTGAAGAAACTCGATCTCGCCTCGCTGCCCATCTGAGCGGAAACGCCCCCGTCGCACGAACGCAGCGGGCGCTGCTCTGGCGCATCCCCGTGCGCTACGCTGCGGCTCCCGGTCAAGCTGCCAGGAGCGGAATCGTCATGAGAATCCTGCACACCATGCTGCGCGTCGGCGACATGCAGCGGTCGATCGACTTCTACACCAAAGTGATGGGCATGCAGCTGCTGCGCACCACTGACCGCCCGGAACAGAAGTACTCGCTGGCCTTCGTCGGCTACGGCGACGAGCGCGAGCATGCGGTGCTCGAGCTCACCTACAACTACGGCGTCGACAGGTACGAACTCGGCGGCGCATTCGGCCACATCGCCATCGCCGTGGACGATGCCTACGCCGCCTGCGAGAAGATCAAGGCAGCCGGTGGCAGCGTCACCCGCGAGCCCGGGCCGGTGAAAGGCGGCACGACGGTGATCGCCTTCGTCACCGACCCCGACGGCTACAAGATCGAGCTGATCCAGACGCGGCGCTGAACAGCGCCAAGGGTCCCGTCAACGGGCCGACGCCCGCTCCGCGAGGGCGACGAAGGCGGCGACCGGCAGCGTCTCCGCGCGCGCTCCGGGATCGATGCGACAGGCGCGGATCGCTGCCTCGTCGAGCACGTCGGCCAGCGCATTGCGCAGTGTCTTGCGACGCTGGCCGAAGGCAGCGGTGACCACGCGCGCAAACACGCCGGCGTCGATCGCCGGCAGTTCATCGACCGGCCGGGGCACCAGCCGCACGATCGCCGAGCTGACCTGCGGCGCCGGCGAGAACGCGCCCGCCGGAACGACGAACAGGCGCAGCACGCGGTAACGGAACTGCAGCATCACCGACAGCCGCCCGTATTGCCTGCCGCCGGGCTCGGCGACCATTCGGTCGACGACCTCCTTCTGCAGCATGAAGTGCTGGTCGCGCACATGGGTCGCAATGGGCAGCAGCGCGAACAGCAGCGGGGTGCTGATGTGGTACGGCAGGTTGCCAACGATGCGCAGCGGCCGCGTGTCCGTCGCGGCCAGCGCCGCCCAGTCGAGCGCCAGCGCATCGCCCTCGACGAGCGCCAGTTGCTGCGGCGTGAAGCGGCTGCGCAGCCGCGCGGCGAGATCGCGGTCGATCTCCACGGCCGTGATCGCGGCCGCGCGCTCAATGAGCAGCGCGGTCAGCGCGCCGAGTCCCGGCCCGATCTCGACGATGCGGTCGCCCGGCTGCGGGTCGATCGCCGCGACGATCCGCTCGATGTAGTGCGCGTCGTGCAGGAAGTTCTGCGAGAAGCGCTTGCGCGCCCGATGGCCTTCCATCAGCACGCAGGTTGCGAGGCACCGGCGTGCGATGCAAGCTGGTCCGCCATCGCCAGCGCCGCCTTCATGCTGCCGGCATCGGCGGTGCCGTGGCCCGCGAGGTCGAGTGCCGTACCGTGGTCGACCGATGTGCGCACCAGCGGCAGCCCGAGGGTGACGTTGACTCCGTGGCCGAAACTGGCGTGCTTCAGGACCGGCAGCCCCTGGTCGTGGAACATCGCCAGCACCGCGTCGAAGCGCGACAGCATGGACGGGACGAACAGCGTGTCGGCCGGAAACGGACCGGCCGCGTCGATGCCGCGTGCGCGGGCGGCCGCCAGCGCCGGCGCAATGACGTCGATCTCCTCGCGCCCCAGATGGCCGCCTTCGCCGGCGTGCGGATTCAGTCCGGCCACGCCGATCCTTGGTCGCGGCAGGCCAAAGCGGCTGCGCAGGTCGTGCTGCAGCACGTCGAGCGTCGCGGCCAGCAGATCAACCGTTATCGCGCCCGCCACCTGCGTCAGCGGCAGGTGGGTGGTCGCCAGCGCGACTCGCATGCCGCCACCGACCAGCAGCATCACCACATGCCGCGTGCCGGTCCGCTCCGCCAGGTACTCGGTATGGCCGGTGAACGGCACGCCGCCGTCGTTGATGACGCCCTTGTGCACCGGTGCGGTGGCCATCGCCCGGTACTGACCGCGCAGGCAACCGTCTATCGCCGCATCGATCGTTCGCAGGACGTAACGGGCATTGCGCGCATCGAGGCGTCCGGCGACGACCGGCGCCTCCGTGGCGAAGTGCTCGATGCCAACCCGGGACGGCAGCGGCCAGCCGACCCCCGCAGTCACCGCGGCCTGCTGCAGCAGTTGCCGATCGCCGAGCAGGACCGTCGGCAGGCGCGACGCTGCGGCCGCAGCCACCGCGATCTCGGGCCCGATGCCCGCCGGCTCGCCGGTGGTGATCGCGATCGGCGCCGTCATCGAGCGACGTCCGACTGCCGGCGCCCCGCGCCTTCGCTGCGCCGGCGAACTCGGCTAAGCGTCGTCGAGTCGGTACTCGACATAGGTGCGGTCACGCAACTGGCGAATCCACTCCAGGTACGCCTCTTCGCCCTTGCGTTCGCGCAGTGCCATCCGCGCTGCCAGGCGGTTGCGTTCGATCGGCGACTCGTCGGTGCGTCGTTCCATCACCTGGATCAGGTGCCAGCCAAACGGTGACTGCACCGGCTCGCTGACTTCACCCGGCTTGAGCAGCGCCATGGCCCGCTCGAACTCCGGCACCGTGTCGCCGGGATAGATCCAGCCGAGTTCCCCGCCGCGGGTGGCCGTCGAGTCCACCGAGTGCAGCCGCGCCAACTGACCGAAGTCCTGGCCGCCCTTGACCACGCGTTCGCGCAGGTCGAGCAGCCTGCGCCGCACCTCGGCTTCCGGCGTCAGGTCGGAGACGCGCAGCAGGATGTGCCGGGCGCGGGTCTGTTCGACCGGCCCGCTCGCCAGACGGCCCTCGGCGGCATCGCGCCTGCCGACCAGCTTCAGGATGTGGAAGCCGCCGGGGCTGCGCACCAGCGGCGCGAGGCTGCCCGGCTGAAGGCCCTTGATCGCGTCGAGGAACAGCGTCGGCAGCCGCTCGGCCGTCCGCCAGCCGAGCGAGCCGCCCGACAGCGCATCCGGCGAGGCCGAGTTGCTGGCGGCCAGGCGGGCAAAGTCGGCGCCGCTGCGCAGCTGCGCCATCAGGTCCTCGGCCTGCCTGCGTGTCGCCTCGATCCGGTCGGTCGAGGCGTTGTCCGGCACGCGCAGAAGGATCTGCGCGAGGTTGTACTCGACCGCGCCCGCCGTCACGCCCGCCTGCTCGGCGAGGAAGTTGTCGATCTCGCCCTCGGAGATCTGGATGCGGCTGTCGACTTCGCGGTCGCGCAGCCGGGTGATGACGATGTCGTCACGCACGTCGCTGCGGAAGCGCGCGAACGAAATTCCTTCCTTATCGAGACGCTCGCGAAACTGCGGCAGGCTCATTCCGCTCTGCTCGGCAATGCGTGCCAACGCCGCATTCACCGTCGCATCGTCGACCCGCACGCCGGACTCCCGTGCCAGCTGGATCTGCGCCCGGTCGACGATCATCCGCTCCAGCACCTGCCGGCGCAGCACGGCAGCCGGCGGCGGGTTGATGTTCTGCCGGCGCAGCTGCGTCAGCGCGACCCGCGTCCGCGCCTCGAGCTCCGACTCGGTGATCGCCTCGTCGTTGACCACGGCAATGATGCGGTCGAGCGACCGCGGGGCCGACGTAGCCGCGGGCGCCGGGGCGGAGACCTGCGCAACGGCGGCCACAGCCCATGCCAAAGCAAGCGCGCCTGCGCAGGCAATTCGTCTCAGCACGGTGATGATCCTATTCATAGTCCTCGTAGCGGCCGACCGCCGTCTGCCGCACGTCGACGGGCTGGTAACCCGGAATGCTACGCCGCAGCTGCTCGAGCAGGCCGGTGCCGATCGAGGCGATGCCGTTCAGCTGCAGCTGGAACAGCAGCGACGTCGTCCTCGCCTCGCCGATGGTGACGAAGCTCTGCCCGACCAGGCGCAGCGCCCAGCAGTCGTCGCGGTACTCGAAGCCGGCAAGCAGCTCGACCCACTGCTTGTCGCGGATCGAGTAATTCGCGCGGCCGACGCCGTACCAGCGCGCGGCGATCGGCCACTGCGCCGCGAAGTCGACCTGCTCGATCTCGTCGAGCTTGTAGCGATAGGCAAGTCCCATCACGGAGCCTGGCCGCGGCTGCCAGCGCAGCGCGGCCGCGGCGCGCACCAGCCGGTTCTCCAGCGTCGAGTGCTGCACGTACAGGTCGGAGATCCAGCCGCGCGCAATCACGCCGCGCAGTTCGAACAGCACGTCGGACTCCGAGCCGGTGCTCGCCGTGCCGCCAGGAAGCGTGACCTGCTGCGAAGAGAAATAGAAGCGCTGGCCAACGGCCGCGCGCAGCCGCTCCGCCCCGGTGGCCGGGTCGAGGATTCGGCCGACCAGCGCCGCCGTCAGCTGGTTCGCCTCGCTGACGCGGTCGAAGCCGGAGTAGCGGTTCTCCCTGAACAGCTGCGTGAAGTTGAAGTCCGCCTCCGCGGTGTCGAAGACCGGCAGGTTCGACTGGTCGCGGTACGGCACGTAGGCATAGAAAAGGCGCGGCTCGAGCGTCTGCACCGCCGCCTCGCCGAACCAGCTCGCGTCGCGCTCGAAGACGAGGCCGCCGTCAACCGAGGCCATCGGCAGACTGCGGCTCGGCCGCTGGTCCGCGCGCCTCGGATCGTCGAGTTCGTACCAGGTGCCGAGCCACTGCACGCGCGGCACGAGGAAATAGCCCGGGGCGCGAACCGGATAGGCCAGGGTCGGGTTGACAATGAAGCGGGTGCCGGTCTCCAGCGTCGGGTGGTCGAACTGGGTCGCGTCGATCATCACCCCGGCATCGAAGCCGGCGATCCTCGGCGCCCAGCCGGTGAACGCAAGCTGCGGCAGCCGCTCGTGCGGCTTGACCACGGGCTGGCTCGGGTCCTGCAGCGTCTGGTTCTGCTCGACGCGCGCGAGCGCGCTCCACTGCCGCTGCGTGTAGCGCACGAAGACTTCCTGCGGCAGCACCAGCCGCGACGCGCCGGCGATGGTGCGCGCATAGTCGGCAGGCACGTTGTCGTCGGAGACGCGGCTGTAGTTCACCCCGCCGGTCAGTCCGGCGGCGTTGTCGTAGAGGTGGCGCAGCGACAGGTAGCTGCGCGAGCTGTCGGTGACCCGGTCGTAGGGCACGAGGTCGTATTCGACCATGCCGTTGAAGTTCGGCTCGAGGTAGCGGAACTCGGTGCCGATCAGCACGCCCCGCTTGGTCATCACGCGCGGCGAGATCGTCGCGTCGTAGTTGGGCGCGATGTCCCAGTAGTAGGGAACGATGGCCTCGACGCCGAGCTTGCTGTTGATGCCCACCGACGGCGTCAGCAGGCCGCTGCGGCGCCGGTCGCCGAGCGGAAACTGGAAGTACGGCGAAGCGAGGATCGGCACGCCCTGGAAGTGCACCGACGCGCCGTTGGCAACCCCGAGCTCGCCGTCGCGATCGATCGTCAGCCGGCGGGCCTGGATCCACCACGAGTCATCGCCCGGCGCACAGGTCGTGTAGACGGCATCCTCGAGCCGCAGCCGGTCGCCCTCGAGGAACTCGATGCGCCTGGAAGTGCCCCGCCCGCTGTGCGGCGCATAGGTGAAGCCGGCCTCGGGCATGGCGCCGGTTCGTGCGTCGATGCGCAGCGTCAGGCTCGGGCCGAAGAAGGCGACGCCGTCGCGGTAGATGCGCACGTTGCCGCTCGCCTCGATCTCGTCGGTGGCCACCGTGTAGGTGATCCGGTCGCCACGCAGCACGGTGCCGCCGCGGCGGACCTCGGCGCTGCCTTCGAGCGTCAGGCGCTCCTCGATCTCGCCGCTGATGCGGTCGGCGCGCACGTAAGCCGAACCTTCCGCTGCCGGCCGCCCCCGGCCCTCGCCGAGGGCGCGCTCGAGCCGCAGGCGCGGCTCCTCGGCGCGCGCGAGCACCGCCCAGATCAACAGGCACGTCGCGAACGCAAGCGGAAGGCGGAAAGGTCGCAATCGGAAGTACGGCCGCGCGTCCATCATCAGTCGCGACAGGCGGCGCGACAGCGCGTGGCTATTATAGGAACCGTGCATCACGAACCCGCGAGTCTGCTCTGCGAACGACGCTCACCTCTGCTGCGATTTCGGCGAACGCTCCGCAGCGCGCCGAACCGGGCATGACTCCGACGCACGACCTCCGCCTGCAGGCATTGCAGGGCTGGCTGGCGAGCCTGCCGAACGGCCTCGGGCTGCAGCCTGGATCGCTTCGGCCAGCCTCGGCCGACGCAAGTTTCCGCCGCTACTTCCGCCTCGACGCGCGCGGCGTGGCAGGCGGCACCGCGATCGCCATGGACGCCCCGCCGCCGCAGGAGGACACGCGGCCCTTCCTGCACGTGGCCGCCCTGTTGCACGAGGCCGGCCTGAATGCGCCGCGCGTGCTGGCGCAGGATCTGCAGCAGGGTTTCCTGCTGCTCACGGACCTCGGCACGACGACCTACCTCGCCGCGCTGAACGAAGGCAACGCGAACGAACTGTTCGAGGCGGCAACGGGGGCGCTGGTGCGCTGGCAGGCGGCCAGTCGCGCCGATGCGCTGCCGCCGTATGACGAGGCGCTGCTGCGGCGCGAACTCGACCTGTTTCCCGAGTGGTACCTCGGCCGGCACCTCAAGCTCGAACTGAAGCCCGCGCAGCGGCAGATGCTGGAATCGCTGTGGCGGCAGCTGATCGACGCCTGCCTGGCGCAGCCGCGCGTGTTCGTGCACCGCGACTACATGCCGCGCAACCTGATGGTGACGAGTCCGGCGCCCGGCATCCTCGACTTCCAGGACGCCGTCCTCGGCCCGATCGCCTATGACGTCGTGTCGCTGTTCCGCGATGCCTTCGTCTCCTGGCCCGAGGAACGTGTCCTCGAATGGACGATCCGCTACTGGGAACGCGCCCGGCGCGCCGGGCTGCCGGTCGATGCGGACTTCGCCGACTTCTACCGCGCCTTCGAGTGGACCGGCCTGCAGCGTCACCTGAAGGTGCTCGGCATCTTCGCCCGCATCAACTACCGCGACGGCAAGCCGCAGTACCTGGCCGACACGCCGCGCTTCATTGCCTACGCCCGCGCGGTTGCCCGCCGCTACCCGCCGCTGGCGCCGCTGGCCCGCCTGCTCGATGAGATCGAGGGCGTGAAGCCGCAGGCGGGCTTCACCTTCTGATGAAGGCCCTCCTCTTGGCCGCCGGTCGCGGTGAACGAATGCGGCCACGCTCGGACACGATGGCCAAGCCGCTGCTGCGCGCGGGCGGCCGGCGGCTGATCGAGTGGCAGATCGAGGCACTGGTGCGCGCGGGAGTGAGCGAGATCGTCATCAACACCGCGCATCTGGCGCAGCAGATCGAGGACACGCTTGGCGACGGCAGCCGCTACGGGACGCGGCTCACCTACTCGCGCGAAGGAGAAAGGGCCGAGGATGCGCTGGAAACGCTTGGCGGAATCGTCCGTGCGCTGCCGCTGCTCGGTGCGTCGCCCTTCATCGCGGCGAGCAGCGACATCGTGACCGACTTCGACTACTCGACGCTTGCGCAGCCGCTGGCGGCCATCGCCCGCGGCGCCAGCGACGCTCATCTTGTGCTGGTCGACAACCCGCCCTTTCACGCCGATGGCGACATGGGCCTGGCGAACGGGCGCATCCGGATGCAGCGGCCATATCTCACCTACGGCAACATCGCCATCTTCTCGCCGGCGCTGTTCGACGGCCTGCGTCCCGGTCGCGCCAAGCTGTTCCCGTGGCTGTTCCGCTTCCTCGAGAAGGGACGCGTCAGCGGCGAGCACTTCCGCGGGCGCTGGCACAACGTCGGTACGCCCGCCGAGCTCGACGCCCTCGATGCCGAGCTGTCTGCTGCCGGCAGGCAGAATTCCCTCGCGCCGGTCAGCACCTGAGCAAGGCGATGCGACGGGCAATCATCATTGGCGGCGGCCCGATCGGATTGCTCTGCGCGTTGCTGCTGGCGCGGCGCCAGATCGCCTGCGTCGTCCTCGACGCCAGGCCGCTGGAGCAGGCACGGCGGGATGGCCGCCTGCTGGCGCTGTCGCGTGGCACGTGGGAGCTCCTGGCGCCGGTTCTCGGCACCGACCTGCCGCCACGCGCGGCGATACGCGAGGTGCACGTCAGTTCGGCTGGCGACTTCGGCGCCACCCGCATCGCCGCTTCCGACTTCGACGGTGCCGATCTCGGGGCGACGGTGCTCTATGGCGACCTGCTCGCCGCGCTGGCGGCGAGCGTTGCCGCGCAGCCCGCCGTCGAGGTGCTGCGGCCGGCGAAGGCTTCCGAGGCGAGGCAGCGCCCGGACAGCGTCGAGGTGCTGCTCGACGACGGCAGCGCGCTGACGGCCGACCTTGCGGTTCACGCCGAGGGTCTGGCCGTTCCTGAGGTCGAGAACGCCGGCGCCCCGAGCGACGACTGGGCGTTGCTCGCCGATGTTCGCCTGCGACCGTCGCGCGACGATCTGCCGGCAGGCACCGCCTTCGAACGCTTCACGCGCAGCGGCCCGCTGGCGCTGCTGCCGACGCCGCGCTCCCTTGGCGGTGGTGCTGGACGAGTCCTGTCGCTGGTGTGGTGCATGGGCGAGGCGGAGGCGCAGCGGCGGTCTGAACTGGCCGACGACGCGCTGCTCGGTGAACTGCAGGCAGAGATCGGCGCACGCATCGGCGAGGTCACGGCGATTGGCCCGCGGCGAGCGGTGGCGTTGCCGCAGCGGCGACGCCAGCAGGTCCATCACCATCGCGTGGTGGCGCTCGGCAATGCCGCGCAGACGCTGCACCCCGTCGCCGGACAGGGATTCAATCTGGGGGTGCGCGACTGCGTCACCCTGGCCGACGAACTGGCCCGGGCGACCACGATCCCCGAGGCCGTGGAGCGATACGCGCGCCGTCGGGAGATGGATCGCACGGCAATCACGATGCTCACCGGCGCACTGCCCGCGGTCTTCGCCACCCGCTTCGTGCCACTCGCCGTCGCGCGCGGCCTCGGGCTGGCATTGCTCGACACCGCTGCCCCCTTGCGCCGCCAGCTTGCGCAGTTGCTGATTTTCGGCGTGCGTTCGTAAGCCTTCGATTCAGTGCCCGAGGCGTAGCCCGCCTTCACGTCACGGAGGCGCATTCGCCCTTGGCTACAATTCCTCCTCCTCGCTGCCCCCTCTCCGTCTACCCATCATGCGCATCGGCTCGCACGAGCTGAACAACCGCGTATTCGCCGCGCCGATGGCGGGGGTCACCGATCGACCGTTTCGCCGACTCTGCCGCCGCTTCGGCGCCGGCTACTCGGTGGCGGAAATGGCGGCGTCGAATCCGCGGCTGTGGGCAAGCGAGAAGACGATGCGCCGTCTGAACCACGAAGGCGAGCGAGCGCCGGTTGCGGTGCAACTTGCCGGCGCCGACCCGCAGATGCTTGCCGAGGCGGCGCGCCACAACGTCGACCGCGGCGCGCAGATCATCGACATCAACATGGGCTGCCCGGCGAAGAAGGTGTGCGCGGTGGCCAGTGGCTCGGCGCTGCTGCGCGACGAGGCGCTGGTCGGGCGCATCCTGCACGCAGTGGTCGCCGCGGTGGACGTCCCCGTGACGCTGAAGTTCCGCACCGGCTGGTCGCCCGAGAATCGCAACGCCATCCGCATCGCCCGCATGGCCGAGGGCGCCGGCGTGCGCATGCTGACGCTGCACGGCCGCACGCGCGCCTGCGGGTTCGGCGGCCACGCCGAGTACGAAACGATTGCAGCGGTCAAGCGCACGGTGTCGATTCCGGTGGTAGCCAACGGCGACATCGGCTCGCCGCAGAAAGCGCGCGACGTGCTTGCGGCGACCGGCGCCGATGCGGTGATGATCGGCCGCGCCGCGCAGGGACGGCCGTGGATATTCCGCGAGATCGAGCACTTCCTCGCCACGGGCGAGACGTTGCCGCCGCCGACGGTCGACGAGGTGCGCCCGGCACTGCAGGAACACCTGCAGGAACACTACGTCTTCTACGGCGCCGCGCACGGCGTGCGCACCGCGCGCAAGCACATCATCTGGTACACGCGGCGGCTGGTCGGCGGCGACGCGTTCTGCGAGCGGATGAACAGGATCGACGAGCCGGACGCACAGGCAGCTGCGGTCGACGACTTCCTGCAGGAACACGGCCGCCGATTCGGGAGGTTGCGAGACCACGAATCGCCGGACCGCTGATTCAAGGGCCGGCAGACGCAGCGTCACCGTGCTCCGGCACCGACAAGAACAGAACAGAAAGACACGAGGAGAGAGGAAATGGCGTCACATCCTCCGCTGCGAAGCGGCAGGCAAGCGACCAGCGGCGCGGAGCGGCAGCCAGCAGCGCCGCCCGCGGCGAGCGACGGCGCGGCCCGCGGCGAGACGATCGAGCAGTGCATCCTGCGCAGCCTGAACGAGTACTTCGACAACCTTGACGGCGCCAAGCCGCACGCGCTGCACGAGATGGTGCTGCAGGCGGTCGAGCGGCCGCTGCTGAAGTTCGCGATTGAGCGGACCAACGGCAACCAGTCGGCGGCGGCGGAACTGCTGGGCATCAACCGCAACACGCTGCGCAAGAAGCTCACCGAGTATCGGCTGGGATAGGGGAAGATGAAACTCATGGTGCTCGACGTGACTGCCGTATCGGCCGCCGCCACCTCGAAGGAGACGGCACGATGAGGCAGGCGCTGATCAGCGTTTCCGACAAGACCGGTGTCGTCGAGCTTGCGCAGGGCCTGGCCGGTCTCGGCTACCGGATCCTCTCCACCGGCGGCACCGCGAAACTGCTGGCGGAGAACGGCGTGGCGGTGACGGAGGTCGCCCAGTACACGGGCTTTCCCGAGATCCTCGACGGCCGCGTCAAGACGCTGAACCCGCGCGTGCACGCCGGCTTGCTGGCCCGCCGCGACATGCCGGAGCACATGGCCGCGATGGCGCAGCACGGGATCGATCCGATCGACATCCTCTGCGTCAACCTGTACCCGTTCGAGCAGACGGTGGCGCGTCCGGACTGCAGCTTCGATGACGCGATCGAGAACATCGACATCGGCGGCCCGGCGATGCTGCGCGCGGCGGCCAAGAACCACGGCTCGGTGGCGGTGCTGGTCGACCCGGCCGACTACCCGGCGCTGCTCGAGGAACTGCGCGTGCATGGCCGCGTCGGCTCGTCGATGCGTTTCGAACTGGCGAAAAGGGTCTTCGCGCACACCGCGCGCTACGACGGCGCGATCAGCAACTACCTCTCGTCGCTCGACGAGAAGCTGCGGCCGACCCCCTTCCCGCAGACGCTCACCCGCCAGTGGAGCAAGGTGCAGGACATGCGCTACGGCGAGAACCCGCACCAGAGCGCGGCGTTCTACCGCGAGCGCATGGTGGCCGGCGGCCTGCTGGCCGGCTGCGTGCAGCTGCAGGGCAAGGCGCTTTCGTACAACAACATCGCCGATGCCGACGCGGCATGGGAGTGCGTGCGCGCCTTCGACGCGCCCGCCTGCGTGATCGTCAAGCATGCCAATCCTTGCGGCGTGGCGATCGCCGCCGACGCCGCGGGTGCCTACGCCAAGGCATTCAAGACCGATCCGACCTCCGCCTTCGGCGGCATCATTGCCTTCAATCGCGCGGTGGATGCGGCCTGCGCCCGGGCAGTGGCGGGCCAGTTCGTCGAGGTCGTGCTGGCGCCCGCCTTCGATGCCGGCGCCCGCGAAATATTCGCTGCCAAGCAGAACGTGCGGCTGCTGACCGTCGCCCCGGGCGTGGCGCACAACGACCTGGATTTCAAGCGGGTCGGCGGCGGCATGCTCGCGCAGACCGCCGATACCGCGACCATCCTGCCTTCCGACCTGAAGGTGGTCACTAAACGCAAGCCGACTGCCGAGCAGATCGACGACCTGCTGTTCGCCTGGCGCGTGGCCAAGTCCGTCAAGTCGAACACCATCGTCTTCGCCAGCGGCGGCATGACGCTCGGCGTCGGCGCGGGTCAGATGAGCCGCATCGACTCGGCACGCATCGCCTCGATCAAGGCGAAGGAAGCCGGCCTGTCGCTCGCCGGCTCGGCAGCCGCCTCCGACGCGTTCTTCCCGTTCCGCGACGGGCTCGATGTCGTGGTCGACGCCGGCGCCACCTCGGTGATCCAGCCGGGCGGCAGCGTGCGCGACCAGGAAGTGATTGCCGCGGCCGACGAGCGCGACGTCGCGATGGTGTTTACGGGCATCCGGCACTTCCGCCACTGAGTGACGAAGGCAGAGCGCGTGGCAGAATCGCCGCGTGGCGACTCCCGCGCGCATCCTCGGCATCGATCCCGGCCTCAATCGCACCGGCTGGGGTGTGATCGAATCCCTCGGCGGGCGCATGGTCTGTGTCGAGGCCGGCGTGATCCGCGTCCCGCCGGGCGAACTGCCCGACCGGCTGGCAACCATCCTCGCCGAACTTCGCTCGGTGATTGCTGAAACGCGGCCCACTCGGGCCAGCGTCGAAAAGGTGTTCGTCAACGTCAATCCGCAGGCCACGCTGCTGCTTGGCCAGGCGCGCGGCGCCGCGATCTGCGCGGCAGTGGCGGCCGGCCTGCCGGTGCGCGAACACACGGCGCTGCAGGTCAAGCAGGCGGTCGTCGGCTACGGCAAGGCGAGCAAGGAGCAGGTTCAGATGATGGTGCAAAGGCTGCTCGGCCTGGCCGAACTGCCGCCGACAGACGCCGCCGACGCACTGGCCTGCGCGGTGTGCGACCTGCACGCCGAGCGCCTGCTGGCGGTTGGCGGACCGCTGCTCTCGGCCACCTCTCGTGGCCGCCGGTCGCGCAGCGCCTGGCGCAGGGGCGCTGCGCGCCTGCTCGGCTGAGCCGCACCCCATGATCGGCCGAATCGCCGGCACGCTGCTCGAGAAGAACCCGCCCGAAGTGCTGGTGGAGGCCGGCGGCGTCGGTTACGAGATCGACGTGCCGATGAGCACCTTCTACAACCTGCCGGCCCTTGGCGAGCGGGTCACCCTATTGACCCATCTGGCCGTTCGCGAGGACGCGCACCAGTTGTTCGGATTCCTGACCGCGGTCGAGCGGCAGGCGTTTCGCCAGCTCATCCGCATTTCCGGCGTAGGCAGCCGGATCGCGCTTGCCGTGCTTTCCGGCATGAGCGTCGTCGAACTGGCGCAGGCGGTCACACTGCAGGAAAGTGGCCGGCTGACCAAGATCCCCGGTATCGGCAAGAAGACGGCCGAGCGGCTGCTGCTCGAACTGAAGGGCAAACTCGGCGCAGCGCTGGAAGGAGTGCCGGGAGGATCGGCGCCCGCGGCGGACGGCAGCACCGACGTGCTGCGTGCGCTGGTGGCGCTCGGCTACTCGGAGAAGGAGGCCGCGGCGGCGGTGCGCCAGTTGCCGGCAGGCACCGGCGTCTCCGATGGCATCCGGATGGCACTGAAGTCGCTGGCCAAGGCCTGACCACCTGAGCAGACAGGAAATGACGGCAAACACGCGCCTGATCTCGACCGAGCCGGCATCGCCGAACGAGGAGTCGGTCGAACGCGCGCTGCGGCCGCAGCGCTTGGCCGAGTACGTCGGCCAGAAGAAGATCCGCGAGCAGCTGGACGTGTTCGTCACCGCCGCGCGCAACCGTGGCGAGGCGCTCGATCACGTGCTGCTGTTCGGCCCGCCGGGCCTGGGCAAGACCACGCTGGCGCACATCGTCGCCGCCGAGATGGGCGTGAACCTGCGCGCCACCAGCGGCCCGGTGCTCGAGCGGCCGGGCGACCTGGCGGCGATGCTGACCAATCTCGAGAAGAACGACGTCCTGTTCATCGACGAGATCCATCGGCTGAGCCCGATCGTCGAGGAAATCCTCTATCCGGCGCTGGAGGATTTCCAGATCGACATCATGATCGGCGAGGGGCCTGCGGCCCGCTCGATCAAGCTGGAACTCCCCGCCTTCACCCTGGTTGGTGCGACGACCCGCGCCGGCATGCTGACCAACCCGCTGCGCGACCGCTTCGGCATCGTCGCCCGGCTGGAGTTCTACAGCGAGGACGAACTGGCGACGATCGTCAGGCGCTCCGCGCGGCTGCTGAACGCGCGCATCGACGCCGACGGCGCGCACGAAATCGCCCGCCGCTCGCGCGGCACGCCGCGCATCGCCAACCGCCTGCTGCGCCGCGTGCGCGATTTCGCCGAGGTGCGCGAAGACGGCGCGATCAGCCTTCCCGTGGCTGACCGGGCGCTCGCCATGCTCGAGGTGGACGCGCGTGGGCTCGACGTGATGGATCGCAAGCTGCTTGCGGCGGTCATCGACCGCTTCGGCGGCGGACCGGTCGGGATCGAGAACCTCGCCGCGGCCATCGGCGAGGAGCGCGACACGCTCGAAGACGTCGTCGAGCCGTTCCTCATCCAGCAGGGCTACCTGCAGCGCACGCCGCGCGGCCGCATTGCCGCGCCGCTCGCCTACGCCCATTTCGGCCGCATTGCGCCACAGAGCGCCGGCACCGACACCCTTTTCTAGCCAGGCCCGGCTTCGTTGCTCGGCTGACGGCGGCTTCGCCGTTCAGCGCCGGTCTGCCACCATTGGGCGGCCACCGCCTCGCAGGCGGCGCATACCATATTGCCGCGATGGCGCCGATCGTTGAACATGCGTGCTTGGCGATTCGGCATTGAGCAAGGGAACATGGGCGATATCCCTGACCCGAACGGGAAGGCGGCAGCCGCACACCGCGGTCGCTCCGAGCCGGTCGCCCTCGCCGACAGCGCAGTCCGATGGATGGAGCAACTGCCGCAGCACGCGCAGCCCTTCCAGACCGCGGCGCGATATCCGCGCATCGTCAACTCACTCGCCGGCCTCTGGCAGAGCCCGCCGCGCTGCCGTGCCTACTTCGAGCAGTTGATGATCGATGAGCGGGGCGACCGCCAGGGCTTTCCGACGGAAGTCGCGTCCGAACTGGCGGCGCTGAAGGACTACTACGATTCCGTCGTCCACCCGACCCAGCAAACGGTCTGGGACGAGATCATCAACCGCTCGCGCGGCTGAGTAGTCCCTCTTTTCGGCATGGACGGCCTCGCCAACGGGGCGGTCCCCACCCTCTCTGCAGCCGGATCCGCGCTTCGTTGCGGCGCCGTGCCCTTTGCGCATCCGGCCGTGCACAGCGGCGGCGACCTAGCTAAACTCGCGCGTTTTGCAGACCGCCAATCACTTAGAGGAGGCGCCATGGATTACGCGCGTCAACAGCGCAATCCATCCAGGCATCTGGTCGGGATCGGCGGAGTTGTCCTCTTTCACGCCTTGATCATTTACGCCCTTGTCACCGGATTGGCGCGCAAGGTCGTCGAGGTCGTCAAAGGCCCGATCGAAGTCAAGGTGATCGAAGAGGTCAAGACTCCGCCGCCGCCGCCCGAAGTCGTTCCGCCGCCGCCGAAGCTGGCCGCGCCGCCACCGCCGTTCATTCCGCCGCCGGAAATCAACATCGCGGCACCGACAAGCACGGCGCCGACCATCACTGCAGTCACGCGCGAGGCGCCGCCCGCGCCGACCGCGCCGCTGATCCAGCCGCCTGCGCCGGTGGCCAAGGCACCGCCACCCCCACCGCCCGCCGGGCCGAAGAGCGCGCGCGTGGTGTGCCCGAATTACGTCGAGGTGATGTCGTCGATTGTCTACCCGCGCGAGGCGTTGCTCGACGGCGTCGAAGGCGAGGTGCTGATCGAGTTCACCGTCACCGGCGGCGGCGAGATCAAGGAAGTCCAGATCAAGTCGTCGTCGAACCGCATCTTCAACCGCGCCGCGCTCACCGCCGTGCAGTCGAAGCTGACCTGCCAGGGCCAGGGACAGGACGTGCGCGTCCAGGCGCCGGTGAGTTTTAAGATCCGCTGATTTTTCGAGTGACGCAGCTCAAAAGGCTTCCGCACAGATCCGCGCCCAAGAGCGCAAACCGTTAACCCAGATGCCCCACGAGGAGAGCTTCCGATGATTTCCTTCATTCGCCGCACTGCGGTCTGCCTTGCCGTGATGCTCGCCGCGATCGGCTTCATTGCGCCGACGCCGGCCCTCGCCCAGCAGGATGCAGCCAAGGCGCCAGCCGCCGCAGCCCCTGCGGCCGCGCCTGCCGTTGCGCCAAGCGTCACCAAGGAAGTCATCGAGAACCCCTACGGCCTGGAGGCGCTGTGGCGCCAGGGCGACTGGGTCTCCAAGGGCACGCTGATCATCCTGGTCATCATGTCGATGGGCAGCTGGTACATCATCTTCGTCAAGCTGTGGGAGCAGTCCAAGCTCGGCCGCGAGGGCCGC
>Ga0209253_10001026_pt1 | contig 24492 bp, 23 predicted proteins | sample FrelakmetBRP12BR_FD_187145 | JGI IMG/M metagenome (GOLD analysis project Ga0209253, IMG submission 187145) | Freshwater lake sediment microbial communities from the University of Notre Dame, USA, for methane emissions studies - BRP12 BR (SPAdes)... | ecosystem: Environmental > Aquatic >...
AATGTGTTAACTATGTGTCCGGAATGAGATGTAAACCATGTGATCGGAATACACCCCCTCCGGATGGTGGGCCGTGATGGGATCGAACCATCGACCAACTGGTTAAAAGCCAGCTGCTCTACCGCTGAGCTAACGGCCCACTGCAACTAGCCGACAATGATATCCGATCAGCGGTAGACGGTGGGATCGGACACCCCGGCTGCCTCGAACCCCGCCGCGCGCAGGCGACAGGAGTCGCAACGGCCGCAGGCCCTGCCCTGTTCGTCCGCCTGGTAGCAGGAGACGGTCGTGCCAAAGTCGACGCCCAGGGCAGTACCACGGCGGATGATCTCGGCCTTGGTCAGGTCGATCAGAGGCGTGCGGACCCGCAGCGACTCCCGGCCTTCCACGCCTTCGCGCGTGGCGAGATTGGCCATGCGCGTGAACGCATCGATGAACTCGGGACGGCAGTCCGGATAACCGGAGTAATCGACGGCATTCACCCCGATGAAGATGTCGTGCGCATGCAGGACTTCGGCCCACGCCAGTGCAAAGGCGAGGAAGATGGTGTTGCGCGCCGGTACGTAGGTGACCGGGATGGCTGGGCCGCTCGCGCCTGCTTCGGGGACGGCGATAGACGCGTCCGTGAGGGCCGAGCCTCCGAATGCGCCGAGGTCAATCTGCATGATGCGGTGCTCGACGGCACCCAGCTGGGCCGCCACCTTGCGGGCAGCGTCCACTTCGACGTGATGACGCTGGCCGTACTGGAAACTGAGCGCGTGGCAGCGGTAACCCTCGGCGCTGGCGATCGCGAGGCAGGTTGCGGAATCGAGCCCACCCGACACCAGCACGACGGCCGGCCGCGGGGCGTGGGTGCCGCGCGTGTCAATGTCCTGCTTTGTCATCACCGACCCGGCTCGTTGCCCCAGAGAAACTTGTGCAACTGCACCTGCAGCCGCACCGGCAGGCGATCGGCGAGGATCCAGTCCGCGAGTTCGCGCGGCTCGACCTGGCCCCACACCGGCGAGAAAAGCACCTGCGCCGGCAGCGGCAGCGCGCGCTCGCGCAGCAGGTCACGCGCCCATTCGTAGTCGGCGCGTGAACAAAGCACGAATTTGAGCTGGTCCTGCGACGTCAGTACGTCGAGATTCTCGAGCCTGTTGCGCTCGACTTCACCGGAATCCGGTGTCTTCAGGTCGACGACGCGGCTGACTCGCGGGTCGACCGCGGCCACGTCGAGGGCGCCGCTGGTCTCGAGCGACACCGAATAACCCGCGTCACACAAGGCGGCCAACAGCTCGAGGCACGGCTTCTGCGCCAGCGGCTCACCACCGGTGACACACACGTGGCGCACACGGCTATCCCGCGCGACGACGAGCAGTTCATCGAGCGTGCGCCACTCGCCGCCGTAGAACGAATACTGCGTGTCGCAATACGCGCAACGCAGCGGGCATCCCGTGAGGCGGATGAAGAGCGTGGGCCAGCCGACGGCGTCAGCTTCGCCCTGGATCGAGACGAAGGTCTCGGTGACCTTGAGCCGGCTCACCGGCCCTCGGCGTTCAGCTTTTCGATCTGGGCCTGGGCCTGTCTGGCCGCGTCGGCGTCCGGGTAGGTCGATATCACCTTGTTCAGCGTTGCGCGCGCATTCTTGAACGCCTTCAGCTCATACTGGCAGAGACCGACCTTGTACATCGCATCCGGCAGGCGCCGCGACTCGGCAAAGGCGCTGACGGCCTGGAACGACTTCAGGGCCGCATCGTATTGCTGCTGGACGAACTGCGCTTCGCCGAGCCAGTACGTGGCATTGTCGGCGCGCGGGCCGCGCGGATACTTCGCGAGGTACGTCTGGAAACCGCGCGCGGCTTCCTCGTAACGGCCCGCCTTCATCGCCGCAAACGCCTCGCCGTACACCGAGGATTCGTCCGCAAACACCGCATCGGGCGCATTGGTTGCACCGCCCGCCGCGACGGGTGCGCCACCGGCGCCGTTCTCCATCACCAGCAGGCGCCGGTCGAGATCGCCGTAGAGGTCGCGCTGCTGCTGTTGGATTGACTCGAGTTCGTGCCGGGCTTCCTCGATCTGGCCGCGCAGGGTGCGCAGCTGCAGCTGTGATTTTTCGATCTGCTGCTGCAGGTCGAGCAGCGCCTGGTTGACCCGGCTTTCGAGGGTGCCCAGACGCTGGTCGCTGGCATCCGCCCGCGCCTCGAGCTCCTTGTTGCTGGCGGCGGCATGGACCAGCGAGCTGGCCAGCAGGGCCGACGCCACGACGGCGCCTCGCAAGACGGTATTCATTGGATCACTGCACCTGCACGAGTTCGACGCGGCGATTCTGCGCGTAGGCGGATTCGTCCGAACCCTCGACCGCGGGTCGCTCCTCGCCGTAGCTGACCGTCGTGATCTGCGCTTCGGTGACGCCCTGCAGCATCAGCGCCTTGCGCACCGTCTGTGCGCGCCTTTCGCCGAGGCCGATGTTGTATTCGCGCGAGCCACGTTCGTCGGTGTGCCCTTCGAGCCGCACGCGCGCGGTTGGGAACTTGGTCAGGTAGGCCGCGTGCGCCGCCACGACACTGAGGTAGTCAGCGCGGATCTCGCTGCTGTCGAACTCGAAGAACACGACATTGCGGGACTGCAGGGCAGCGAGCGCCTGCTGCTGCGCCGCGCTCATCGCGCCAGCCGTCGCCCCCGTGGCCGGGCCGGTCTCGTTGCCGAGACCGCTCGTCTGCGCGCCGCTGTCTACCGGGGCCTGCGCCGTCGTGTCCGGTTGTACCTGCTTCGGCTTCGAGCATCCCGCCAGGCCGACGGCAAGCAAGGCGAAGGCAACGGCATGGGTCCATTTCATGGTCATCGAACTCCTGAATTGTCGGGCCGCGCAGCGTCGGCCGGTAGATTCTGCGAATGATACCTTGCGTCGACGCGCGCTTCACCGTTGAGCGGGCGGGGACGGCGACCAGACCGGCTCGCGAACGTCGCCCGTATCCGAGCTGAGCCGTTGCTGGAACCGGCCGTCGGCCGAGACCATCGCCAGCGTGCCCTTTGCACCCGCCCGTGTCGCGTAGATAAGGATCGCCCCGTTTGGCGCGAAGCTCGGCGCCTCGTCCTGCCGGCCATCCGTCAGTACCTGCAGGTTACGAGTCTTGAGATCGTAGGTCGCGATGCGAAACGCGCCACGGTCCAGGGTGACCAGTGCCAGCGACTCGCCATCCGGCGACAGGCGGGGTCGTGCGTTGTAACCGTTGGTAAAGGTGAGCCGCTGTGCTTCCTGGCCACCGCCAGCACCTACCCGGTAGACCTGCGCATTGCCCGCACGGTCCGAAGTGAAATAGACGGACGCGCCATCGCGCGACCACTCCGGCTCGGTGTCGATGGCGCTGTCGGACGTCAGGCGCGTGAGACCCTGCGTGGCCAGGTCCAGCACGTACAGGTCGAGATTGCCGTCACGCGACAACGTCAGCGCCAGCTTGCGGCCGTCGGGCGACCAGGCTGGCGCGCCGTTGATGCCGGAGCGCGCCGAGACGCGCTTGCGGTCACCCGTCGCGAGCCGTTGCACGTAGATCGCGGACGCTTTGCCTTCGAACGAAACGTACGCGAGGCTCTGCCCGTCGGGCGACCAGGCCGGCGACATGATCGGCTCCGACGACTCGGTGACGATGCGCGGGCCGTAGCCGTCGGCGTCCGCAACCATCAGCCGATAACGCTGCTTGGGCGGCCGACCGTCGACCGCGACGTAGGCGATGCGCGTCGAGAACGCGCCTGGAATGCCGGTGAGCCGCTCGAAGATCAGGTCGGCAATCCGGTGCGCCGTCGCCCGCAGGCCGCGCTCGCTGGTGACCAGGCGATTCGTCAGCAACCGCTGGCCCGTCTGCACGTTGAAGAGTTCGAACTCGACGGCGAGCCCGCTCGCCTCCGGCACGACATGGCCGATGACGAGGAAATCGGACTTGAGCAGGCGCCAGTCCTCGAAGCGGACCTGCTCGCCGCGCGTCGGTCGCGAGACCAGGTCGCGCCGCTCGAGCGGCTTGAAGCGCCCGCTCAGCTGCAGGTCGCCCGCGATGACGGCGGCGACGTCGTTCGGGCCGCCTTCAGCCTGGCCGCCGAACGGCACGACCGCGATGGGCACTGCATCGCGCACGCCCTGGGTGATGTCGAGGCGCAGTTGTGCGTGGGCGCTCGTCGCGAGCGAACCCGCCAGTACGAAAAACCAGGCCAACGCCCGAGCCGAACCTTTCTTCTTTGGACGCGCCAGGGCGCGTTGAAACGTCATCTCCACGTCACTCCGTAGGCTTGAAAACCATGACCAGCCGGCGCTCGAAAGCGCGCGCATCGCGCGGCGCGGGCAGCGGTGAGGAACGATACACCGCATTGGCAACGGATTCGCGCACGGCCTGGTCGCCATTGCAAGCGCCAATCTTCACATCGAGCACCGTGCCGCCGGTCGCCTGCGTGACGTACAGGGTGCATTCGAGGCCGGCACGCGCCGAAGGCGGCCGGTTCCAGTTGCGCTCGATGGTCTGGATCAACAGCGTTCGATACTCGTCGACGACACCGGAGCGCGCGAGGGCCTCGCCCGCCTCCTCGTCTTCCAGTGCACGACGCAATTCGGCCTGCTGCGCAGCCTTCAACTTTGCTGCGCGCGCAGCCGCTTCCTGCTCGGCCTGTTGCTGCTTCGCCGCCACAGCTGCCTGCTTGCGCGTCTCGTCCTGCTTGCGTTTCTCGTCTGCCTCGGCCCGCTTTTTTGCGGCGAGTGCAGCCGTCGCCTGCGCCTTCTCTGCCTCGGCCTGCGCCTGTTCCGCGCGGCGGCGCTCGGCTGTTGCCTCCGCTTTGGCCTGGGCTTCGGCCCTGGCTTGCGCTTGCTGCTGGGCCTTCTGTTCGAGCACGGCCGGGTCCGGCTTGGCCTCGGGCTGCAGATCGGGCTCTGGTTTGGGAGCCGGCGCGGGCGCCTGTTTCACGGGTACGACGGGTGTGGGCTCGCGCATGGCCTTGCCAGCCTTCACCGACGATGGCAGGTCCTCGTAACGGACGACGTTGCCCTCGATCGCAAGCTGCGGCGGCGGTGGATCCGTGCGCCATTGAATGGCCGCGAGCGCGAGCGCGGCCACGGCCAGCCCATGGACGATGGCCGACCCGACCCAAGGCCGCAGATTGCCGCTCGCAGCGAGACCCATTGGTCAGCGCGACCCGGTTCCGCGCCCGGCGGACAACGGCTCCGTGACGAAACCGACCTTCTTCGCGCCCGCCCGCTGCAACAGCACCATGCCCTCCACGACGCGCCCATATGGCACGGCCCTGTCAGCCTTGACCAAAACGGGGCGCCCGGGTTCCCGGCGCAGTGCGGCGCTGGCCACTTCGAGCAACCTTTCGTCGTCGAGGGCCAGTTTGGGATCGCCGAGGTTCAGGTACATCGCCCCCTTGCTGTCGACGCTCAGCAGCAAGGGTTCGAGGTCGTCGGGCTCGATCGGCTCGGCCGCAGCCCGCGGCAGGTCGACCTTGATGCCCTGGCTCAGCATCGGCGCAGTGACCATGAAGATGATGAGCAGCACCAGCATCACGTCGATGTAGGGCACGACGTTGATCTCGCCCATCAGCTTGCGGCCGCGCCTGCGTGACATCGTCGGTGCCTCCTCAGCCCTGGGTGCCGCCAGCGTGGCGTTGCAGGATGGAGGACAGCTCTTCCATGAACGTGTCGTAGCGCAGTTCGAGCCTGCTCACCTGGTCCGCATAGCGGTTGTAGGCGATGACTGCCGGAATCGCGGCGAACAGGCCCATCGCCGTGGCGATCAGCGCTTCCGCGATGGCTGGCGCCACCGTGGCGAGCGTCGCCTGCTGCACGTTGCCGAGCGCCTGGAACGCAGTGAGGATGCCCCAGACCGTGCCGAACAGGCCCACATACGGGCTGGTCGAGCCGATCGTCGCCAGCGTCGAGAGGCTCTGCTCGAGACGGTCGGTTTCCTTCAGCTGCGCAATCTTCATCGAACGCCGGCTCGCATCCAGCAACTGGGCACCCGCCAGTCCGAGTTGCGACCGCAGCCGCGAAAACTCGCGGAAGCCAGAGACGAAGATATCGGCCATGCCGGTATGCTTGCCGCCTTCGAGCGACTTGTAGAGCGCGGCGAGGTCGCCGCCCGACCAGAAGTCATCCTCGAACCGGTCCGCCGCCTGCCGCGCGTCGTTGAGCAGCTTGCGCTTGCTGAAGATGATGGCCCACGAGGCCACTGATGCACCGATGAGCAGCAGCATGACCAGCTGCACGATGAAGCTGGCCTGCAGCAGCAGCTCCAGGATGGAATGCTCACCGATCATGCTTGGAACACCTCGTCAGCCTTCGAACAGTCCGAGATTGGCTGGCCGTGCCTCGATGGCGGGCGGCGCCAGGCCGAAATGCAGATACGCATTGCGCGCGGCCACCCGGCCCCGCGCGGTGCGCATGATATAGCCCTGCTGGATCAGGAACGGCTCGATCACGTCCTCGATCGTGCCACGCTCCTCGCCGAGAGCGGCGGCCAGGCTGTCGACACCGACCGGACCGCCGTCGAACTTCTCGATGATCGTGAGCATCAGGCGGCGGTCCATCGGATCGAAGCCCTGGCGGTCGACATCGAGCAGGTCGAGCGCCGCACGCGCCACCTCCTGCGTGATGCGGCCACCCGCCTTCACCTCGGCGAAATCGCGTACCCGACGCAACAGCCGGTTGGCGATGCGGGGCGTGCCGCGCGAACGGGTCGCGATCTGCGCGGCTCCTTCGACGTCGGTCGGCACGCCGAGGATGCCGGCCGATCGCTGCACGATGCGCTGCAGCTCCTCGTGGCCGTAGAACTCGAGCCGCTGCACGATACCGAAACGATCACGCAACGGCGACGTCAGCAGGCCCGCGCGCGTCGTGGCGCCGATGAGCGTGAATGGCGGCAGGTCGATCTTGATCGAGCGCGCGCCCGGGCCTTCGCCGATCATGATGTCGAGCTGGAAATCCTCGAGCGCCGGGTAGAGGATCTCCTCGACCACGGGGCTCAGCCGATGGATCTCGTCCACGAACAGGATTTCGTTGGGCTGCAGATTGGTGAGCAGGGCAGCGAGATCGCCCGCACGCTCCAGGACCGGCCCCGACGTCTGCTTGAACCCGACGCCGAGTTCGTTGGCGATGACGTGCGCGAGCGTCGTCTTGCCGAGGCCCGGCGGGCCAAAGATCAAGGTGTGATCGAGCGCCTCGCCACGGTTGCGCGCTGCAGCGATGAAGATCTCCATCTGTGACTTCATGGCTGGCTGGCCGACGTAGTCGGCGAGTGTCTTCGGCCGCACGGCGCGGTCGTACACCTCTTCTTCGCGCTGCCCGGTGGCGGAGACGACGCGGTCAGGTTCGATCGTCACGGGCTTGTCCTGGTTCGGTGCGGCATCAGCTGCTGGCCGCGCGCAGGGCGTGGCGGATGAGTTCTTCGGTGGTGGTCGCGGCTGGGTCGGCCTTCTGCAGCAGGCGCGTGACTTCAGGCGGTTTGTAGCCCAGCGCGACCAGGGCACTGAACGCTTCCGCCTGCGGACTGGGTCCAGGCGTGCCCGGGCCGCTCGCGCCGCGAATCTCGAACGACTGACCCGTGGCCAGCGCCTGCAGGCGATCGCGCATCTCGATGATGAGGCGCTCTGCCGTCTTGCGGCCAATGCCCGGAATGCGTGTGAGCGATGCGGCATCCTGCGCTTCCACACAACGGTGGAACTCGTCCACGCTCGCACCGGAGAGGATGCCGAGCGCGATGCGCGGACCCACGCCCGATATCCTGATGAGTTCGCGGAACAGGCTGCGTTCACGCTCCGTGCCGAAACCGAACAGGATGTGGGCGTCTTCGCGCACGACGAGGTGCGTGTGCAGCGTCACGTCAGCGCCGACGGCGGGCAGGCCGTAGAACGTCGACATCGGCGCCTCGATCTCGTAGCCCACACCGCCCACGTCCAGCAGCAACACGGGCGGATGCTTGGCGGCGAGTCGTCCGCGCAGGAAGCCGATCAAGGCCGGGCTCCGAGCAGCGCGATGGAGGCGTCGACGGCCTGCCGCGCGCCGCGCGAGTATGCATGGCACAACGCGAGGCCGATCGCGTCGGCAGCATCGGGACCGAGCTGACCCTGCAGTTTCAGGAGCGACATCACCATCAGCTGAACCTGTTCCTTCTGTGCGCCGCCCTGCCCGACGATCGCCAGCTTCACTTCGCGCGGTGCGTATTCGAACACGGTTGCAATCACCGGAAAGATGCCGCAGATGGCCGCACCCCGCGCCTGCCCCAGCTTCAGCGCGCTGTCGGCGTTGCGGTGCATGAAAACGCGCTCGATCGCGACCTCCTGCGGGCCGTACTGCCTCACGAGTTCCTGGACGCCGTCGAAGATCTGGCGTAATCGGGGCGGAAACGCCACACCGCGTGTGCGGATGGTCCCGCTCGCAACGTAGCGGGCGTCGCCATCCTGCCAGTCGATGATGCCGAAACCGGTCGCCTGCGAACCTGGATCGATGCCGAGGATTCGAATCGACTCGCCGGCGGTCCCGGTCGCGCCCGATGCGAGCGTCCAGCGCCGTCCGCCGCGGTTGATTCTCGGCAAATAAGCACCCGGCACTGAGCCTGAAAATCGGTCGTCGTATGATAGCGTTTTTCTGCCGGGCGCCGCACGCCCGCGAGTTCCGCCGAGCACCCTGTCGTGAAACCCGCCGAGATCGACATCCGTTCGCTGGCACCGAAGGTGCGCACCGCGCTCGAGGCGGTGAGCGTCCTCGCGCCGAACGAACACACCCTGCGCAGCGTCGAGCTGATGGCGGCACTCGCTCAATTGCAGGCGGACGACGACGTGCTCCTCGCGGCGCTGCTCGTGCCGCTGCGCCAGGGGGGGTTAATCGACGAGTCCCGGGCGCTCGAACTCTGCGGGGAACCGGCAGTGCACCTGGCGCGGGAACTCGAGCGCGTCGGCGACAGCGGCATTCCGGCTGGCTGGAACCCGGGCCAGCACCTGCGTCCCGAACAGGCCGAGGGGCTGCGCAAGCTCCTGCTCGCGCTGGCGTCCGACGTCCGCCTGGTCCTGATCCGGCTGGCGTTGCAACTCGTGCGCATGCGCGGCATGAAATCCGCACCCGAGACCGAACTGCGCCGGGCTGCACTCGAAGCGCAGGAAATCTACGCGCCGCTGGCGAACCGCCTCGGTATCTGGCAGTTCAAGTGGGAACTCGAGGACCTTGCCTTCCGTTTCAGCGCCCCCGAGGACTACAAGCGCATCGCCGGGTGGCTCAAGTCCAAGCGAGCCGAGCGCGAGCAGTACATCGCGGACGTGAAGCGCGAGCTGAGCCGCGAACTCGACCAGCTCGGCATCCGCGGCGAAGTCACGGGCCGGCCAAAACACATCTACAGCATCTGGCGCAAGATGCAGCGCAAGTCGCTGCAGTTCGACCAGGTCATGGACGTACTCGCGGTCCGCGTCATGGTCGACACGATCTCCGAATGCTACGCGGCGCTCGGCATCGTCCACGGCCTCTGGCAGTACATTCCGGGCGAGTTCGACGACTACATCGCGACCCCCAAGGGCAACAATTACCGTTCGCTGCACACGGCAGTCATCGGGCCCGGCCAGCTGCCGCTCGAAGTGCAGATCCGCACGCGCGAGATGCACGAGCACGCCGAACTTGGCATCGCGGCACACTGGCAATACAAGGAAGGCCGCAAGGTCGAAGCGAGCTTCCAGCAGAAGATGGTCTGGCTGCGGCAGCTGCTGGAACCGTCGCTGCGCGACGGTGCGGAACCTGACCTGCTGGCGGGACTGCAGGCGGAAGTGTTCGAGGACCGGGTGTTCGCGCTCAGCCCCAAGGGCGAGGTCGTCGACCTGCCCAAGGGCGCGACGCCGCTGGACTTCGCCTATCAGGTGCACACCAACCTGGGGCATCGTTGCCGGGGAGCGCGCGTCAACGGCCGCATGGTGACGCTCGACTACAAGTTGTCGAACGGCGACACGGTCGAAATCATTCCTTCCAAGCAGCCGCACCCGAGCCGGGACTGGCTGCTGCCGCAACTCGGCTTCCTGGCTTCACCACGCAGCCGTGCCAAGGTCCGTGGCTGGTTCCGCAAGCAGGACGAACAGCAGAACCGCGAGCAGGGCCGGCAGATGCTCGAACGCGAACTCGACCGGCTGGGCGTGCGTGCCCCGCCGCTGCCGGAAATCCTCGGCGACCTGGGACTCGCGAATTCCGATGCGCTCTACCAGGGCCTGGGCGAAGGCGACATCACGCTGGCACAGGTGGCCGGTGCGGTGCATCGCCGGTTGCATGAGCGCCAGGAGGTGCAGCGCGGCCCGAAGCTCGCCAAGCCAGCCGCGAATGGCGGCTCCGCAGGCATGGTCATCGACGGAGTCGGCGACCTGCTGAGCACGATTGCGCGCTGCTGCCGGCCCGTGCCACCCGAGGAAATCCTCGGCTACATCACGATCGGCCGTGGCGTGAGCATCCATCGCGCAAACTGTTCGAATCTGCTGCGGTTGCGCGAGGTCAACCCCGAGCGCGTGCTGACGGTGGACTGGGGCCGGCCGTCGGCGGAGCGAACCTTCCCGGCCGTCATCGTGATCGAAGCGTACGACCGGCGCGGGCTCGTGCGCGACATTTCGGGCGTGCTTGCGGACGAGCACATCAGCATCGAGGCGATGCGCACGGTGACGGACGCGGTGGAAAACACGGCCGCTGTCGACGTGACCGTGAAGGTGCACGGGCTCGAGGAACTGAGCCGCCTGCTCGCGCGGTTTTCGTCGTTGCCGAATGTGATCCGCGCGCGCCGCCGGCATTGAGCGGCCGCCACGACGGGTTCACGCACCGCATCGCGCGTGCCGCGGCGCAGCCGGAGCAGCAGTGCCTGGTCAGCGATTGGGGAAATCGATAGCCCGCTTGTCGGCTCCGAGCGCCGCTTCATGCAGCGCTTCGCTCAGGGTCGGGTGGGCGTGCATCGTGCGCTGCAGGTCCTCGGTGCTGGCCGAGTACTCCATCGCGAGCACGGCTTCGGCAATCAGTTCGCCCGCCATCGGGCCAATGATGTGCACGCCGAGAATCTCGTCGTCATCTTTCGCCGCGATGACCTTGCAGAACCCGGCTGGCGCTTCCATCGCGCGGGCGCGGCCGCTGGCCGTGAACGGGAACGAGCCGACCTTGTAGCCGCGGCCGCTGGCCTTGACCTGCTCTTCAGTCTGTCCGACCCACGCGATCTCCGGCGCGGTGTAGATCACCGACGGCACCGCGTTGTAGTTCACTTCGGCATGCAGGCCGGCGATGAGGTCGCCGACCATCACGCCCTCTTCCTTGCCCTTGTGCGCCAGCATCGGGCCGCGCACGACGTCACCCACCGCCCAGACGTTACCAGCACCCGTGTGGCATTCGTCGTCGACCTGGATGAAGCCGCGCTCGTCGAGTCTCACGCCGGTGCCGTCGCCAAGCAGCCCCTCCGTGAACGGCCGGCGGCCGATCGCGACGACGACCTTGTCGACCGTCACTGTCTGTTCGCCCCTGGCATCGGTGTACTTGAGCGTCACGCCGCCCTTCCCAAGGTCGGCGCCGCTGACTTTGGCGCCGAGACGGACGTCGAGGCCCTGCTTCTTGAAGTGCTTCTGCGCCTCCTTGGCAACGGCGTGGTCGGCCATGGCAAGGAACTGTTCCATCGCCTCGAGCACGACGACTTCGGCGCCCAGACGCCGCCAGACACTGCCAAGTTCCAGGCCGATCACGCCGGCACCGATGACGCCGAGGCGCTTCGGCACCGACTCGAACTCGAGCGCGCCCCACGAATCGACGACCTGCTTGCCGTCGAAGGGCAACGACTTGAGCGCCATCGGCTGCGAACCCGAAGCGAGCACGACGTGCTTCGCAATGAGTTCCCGCTTGCTGCCGTCGGCCGCCGTGTATTCGACCCGGTTGCCTGCCAGCAGCTTGCCGTGGCCCTGCAGTGCCGTGACGCCCGCGGCCTTGAAGAGCCCGGTGATGCCCTGCGTCGAGGCCTTGACGATGCCCGCCTTGCGCTTCTGCATGGTCGCCACGTCGAACGCGAGCCCCGTCGCGGAAATGCCGTGCGCCGCGAATTCCGAGTGCGCGCGGTGATACAACTCGGACGACTCGAGCAGCGCCTTCGACGGAATGCAGCCGGCGTTGAGACAGGTGCCGCCGAACGCATAGGTGCCGTCGTAGTTCTTCCACTCGTCGATGCAGGCGACCTTGAGCTTGTTCTGCGCCGCGCGGATCGCGCAGGGATAACCGGCAGGGCCGGCGCCGATTACGACAACATCAAAGGCAGTGTCAGACATGGGTACTCCGAACAGGCAAGGGGTTCGGGGATAGGGGCTAGGGGTTAGTCGGAAGCCGCTGCGCGGCGCTCCGGAGGCTCGACTAGCCCCTAACCCCTACCCCCTAACCCCTCAAATCTGCAGCATCAGGCGCGCCGGATCTTCCAGCGAGTCCTTGACCGACACCAGGAACTGCACGGCTTCCTTGCCGTCGATGAGCCGGTGATCGTAGGAGAGCGCAAGGTACATCATGGGGCGCACGACGATCTGGCCGTCGACGACGACGGGCCGCTCCTGGATCTTGTGCATGCCCAGGATCGCGCTCTGCGGCATATTGAGGATCGGGGTCGACAGCAGTGAGCCGAACACACCGCCGTTGGTGATCGTGAACGTGCCGCCTGTCAGTTCCTCGAGCGTCAACTGGCCTTCGCGGGCGCGCGTCGCGTACCCGACGACCGACTTTTCGATCTCGCCAAAACCCATCTGGTCCGCATTGCGCAGCACCGGTACGATCAGTCCACGTTCCGTCGAAACGGCGACGCCCACGTCGTAGAACTCGTGGTAGACGACGTCGTTGCCGTCGACCGAGGCGTTGACGACCGGGAAGCGCTTCAGCGCCTCGACGCACGCCTTGACGAAGAACGACATGAAGCCGAGTCGCGCGCCATGCTCCTTCTCGAATTTGTCCTTGTAACGCGCGCGCAGCTCGTTGACCGCCTTGAGGTCGACCTCGTTGAACGTGGTCAGCATCGCTGCGGTCGACTGCGCCTGCACCAGGCGCTCCGCGATACGCGCTCGCAGCCGCGTCATCGGCACACGCCGCTCGCCGCGTTCACCCGCGGGCAACGACTGTGCTGGTGCAGCGGCCGGCCGGGTAGCGGTTGCGGGCGCTGGAGCCGCAGCGGGTGCCACGCTCTTGTCCGCGAGGTGGGTCAACACGTCGCCCTTGGTGATGCGGCCATCACGGCCCGAACCTGCGATGTCGGCCGGCTCGAGCCCGTGTTCTTCGACGAGACGACGAACCGAAGGCGCGAGTTTTTCTGAGTCCTTCTTTGCCTCGCCCACGGCAGCGGGAGAGGCCGCGACCTCCCCTTGCCTGCGACCGATCTCTCCCGTCGAAACGGGAGCGGCAAGAGCAACGGCGCCTTCGTCGATAACCGCGAGGATCTGCCCGCCCGTGACGGTCGTGCCGTTCTGCACCTTGATTTCCCTGAGCACGCCGCTCACTGGCGCAGGCACTTCCAGCACGACTTTGTCCGTCTCCAGGTCGACGAGGTTCTCGTCGCGGCTGACGGCGTCACCGGGCTGCTTGCGCCACGCGACGAGCGTGGCGTCGGCCACCGACTCGGGCAGTTGCGGGACGCGAACTTCGATCGTGCTCATGACTTCTTCCTGTTGCTGGCCCTGGCGCGCAGACGTGGTGTGACGCGCGCGGACTGTTCCTGCGTGGAGGCGGTGATCGCTGCGGCAACGAGGCCGTGCTGCTCCGTCGAATGCATTTGCGGGATACCGGTAGCCGGTGCGGCGGCCGGACGGCGGCCCGAGTACAGCAGTTCCTGGTTGCCCTGCAGCGAATCCTGCAGCCGGTGGCGGATCTGGTACCACGCGCCCTGGTTCTGTGGCTCTTCCTGGCACCAGACGATCTCGCGCGCATTCGGGTAATGCGCGAGTGCCGCAGCGTAATCCTCGGACGGGAACGGATAGAGCTGCTCGATGCGCACGATGGCGACATTGCGCGCCTCGTCGGCGCGGCGCGCCTCGAGCAGGTCGAAATAGACCTTGCCCGAGCAGAACACGACGCGCGTGACGTCCATCGGCGACAGTTGGTCGATCTCGTTGACGACGCACTGGAACGAGCCCCTGGTGAGTTCGTCGAACGCCGATACCGACAGCTTGTGCCGCAGCAGGCTTTTCGGTGTCATGACGATGAGCGGCTTGCGGAACGAACGCATCATCTGCCGGCGCAGCATATGGAACATCTGCGCGGGCGTGGAAGGCACGCACACCTGCATGTTGTTCTCGGCGCACAACTGCAGGAAGCGCTCGAGCCTGGCCGAGGAGTGTTCGGGTCCCTGCCCTTCGTAGCCATGCGGCAGGAACAGCGTGAGCCCGCAGTAACGGCCCCACTTCGCTTCACCCGACGAAATGAACTGGTCGATGATCACCTGCGCGCCGTTCGCAAAGTCGCCGAACTGGCCTTCCCAGATGACGAGGCAATTCGGATCGGTGATCGCGTAGCCGTATTCGAAACCGAGCACTGCCTCCTCGGACAGCAACGAATCGGTGACGCGGAAGCGCGGTTGCCCGGGCTTCAGGTGCTTGAGCGGGATGTGCGTCGCACCCGTGCGCTGGTCGTGACCCACCGCGTGCCGATGGAAGAACGTGCCGCGGCCGCTGTCCTGCCCCGTGAGGCGAATCTCGTGGCCTTCCTCGAGCAGGCTCGCGTAGGCGAGCGTTTCGGCGAAGCCCCAGTCAACCATCAACTGGCCCGCCGCCATCTTGCGACGGTCATCGACGATCTTCTGCACCTGGCGATGCAGCGTGAAGCCTTCGGGGAACGTCGTGACCCTGGCCGCGAGGTCCTTCAACAGTGCCGGCTTCACGCCCGAGCGGATTTCCTCGAACCAGTCGACGTCGTGGTACTTGGTCCAGTCGACGGTGTGCTTGTTGCCGATCAGGCCGAGCACGTTCTTCGTCTGCGGCTTGCCTTCGTCGAGGCCGCGGCGGTACTGCTCCACCAGCGCTTCGGCATCACCCGCGGAAATCACGCCTGCGGCCACCAGCTTGTCCGCATAGAGCTGCCGCGTGGTCGGCTTCGTGCGGATCGTTGCATACATGACCGGCTGCGTCGCCGCGGGCTCGTCGGCCTCGTTGTGCCCGAGTCGGCGATAGCAGACGAGATCGATGACGACGTCCTTGTGGAACTTCATGCGGTAGTCGACGGCGAAGCGCGCCGCGAACACTACCGCCTCGGGGTCGTCGCCGTTCACGTGCAGGATCGGCGCCTCGATCATCTTCGCGACGTCGCTGCAATAGAGCGTGGAACGCGTGTCGCGCGGGTCGTGCGTGGTGAAGCCGACCTGGTTGTTGACGATCAGGTGAATAGTGCCGCCCGTGTAGAACGCGCGGGCCTGCGACATCTGCAGCGTTTCCTGGATCACGCCCTGGCCGGCAAACGCCGAATCGCCATGGATCAGCACGGGCATGACCTTGTCGCCGCGCTCGTCGCCGCGCCGCTCCTGGCGTGCGCGCACCGAGCCTTCGACGACCGCGTTCACGACCTCGAGATGCGACGGATTGAACGCGAGCGCGACGTGGACATTGCCTGACGGCGTTTTCACGTCGCACGAGAAGCCCTTGTGGTACTTCACGTCGCCCGAACCCTTGAGCTGCTTGAGGTCGTACTTGCCCTCGAACTCGGAGAACAGGGCCTCGGGTGACTTGCCGAGGACATTGACCAGGACGTTGAGCCGGCCACGATGCGCCATGCCGAAAACGATGTCCTCGACTCCGCTCGAACCGCCACTCTGCAGGACCTCCTCGAGCAGCGGGATCAGGCTGTCGCCGCCTTCGAGCGAAAACCGCTTCTGCGCGGGATAACGCGTTGCAAGGTAGCGCTCGAGACCTTCGGCCATCGTCAGGTGACGGAGGATCTCCCGGCGTGATTCGGCAGGGATCGCCTGGTGCATGCGGCCGACCTGGAAGCGGTCCTGCAGCCAGAGGCGCTCGGTTTCATCCGATACGTGCGCGAACTCGGCGCCGATGGTGCCGCAGTAGATGTGCTGCAGTTGCGCGATGATCTCGCGCAGCTTCAGCCGTGGCTTGATTGCGCCGTTGCGACTGCCCGTCAGGAACTCGGTGTCGAGGTCGGCTTCGTTGAGCCCGAGGTAATCGAGACCCAGCACCTTCGGCACCGGGCGCACCGTGAGGCCGAGCGGATCGATGTCCGCGATCAGGTGACCCCGGTTGGCGTAGATCTGGATGAGCCGCGAGACGGCGCCCTGCTTGGCTGCGGCCGAATCGCCCAGCGGAGGCGAGCCCGCGGGACCGGTGGCGACGGGTGCTGCCGACAACGGCCGACGCGGGGCCCTGGCGCGTCGCGCCAGTTCCTCGATCAGCGGGCCGTGGGCGACGTCCTCCGCCGACGGTCCGAGTGTCGCGAAGTACCCGCGCCACTCCGCGTCGACCGACTCGGGACTCGTCAGGTAGGCCTCGTACATCGCTTCGACGTACGCGTCATTGCCGGCGGCCAGTGGGATTGCCGTCAACATTGCTTTTGTTTCAGTCATCGCTTCCCATGTGCGGGACCCGCAGGCGGCCGGATCCACGTCTTCCGTCCAGGAAAGTGGGCCCGGTAGTCTAGCGAAATCGGGGAGGTCGGACAGCAAACCGGCGCCGGGCTGGCAGAATGTTCCCTTCGGGGCGGACGGGCAAGTTACAGTCCGGCCGCTTTCACGTGGCACTGCGGCATGACCGCAGCACCTACACCATTCTTGCGGAGCCGTAATGTCCCTCTGGCATAAGGTCGTGCCGTTGCTCGCAGCAGTGCTGCTGCTTGCCGCGCTGTCGCTCCCGGCGGGTCCGATCCTGAACACAGCCTGCACGGCGATGCTGTTCGCCGCGGTGGTGTCTGCGGTTCACCACGCCGAAGTCGTGGCCCACCGGGTCGGCGAACCGTACGGAACGCTGGTCCTCGCGCTCGCCGTCACCGCCATCGAAGTTGCACTGATCGTATCGTTGATGCTTGCGGGCGGCGCCGACAAGGCAGCGCTGGCGCGCGACACGATCTATGCCACCGTCATGATCATCAGCAGTGGCGTCATCGGCATCTGCGTGCTGCTCGGCGGCCTGCGACATCGCGAGCAATCGTTTCGCATCGAAGGCGCCGGACCGGCCCTCGCCGCACTGACCGCGCTCGCAACACTGGTATTGATCATGCCGGTCTTCACGATCAGCGCGCCTGGCGCGAGCTACTCGACGACGCAACTGCTGTTTGTCGGCGGCAGCTCGTTGCTGGTGTGGTGCTCTTTCGTTTTCTTCCAGACGGTGCGCAACCGCGACTACTTCCTGCCCGCAAGCGACACGGACAATGAGGCCGTGCACGCGCCACCGCCCTCGCAGCGCGAATCGTGGTTGAGCTTCGTGCTGCTCGTGATCTCGCTGATCGTCGTCGTCGGACTCGCAAAGATTCTGTCGCCTGCGATCGAAGCGACGGTCGTCGAGGCGGGCGCGCCGCGTGCCATCGTCGGCATCATCATCGCGATGGTCGTGCTGCTGCCGGAGGGCGTGTCCGCGATCCGTGCCGCGCTTGCCAACCGGCTCCAGACCAGCATGAACCTGGCTTTCGGTTCCGCGCTCGCCAGTATCGGCCTGACGATTCCAGTCGTCGTGCTGGTGGCGGTCCTGATGGACCTGCCGCTGACCCTCGGCCTGGCGCCGAAAGACATGATCCTGCTCGTGCTCAGCCTGGTCGTCTGTTCGATCGGCCTCGGTAACGGCCGCACCAACATGATGCAGGGCGCGGTCCAGGTGGTGATTTTCGCCGCGTTCCTGTTCCTCTCCCTCGTCCCCTGAGAAATCCGGGGTTGCCATGCTGCAGACCCGGCGCCGAATCGTCCTCCGGATCGGAGTCGCGCCGCCTGAACTGGTCGCGACCGCACAGAAGCAGGGCAAGCTGTTGCCCTACTGTAATCACAACCCCGATTTTTTCGTCGAACTGGCTGCCGTAACGCTCGGTGCACAGATCAATACCGTCGCAGCGCTGGCGCTGCTCGGAGCGAAGCTTTAGGAGAACTCTTGCACCCGCCGACCCGGCGCGCGGACCACACCCTTCCGCGCTAGACTCGGCGCACGAGCGGCAGGAGGGGTTGAGAACGATGTCCGATGACGAGGGCATGCAGGGCGCAGGTACGCGTCCCACGGCATTCCTCAGCTATTCACACGCGGACCAGGACCGGGTGCGTGTGCTCGCCAGCGCACTCGAGCAGGCCGGCATCAACGTCTGGTGGGACACGCAGATCGAGGGTGGCGCGGTCTTCGCGAAGTCCGTCGAGGTTGCCCTCGCCCGCTGCGACGCGGTGATCGTCGCCTGGTCGAAAGTGTCGGTGTCGTCCGACTGGGTGCTCGACGAGGCCTCGCAGGGTCGCGACATGCGCAAGCTGGTGCCGGTCTCGCTCGACGGCACGATGCCACCCCTGGGGTTCAGGCAATATCTCGCGGTCGATCTGCTGGGCTGGCGCGGTGATGCCAACGCAGCGCAGATCGCGACGATAGTACGTGGCGTTGAGGCTGTCGTGGGCAGGACGACCGACACTGCCACCCATCGAAGTAGCCTGCACGCACCGGGGTCCCCGCCATCGGCTCGCCTCACGCGCCGCACGATGCTGCTGGCCACCGGCGGCACGGCGCTCGCCGGAGCGCTGGGAGTTTTCGCGTGGCGCAGCGGTCGACTCGGTGACGACCCGACGGCGTCGACGCGCAACAAGGTTGCAGTGCTGCCCTTCAAGAACATCAGCGGCGACACCAGCCAGGACTATTTCTCGGACGGTCTCTCCGAGGAACTGCGCTCGACCCTCGCCCGCAACCTGAAACTGCAGGTGATGGCCCAGACTTCGTCCGCCAAGTTCCGCGACCACACCGAGGATGCCGTGACGATTGCGTCGCGCCTCGGCGTGGGTTATCTGCTGGATGGCACGGTCCGGAAGTCGGGCGAAGTCGCGCGCATCACCGCCGACCTGATCGACGGACACACCGGATTCAGCCGATGGTCGCAGAGTTTCGACCGTTCGCTGCACGACATCTTCGCCGTGCAGAGCGAAATTGCCCGAACCGTCGCCAGCGCGCTCGCCGCTGAAATGGTACCCGACCCGAAGGCGCCCAAAGGCAGTGCAGGTGCGCTCGCCGCCGAAGGCGGAACTCGCAGTGCGCAGGCGTTCGACGCCTATCTCAGGGGCCGCGCACTGTACGACCTGAGCGCCGACGAAGCGTCCGAACGCGCGGCGCTCGCGCAGTTCGACGCGGCCATCGCGGCAGACCCGAACTATGCGCCTGCCCATGCCGCGCGCGCCCGCTCGTTGACCGCCATTGCCAACCAGTACGGCAAGGCCGGACAACTGCAGGAGCTGTACGAATCGGCGATCGAATCGGCGCAGCGCGCGATCGAGATCGCTCCCGGGCTCGCCGATGCCTACTCGACGCTCGGATTCACTTTGTTCCAGGGCAAACTCGATGCCAGCGGCGCACGCGAACCGTTCGAGCGATCAAGGGAACTCGGCGCGGGCGAAGCCACCGTGCTGGCGCGGTTTGCGCAGTACAGCGCGCGCGTCGGTCGCAAACAGGACGCGGCCGCAGCCATCCAGGGGGCACTGTTGCTCGACAAGCTGAATCCGCTGATTCATCGCGCGGCAGGCGCCATCGAATACGCGGCGCGCAACTATCGGGCCTCGATCCCTCCGACCCGGCAGGCACTGCAGATGAATCCGCGCATGTCGCATGCCCACGCAGCGATCGGCGATGCCTTGTTCATGCTCGGCCGCCTCGACGAGGCGCGCACTGAGTACCTGGCGGAGCCCGCCAGCGATTTCGGCCTGACCGGCCTGGCCGTGGTCGAGCACTGGCTCGGCAATGAGAAATCCGCGCGCGACGCATTTGCGAAGATCGAGCAGGAAGGCGCCCGGTTGCGCTACCAGCAGGCACAGGTCCTGGCGCAATGGGGTCAGCTCGACGCCGCGATCGCACGCCTGCAGCAAGCGCGCGCCATCGGTGATTCGGGGCTCGTGTACGCGCGCAATGATCCCTTGCTGGACCCCCTGCGCGGCGACCCGCGCTTCGCCGGGTTGCTGAAGAGTATTGGCTTCGAATAGTCTCCGCCCAGCCTCGCGACTGGGACGCCGGGTTGCCACTCACTGAAAACTCTATTGGGGAAGGGACATGAAGGAAGCAATCAAGATCAGTGCCGTCGTTGCGACCGCACTGCTGCTGGCCGCTTGCGCAAAGAAGGAGGAAGCCGCGGCACCGATGCCCGAGCCGGCGGCCAGCGCGCCAGTCGAAGCGGCACCTGCCGAGGCAGCACCGGTCGAAGCTGCGCCGGCCGAAGCCGCACCGATGGGCGAAGAGCCGGCGGCGGATGCTGCGGCCGCCATGCCCGCAGATGGCGACGCCGAGCGGGCCGGTGGCGACAAGGTTGCCCCAAAAAATTAAGCGAGTGACGCATCGCAGGGCGGCAGCGATGCCGCCCTGTACTCGCAGTTGCCTGCAGATCAGATCGGCCAGGCCGCAATCCGGCTGACGTTCGGGTTCAAGGGTCCGTAACGACGTAGCCCCTGTTTTTCAGTTGGGCGACGTAGCCGCCCGGCTTCAATATCTCGTCCACGGACAGAACAGCCACCGTGGATTCATTGTTCGCGAGCGATTGCTCGGCCGCAGCCAACCATGCATTCCTCGCGCGATCCAGCACGTCGCCGAAACCCCTTTGCTGCACGAACGACGACTCCAGCATCACGCCGATGCACGCGCTCGCCCGCTCGACGGGCGCGAGCTGCCGCAAGCGAGCGACGTCGCCAACGGCCCACGCGTTCGCGCGCTCGCGCATCAACTCCAGGTCGGACTCGAGCCGCTGCAACGTGCGCGAGAAGCACTCGACGTCGGCAAACGGGGTCGACTTGAACTCCTTGATCGCGGCCCTTGCCTTCTCCACCTTGAGTTCAATGCCGGGTTCCGTGATCGGCACCCGCGCTTTGCGTGCGAGCTTTTCGACTGCGGGCCAGATGCCGTCGTACGGCACCAGGTCGTTCTTCTTCAGCGCAGCGCGATACAGCTCCTGTGCGGCGAAGATTGGACGCCATGCCTCGACGCGGCCGTCATTACCCAGGTAGCGAGCCTTGAGCGGCAGCCAGCGCGCATAGAGATCGGCAGGCACGACCTCCTGCAACCGCTTGTCGTCGGGATTGTTGCGCACGCCGATCAGCGAAGGCAGCAACGTGATGCCGCGCAGCGGCCCCGCGGAGGCGCTGACCGATACGGGTGCGAGCACTGCCTGCGACGCAGCCAGCACGGCCGCCAGCTCGCTCGAGCGCCAGGTCATGTTCTTCGGCAATGGACTGTGGTTGCCGAGGATCCACAACACGTGCCCTTGCGCATCGCCCGGGCGCGTCACCTTCCACAATCCCGGTCCTGGTTGCTGGCCGGTGACCAGGACCTCCTCCAGCGCATCGTCTGCGCGGGCCAGCGCAGCGGCCAGCAGGGTGGCGCCCAGTACCAGTGCCAACCATCGAAAGCGGATGTTCATGACGCGGCAGATTAGCAGCCCGGGCTTTGTACCCGGCGTCGCGAATTGAGTGCCTGTGCACCCTCAGAGCACGACCTTGCTGAGTTGCGCCGAAAAGTCGCTTTGAGTCCCGGAACTCGCAACTGAGGTGACTGCGAAATACCACCGGGCCGGGTCCAGGTTCTCGATCGTGGCCGACGTGATACTCGCGCTGCCGATCGACACTGAATAATCGTACTGGCCGGAAACCTTGCCGTAGTGGATCCGGTATCCGGCCAGGTTGTTGAGTTGGGTGCCGTCGACATTCTGTGTTGGGCGCGCCCACGACAACGTCACCGGTGACGAGGTCGACGTCGCCTGCACTACCTTGATCGAGAACGCTGGCAGCGACTTCGTTGCGATGCCATCGCTGACGCTGATGACGATGTTCGCGTACGACCCGACCTGGGACGAGGATGGAGTACCGCTCAAGGTGCCCGTCGAACTGCTGAACGTGGCCCAGCCTGGCTTCCTCGCGATCTTGTACGTGAGCCTGTTGCCGTCGGGGTCGGACGCCGTCGCTCGGAAGGAGTAAGTCTTGCCAACGTAGGCCGTGGTGGCGGGACTGCCCGAGATTGATGGCGCTCTATTGGCCGCCGAGGCGGTCACCGGTTGGCAGAAATACAGCGCCACGAGCAGGGTGGCGACGAATGGAGACTTGTCTCTCGAAAACAGGAATCGATGCATTAATGCGGCCCTCTCACGCGATCGCAGCAGGCGATTGCGCGTCTTGTAGCCCCCAATTTCTTTTTCAATGCCCACGCCTGCGGCGCTATCGTCGGTGACTCGGGAATGACGCAACCTGGCGCCTGCCGAAGTGCGGCAGTACCAAAGCGGGATGCGCGGGCTGATGCTCCAGAGGTCGAACGGACCGTGGGGAGCTATCGACTGCCGGCAGCCCCGCTATCCCCGAAAAATTTCCGAGGACCGGAGGTTTTGCGACCCCGCCTTACGGCAGGTTTGCCTTTGTCAGCGTTCGGCCCGAAGGCCGCGGTTCACTCATCCGAGCCGAACCGACGCCGTTCGGTTGTTCTGCGTTGCACCTCTTCCAGAAGTCATCGCAGGCCTATGCGGCGTGAGCGAAGTATCGACACACACAGAACAGGAACAAGGGGGAATTTGTCGCACATCGCAGACATAACTCATGGTCTGCGTGTGCGGCCGGCGATGAAATCGAGTTCAATCAGCGAGGTGCGGACGAAATCTCGCGGGCGTCTCTCCGACTTATGTCACATGCGCTGCGTGCGCAAATTACGCACGCGCCAGTCCTCCGAGTTCCTCGGCCAACCGTCAACGCGGGTCGAGCGATTCGGTACGGTGCACGGCCAGCAAGCACGCAAGAAATTTGCGAGGTGTGCGACGCGTGGCGCTGCATGCGGGGCGTGGCATACGAACTCGTCCGACCGCGAGCGGTCGTTCGACAATTGAAGCGCCGTCACTACCGACGATACCGGCGCTGAACGGCCACAAAAAAAGAGGCAGGATTTCCTGCCTCTCTCGCAATGACCAATCTGGTCTACTTCGTCTTCTTCTTAGCGACAGCGATTCGCTATGCAGCCCTGTCGCACAAGGCTGCCGGCAAGCGCGCCTTCGCGCGCAACCCAAGACGACGGTGGTGTTTCGGTAGCCCGGCTTTCGTCCCCAGATTTTCCGGGAGATCCGTGGCTTTGCGGCCCTGCCTCGCGGCAGGTGTGCCTCTTCGTGCAGCCCATCCTCAGGCCGTGAGCACTTTTACACCGGGACGAATCCGAATTGGAGCAGATTGAACTTATTCTTCACCCAAGGGCGCTGACTGCGTTCCGCGATGGATCAGTGATCCGTCACTCTCCGTCCGTGGCCAGCACGACGGCCCGCGCTCTGCGCCAATTGGGAACCCGTCGCCCAGACATCATGCGCATCCCGCTGACGGCGGTCGGAGCCATCGCGACGGTCCTCGTGATGGACATATCGGCATTCACAGGCCTTGGCGTTGCACGTTGGTTGCGGCAACTGCGGCGCTTCACCGGACAGGAACCGCTGATGACCGTACTTCTGCGCCGTCTGGTGACAGCCTCTACCCGCCTTGATACTGACGGCGTGATAGGGGTTACTGACGTGGTGGAAATGCATCTGGCGACCGGACAATTGCACTGTCGCCTGAATGCGCTTGCGGTGCCACCAGGACAATAAGTTGAACTCCATGGTCGTCCTCCCTCCGAGAGCGGCGCTTGCAACCTCCGCATCCAGTCTAGCGCCGCCGACACCAAGGGTACAGGTTCGCTCGGCCTGCTGCTCACGGTGTGGCGCAATGAAAATTCAAGTGGCGGCAACGTCGACTGCTACTTGTACAACACGGCAAGCGCCGCTGTGGAGTGGTGCCCCAGGCACGATAGGCACCTGTCACTTTCCAAATTGAGCAAGCATCAACTCAAACCTGAGCAATAACAGTTCACTGCAAGCGATTGCTTGAGAACGATCGAGGTTGTCGCTGGCCGCTGCTGGCGGTATGCGCCTCGCCGCAGGCGGATCGAGGCTTGCAGCTCGGCCAGGACACAGGCCGTGTTGCAGCGGCGCCAACATCGACGTGCCGTTGCCGACGACACCGGCGATCAGAAGCTCGCCACCCACCCGGCAATGACCACTAGCCCCACATGCGTACCGACGCCGCTCACTCGTGCCGACACCTGCAACAGTTAGACCACAACTGCGCCAATACTGCGCCAGGCGCCAGAACCGCATGCGCTGAGTCGCACATCGTTCGGCACCGTAAAGTGCAAAACGCGGAACTTCAGAACTTGAATGGTGCCCCGGGCAGGAGTTGAACCTGCGACCTACCGCTTAGGAGGCGGTCGCTCTATCCACTGAGCTACCGGGGCATGTAGTCCGGAGTGCGGCGGCGGAATGGCCCGAAGGGAAGAATGGTGGAGCGGAAGGGGATCGAACCCTCGACCTTCGCATTGCGA
>Ga0209253_10001027_pt1 | contig 24483 bp, 24 predicted proteins | sample FrelakmetBRP12BR_FD_187145 | JGI IMG/M metagenome (GOLD analysis project Ga0209253, IMG submission 187145) | Freshwater lake sediment microbial communities from the University of Notre Dame, USA, for methane emissions studies - BRP12 BR (SPAdes)... | ecosystem: Environmental > Aquatic >...
GCCCAGCACGTCCATGATGCGGCCCAGCGTGGCCTTGCCCACCGGCACCGTGATCGAGCTGCCGGTGTTGCGCACGACGACGCCGCGGCGCAGGCCGTCGGACGACCCGAGCGCGATGGTGCGCACGATGCCGTCGCCGAGCTGCTGCTGGACTTCGAGCGTCAGCGCCGAGCCGTCGAGCTTGAGCGCGTCGTAGATGTGCGGCATCTGGTTGCGCGGGAACTCGACGTCGACCACCGCGCCGATGCACTGGACTATTCTGCCGTTGGCTTGTGTGTTGGCCATTTTGTTCAGGTCCTCTGGATCAGTATTCGTCTTGCCGAGCCCACGATCTGGTTCCGGCCGTTCGCTTCGCTCACTTAACCTTCGCTGCGCTGCGGTTAGCCTGCATCGAATCGCGTGGGTCGCGTCCGCCTACACGGCGGCCGCGCCCCCCACGATTTCTGAGAGTTCTTTCGTGATCGCCGCCTGGCGGGTCTTGTTGTAGATGAGCTTCAGTTCATCGATCAGGTTGCCGGCGTTGTCGGTGGCGGCCTTCATCGCGACCATGCGCGCCGACTGTTCGCTCGCCATGTTCTCGGCCACGGTCTGGAACACCAGCGCCTCGACGTAGCGTGTGAGCAACTCGTCGATCACGCTTGGCGCGTCGGGCTCGTAGATGTAGTCCCAGCCGTATTTCGACCTTTCTTCGGCGGTCTGCTGCAGGCGCTCGGCCGAGAGCGGCAACAACTGCTCGATCATCGGCTCCTGCTTCATCGTGTTGATGAACCGCGTGTAGCAGATGTAGACGGCATCAACCTTGCCTTCGACGAAGGCATCGAGCATCACCTTGACCGGGCCGATCAGCCGCTCGAGCTGCGGCGCGTCGCCGAGCTGGATGGCATGGCTCAGCACATTGGCGCCGATGCGATTGAGGAAGGCGAAGCCCTTGTTGCCGAGGGCCACCGTCAGCGCGCTGCCGCCGGCCGCTTGCGACTCGCGCAGCTTGTTGGTCAGCGCGCGCAGCAAGTTGGTGTTCAGGCCCCCGCAAAGCCCCTTGTCGGTGGTGACGACGATGTAGCCGACGACCTTGGTGGCTTTGTCTTCAGCCACCTTGCGCATGTAGGGCGACTTGTACTCGGGGTTCGCCAGCGACAGGTTGGCCGTGATGATGCGGATCTTCTCGCTGTACGGGCGCGCCGCGCGCATGCGCTCCTGCGCCCTGCGCATCTTGGAGGCGGCGACCATCTCCATGGCCTTGGTGATCTTGCGGGTGTTCTCCACCGACTTGATCTTGCCGCGTATCTCTTTGCCGACTGCCATGTTTACCTCCGCGGAGCCGCCTCAAGGAGGGAAAGCGCCCCCACGGGGGGCTGAGCCCGCACCGAGCGAGCGCCTGCGCGCTCGCGAGCGGCTGGCGAAGGCCATCCGGCCTGCAAGCCGGGGGGCAGCGAATGGATGTGAGCGTGGGGGCTCATGGTTCTGGTGCTCCAGTGGTCGAAGTGTCAGGCTGACTTCAGGCGAAGGACTTCTTGAACGCGGCAATCGCGCCGGCGAGTTCTTCCTCGGCCTTCTGGCAGCCCTTCTTGAACGCCGCCTTGGCTTCGTCGTCCTTGGGGTCGCCCTTCGTCGCCCACTTCGCGCCGTTGGTCTCCATATTCGCCAGCAGCGCGGCGTGGCTGGACTTCAGGTGCTGGTGCAGCCCGTGCTCGAACGCGAGCGCCTTCTTCAGGTCGATGTCGTCCAGGTAACCCTTGTTGACGGCGAACAGGGTGGCCGCCATCAGGCTGATCGGCAGCGGCGAGTACTGCGACTGCTTGAGCAGTTCGGTCACGCGGGCGCCACGGTCGAGCTGCTTGCGGGTGGCTTCGTCGAGGTCGGAGGCGAACTGGGCGAACGCGGCCAGCTCGCGATACTGCGCCAGGTCGGTGCGGATGCCGCCGGACAGGCTCTTGATCAGGTTGGTCTGAGCTGCACCGCCGACGCGCGACACCGAGATGCCGGCGTTGATGGCCGGCCGCACGCCGGCATTGAACAGCGCAGTCTCGAGGAAGATCTGGCCGTCGGTGATCGAGATCACGTTGGTCGGCACGAACGCCGACACGTCGCCGGCCTGGGTTTCGATGATCGGCAGCGCGGTCAGCGATCCGGTGCGCCCCTTGACGGCGCCCTTGGTGAACTTCTCTACGTAGTCGGCGTTCACGCGCGCGGCGCGCTCGAGCAGGCGGCTGTGCAGGTAGAACACGTCGCCTGGGAACGCCTCGCGGCCCGGCGGGCGGCGCAACAGCAGCGACACCTGGCGGTAGGCGACGGCCTGCTTGGACAGGTCGTCGTAGATGATCAGCGCGTCCTGGCCGCGGTCACGGAAGTACTCGCCCATCGTGCAGCCCGAGTAGGCCGAGACGTACTGCATTGCCGCCGACTCGGAGGCCGACGCGGCGACCACGATCGTGTAGTCCATCGCACCGTGCTGCTCCAACACGCGCACCACGTTCTTGATCGACGACGCCTTCTGACCGATGGCGACGTAGACGCAGGTCATGTTCTGACCCTTCTGGTTGATGATCGTGTCGACCGCCACCGCAGTCTTGCCGGTCTGGCGGTCGCCGATGATCAACTCGCGCTGTCCGCGGCCGATCGGCACCATCGAATCGAGCGACTTCAACCCGGTCTGCACCGGTTGGCTCACCGACTGGCGCGCGATCACGCCCGGCGCGACCTTTTCGATCACGTCGGTCATCTTGGCGTTGATCGGGCCCTTGCCGTCGATCGGCGTCCCCAGCGCGTTGACGACACGACCGATCAGCTCCGGGCCGACTGGCACTTCGAGAATGCGGCCCGTGCACTTGACGGTGTCGCCCTCGGAGATGTGTTCATACTCGCCCAGGATCACCGAGCCGACCGAGTCGCGTTCGAGGTTCAGCGCCAGGCCGTAGGTCGGCTGGCCGGCCTTGTTGGGCGGGAACTCCAGCATCTCGCCCTGCATCGCGTCGGACAGGCCGTGGACGCGGCAGATGCCGTCGGTGACGGTGACCACCGTGCCCTGATTCTTGATGTCGGCCGAAACGCCAAGGCCTTCGATGCGGCTCTTGATGAGTTCGGAGATTTCAGCGGGGTTGAGTTGCATCTTCTGCTCCACGACCGGCGACGCAAGGTCGCCGGTTGGTTGGGTTGTTCAGATCGTTCGCCTGTGGATATCGTTCGGGCTCGCGCCCTCAAGCCGTGAGCGACAGTTTCATCTTGTCCAGCCGGGCCTTCACCGAGGTGTCGAGCACCTCGTCGCCGACTGCCACACGCACGCCACCGATCAGGTCGGGATCGACCACGACGCTCGCATTGAGCTTGCGGCCGAAGCGCCGTTCCAGCGTTGCCACCAGGTCAGACAGCTGCGCCGCATCGATCGGAAACGCGCTTTGCACAAGGGCGTCCGACGTGCCGGAGCGCGCTTTGACCAGCGCGTTGAACTGCGCCGCGATCTCGGGCAGCGCCACCAGGCGGCCGTTGTCGACCACCGCACGGAGCAGGTTCACGACCTTGCTGTCGAGCGCCGTCTTTGCGACGCCGGTCAGCACGTCGACAACCTGTGCCTCGGTGACCTTCGGATTGTCGGCAAAGCGCAGCATGTCGGCATGACCTGCGACGGCGGCGAGCGCCTGCACCTGCGCCAGCAGTCCGTTTGCGTCGGCGCCTTCGGCCGACCTGAACAGTGCTTCGGCATACGGCCGGGCAATGGTGGCGAGTTCGGCCATGTCAGCCTCCGCCGAGCCGCCTCAAGGAGGCTGAAGCCCCCTCGGGGGGCTGAGCCCGCACCGAGCGAGCGCCTGCGCGCTCGCGATTGCCTGGCGAAGGCCATCGGGCATGCACGCCGCGTGGCAGTGAACGGATGTGAACGGGGGGGTTCATGATCAGAGTTCAGTCTTGAGGCGGCTCAGCAGCTCTGCGTGCACACCGGCGTCGACTTCGCGGCGCAGGATGGCCTCTGCTCCCTTGACGGCCAGCCCGGCCACCTGGGCGCGCAAGACTTCGCGCGCCTTGACGGCCTCCTGATCCGCCTCGGCCTTGGCCTGGGCGATGATCTTGGCGCCTTCTTCGCTCGCGCGGGTCTTGGCCTCCTCGACCATCTGGTGCGCCAGGCGCTCCGCGTCAGCGAGACGCTTGGCCGCATCGTCGCGGGCCGCGGCGAGTTGCTGCTCGACGCGCTGGTTGGCGGTCGACAACTCGGCCTTGGCCTTGTCGGCGGCCGACAGGCCGGCGGCGATCTTCTTCGCGCGCTCGTCCAGGGCTGCCGTCATCGGCGGCCAGATGAACTTCATCGTGAACCAGACGAGGATCAGGAACACGATCATCTGAATGATCAGGGTACTGGTGATGCTCACGGCAATGCCTCAATCACAGTGACGGTTGATGGCGGCCCGCAGTCAGCGGGTGCCGGGGCGACCTGCATCGGTCGCCTCGATTACTTCGGCAGGTTGGCGAGTTGGCCCAGGAACGGGTTGGCCGTGGTGAACCACAGCGCGATACCAGTGCCGATGATGAACGACGCGTCGATCAGGCCGACCAGCAGGAACATCTTGGTCTGCAGCTCGCCCATCAGCTCGGGTTGGCGAGCGGCGGACTCGAGGTACTTGCTACCCATCACGCCGATACCGATGCAAGCGCCAGCAGCGCCCAGGCCGATGATCAAGCCGGCAGCCACCGCGACGAGACCGATAAGTTCCATGTTGACTCCTTGTTGGACGAATGAATGAAGGGGAAGAATCTGAACCCGGACGCCGCTCAATGCGAATCGTGCGCCTGCCCGACGTACACCAGCGTCAGCATCATGAACACGAACGCCTGCAGCGTGATGATCAGGATGTGGAAGATCGCCCACACCGTGCCAGCGACGATGTGACCGAGCGCCAGCAGAAAGCCGCCGGCCGAAAGCGTGAAGGCGCCGCCCATCAGCGCGATGAGCAGGAAGATCAGCTCGCCGGCGTACATGTTGCCGAACAACCGCATGCCGTGCGACACGGTCTTGGCCACGAACTCCACCAGTTGCATGGCCAGGTTCACGACGCCGAGCAGGGCCGCGAAGATCGGGTTCTTGCTGGTGCCGAACGGCGCCGTCACCAATTCGTGCACCCATCCGCCGGCGCCCTTGATCTTGACGTTGTAGTACAGGCACAGCAGCAGCACGCTGAGCGACAGGCCCATCGTCATCGACAGGTCGGCGGTCGGCACCACGCGCAGGTAGGCATGTTGCGGGTCGTGCCCGGCCGCGCCGACCACCAGGCCCCAGATCCATGGCAGCAGGTCGACCGGCAGCAGGTCCATGGCATTGAGCAGGAAGATCCAGACGAACACGGTCAGCGCCAGCGGTGCGACCACCTTGCGGCTGGTGGCGCTGTGCACGATGCCCTTGGCCTGGTTCTCCACCATCTCGAACAGGATCTCGACCGCGGCCTGGAAGCGCCCGGGCACGCCGGAGGTTGCCTTGCGCGCGGCGCTCCACAACAGGAAGCAGGTCAGCACGCCCAGGGCGATCGAGAAGATCGCGGAGTCGAAATTGACGACCGAGAAGTCGACCAGCGACTTCGGCTTGGCATTCTGCGCATGCGTCAGGTGGTGAACGATGTATTCACCGGCGGTGGGCGCGTGTTCTGCGGCAGCCATCTTTCTCGCTCTTGTTCGTTCAACTCTTGCGGCCGCGCCACAGCAGCGCAAACCAATACACCGACAAACACACCGCCAGGGCGGCCAGCAGCGCCGGCCAGCTCAGCGGCCGTACCAGCCTGGGCGCCATGACCAGCATGGCGACCGAAACTGCCATCTTCACCGACTCCCACAACATGACGCTGACGGCCGAGACGCCGGGCGACACGCTGGTGAGCCGACTGGTCACGCCGCGCGCCATCAAGGCGCCCGGCACCACCGCCGTGACGGCGCCATACAGCGCCGACCACCCATATTCCTCGCTGCCGCCGAGCAGCCACGCCAGCAGCGCGACCACTGTGCCAACGGCGGCCTGCGCCGCAACCACCCACCAGGGCGACACCGATGGATCGTTGGCACTGAGCGCTGCTGCCTCCTGCGCAGTCAGCCGCCTGTAGTTCTCGCGTGCCGCGTCGTCCTCGTCCCAAGCGTCGGATCGGGCTTTCCGTTCTGACATCGGGGCATTCCTGAAGGACTCTCGCGGCAAACCGGCAAATTATACGTAATGACCCGCGCCCCTCGACACCACCCGACACATCCGGGCAATTGCGGTCCAATCGCCGCCATGCCCATCAGCAGCAGTTTCCTGGACAAGCGCGCCATCCATCTTCTTTGGCTTCGCCTGAGCGCGGCGGGCCTGATGTCCATTGCCCTGGTTGCCTGCACGGGCGACCGAACCCCGATCGACGGCCAGCCGCCGCACCACCGCGACGGCGGCTTCCGGAACAACTACTCCGAGGTCGAGCCGCAGCTCGGCGCGCTGGCGCGCTGGCGCTTCGAGGCCTGGCGCGACGGCCTGCCAGGGCCGCCCGCCACGCCGACCCCGCTGCTGGTTCCGGATCTGGGTCTCATACAGTCCAACGCCAAGGCTGGCGCAAGGATGCAGCCGATGGTGACCTGGATCGGTCATGCCACGGTGCTTGCACAGTTCGCCGGCATCAACATGCTGACCGACCCGATGTTCTCGGACCGCGCCTCGCCGCTGCCGTTCGTCGGGCCGTTGCGGCACAACCGTCCGGGCCTGTGGTTCAACGAACTGCCGACGATCGACCTGGTGCTGATCTCGCACAACCATTACGACCATCTGGACGAGGCCAGTGTCCGCACTCTGGCCGCGCAACCGGGCGGCTCGCCGCTGTTCGTCGTGCCGCTGGGCTTGAAGGCCTGGTTTGCTGCGCGCGACATCCACAAGGTGGTGGAACTCGATTGGTGGCAGTCGCACCGGCTCGGCGCCGTCGAGATCGTGCTGACGCCGCTGCAACACTGGTCGGGCCGTGGACTGACCGACCGCCTGCGCACCCTGTGGGGCGGCTACGCGGTGTTCTCCGCGCAACTGCATCTGTTCTTTGCCGGCGACACCGGGTACTCGAACGACTTCAACGACATCCGCAATCGCTTCGCCGAGCGCCAGACGCCCGCGCTCGGCGGCGGTTTCGACATTGCGCTGTTGCCGCTCGGTGCCTACGAGCCGCGTTGGTTCATGCGCGCGCAGCACGTGAACCCGGAGGAGGTCGTGCGCGTCCACCGCGACCTGGCCGCCAAGTCGTCGCTCGGCATCCATTGGGGCACCTTCTCGATGAGCGACGAAGCGCTGGACGAGCCGCCTCGAGCGCTGGCTGCAGCACGCAAGACGCAGGGCGTCGCCGACAGCGCGTTCTTCACGCTGGCGCTGGGCGAGACGCGGCGCCTGCCGCCGCGCAAGCCCCATGCGGGCAACGCCCGGTAGCGGCGCGCCAGCGCGTCCCCGACCCGTATGTGCAGCACCGCGCCGGCCATCGGCCGCAGCGCCGCGACCGTCATCGCCTCAAACGCGTGCGACCTGCAGCAGCATCCACGCACTCATCGACTGAGCCGGTTCGAGCGTCGCCAGCCCGTGCGCGGCAGGCTCGGCCATGTGGATCGCATTGTTCACGTGACTGACCGGTTCGACGCAGAAGAACGGCTTGTCGCGCGGCGTGTACACCACCGCCCGATCCAGCGACGAACTCAGTCGCAACGACAGGCGTTCGTCGCGGATGCGCGCCTCGCCGTGCCAACCCTCGAAGCAGTTGTCGAAATCGAGCGCCGCGACATCCGCATCCAGGCCGGTCTGCGCCACCTTGCGCACCGGCAGTTTCAAGGCATCGTTGTCCCAGCGTTCGGCGACCTCCAGATGCAGGCGGCTGCGCGAGCGTCGCGGGAAGTATGGGTGCCAGCCGAGCCCCATCGGCGCGGCGCGCGCGTCGATGTTGGTGGCGACCATCGAGATCCGCAAGGACGTGGGCGTCAATTCGAACACCTGCTCGACATGGAATGCGAACGGCCACTCGCCATCGCTGGGATGGGTCAGCGCCAGCACCGCGCGATCGGGGGCGCTGTCCGTCACGAGCCAGGAGCGCCGCCAACCCACACCGTGCAGCGAATGCGGCTCGTCGCCGAAACTGGGTTCGGTCTTGTAGCTGCGGCCCTTCCATTGGAATCGCCGATGGCCCAGCCGATTGGAGTACGGCACCAGCGGGAAACAGGCTGACTCGCGCGCACTGCCGGGCGCCGCGCTGGCATCCGATCGGAACACCGCAAGATCGTCGAGCCACAGGCCTGCCACGACGCCCCCCAGATCGGGACGCAGGCTCAGTCGCAGCTCCCCCGCCTCCAGCGTCAACGGCATCGGGAATCCTCCATGCGGTGGTCGGCCGTCGCCACGGCAGCGATGGGGCTGGCCGGCAGGACCCGGGTTTCAAGCCAGGGCTGGCTGTCGGCAGATCTGGGCAACGGATGAAACGGATTCAAGGCGAACCTCCGTGGAGCCATAGCCTAGCAGGCCGTCGAAACAGTCCTCGGCGGCGCGGCGGCGGCTTTGCAGGCTGACTCAACTGGACGCTGGATCAGCGCAAGCGTGCGCGCAGGTAATGTGCGCCGGGAATCGGGTTGAAGTAGTACGGCGGAATCTCCTCGAACCCCAGTGAAGCGTAGAGTTCGCGCGCGGCCTCCATGTCGTCCAGCGTGTCGAGCAGCATCGCGGAGTAACCCGTCTGCACGCCCTGGTCGATCACCGCCTGCGCCAACAGGCGGCCCAGGCCCAAGCGACGGTGCTTTGGCCGCACGTACAGCCGCTTCATCTCGCAGGCGTTGGCGTAATCCACGTCGTTCAGCGCACGCATGGCCACGCATCCGGCCACTTCACCGTCGACCATGGCCAGCAGCAAAGCCCCCTTGGGTGGCGCGTAGTCGCCGGGCAAGGCTGCCAGCTCGCCCTCAAAGTTCTGGAAGCACAGGTCCACGCCCAGTTGTTTGGCGTATTCGAGAAAGACCTCGCGCGTCGCGTCGAGCAGCGCCGGGGTGTCCGGCACCACCAGGCGTATCGATGGCTTGGCCACCCGGGTCGATCGCCGCGGCACGGTCTCAGTCCCCCAGCTTGACGACCGCGGCGACGATGCCAGCCCAGATCACGATCAGCGCCGCCGCGCGGATTCGGGTCATCCGGTTGTCTTCGCTCGCCGGCACGTCGACGGAAAGGTCCTTGTCGCCGGTGACCATCGGTCGGACGAGGTTCTGGCCCTTCTTGAATCGGTAGAACAGGATGGCTGCCACGTGCAGCACGATCAGCGTGATCAGCAGTCCCTGGCCGACGCCCTTGTGCCACGCGGTCGCGCTGGCCGCCGTGGCCCCGGAAACAAATTTGTTGAGCGGGCCGACATTGGCAATCTCGTCGTCGGCGACCAGGCCGGCGGCGACCTGCAGCGCCAACAGGCCCAGCATCAGGAAGATCGATCCGCTGCCCAACGGGTTGTGGCCGACATGAAAGTGATCGCTCGGCCGATGGTCGCCACGCAGGTAGCGCAGCACTGTCTGCGGCGCATACAGAAAGCTGGAGAAGCGCGACCAGCGCCCGCCGACAAACCCCCACAACAGCCGAAAGCCGATCAGCGCAAAGATGCAGTAGCCGATGCGGAAGTGCCAGACCATCGCATTGCCGCCGACCTTGCCGGTGACGATCTGCGCCACGACAGCCCCGGCCAGCAGCCAATGGAAGATCCGGGTCGGCAGGTCCCAGACGCGTACCGCTGCTGGCGTCGCCTGGGTCGAAACCACCGGATCACTCATTGCTCGTTGCTCTACAGGGCATATCGGAACCCACACGATAGCGGAACTGCACGCCGGCCGCGCGGCGCCGCGCCGCGGCGATATCGGTGGAACTACCGAGTACGGAATAGGGCTGGATGGTCGCGCGTACACTGCCCGACGCTCGAAATCCCAAGTCTGGGATAGACGTCGCCCGCAACCCAAGTATCCGGAGGAACTGCATGAATCGTCTGCTCGTGGCCACCGCCGCCACAATCGCCGCGCTCGCCAGCCTGCCCGCTGCGGCGCAATTTCAGAAGCCCGAGGACGCGATCAAGTATCGCCAGAGCGCCATGTTCGTGATGGCCAACCATTTCGGCCGGATCGGTGCCATGGTCAACGGCCGGGCGCCGTACGACGCGGCCACCGCAACGGCCAACGCCGAGATCGTCGCCACGCTGTCGCGCCTGCCGTTCGTCGGCTTCGTCCCCGACACGGCCAGCACCGAGAAGGGACGCGCCAACGCCAAGGTCTGGTCCGACCGCGCCACCTTCGACGACCGCACCCGCAAGATGCAGGACGAGGTCGGCAAGCTGGTCGCGGCCGCGAAGACCAACAACCTCGACACGCTCAAGGCGGCGTTCGGCGAGGTCGGCAAGGCCTGCAAGAGTTGCCACGACGACTTCCGCAACCAGTGATGCGGCGGGCGGTCCTGGGCTCAGGCTCAGGGACGCCAGATATCGTTCATACCAGTCGGGTCAAGGTCGGCGAAGCCGAGCATGAGGCGCTTTTGGCTTCGGCACGCGGGTCTTGCCCGCTTCACATCGCTGCGCGATGTGAGCCTGCGCCGAAAGAAACCGGCCTTCAGCCTTCGGCTGGCTCGGCAAAGCCGAGCACCCGGTGCTTTTGGCTACGGCACGCGGGCTCTGCCCGCTTCACATCGCTGCGCGATGTGAGCCTGCGCCGAAAGAAATCAGCCTCGGCCTTCGGCCGACTCGGCAAAGCCGAGTACGACCCTGCGGGTCTTGGCTGACTTCTTTTCAATCTTCGTGACGATGACTACGCCGATCTCGGCGGTGTTGGCCACGTGCGTGCCGCCGCAGGGTTGCAGGTCGACGCCGGCGATCTCCATCACGCGCACGCGACCCAGCCCGCGTGGCGGTTGAACGCTCATGCTGCGCACCAGCCCCGGGTTGGCATCGAGTTCTACCTCGGTGATCCAACGGTGCCCGACCGGGTGCGCCGCGGCGACCAGCTGCGCCAGACCGCGAGTGATGGCTTCCTTGTCCAGTGGTTCGACCATGTGGAAATCGAGTCGCGCATAGTCGGCCGTGATCGAGCAGCCGTCCACCGGATGCGGAATCAACGCGCACAGCAGGTGCGTCGCGGTGTGGAAGCGCATGTGGCGATGGCGCCTGGCCCAGTCGATGCATGCGACCACCGCCTGTCCAGGCGCAAGTGCCGCGATATCGGCTCCGTTGGCCGGCACATGCACGATCTCGCCGGGCAGCGCTCCCTTGCGGGTGTCGGCAATCGCAATCTCGCGCCCATCGGCGAGCCGCAGCACGCCGCTGTCGCCGGCCTGCCCGCCGCCATGTGGATAGAACACCGTGCGGTCCAGCCGGATGCCACGCTCGTCGAGCGCGGTGACGCGCGCCTCGCACTCCACGAGTCGCGGGTCTTCACGAAACAGCTCTTCGGTCATCGGGGTGTTCTGCGTCATGGCCACGATTCCAGCGCCTGGACGCCATGCGGCGTGTTCAGCGTGGCACGCAGCGCGGGTTGGTCGTCGTCATCGGTATTCACCGCCTGCAGCCGCAACACCTCGCGCGCTTGCGCGGGTATGCCGCGCAACGCCAAGTCCGCCAGCGACACCGGCGACGCGGCCATGTGATCGCAGGGATGCGGGCCCTGCCATTCGATCAAGGTCGGCAGCGCACCGCCACATTCGGTGAGGCCATCGTCGCGCACCGTGATGCGCCAACTCAATCGACCGTGCGCGGTGTCCCGGTGCGCCGCGATCAGCGTGCCTGGATCGAGCCCGCAATCGATCAATCCCGAGTGCTGCATTTCGATCGCCGTCGTGCGCGCTACCGCGTGAACCAGGCGCGGGCGGTGGCGCACGGCCGCACGCAGCTCGGGCCGGTCCATGCCAAACCAGCGTGGCCGCCCGGGTGGCGGAGCCGACGGGTCGATCGCCATGATCTCGAGGTAGCAGTTGCTGAAGGCGGTGCTTGCTATCGACAGCAGCCGGTTGTGCGTCCCCATCAACGCGTGCCGGCCGCCGGGCCCGGGCGGCACGCCCAGCGTCGCCTCGCACCAGGCAGCGCCCTGCTCCAGCGACTCGGCGACGACGACGAGATGGTCGATCTGTGTGGTCATTGGTGCACCCTACGGCCTGCGGCTGGCCTGGCCCGCGGAGGGACCATGCGTGTGCCAGGCGCGCTCACAGCCTGACTGTACCGGCCACGACCGGGCACACCGCGCCGCCGATCCAGGTCTGACCGGCTTCACGGCGCACATGCACCCGGCCCGCTCGACCCAGCACGGTGCCCTGGCTCGCGACATAGCTGGCCTCGGCAAGGCCGGCGTCGATCAGCCACTGGGCGAGCCCGGCGTTGAGGCTGCCGGTCACAGGGTCCTCGGGCACCGCCAATGCGGGCACGAACGCGCGCACTTCGAACGCGCATTCGGCACCCTTGGGGTAGCGGCCCACCGCGCCGATCTTCAACTCCGCCATCACGCCAAAGTCCGGCCGCAGTGCCAGCACCGCCTGCGCGTCGCGCAACAGTACGCCGATCCAGTCGGGTCCGTTGTCGACCCATTGCACGTCGAGCGCGTCGCGCGGGTCGATGCGCAACGCACGCGTCACACGCGCTCGAATCTCTGCATCGACCGGACCGCTGCGCCGCAGCGCGGGCGCGGCAAACGCGAGACGCTCGCCGTCGCGCCGGACTGCGACATTGCCGATGCCACACTCCTGCACGATCACTTCGGTGTCGCGTGGCACGCCGCCCGCCGTCAGCCAGGCATGGCAGCTTCCGAGCGTGGGATGTCCCGCGAACGGAAGCTCACCGCCGGGGGTGAAGATGCGCACGCGGTAGTCCGCCGCGGGATGCGTGGGTGGCAGAAGGAAAGTGGTCTCAGACAGGTTGGTCCAGCGCGCGAAATCAGCCATCTGCGCGTCGGCAAGGCCGTGCGCGTCGTGCACCACGGCCAACGGGTTGCCGCGCAAAGGCTGGTCGGTGAACACGTCGACTTGCGAGAAGCGTCGCTCAACGCGCATGTCCGGCCTCCTGGAGAACTCCAGCGTAGACGCTTCGATCGATATTGCCGCCGCTGAGCACGACGGCGACACGGCGGCCGACCAGACGCTCGCGCTCCTGCATCGCGGCCGCCAGAGCCGCCGCGCCTGCGCCCTCGGCGACCTGGTGCGTGCATTCGAACAGGTCGCGCATGGCCTGGGCCAACGCGCCGTCGTCGACGGTCACCACGCGCGCCAGCTGGCTTTGCATGATCGACAGCGCCTCCGGCTCGGGCACGCGGCAGGCCATGCCGTCGGCCAGTCGGGTCGTCACCTCGTGCGGCACGGGGTGGCCGGCGGCCAGCGACAGCGCATAGGTCGGCGCACCGTCAGAAACCACACCGACGATTTCGGTTTGCAGCCGCAACGCATTGCGCGCCGCGATCAGCCCGCAGGCGCCCGATCCGAGGCCGATCGGCACATACACGGTGTCGAGTCGCGGCACCGCGTCGAACAGCTCCAGCGCGTAGCTCGCCACACCCGCAACCAGATCGCGATGGAACGACGGCACCATGTGCCAGCCGCGTTCGGCGGCAAAGGTCTGGGCCTGCTCGCGCGCGGCCTGGAAGTCCTCGCCCACCTCGACGAGCTCAGCACCGAGCGCGCGCATCGCGGCGTTCTTCTCGCGACTGTTGCCGCGCGGTACGAACACCGTCGCCGGCAGGCCGTGGTGCCGCGCGGCATAGGCGATCGACTGCCCATGATTGCCGCGCGTCGCGCTGACCACGCCCTTCGGGCGCGCACCGCTGCGCAGCAGGCGGTCGAAGTAGACGATGCCACCGCGGATCTTGAATGCGCCTAGCGGCGTGTGGTTCTCGTGCTTGACCCACACGCTGCCGCCCGCCAGGCGCTGCAGCAGCGGCCATTCATATTGCGGTGTCGGCGGCATCCGCTCATGCACGGTCGCCGCGGCATCGCGCAAGTCCTCGAGGCTGTGGTTCATGGCGCGATCTCGGCCTGGCGCTCGAGTTCTTGGTGCAGTACCCGGCCCAATGCAGCCACGCCATCGGCGATGTCGGACGTGCTCAAGGTGACGAAGCTCAGGCGCAACGTGCGCGGATCGGGCGCATGCGCATAGAACGCGGCACCCGGCACGAACGCCACACCGGCTTCGACGGCTCGGGGCAGCAGGCCCGTGGCATCGAAGCCCGGCGGCAACTGCAGCCAGAAGAACATGCCGCCGCGCGGCGCGCGCCACGCCGTGCCCTCGGGCATGTGACGCCGCAACGCTTCGGCCATGGCATCGCGTTGGGCGCGGTAGCGCGCGCGGATCGTCGGCACGTGGCGATCGAGGAAACCGTCGTGCACCACTTCGTAGACGACGCGCTGGTTGAAGCCCGAAGTATGCAGATCGGAAGCCTGCTTGGCTTGCAGCAGCTTCGGATACAGCTCGCGCGGCGCCACCAGGTAGCCAAGCCTGAGCCCGGGCGACAGCACCTTGGAGAACGAGCCCAGGTACACGCATCCCTCAGGCCATGCCGCAGTGATCGGCCGCGGCGGCGGCTCGTCGAACCAGAGGTCGCCGTACGGGTTGTCCTCGACGATCGGGATCGCGGCAGTCTGCGCGACGCGCACCAACGCCGCACGGCGTTCGCGGGGCATGATCCGTCCCGTCGGGTTCTGGAAGTTCGGCAACAGGTAGGCGAAGCGCGTGCCGGGCGCATCGTGGGGCAGAACCTCGAGCGCTGCCGGCAGTGGGCCGTCGGCGTCACCCTCCAACGATACGTAGATCGGCTCGAAGGGGTTGAACGCCTGCAGCGCACCCAGGTAGGTCGGCGTCTCTACCGCCACCGGCGCACCGGCATCGATCAACACCTTGCCCACCAGGTCGAGCCCCTGCTGCGAACCGGTCGTGATCAGCACCTGGTCAGCGCCCGCGGTCATGCCCTGCCGCGCGAGCTGTTGAGCGACCCATTCGCGCAGCGGGCCGAAACCCTCGCTGGCCGCGTATTGCAGCGCCTCGCGCGGGACGTCGCGCAGCACCTTGTCGCAGGCCGCGCGAATGGCGTCGACCGGAAAGCTGTCCGGCGACGGCAGGCCACCGGCCATCGACAGGACGCCGGGCTGCTCGGTAACTTTCAGGATCTCGCGAATGATCGACGGGTTCAAACGCGCAGCCCGACGCGCCTGGGTCCAGAGGCTCATGAGGAAATCTCCTTCGCCGCCTGCGGCAAGACGGCAGTCTGCGCCAGGCGCCGCGACACGAACACCACGGCCATCACGGCCAACAGGAAAGCAAACGTCGCGGCATCGAGCGTTTCGCCGAGGATCGGCACAGCCGCGACGATCGACAGAAACGGTTGCAGCAACTGCACCTGACTCACCCTCACGGTGCCGCCCAAAGCGAGTCCCCGGTACCAGGCAAAGAATCCGATCCACATCGAGAACAGGGCCACGTAGGCGAAGCCGAACCACGAGGCAACCCGGACCGGCGCTGCCGGCCACGTGACCCAAGCCATCGGCAACGTGACCGGCAACGCGATCACCAGAACCCACGAAATGACTTGCTCGGGCGGCATGCGGCTGCTGAGCCGCGCGCCGCAGACATACCCATGGGCGCCCAGCAGCAGTGCCACCCCGAGCAGCGCATCAGCCTGCTGCAGACCCGAGCCGCCGCGCCACCACGCAAAGGCCACCACGAGCGCGCTGCCCAACGCGGCACAAATCCAGAACGACAGTCGCTGCGGCTGCCGAAGCATCCAGGCTGCCATGGCCGCAGTGACGAGCGGCAAGATGCCGGTGACCACCGACGCGTGCACGGCATCCACGTGCAATACCGCCAGCCCCATGAACAGCGGGAAGCCAAACACGATGCCCAGCGCGGTGAGTGCCAGTTGTCGCGTCTGTGCCGTTGTTGGTTTCGGCGCTCGCACCGCCCACAGGTAGGCGATCGCCAGCAAACCGGCCACCGCGGCACGTCCGAACGCGACGAACAGAGCCGGAAGCTGCGGCTGCGCCATGCTGCCGCTGGCCAGGCGTGTCATCGGAATCGACAGCGCGAAGAAGGCCACACCGAGCAGTCCAAACAGCAGGCCGCGGCGGATGTCCGCGCCGGCCGGCCGCGCGTGCGGCGGCAAGGCCTCCAAAGACATCGCACGCAGTGCACCCATGCGATCAGTCTAGGCCTGCAAGACGGTACACGCCCAGTACACTTGGCAGCACAGATTCAGCATCTGTACTGCCCGCCACAGCCACACAGACATGAACCCACCCACCGATCTCCCGCTGCGTCACTCACCGAACCAGACCACGGGTACCCTGGGCGAGCAGCTCGCGGCTCACTACGCACAGCGAATCGGCAAACACGCCTGGCAGCCCGGTGCCCGCCTGCCTTCGGTTCGCGACTGCGCGCGCATTCACGGCGTCAGTCCGAGCACGGTGGTGGCCGCGTACGATCGACTGCAGGCCCAGGGCCTGGTCGAGGCGCGCCGGCAGCGCGGGTTCTTCGTGCGACCCAGCGTCGCGCCGCCCGCGCGCCTCCAGGATGGCGAACCACCGATGGCACTGCCGGCACCGGTCGACGCGGCGGCGCTGATCCGCGGCATGTTTCGCACCCGCGCGTCGTTGCCGGGGCCAGGCCAGGGCACACTGCCCGAGAGCTGGCTCGACGCCGCATTGCTGCAGCGCGCGCTGCGTCGCGCGATGGCCCGTGCCGACGAGGCGCTGCGCTACGGCGAGCCGGCCGGCGACCCGTCGCTGCGCGCCACGCTGGCGCGCCGGCTGTCCGGCGAACTGGGTATCGCCTGCAACAGCGAGCAGATCGTCACTTCGGTCGGCGCGACGCATGCACTGGACATCGTGGCACGGACGCTGCTCAGGCCTGGCGACGCGGTGCTGGTCGACGAACCCGGCTGGGTGGTCGAGCACGCGCGGTTGACGCGACTCGGCATGCGGCTGCTGCCCGTGCCGCGCGGGCCGCTGGGGCCCGACATCGCGCTGCTGCGCGGCCTGATCGCCGCGCACCGGCCCCGCCTGTACGTCACGGTCTCGGTGTTGCACAACCCGACCGGCGCCTCGTTGTCGCTGGCAGCTGCGCATCAGGTCCTGCAACTGGCCGAGGCACACGACCTGATCATCGTCGAGGACGATACCTACGCCTGGTTGGCGCCCGCGCATGCGCCGCGCCTGGCGGCGCTGGACGGACTGCGGCGCACGGTCTATGTCACCGGCTTCTCGAAGATCCTGGCCCCCAACTGGCGCGTCGGCGCCCTAGCGGCACCGGCGTCGCTGGTGGAGCGTTTCGTCGATACCAAGCTGCTTTGTTCGCTGACCACGCCGGCACTTCAGGAGCGTGCGGTCGCCTGGTGTCTCGAGCAGGGCCTGCTGCGCCGCCATGCAGAACGGGTGACGACCCGCCTGGCCGCCGCCCGGGCGCGGGTCGTGCGCATGGCCCAGGAGGCGGGCTGCCGCTTGGCTGCCGAGCCGCATGGGTTGTTCGGCTGGGTCGACACCGGCGTCGACACCGAACGCCTGGCCGAACGCATGGCCGCCGATGGATGGCTGCTGGCCCCAGGACGCCTGTTTCACGCGCAACCCCGGCCGAGCTCGCTGATGCGGGTGAATTTCGCCACGGCCCAGGACGCCCGATTCTGGCGTGCCTTCGAACGCGCCCGCGATGAGCTCCAGCGCCAAGGTGCCCGCATTCAGGCCAACGGATCCTAGTAACATTCCGATTCAAGTTGCCCATGTTCCAGTCCACCCTGCCTTACGGCGAGCCCGATCTGATGCGAGTCAGCGCGTTCCAGCGCTATCTCGATGATCTGGTGCGGGTGGGCAGCGTGGAGGCCAACTCGACTCGCCTCAGTTCGCTGAGCCCTTCGCTGCTCGAGGACCTGGTGCGCTTCGAGCGCAACGGTCGTCAGAGCGAGGTGCTGGAGGTACTGGCTGCCTGTCTGCGCCATGCACGGCCGCTGACGGTGAGCCTGCAATGGACCGATCGCGTCGTGCCGCTGACCCTGTTCCCGTCCGAGAAGCTCGTGCATTGCCCCGTGCCAATGCCGCAGTTCCTGGGCAGCCGGCTGAGCGAGTTGCAGGTCATGCAGGTCGAGCCCGCCTTGCTGCGCGCGCCAGGCGATCGCGAACGGTCGCTGATCGGCGAGCAGCAGATGTACGCACCACTGTCGCCGTTGATGTGGGAGATTTCGTTGCGTGGCGCGCGTGATGTGCTGCTGCCCGAAATCGCGGGCACGGCGGCCTACCGCGTCGCGCCCGGCGTCAATCTGCGCGGCCTGGAAATGCCCAGCATCCTCGCCGCGTCGGTCGACCGCCTACGGCGCCGTACCTGCAATCTGCGCGAGATGTCGTACTGGCCCGGGCTCGACCGCGTGCGCGCGATGCGCCTGCTCAACGCGCTCTATCTGCAGGGCGGCCTGATCGTCAGCCGCACGCACCCGTCGGCGGCCGCCGACGGCTGGTTCCGCAGCCGCAGCCTGCGTCTCTGAGCGCCCCAAGGCCGCCGCCCCGCGGCGTCCGTCCCCCGCGGGGATCAAGGAAAGTGGCGGAGCCGCATTTCCTCGAGAGCGCCCCAAGGCCGCCGCCCAGCGGCGTCCGTCCCACCGCGGGGATCGAGGAAAGTGGCGAAGCCACATTTTCTCGAGAGCGCCCCAAGGCCGCCGCCCAGCGGCGTCCGTCCCACCGCGGGGATCGAGGAAGGTGGCGGAGCCACCTTTCCCTGAGAGCCCGATGTCCCTCGTTCAGTCCCGGGCCGCGTGGCTCGGGCCGCTTGGGGCGCGGGTCGGTTTGAGCAGCACCAGCGACAGCGCGCTGACGCAACAGGCCATGGCCACCCACTGCAGCGGCCCCAAGGGTTCGCCGTGGATGATCGCACCCGACACCATCGCCACCACCGGCACCAGAATCGATGACAGGCCGGCCACGTTGGCCGGCAACAGACCGACGATCGAGAACCAGCACAGGTTGCCGATGGACATCGGGACCAACGCGATATAGCCGATGACCAGGATCGAGGGCCAGGACGGAACGAACCATTGCCAGTCGCCGAACACCAGCGCACCGATCGTCGTCGGCACCGCGGTGATCAGCAATTGCCAGCCGGTGAGCACCGTGGCGGGCACCTCGACACGGCCGCGTTGCAGGATCAGCGTCCCGATGGCCCAGCCCAGGCCGGCCGTCAGCCCCAACAACAGACCCAGCGGCGCCTGGGCATAGGCGCCGAAGCTGCGCGACATCAGCAGCACGACAGCGGCGCCACCCAGTCCGATCGCCAGCAGCAGGCGTGCACTCAGGCGTTCACCGAGCACGGCCCATGAGATCAACGCCGACCACAGCGGCATCGTGAAGCCCAGCACCGCCGATTGCCCCGATGGAATCAACAGCGCCGAATAGGTGCTCGCGATGTTCCACACGACAAGGTAGAAGAAGGTCGCCGTGCCGATGGTGACCCAATGCCGGCGTGCGATGACGAGCGTCTGTCCGCGCAGCCGGGCAGCGAGCAACAACGCCGCACCGGCGACAAAGACGGCCACTGCACGGAACGTCCACACCGAGACCTCGCGCACCGCCAGCGGGAACAGCGGCCAATTGGTTCCCCACAGCAACGTGAGGATCACGAGCAGGATCAACGCGCGGGGCGGAATGTGCTGGGTCATGGTGCGGCGGTTGAGGCGAGTGTCTCCCAGCGCGTGAGCGCGGCTGTCAACTCCTCGTCGATGCGGGCATAACGCGACTGCAGTTCGTTCACGCGCTGCGGTTCCTCGGTATAGAGCTCGGCACTGGCCAGGAGGTCGGCGATGCCCTTCTGCTCGGCCTCCAGCGCCTCGATCAACGCCGGCAGTGCATCGAGCTCGCGCTGCTCCTTGAACCCGAGCTTGGCGCGCGGGCGCGCGGGCGCTGCCGTCGCAGGCACGGCCGACCTGGCGGGCGCTGGCGACACCGTCGCCGGCTTCGGCGTTGCCGCAAGCGAACGAGCGCGCTGTACCCGCCAGTCCTCGATGCCGCCTTCGTATTCGCGCCACAGCCCGACCCGGCCGCCGAATGCCGGGTCGCCTTCCCATGCGATCAGGCTGGTCACCACGTTATCGAGAAAGCGCCGGTCGTGGCTGACCAGGAACACGGTGCCGGCGTAGCCCTGCAGCAGTTCCTCGAGCAGCTCCAGCGTTTCGATGTCGAGGTCGTTGGTCGGCTCGTCGAGCACCAGCACGTTGGCCGGCAGTGCGAACAGCCGCGCCAGCAACAGCCGGTTGCGCTCGCCGCCCGACAGCGTGCGCACCGGCGAGTTGGCGCGCGCCGGCGCGAACAGGAAGTCGCCCAGGTAGCTCATCACATGCTTGCGCGTGCGCTTGCCCTCGGGCCCGAGCTCGACCCATTCACTGCCCGGGCTGATGGTGTCGGCCAGCGTGGCGTCGAGGTCGAGACCGGTGCGCAGCTGGTCGAAGTACGCGACGCTCAGGTTCGTGCCGCGGCGCACCTTGCCCGCGCTGGGCTGCAACTCGCCCAGGATCAGCCGCAACAGGCTGGTCTTGCCGCAACCGTTGGGTCCGACGACGCCGATCTTGTCGCCGCGCAGCAGCGTGCACGAGAAGCGATCGATCAGGCGGCGCTCGCCGAAGGCCAGGCTCACATCGTTCAGCTCGGCGACGATCTTGCCGCTGGCCTGCCCTGCGCTCAGCTCGAGCTTCACCTGGCCGACACGCTCGCGGCGCGCGGCGCGCTGTGCACGCAAAGCCTGCAGCCGTGCGATGCGTCCGACGCTGCGCGTGCGGCGCGCTTCGACGCCCTTGCGCACCCAGACCTCCTCCTGCGCCAGCAGCTTGTCGGCGCGGGCGCTGGCCAGTGCTTCGGAAGCGAGCTGCTCCTCCTTCACGCGCTCGTAGGCGGCGAAGTTGCCCGGGTAGCTGCGCAGAACGCCGCGGTCGAGTTCGACGATGCGGGTGGCCACCGCGTCGATGAAGGCGCGGTCGTGCGACACCACCACCAACGCCCCGGGCCAATCGGCCAGCAGGGCCTGCAGCCATTCGATCGCGTCGAGGTCGAGGTGGTTGGTCGGCTCGTCCAGCAGCAGCACGTCGGGCCGCGCCACCAGCGCCTGCGCCAAGGCCACGCGCTTCTTCGTGCCGCCCGACAACTCGTCCACGGCATCGGTCGCCTGCAGGTGCAACCGCTGCAGGACCTCGTCGACACGCTGCTCCCAGGTCCAGCCATCGAGTGCTTCGATGCGGGTCTGCAGTGCGTCGAGGTCATCGCCAGGATGGTGCGCCTCGAAGCGTGCACGCAGCGCCTTCACGTCGGCCACCCCGGCGCTGACGGCATCGAAGGCGGTCAACCCCGTCTCGAAGCGCGGCTCCTGTGGCACATAGACGCTGCGCAGGCCCTGCTGCAGCGCGAGCACCCCGTCGTCGAGTTGATCGATGCCGGCCAGAACCTTGAGCAACGACGACTTGCCGCTGCCGTTGCGGCCGATCAGCGCGATGCGTTCGCCGGCCTCCAGCGCGAAGGCCGTGCGTGCCAGCAGCGGCACATGGCCATGGGCAAGCTGCGCATCGGTGAGTGTGACCAGGGCCATCGCGGCATTGTCGGTGCGCTGTGACAATGGCGGTGTCGCCGTCGATTCTCCTGCCCACCATGCTGCACCGCCGCGCCTGGGTTCCATCGCATTGCGAAGACCTCGTGCAATCCATCGCCGCCGCCACCGCGCAGGCGCGCCCCGCCGCAGTGGCCGCCGACATCGAGCGGCTGGTGCAGGAGAACCACCGCATCCACGACCGCGACGGCATCAACTTGAACCCGGCCAGCAATGTGATGAACCCGCGCGCCGAGAGCTTGATGGCCGCCGGCCTGGGCAGCCGCGCGTCGCTGGGCTATCCCGGCGACAAGTACGAGATGGGGCTGCAGGCGATCGAGCGCATCGAGGTCGTCGCCGCCGAGCTGGCCGCGCAGGTGTTCGACGCCCGCTTCGCCGAGGTGCGCGTGGCCTCGGGCGCGCTGGCCAATTTGTACGTCTTCATGGCCACCTGCCACGCCGGCGACACGATCATCGCGCCGCCGGCCGAGATCGGCGGCCATGTCACGCACCACGCCAGCGGCGCGGCCGGGCTGTACGGGTTGAAGACAGTGAATGCGCCGGTGCGCGCCGACGGCTACACAGTCGACGTCGACGCGTTGCGCACGCTCGCGCAGCGGGTGCACCCAAAGCTGATCACGCTGGGCGGCAGCTTGAATCTGTTCCCGCATCCGGTGGCTGCCGTGCGCGCCATCGCCGACGAGGTGGGTGCCAAGCTGATGTTCGACGCCGCGCACCTGAGCGGCATGATCGCCGGCCGCGCCTGGCCCAACCCACTGGCCGAAGGCGCGCACGCGATGACTATGAGCACCTACAAGAGCCTGGGCGGTCCGCCGGGCGGGCTGGTGGTCGGCAACGACAACGCCTTGTTCGAACGCATCGATGCGATCGCCTACCCCGGCCTGACCGCCAACTTCGACGCCGGCAGGGCCGCGGCGCTGGCGATGGGCCTGCTCGACTGGATCGAGCATGGTCCTGCGTACGCGCAAGCCATGCAGGCCACCGCGCGCGCGCTGGCGCAGGCGCTGGCCACGCGCGAAGGTCTGCCGATATTCGCACGCGAGCGCGGCGCGACGAACTCGCACCAGTTCGCGATCGAAGCCCAGACCTGGGGCGGCGGCCAGGCCGCGGCCAGGCGACTCGAAGCCGCGCGGCTGCTCGCTTGCGGCATCGGCCTGCCCCATGCCACGGTGGCGCCGGTGTCTGGCGACGTCAACGGCCTGCGCCTGGGCGTGCCCGAGATCGTGCGCCTGGGCATGGGGCCGGAGCACATGGACGAACTGGCCGCGTTGATCGCGCGCGGTCTGCGCGGCGGCGACGAGGCGCGGGCCGCCGCGAGCGAGGTGACGGCCTTGCGGCGGCGATTCAGCGGGCTGCGGTTCGTCAGAACGTAGTACGCGGCGATTGGGCGGCGCGCTATAGCGACTTGATCTGCACCTTGCGCCACTTGATCGGGCCGCCGGTCGCTCCCTGCACGCCAGCGCCATATTGCAGTGCAAACGGTCCGCTGGGGAACTTGCCGTTCTGCATCTTGACCGTGACGGCGCCGTTGAGCTTCACAGTCACGTCTGCGCCCTTGGCCTCGATCTCATAGGTGTTCCATTTGCCTCCGGCCTTGTAAATCGGTGGCACCGGTACGGCGGCAAAGTCCACGATCCCGCCCGTGCCGTACTTTGGATCGGGGCGGATGTCCCAGATATTGACTTCGTAGGAGTTGTCGGCGCCGATCTTGTTCGGGTCGGACGCACGGATGAAGATGCCGCTGTTGGTATCGGTCTCGGCCCAGAACTCCGCGTAGATGACGAAATCCTGGTAGGCATTCTTCGAGACCAGGAATCCACCCTTACCCTTATCGGCCATGATGACACCGCCTTCTGCGCGCCAGTTGGCGTCACCGATGCGGTTCCAGTTCTCGAGCCCCTTGTCGCCATCGATCAAGGTGACCCACCCCCAGCCAAGCGTCGGGCTTGCGCAGCCCGTGAGGGTCATCGCGACCAGCAGACCGATGCCAAAGGCAATCAGGCGCTTCATGTCCGGCTCCTTTCGTGGTTCATCGTTCGTTGTACAACTGTCAAGCATTGCATACGCGACCTCAGGCTAAGGCCTCGAGGCGAAAAGATCAACCGGCGCCGGTCATGCGCGTGAGAGGCATACCGTCCGATCCGACGCGCTGCCGACTCCGCGAAAACGTTCATTCCCATCGGCCTGTTTGCGCCAGCGCAAACGCTCTCGAAGTGGCGCCTCCAGGACGCCGCAGCGCCGGGCCATGCATCCACCGCACGCACTAGAATGTTGCGGCGCAACATAGCGTACTGGAGGCTTCATGGATCTCTCGAAGAGGGTAGCGGTCATTACCGGCGGCGGAAGCGGCATTGGCCGCGCGGTCGCCGCTGCGATGGCGCCGCGCGGGGTGGCTGCGGTGGCGCTCGTCGACGTGAGCGAGGCGATCGAAGACGTTGCCGAGAGGCTCAACGCCGAAGCCGGGCGCATCTTCGCGATCCCCTTCCAGGGCGACACGACCGACGAGAAGTTCCGTGCCTCGGTCTTCGATGCGATCAGCGGCAAGTATGGCCGGGTCTCGCTGTGCGTGCCGGCCGCGGGCATCACCCGCGACGACCTGGCCGTGCGCGTCGACAAGATGACGGGCAAGGCGCGCATCTACCCGCTCGAGCAGTTCAAGCTCGTCGTCGACGTGAACCTCATCGCGCCGGTGTACTGGGCGCTGGAGATGATCGGGCGCATCGCCGAGGATCGCGCCGTCAAGGGCCTGAAGCGCTGGACGCCCGAAGAGGGCATGCGCGGCTCGGTGGTGTTCATCGGCTCGATCTCTTCGCAGGGCAACCGCGGGCAGATCTCCTATGCGAGCACCAAGGCCGGCCTGGAGGGCGCCGCGGCGACGATCATGAAGGAGGCGATGTACTACGGCGTGCGCTGCAGCGTCATCCAC
>Ga0209253_10001028_pt1 | contig 24481 bp, 28 predicted proteins | sample FrelakmetBRP12BR_FD_187145 | JGI IMG/M metagenome (GOLD analysis project Ga0209253, IMG submission 187145) | Freshwater lake sediment microbial communities from the University of Notre Dame, USA, for methane emissions studies - BRP12 BR (SPAdes)... | ecosystem: Environmental > Aquatic >...
GTGAGCTGATCCCGCGTGTCAGGAAGTCCTATGACGAGTTTGAGTTTCACACGATCTTCCATGCGCTCAATAATTTCTGCTCGGTGGATCTGAGTTCTGTCTACCTCGATATTCTGAAAGATCGTCTCTATACCTTCCGTGCCGATTCGCCCATGCGTCGCGGATCGCAGACGGTGCTTTTTGAGATTCTCATCGCCATGACGAAGCTGATGGCTCCGGTATTGAGCTTCACGGCAGAAGAGATCTGGCGGACCTTGGCGACTCAGCCAGGCGGTAACCAGGGCGTGAGCAGCGTCCATCTGAGTACATTCCCAGAGGTTCAGCCCCAATGGCAGGATGCCGCATTGGCTCAGCGATGGGAGAAGCTCTTGGTCTATCGCACACAGGTGCAGGGCGTGTTGGAAGGCAGTCGACGTGACAAAGTGATCGGGTCCTCGCTGGAGGCGGCGGTGGAACTTCTCGCCGATGCTGACAGCTACGAGTTTCTTCAGTCCTATCAAAAAGATTTAACCACGCTCTTCATCGTCTCGCAGGTGAAGTTGATCGCCAGCGGTGAGGCGAAAGGCCCTCTGGCGATTGTGGCGACGAAGTCCTCGTTTGGGAAATGCGAGCGCTGCTGGAACTATCGTGAGGCAGTGGGGAAAGACGCGAGCCATTCGACGCTGTGCGAACGTTGTGTGGAGGCGGTGCAGTGATGCGAGGGTCTTTTCGCTATGTGCTTCTGGCCTTGCTCGCCGGCACGATCATCGTGATCGATCAGGTGACGAAGCTGTCCATCATGCAGTCGATGCGGTTGCATGAATCCATTCCGATCGTTCAGGATTTCTTTAGCCTGACCTACATCCGCAATCCCGGCGCGGCCTTCGGGTTGCTGGCCGGCAGCAGCAACGCCTTTCGTATGGTCTTTTTCGGGGTCACGTCGCTGTTTGCCCTCGCCTTGCTAGGAACGATCCTCTTCCGGTTGCCGGAAAAAGATTGGCTGGGGCAGCTCAGCATCGCCGGGGTTCTTGGCGGAGCGATCGGGAACCTGATCGATCGACTACGTTATGGGGAGGTGATCGACTTTCTCGATGTCTATGTGGGCTCCTACCATTGGCCTGCCTTCAATGTCGCCGACTCGGCGATCAGCGTGGGAGTCGTTTTCTTGATCATTCACTTCGCATTTGAAAAGAAAGACGTGCCTCTCTTGCCGCAAGAACTCCCGCCTGCTTCCTAGACAGCTGTTTTTCTGAAAAATCAAATTGCACGGAATGGTCGTTCGATCGTCTGAGCATCGTGGCGGGTAGGCTGCTCAAAAAGGCCGTCCAGCAAGGCCGCAGGCGAGTCGAAGCCGGAAGCGTACCCTCAGGGGTACGTTGAGGATTTCGATGAGCCGAGAACGAAGCTGGCGGACTTTTTCAGCAGCCGGTTAGAACCCGAAAATATAAAAGACGGCCACTCCCATCAAGATACGGTAGTAGGCGAAGGGGCGGAGGGTATGTCGTTTCACAAAGGTGAGGAAAGCTGCGATCACAATCCAGGCGACGATGAACGACACGAGCATCCCGATTCCGAGTGCCAGATAGTCTTCCTGCCTGAAGATGTCGCGTGATTTCCACATTTGATAGCAGGTCGCCGCGATCAGGGTTGGGAGCGCGAGAAAAAACGAATATTCTGTGGCGACTTTCCTGTCCAGTCCAACCAAAAGCCCTCCGATAATCGTGGAGCCAGATCGAGACATGCCCGGGAGCAATGAGGCGCACTGAGCCACGCCGATCCAGAACGCCGACGGCAGATCCACCTGTTCGAGCTGCTGAACCCGTACTTGGCTGCGGCGCGCTTCGACGGCGAGTATGATCAGTCCTCCAACGATGGAGGAGGCCGCCACGGTTTGAGGAGTAAAGAGATGGCCTTTGATCCAGCCATGGGTCAGGAAGCCGATGGCGGCTGCCGGTAAGAAGGCGAGGCCGAGTCCAAGCAGAAACCAGAGATTTCGGTGGACCGCCCAGGACTTTTTCAGCACGGTGGTCCAAGGAGTCGTGCCGCGTGTCCGGATCATGGCGGCAGCATCTTGTTGCTCCCGTCCTGCTTGTCCGACCATGGATGCGAGTTTGTGCCGTTCATAGGCGATGACGGCCAGAATTGCGCCAAGTTGGATCGAAATCTCGGCGCTGGCAGCGAGGTCTCCCTCGAACCCGAGAACATGGCCGACAAGAATTAAGTGGCCGGTTGAAGAGACGGGTAGAAACTCTGTCAGTCCCTCCACGATACCCAAAATCGTCGCGAGCCCGGGACCCCATTCGTTCATGCATTGTCTTTCTGAGAGAGGTTTCGGGAGTGATGGTGAGTCTCGGGCATATTCACAAAGTCGCGACAGTCCGTCAAGCAGGTAGATGAATCACCGCAGACCCTTCACGATGATTGGTGACGAGGGAGGACCAGCAAATCTGTTGACAAAGTGAGAGGCTTGGCATACACACAACAATGTACGTAGCATAGTCATTGTGTTGCCCGCTTATACCGACAGGCCTGTGGGATGAGGAGCGGTGGTCGACATCTGTTATAGATACCAGGTTCAGTGGAAGGGGAGGTTTGTATGAAGTCAGGATGGATGGCGGCGGTCGTGATGATCGGCGCAGTCGCAATGGTTGGCTGTGTCAGTCAAAAGAAATATGAAGAGGCCATGGTCGATGTCGATACGGCGAAGTCCGAGTTGGAGCGGACTAGGGCGCAGAAGAATGCCTTGGAACAGCAAGTCAAGACGCTCAAGGATCTCAACGTGAAATTCGTGAACGAGGCGCAGGTCTCCCACGACGAGCTTGAGCGGATTCAGCATGGCCGCGACAAAGAGCGCGGAAGCGTCGATGGTCGGACCAAGGAACTCGAAGACCGTGTGAAGCAGCTCTCCCAACAGAACCGTGCTTTACGTCAGGAGTACGAGGATGTGAAGCGGCACAATGACACGCTGAAATCCCTGGTGGCCCGTTATCAGAAAGAGCTCAAGGATCAGTCTCGTGCCGTGCCGGGAACCCTCTCGCATTCGGTGCCGTCTCCGAGCGCTCCTTCTGTGGCGGTGCCAGTCCCTCCGGCGGTGAACGCCCCTCAGGCCGTGTCTTCTTCCATGAACATCAACAAGGCGTCTGTCGGCGACATGGTGCTTGTGCTCGGTCTCTCCAAGGACGTGGCGGAGCGTATCGTGACGAATCGTCCGTATCGGGTGAAGGGCGAACTGGTAGCGAAGAATGTGATCCCTAAGGAAACGTTTGATACGATCAAGGATCGCATCAGCGTCAGTCCCTAATCCGAAGTCACGAAGCAATGAGCTGGACAGGCCGTCCGCCACTCGGCGGACGGCCTGTTCGTTTTTCAGGAGCCGTATGGAGGCCCTGTCAGCCAGGTGATTCCCCTCAGACTTGTTGATACAATGCCTCCAAGTAGCTGTGAGAATTGGAGAACGAGTCGATGCGACGAGCCGTCCTGATCGTTGGTGTCCTGGTCGTTGGGTTAGCCATTGGAGGCTACGTCTTCTTCAACGGAGAGCGCAAAGTCCCGGTTCGATATCGGACCGCTACTGTTGAGCGCGGTCCGGTGATTTCGCTGGTGACGGCGACGGGAACGATCAATCCTGTTGTCTCGGTTCAGGTTGGGACGCAGGTGTCTGGCATGATCAAGAGCCTGCATGCCGATTTCAATTCAGTGGTCAAGTCCGGTGATATCGTGGCCGTCATCGATCCGGAACCCTTTAAGGCTCGTCGCGAGCAAGCGGCCAGCAATCTTGAAATGTCGAAAGCGAATGTGGCAAGAGCCAAGACCGATTTGGCTCAACGCAAGCGGGAACTGGATCGAGTGAAATCATTGGTGGCGCAGCAGTTCGTTTCTGAGAACGACGTCGACGTTGCCGCAACGAATTTCCAGGGGGCTGAGGCGCAGGTGAATGTGGCAGCGGCGCAAGTGAAACAGGCCGAGGCGGCGCTGAACTCAGCTGATCTGGAGTTGAAATACACCGTGATTCGGTCGCCGGTGAACGGGATCGTGGTGGCGAGAAATGTGGAAGTCGGACAAACAATTGCGGCCAGTTTCGCTACGCCGAATCTCTTCTTGATCGCGCTCGACCTGACGAAGATGCAAGCCGATACCAATGTCAGCGAGTCTGACATCGGAGGGATCACGGAGGGGAGAGAGGCGACGTTCACGGTCGATGCCTATCCAGGATATCAATTTTCAGGCACGATCCGTCAGGTCCGTCTTGCTCCGCTCAATGTGCAAAATGTCGTGACCTATAACGTGGTCGTTGCCGTGGATAATCAGGATCTCCGTCTGAAGCCGGGGATGACCGCCAATGTTTCCATTGTGGTCGCCCAGAGAGATTCCGTGCTTAAAGTGCCGAATGCCGCGTTGCGGTTTACCCCTCCGAGCGAGGGGCCGGCTGGTCGTTCCGGACAGGGCGGCAAGCCGACCAAGGCTAAGGGACCAGAGCAGACTGGAGGAGCTGGAAGAGGGGCCACATCGCCCACTCGCACAATCTGGAAGCAGGGACCTGCCGGGGAACTCGAACGCATTGTTGTCCAAACGGGTATTTCTGATGGGGTAGCCACGGAGATCGTCACGGAAACGTTGGTTGAAGGCACGCAGGTCGTCGTAGGGATCGAGCGACCGAAGGGCGAAAAGGGTGGAAGCGACCTGCCGCCGGGATTCGGGAGCGGCGGACAGAAAGGCTCCTCGCGTACCCGAGGGATGTAGGGGAATTGGGCAGGGTGCGGGCGCGTTCCGTACTCGCGCAGCGTGCATGATCGGAATGTGCTCGCTGGACGTGCGCAGGAGAAAGCACCCAGATTCTGCCCAGTTTTTTGAGGTGATGAAGAAGAGAATAGGTCAGATCGAGGGATGTCTATGGCTGCGCTGATCGAATGCGAAGACGTGTGGAAGATCTATCGGGTCGGCGACGTGGACGTCCAGGCCTTGCGTGGTTTGAGTCTTACGATTGAACAGGGCGAGTTCGTGGCCATCATGGGGTCGTCCGGCTCCGGTAAGTCCACCTTGATGAATATGCTGGGCTGTCTCGACCAACCCACGAAGGGGCACTATCGGTTGAACGGGATCGAGGTGGGCCGGCTCACGCCCGATCAGCTGGCCGGGATTCGCAATCAGCAGATCGGGTTCGTCTTTCAGAGCTTCAATCTCATTCCTCGAACCAGCGCGCTTGAAAACGCCCAGCTTCCGCTATTTTATCGAGGACTCTCGCTCAAGGAGCAACGGACGAAGGCCGCGGAGGCCTTAGGTCGGGTGGGGCTCCATGGCAGAGAAGACCATTACCCCACTCAGTTGTCGGGAGGACAGCAGCAGCGCGTGGCGATTGCACGGGCGCTGGTCACGTCGCCTTCATTGCTCCTTGCCGATGAGCCGACCGGCAACCTCGACACCCAGTCGAGCCAGGAGATCATGAAAATCCTGGAAACGCTCAACCGGGATGAAGGGATTACGATTATTTTGGTGACGCACGAGATCGACGTTGCGGCCTATGCCGCACGCGAGATTGTGATCAAAGACGGACAAGTGTTAAGCGACCGTGTGACCAAAGCCCGGCCACCGGCCAGTCCGGTCGAGGGATAGATGGCGGCGTTTGTCTGGCTCACGATCATGACGGCCTTGCGCATCCTTGGACGAAATCGGATGCGTGCCGGCCTTACGATGCTGGGGATTGTCATCGGTGTGGCTGCGGTCATTGCCATGGTGAGCATCGGTGAAGGCGCCAAGCGGGCCGTACAAGCGCAGATCGCGACGATGGGTACGAATGTCATTATCATTTTTCCCGGGGTCACCTCTGCGAGTGGAGTCCGAGGAAGCCAGGGGAGCGCCATCACGCTCACCGTGTCCGACGCCTTGGAGCTGAAAAAGCGTATTCCGTTGCTGGTCGATACTGGATGGTCCAGGCGGGATGTCATGCAAATCGTCTATGGGAACAAGAACTGGAACGGACCGATTTACGGCATCTCTCCAAGTTATCTGACCATTCGAGACTGGTCCTTTACAAGTGGAGGCCCTTTCACTCAGACGGACCTGGATAGCGCCGCTCGAGTCGCGCTCATTGGCCAGACGATTGTGGATAATCTGTTCGAGTCGGGCGAGGAGCCGGTGGGTGCGGTGATTCGCATCAAGAACGTACCGTTTCGCATCATCGGAGTGCTCGCGCCCAAAGGCCAGTCATCGCAAGGCTCCGACCAAGACGATGTGATTTTCATCCCCTTCAGCACGGCGGAGCGAAAGGTGTTTGGGACCTCGTTTATCGGGTCCGTCGCGGCGATGTTCGGCTCGACCGACCAAGTCGAGGATTTGCCGATGGCTGCCGAGCAGATTCGAGAAGTGTTACGGTCTCGGCACCGCCTTCAGGCGGAGCAAAACGACGATTTCACGATCAAAACACAGGTCGATATCGGTAAGGTGCAAGAAGGCACCAGTGAAACCTTGACTGTAATGTTATTTTCTATCGCCTCCGTGTCCCTGTTGGTCGGGGGGATCGGCATCATGAATATCTTGCTCGTGTCCGTCACGGAACGGACGAGAGAAATCGGGGTCCGCATGGCGGTGGGAGCCAAACGATACCACATCGTGATGCAGTTCCTGATCGAGGCCATGACGTTGAGCCTGGTAGGCGGAGTGTTGGGCATCGTACTGGGGGTTGCCGGGGCGAAGCTGACGACGCTGATTGCCGGCTGGCCGACTATCATCTCCGGCAACGTCATCGTGGTCTCGTTCTTCTTCTCGCTCGTGGTTGGTCTGTTCTTCGGCCTGTACCCTGCCAACAAGGCTGCTCGCCTCAACCCCATCGAAGCCCTCCGGTACGAATAGGCGTGAGAAGGGAATCGAGATCTGGTGACTCGTGTGCTGCAGTGCTACGCTGCGCGACTCGCTTCACCTGAAGCTGATGTGATCACACGTTCAATAGATCGAAGGGGGGACTGGTCCTGATTGGCGAGATCGACCGTGATCGGACTTCGGTAGGGGCCGCCTGTCTGGTCATAGGTTAACGCGACGATCGGTTGATGGAGCCTGGCGGGATTAATCGTGGTGATCATCCCCTGTTCTTTCGTATTGAGTTCCACAAAACTGTAGACAGGGTAGATGCCAACCAGTTTGATGAAGACGGACACGAGACCAAGGTCGAGACGTCCGAATTCTCCTTCTTGGAATAGTTGTTGAACTGCTGCGTGGGGAGGCAGCGGTCGGAGCCCTCCGAATCCGGTCAGTAGTTCATCGTATCGATCTGCAATCATCACAATGCGACTTGCCTCTGCCGTGGAGCCTGCCGATGCTTCAGAGGGATAGCCGTGCCCATCTGGGGCGACATGGTGCTCGGCCGCTATTTGGCGAACGGTCTGAGCAAACCCGCGCTGAGCCTCGATGGCAATGGCGCCGAGTCTTGGGTGATGACGAAAGGTTGCGAGGTCTTCACCGGAGAGGGGCGCCGAGGTTTGGAATAGATGGCGGGGAAGTTGTAACAGACCGATGTCATGGAGGAGCGCGCCGGTTGCCAGCTCGTGGAGTTTCATCAGGTCATAGCCCAGTGATTGGCCGAGTATCATCGACAGGGTGCAGACGGCGAGACTATGGTTGTTGAAGGAGGTATCAAGCTGTCGCCCGTGACTCATCGCCATAAATGTGGCGTGGGTGCTGAGGGTTCGTGCGACGATGGTGATTTCCTGTGCTGCGTCGTTGACCAGTCCTGGATTTGCGGTGCCTGTTTTGCTGATGTCGTCGAAGACGGTTTTAACCGATTGAGCCAGTTTCTCGCGCGCCTCTCGAGCCATCGTCAGTTCCTGGCTCAGTGAACTCAGTGAACGGGGTGTATCGTGGGTCGGGGGCGCTTGGGTGGAGGTCAGTAGGCCAATCGTGTGAAGGGTCTTTTCCTCAATCGGTAAAGACGTGACGTCGAGTCCTTTGGAGGTGTCGATGTCCACGGCTTGGATATTGGATCGCCGCAAGCGCTCGATCTGCTCGACGGTTTGAACGAGAAACTGGTGTGTGAGGAAAGGGCTCCGGAACCAAGAGCAGTCGATTCCTGCCACATACATTCCAACCCGAAGTTGATGCAGAGGGATTTGCTTGCGCATGCGGTGTCTATTCACGATGAGGGAGGTGTTGGATAAAATCTCACAGCTCCTTATCGGTTCGCCATGCGCGAATCTTGAACGCATGAAGGCAAAGTGTTGTGTGGTAGTTCGTCGTGAAAACGTGTGGTTCTATGGATCTGCGAAGGACCGAAGCATCCTAGGAATTAGACGCAGGGGCCAAGGATACTTCGATGCGAGGGTTGTCCTTATCGATGTGTTTATACAGGTGCGTTTCAACGATGCGGTTGTCGTTAATCCCGAGTCCCTCACAGAGGGCATCCTGTGCAATCTTGAGTCCACCATCGACGTCTCGCCGCAAGGCTGAGGTGAAATAGAACCGGATGGACAGGGAGAGCCACTCTGACTGAAATCGTGAAAGCAAGGAGGCTCGATCTGCAGACTGCGCCAACTTCAGCCAGACGAGTTGTCCGACTTGGGCCTTATAGGCACGACCGATTGATGAGAGCAATCGTCTGCCGTTTACCGTGGCATATTGATGATTGATACTAGGAGGTACAGGGAGTGTGAGTAGGATCGCATCATGGCTCGTCCTTGGTTGCGGTGATGGAGGAGCAGGCATGGGAGAGATGGGAGCCGTCTTTGTGGAGGTCCGTGGTACCGTGATCTTCTTGTCAGAGTTCCGGTAGGACGTGGTGCGAATAGTACGAGGCGCGGATGCACGTTGGGTCTGGCGGCGGAATGTGGGCATGGCCCAGTTTACAAGAGATTGACGATCTTAGACATGTTCTGCTCGTACCGTTCTTCCGATCGGGCGATAAAACGACGCCAGTCGCTCGGATTCCAGATTTCCATACGATGGTACATGCCGACCAGCACGATTTCCTGGTCCTCATCCAATGGAATAAGCTTTCTGAGGCGGCTGGGAATGAGAATACGTCCGGCTTTGTCGAGTTCCGATGTGCCGGCTTCCGACACGACGTGGTGCATGAACAGCCGGCTCTGTTCTTCATCCAGCGTGGCCTTTGTCCGTTCAAGGACCTGTTCCCATTCCCTCATGGAGTAGAGAAACGTCGACTCTTCAGGGCCCTTGATGAAGACGACGGCCTGTCCCCCGGATTCGACCTGTTCACGGATCGGCGAGGGGACGATAAATCGTCCCTTCTCATCGACTTTGCATGAATATGAACCGGCAAACATCAATGAATCCTATCCCTTACGACGCTTTCGGAGTTCTGGTTCGATCGCGAATCCATTGCTCCAGATCCGAACGTACAAAGCGCCATTCTTTTCCAAGCTTGAAAGCGGGAATCTGGCGACTCCGTAAATAACGATAGAGTGTTCGCGGGGTGATCTTGAGGTATTGGCAGGTCTCTTCCGCCGTCATCAGCTCGCTCTTGGGCTCGTTGGCCATTGCAGGACCCGGTTCGATAGGGACGCATATGCCTCATGAGGCTTCGTGATACTGTTGCCAGGGTAGGAAATATAGGGCGATCTGTCAAGCGAAAATACATGACAGTGCATGTCATAGACTGTCAGTGCCCTCCGATTCGATAGGGCTGGTTTCCTCCGCCTCCATCGCCTCCGAGAGGTCGTCACCGAGGTCCTCGCCCATCTCATCTCCCATTTTTTTCATGAATCGAGCCATGCTCTGTGGGTCGTTTTCGTCGAGCCCAGCCAGATTGTCCGGATCGGCTAAGGCCTCTAGTCGAGCCTCTTCGGATTTTGGCGAGGCAAATCGGGACAGCATTCGCTCCACCCGAGTGCTCAGGCAATAGGAGCAGGCTGCCGGTGCCTGATTGGCTAGGCTGAATACCAGGACCGTGCTGCGCTTCTTACAATCGAGGCAGCGATATTCGTACAGCGGCATGGATCATATCCCTATATGAGTGAGAGCTGGGGCACCCTGCTCGGCCCAGAGCCGATCCGGCACCAGAGCCGTATCGACTGTTCTGGCCAGTGTCAGGGCGAATACTGGTCCGCTGCCGGCTTGTCGTAGAGCCTTCGCACATTCGTTCAGCGTGGTGCCAGTGGTAAAGACGTCATCCACGAGGAGGATGCGCTTCTCCTTGAGGTCCTGTGGCCGATGGACGTCAAAGGCTTTCCGGAGGTTTTTCAACCGTGCGTGGCGCGTTAAGGTGGTTTGGGGATCGGTGGCGGAGACCCTGACGAGATTGGTGGCCGATACTGGATGGGCCATGTGACGGCCAAGCTGATCGGCCAACAGCAGGGATTGATTAAACTCACGCCCTCGTAGGCGGGTTGGGTGTAAGGGCACAGGGATGATGATGTCGACGTCAATCTCGCGCGGCAGGGCGCTGATCATGAGGCGTGCGAGTGGCTTGGCCAGAGTATGTTTGCCTCGATATTTGAACGAGCAGATGGCCTCCTGCAGTGGAGGGAGATAGGGGAAGAGGGTCCAGGCCCGTTGAAAGTCGGGCGGCCGTTGCTGGCAGTCTTGGCATTGATGGTCTGGTGTATAGGCTGTGGCCGCTTCCGAGACAAACGGCTGATCGCAGCGGGCACAAGCTGGTTGCCGGAGCGGGTGGATATTCTGCCAGCATGTGGTACAGAAGAAGGGCACCGGATCAGTGCTGAGTGAATGGCCACAGGCGAGGCACTCTACCGGCAACACAAACCGGAGAGCCTGGCGGCACCATCCAAAGAGCTGATCCTGTATGTCTCTACGTAACATCGCAGGGGAAGCGCTCCAATCAACCGATCTATTTACACTTCTTCTATGAGAATGTGCCAGGCCTGTCAAGGTTGTTGCGCTGTAAATGGTTATGATATACGAAGGCAGTAGGCTGCTAGGGTAAGGTGGAGAAATAGATCGCTGTGGTGCGGCTCGAGCAGGTATCGAAAATTTATGAACGCGGCGGCGATACTATCACTGGGCTCGATCGGGTCACGGTCGAGGTGGCGGCGGGTGATTTCTGCGCGTTTATCGGTCCCAGCGGCTGCGGCAAGAGTACGTTGCTTAATCTGGTAGCCGGATTAGATGCACCGACCTCAGGGGAGATTCTCCTCGGAGGGAGGTCGACCAGTCGATTTACGAGCGACGATTGGACGAGAGTCAGGCGGGAAACAGTCGGGATTATCTTCCAAGCGTTCCATCTGGTTCCCGGGCTCACGGCAGCGGAGAACGTCGCGTTTCCCCTGTTGTTGCGCGGAGAGCGTGGGGTAGCGGTTCAATCGCGTGTCGAGGAGGTGCTCGAATTGGTTTCGATGACCGCACGACGACACCATCGCCCCAGCGAACTCTCAGGCGGAGAGCAGCAGCGTGTGGCGATTGCTCGAGCGATTGTACATCGGCCTCAGATCATTCTCGCCGACGAGCCGACTGGGAATCTGGATTCCCAGCACGGGGCCGAGATCATCGCGCTCCTTCGATCGCTTGTTCAGCACGTTCGTCAAACCATATTGTTGGTCACTCACAGCCGCGCGGCTGCGGAGGCCGCTGATTATGTCTGGGCCATGAAGGATGGGCAACTCGTGTCGAGAACGTCGCACGAGTCTGTCACCGTAGGAGTGTGATGGATCTTTCGACCACCATTGCCGGCGTGCGATTTTCCAGTTGTTTCATGAACGCCTCGGGGGCGCTCTGTGTCACGCGTGAAGAACTGTTGGCCCTCGGCCGATCTCGTGCCGGAGCTATCGTCACCAAGTCGATGACAGTTGAGCCCCGCGACGGCAATCCGGCGCCCCGGTACTATGGGTTTCCAGGCGGGTCCATCAACTCCATGGGCCTGCCGAATCTCGGGTACAAGGCCTATGCCGCGCTCATCCCAGAGTTGAAGACACTCGGCAAGCCGGTCATTGCTAGTGTGGCAGGTCTTTGCGAAGACGATTTTCCGACGATTGCGGCCGTCATCAATGCGGCGAAGCCGGACTTGATCGAGGTCAATCTCTCCTGTCCGAATATTCTAGGCAAACCTCAGATCGGCTATGACGCCGAAGCCTCCGAGCGGTTGCTGAGGCGGGTCCGCAAAGTCATCACGGTTCCGATGGGGGTCAAGCTGCCTCCCTACTTCGATCCGGCTCATCACAAAGTCATGGGTGAGGTGATCGGCCGTTGCGGGGTCGATTTTCTCAACCTGATTAACTCGGTCGGCAACGGACTCGTCGTCGATCCGGAGCGTGAGGAGGTCGTCATTAAGCCCAAGGGTGGATTCGGCGGACTGGGTGGGACGATCATCAAGCCGGTTGCGTTGGCCAATGTGCGGGCGTTTTGGAAGATCTTCGAAGGTCGCATCCCGATCATCGGGACCGGCGGCGTGGTGAACGGCGTCGATGCGTTCGAGCATGTGCTCTGTGGCGCGTCGGCGGTACAGATCGGGACGGTCTTGGTTGAGGAGGGTGTTGACGTGTTTGGCCGATTGGAACGGGAGCTGGCGGCGCAGCTGAACAAGAAGGGCTACAAGGGGTTGGACGATTGCCGGGGAAAGCTAAGGGAGTTGTAGGCCTACTTGGCCCCGAAGGTCTTGGCGAGGAGGCCCAGCTGCAGGGCCCGTCGGAGTAGTTGGGCCACGTTTCTCACGTTCAACCGTCGCATCAAGTTGAACCGGTGCACTTCGACGGTGCGTACGCTGATCTCCAGCATTTCTGCAATCTCACGGTTCGTGTGCCCGACCGACACTAGGCGAAGGATGTCACGCTGTCTGGGCGTGAGGAGATCGGCCTCGATCTCTTCCTGTATTGGCTGGAATTTTCGGCTCAAAGCAGTTTTCGCGCCCATCAAAAACCTCTCATCAATAACTCATATAAGCCTAGCAAAGGTCTATATTTCTGTAAACGAAACCACTAATTTGTGCAGGACTCTGTTACTGGCCCGAAGGATTCAATCTTTCTCCACTCCCTCATCTACCATGATTCATTTTGTGCATCCTGAGCCAGAGCCTTAGAGGATTGTACCACTTATGTTGAATATCGCTCTGATCCGTGCCCATGGCCTCCAGCGGCCATTTCGGGCCCTGCTCAGCATCGCAGGAGTGGCCCTGGGTGTGCTGGCCTCCGTGGCCATCGGGACGGCAAACATTCAGGTCTTGCGATCCTTCGAACAGGCGGTCATGACGGTGGCCGGTCCCGCTACAGTGGAAATTGTGGGCCGCGATCTCGGCATGGATGAATCGGTGATCACGGCTGTCCGGGCGGTCGAGGGGGTGGTGAGCGCCGCTCCGGTCATTGACGAAGTGGTCGTGGTTGCCCGCGGAGAACAGCGTGGTCAGGCTCTTCAGGTAATGGGCCTGGATCTTCTTGCGGAGGTCGGGACGCGTGGATTTCAGCTGACTCAGGCTGACACCGAGGTGGCGCTGGAGTGGCTCCTGGCTCCGGACGCGCTGTATCTCGGTCGCCAGGTGGCCGCCGACTGGAACCTGGGAGTCGGGAGTACCGTCGAGGTGACGGCGGGAGGGCGTCTCGTGCGGCTGCGGGTCGTCGGGCTCATTCACGACGAGGAGGCGCGCTCCTCCCTCTGGGATCGGCTCGCCATCATGGATATTGCTGCGGCGCAGCTGTTGTTCCAATCGATCGGGCGATTGGACCGGATTGAGCTGGTGACGCAACCTGGTCGACCGCTCGACGACATTATGGCCTCTGTGCGAACGGTGCTTCCACCCCATCTGGTCGTGCAACGGCCGGCGCAACGGACCAAGCAGGTCGAAAACATGGTGCGGGCCTTCCAGCTCAATCTAACGGTCTTGAGCTGGGTCGGCCTGCTCGTCGGGATGTTCTTGATCTACAACACGATGGCCTTTGCTGTGGCACAGCGGCGGCGCGAGATCGGCATCTATCGCGCACTCGGCATGACGGAGCGGCGGGTCGCTGGTTTATTTCTCGTGGAAGCCGGATTGCTGGGCTTCCTTGGCGGGCTAGTGGGAGGTCTTGGCGGGGTCTGGCTGGCTAGGGGCTTGGTGTCGCTCGTGAGTCGGACGATCTCAGACCTCTATGCGCCGGTTGCGTCTGGCGGGTTGATCCTGTCGATGGATCTGCTGACGTTTGTGGCCGTGGCGAAAGGCGTGCTGCTTGGGACCGTGGTCTCGATGGTGGGAGCCTTGGGTCCCAGTGTGGACGCAAGCAGGACGGAGACGGTCCGTGCCTTGGCGCCAGGAGACTATGAATCTGCACACCAACTGAGGGCAGGCCTGTTTGGGTGGGCGAGCCTCGTATTGTTGGTGCTGGGAGGTCTCTGCTCGCTGATGGGCCCAGTCGGAGGTCTGCCCCTCTTTGGGTATGTCTCGACGATCTGTCTCTTGGGAGCCCTCTCCTGTTTTGCGCCACTCTGTATCAAGGCATTGGGCATGCGGCGTCTTCATCGGAAAAGTAGGCCGATGGCGCTGGGGGGGAGCCTCCGGCTTATTGCGGCAGACCAGGCCGCTCGCCATCCGGGCCGGAATGCGGTGACCGTGTCGGCGTTGATGGTGGGATTGTCGATTATGATCGGTGTGGCCGTCATGGTGCGCAGCTTTCGTGACACCGTCGAGGTCTGGGTGAACGAGACCGTGATGGCCGATCTCATCGTGGCCCCGCAATCCTGGCTTCAGGGGAAGCAGGCAGGGCAGGCGTCGCGTACCTTGCCTGGAACCTGGCGCTCGACCCTGTTGGGGATTGACGGCATTACCGCAGTCGATACCTATCGGGATGTACATGTAGACGTGGTGAGTCAGCCGGTGGCGTTGGTGTCACGAGATCTTCGGCTTCATGCGCAGCGCAGCCGATATTTGATGGTTCGTGGGGAATCAACCGTGGCCTTGCAGCGAGCCGCAGAGACCGGCGGCGTGCTCATGTCTGAGGTCTTGGCGACTCGATTAGGTCTTCGTGAGGGGAGCCATGTCTCAATCGCGACGCCGGCTGGCATCGTCGCTGTGCCTGTCGAAGGGATCTTCTACGACTACGCGACCGACGGCGGGAAGATGGTGATGGATCGAACCTGGTATCAGCGCCAATGGCACGACGATCGGGTGACGGTGTTTCCCGTCTACCTGAATGTCGGGGCCGATGTCGATCAAGTAAGGCAGTCGATTGTGGCGCAGGTTGCAGGGTTGGACGGAGTGACGGTTCCACCATTGGTGATCCGAAACCACGAGTTGCGGAAGGAGATCCTTGCCATCTTCGACCGGACCTTCGTGTTGACCTATGTCCTGGAAGCTATTGCCGTGTTGGTGGCGGTGTTGGGCATCATCAATACCTTAGTGACAGCTGTGCTGGAACGACGACGTGAGTTTGCGACGTTGCGGGCGATTGGCGCGAGCACAAGGCAAGTGGAGCGATTAGTGTTGTGGGAAGCGGCCTATCTCGGGTTGATCGGGGCGGTGCTGGGCGTCGCGGGAGGCCTGCTGCTCGCGCTGCTGCTCATCCACGTGATCAATAAACAGTCCTTTGGCTGGACGATTCAGATGACGGTTCCGGGCGGAGTGATTCTACAAGCAGTCGCACTCGCTCTTACGGCGGCCCTGGTAGCAGGCTATTGGCCTGCGCGCTGGGCGTCCAGGCAGCCGGTGGTGGAGGGATTGAGGGAGGAGTGAGACCATCCCTATTGGTCCTGTGTTCCCGTAGCGCGCACAATCAGAATGTGCTCGCTCGACGGGCGCAGTGGGACCAACAAGGGTGGCCTCACTCAAGGATGGTGTTGATAATAAGAAAGAAGAAGCGTGCCCAGTTGAAGACTACAATCCAGGCTACTCGAAAATATTTCTAGCAAGGCCTCAGGGATAGGAGGCCCCCGAGGCTTACTCTGTGTTGTACGTCGAGCGGTTCGAGTGACTTAGAACGATGCAGAGGCTTTTCTTAGCTCGCCACCGGCTGCTGATTGTCCATTTCGATCTTGAAGCCCAGATCTTCGATCATCCCCCAGACTTCGGGGGCTGGAGAGCCTGGCGTCGTGAGGTAGTTGTTCACGAAGGCGCTTTCCTGTCCGTGTCGATGTCATTTTTATCGATAGACTTCATCATGGGTTCCGATATCAAGCAGGATGATCTCTTTCTTGGTCACTCTCAACGTGAGAGTGACGCGGTACGAATGAGTCACGCTGACGGCGTGCAGCCCTTCTAATTCTCCTTTGAGTGCATGCAATCGGAGATGCGGCTGAAAGGGATCGGTTTCCAGACTGCTGAGAACTTTGGCAAGCGGTTTCTTTAGCTGGGGGTGGGCTCGCGTGAACTTCGCCGCGCGCCGATCAAAATAGCTGGTCGTAACCAGCGTATACATCAGGATTTGAGGTGGAGTTCGTCGATGAGTGTTTGCGCTGTGACGTGACGGACACGTCCTTCCTTGAGATCTTCTAAAGATCGGCGGATTCGGTTCACATATGATTTCTGATACCGCTCAGACAGTTCTCGGTACTGTTCTTCAGCCATAATGACATAGGTGGGTTCGTTGCCCTTGAGGACGTGGACTGGGCCGCGTTTGAGGGCTTTGTCGATGGCGGAAAGCCCGCGACGTTTAATTTCTGTTGCGGGGATCGTTTTTCGTAGTGCACTGGTAGAGCTTCGCATGGAGGTACTCTATCCCAAGATTTCGACTACGGCAAGCCATTCCCTGTGCCAAGGGAGTTGGGCGGGGAGAGAGATGGGTCTCTGGAACCGTTTTCTACTTTGCCACCGGCTGCTGATGTTCGACTTCGATCTTGAATCCTAAATCTTCGATCATGCCCCAGACTTCTGGAGCCGGAGAGCCTGGTGTCGTGAGGTAGTTGTTCACGAAGATGGAATCTGCCGGGTAGAGGGCCAAGGGCTGGAGGCTGCGGAGGTTATGTTCGCGACCACCGGCGACGCGGAGCTCTGTGCGTGGGTGCAGGAAGCGGAAGAGGCAGAGCACTTTTAAGCAGCGTTGAGGGGTCAGGTTGTCACAGTTTTCTAGCGGCGTGCCTGTTGCTGGATGGAGCGTGTTGAGCGGAATTGAGTCCGGCTTGACGTCGATCAGGGCCATCGCCAGGTCGATGAGATCTTCGTCCTTCTCTCCCATTCCGACGATCCCACCTGAACAGATTTCCAGTCCTGCTGCCCGTGCGTTCTGGATGGTGTTGAGACGGTCTTGGAATGTGTGCGTGGTGCAGATGGAAGCGTGAAAGGCCTCGCCCGTATTCAGGTTGTGATTCACCCGATCGACGCCCGCCACCTTCAGGCGCTTGGCCTGTGGTTCGCTCATAAGGCCGAGTGAACAGCAAATTTGAATTGGAATCTCCTGCTTGATCGCGCGAACGGCTCCCGCGATTTCGTCGATCTCCCGGTCCAAGGGACTCCGACCGCTGATGACGATGCAATAACGTTGGGCTTTCGAGGCTGCAGCCTGCCGGGCACCCTCGATCATCTCTTGTTGCGGCAAGAGGTTATAGCGCTCGATCGGGGCGGTGGAAATCGCAGATTGAGAACAGTAGTGACAGTCTTCCTGGCAGGCTCCGCTCTTGGCGTTTTGCAGCATCTGGAGGCGAACGGTCTTGCCGAAATAGCGGGATCGGACGGTAAAGGCGGCTTGGAGGAGTTCCAGCAATCGCTCATCGGGACTATCGAGCACGGCCTGACATTCACTTCTAGTCAGCGTCTCGTCGCGCAAGGCTTTAGCTGCGAAATCCTGATAGTCGACCATGGGACACTCCATTATCTGATGAGGTTGAATTGATCGCGATGCGGATGGTCTGGGCCTGCATCACGCAGCCAGACAGGCCGAAAACCTACACGGTTTCGAAGGGAGAAGCAATGCCTTGGTAGGGAACAAGGGAGACTGGAGTGGGGCTGCTGTCTTGGCCTGGGACCGCTTGACCGGCATTGGGCCAGGGCAGTGCGACGAACGTATTCCAGGTTCCGCAGCGGTGGCAGCGCCCAGACCATTCGGTCGATTCTTGTTGGCAGGCGGTACAGACGTAGGGGACGACCACACGCTTCTTGAAATGCAGCGCTTTTTTGAGCTCAACGACGGCCTGCTCCATATGTTGCTTGCGCAGAAAGAGATTGGCCATGATCTTATGGTAATCGACCAATTGGTCCTGTATCCCTTCGACGGTTGAGAGGATGTCGAAGGCTTCGTCAGCCATTTCGAGTCGGTAATAGAGCTTGCCCAAATAAAACTGGAGGGCCGCGTTGTTCGGGTCCTGCTGGAGGGCTTCTTGATAGACTCGGATGATTTCGCTGGGTTCGCCCTGTTCGAGAAACAGCTCTTCGAGGCGGTGCAGGATGATGATGTTGCGAGTCCTGGCATAGACCTTCTTGAGGATCTCCACCGCGTCTTTCGTTTTGCCTTCCCGAATCAGGATTTCCCCAATGCCGATGTAGGCAGGTAGGAAGGTCCGGTCTTTCTTAATCGCGCCACGGAAATAGCGCCGTGCTTTATCGGGGTGGCCTCGTTCCAACAGTTGGCGTCCGACCTCGTAGGTGCAGCCGGTGAGGAGATGGGCTTCTGCTTTGCGTTCCGGCTCAGGCAGGTTGGCTTTCAGCAGGCGATGCTGGATTTCAAGTGCTTCGCTCCATTTTTCAAGCCGAATCAAAAGGTCGCGCTCGCGAATGAGCGCGGTGAGGTTGTCTGGTTCGATCCTGAGCATTTTGTGCAGGGCCTGCAAGGCGTCCTCATAGCGCTTGGCGCCTTCGAGGTCTTTCGCGAGCTCCAGCAGGATTTCGATGTTGCGATCGTCGACGCGATTCGCCCGTTGATGAAGACGAATGGCTTCTGCGTAGTTGCTCTCTGCGCGGTAAATGTTGCCCAGCCAGAGCAGTGAATCGACACGATTCGGATCCATGGCCAGGGCTTTTTCAAATAGGCCGATCGCTTCGACGATGCGTTTTGACATGAAGGCATGGGTACCTTCGCGATGGAGCGCATCGATCTTTTCCTTGCGGCGCAACAGCCGCGTGCTGCGCCAGTTGCCGATGGCGTGGGCGGTTTGCCTCATGCCGACGGCCAAGGCGACGAGCACGGCGCCGACGGCCATGGAAAAGACGACCAGTGTGACCGGACTGAGTTCAAATTGGATGGAGGGGCTGGTGCGGACCGCGACCGTGCCTGGATTTAACTCGCGAAAATAGCTGTAGAGAAAGATTCCGACGCAGATGAGGAAGATAGTGGTGAGCAGTCGGAGCATCGATCTAGGCCTTTTTTTTCGCAGGAGCCTTTTTCGCTGGTGGTTTCTTCGTCGATGCTTTCTTTGCCGATGCCTTTTTCGCCGGTACTTTTTTCGGCTTCTTCACGGGTTCTGGGGCGGCAACCGGTTGTACAACCGGTGGTTCGTCCGACACGGGGATGCGTTTTGCGTCGGCCCATAGCCGCTCGAGGGCGTAATGTCCACGGACGTCCTGCCGGAAGATATGGGCAATGACGTCGCCGTAGTCCATCAGGACCCATTGCGAATTTCTCGCGCCTTCGATGCTGCGCGCTCTGGAGCCGGCGAGAGTGAGGATGCCGTTAATATGATCGGCGATGGCACTCGCTTGGCGATCAGAATCTGCAGAGCCGATGACGAGATAGTCGGCAACGGAGGTCAGAGGCGCGACCTGGAGCACGAGGACGTCGGTGGCCTTTTTGTCGAGCATGGCCTGTGCAATGGCGAGGGCAGTGGATTTAGCTGTTCTTGCGTTCACGGTCCTCTTGGTAGAGATGATGCTGGAGTATATAAGATTCTACTGAGGGCGGCAACAGATTTGCCACTGGGAGTCCTTGGCGGATTAGAGCGCGAATGTCCGATGCAGAGATCGGGCATGGCGGTAGTTTGAGGCAGGTCAGGCCTTGCGTTCCGAGCGGAGCCTCGATTCGTGAAATCCGTCCTGCATCCAGATCTGCCAGCGATGGGTAGGGAATCGGCGGAAGTAGTCGGACAGTGGAAAGAGAACGAAACGACAGGCCTGGCCTGGAGAGGACGACAAACTGGCAGAGCTCCAGCAATATTACTGGATCGCGCCAGGAGGGGAAATCTAGAAAGGCATCGAGCCCGATCAAGAAAAAAAGCTGGGTCTGCGCTCCATATTCCTGCTGAAGCAGGCGAATGGTGTCGATGGAGTAGGACTTGCCGGGTCGACGGATCTCAACATCCGAGATGGCAAGAGCGGGGTCTGCGGCGATGGCCAGGCGGACCATCTCATAGCGGTCTTGGGCCGGCGCTAGACTCCCGTTCGGCTTATGGGGAGGTTGACTCGTGGGAATGAAGAGCACTTGGTCGAGCCCGAGGGCCTCGCGCGTTTGGCGCGCAATGGCCAAGTGACCGTTATGGACGGGGTTGAAACTGCCGCCCAGGAGTCCCAGTTTCATGTTGCGTCACCCACGCGCTACCGTTGGTCCAGGATGACCAAGTTGTCCCGGTGGATGACTTCCTCATATTCCTGAGGCCCAAGTTGCTTTTGGATTTCGGTTGTTTTAAGCCCTTTGATCCGTGCCAAGGTGTCGGAAGAAAAATTTACGAGCCCTTTGGCGAACTCTTTGCCATTCTGGTCGAGACAACTGACCGCATCTCCGGTATCGAATGGACCGTTGACGTCCAGGATGCCGGAAGCCAGCAGGCTCTTGCCCCGTCGGGCCAGCGCTTCAACTGCCCCTGGGTCGAGCGTCAGGGTCCCTCGTGGCCTGAGGGTGAAGGCGATCCAATGTTTGCGACTGGTGAAGCGACGCTCCTTCGCGAGGAAGAGGCTGCCGCCAGGGCCGCCGGCTAATACGGTCGGCAGGAGGCCAGCCTCTTGTCCATTCAAGATCAACGTGGCCACGCCATACTCACTGACCTTCTTGGCAGCCCGAACCTTCGTGGCCATGCCTCCGGTCCCTTCGAATGAGCTGGAAGCCCCGGCCCGCTGTTCAATGTCTTCGGTAATGTCCTGGATCAACGGAATCAGCGTGGCTGCTGGGTTTTTTCGCGGGTCTTCAGTAAACAGACCAGCGATGTCGGACAGGATAATCAGCAGCTCCGCGTCGACCAGATGGGCCACCTCGGCAGCCAGCGTATCGTTGTCGCCCACGCGGATTTCATCCACGGCGACCGTATCGTTTTCGTTGATGATGGGGATGACGCCAAATCCGATCAGGGCATTTAAGGTATGGCGGGCATTGAGAAAGCGACGCCGATCGGCGAGGTCGTGGTGCGTCAGGAGAATCTGCGCGACCTTGACGTCGAGCCGCTCGAACGATTTTTCGTAAGCCCACATGAGCCGGCTCTGGCCGACCGCCGCAGCCGCCTGCTTTACGGGGAGACTCTTGGGGTATTCCGTCAGACCTAACTTCTTGATGCCGGAGACAATCGCGCCGGAGGAGACGATCAGGATTTCACGTCCGCTCGACCGGAGCGCCGCAATTTCACCCGCGAACCGATCGATCTGTTCCGGGCGCAGTCCGGTTTCTCGGGACGCGATGAGACTGCTCCCGATTTTGATGACGATGCGGGTGGCGTGTTTTAGGAGCTGATCTCGCATGCTGTGGCTCGAAGCTGCGTAACCTGTTGCCCCACATAGTTGACGAGTTCCGTCAGCCCTTCTCTCGTGGCGGCAGAGATCGGAAGGCACGGATAGCGATGGCGCTTACAATACTTCTGCAACTCGCGCAGGCGCGCGCCGTCTCCAGCCGCATCGATTTTTGTCGCGATCACGGCGAAGGGGCGTGCGGTGATGGGCTCATCGTAGGCGGCCAACTCTTGACGCATGATCTCGAAGCTCTTGACCGGCTCCTCGGGGGCCCATTCTGACACGTCGACCATGTATAGCAAAAACGACGTGCGTTCGATATGCCGGAGAAACCGGAGTCCCAGTCCCTTGCCTTCATGGGCGCCTTCGATGATTCCGGGAATGTCTGCGACGGCGAAACTTCCCTTTTCTCCCCAGCGCACGATACCAAGATTCGGCACCAGTGTGGTGAAGGGATAGTCAGCGATCTTCGGCCGTGCCGCTGAGATTACGGAGATGAGCGTCGATTTTCCGGCATTGGGAAAGCCCACCAGTCCGACATCGGCCAACAGTTTCAGCTCAAGCCTGAGGGACCGTACTTCGCCTTCGGTGCCGGTTTCAAATTCCGTGGGCGTGCGGTTGGTTGGGGTCGCGAAATGGTTGTTGCCTCGTCCCCCACGGCCTCCGTGAGCGGCCACAAACCGCTGTCCCGGGGTGATCAGGTCGGCCAAGACCTCGTTGGTCTCATCATCGAAGATGACGGTGCCGACAGGAAGGAGTACCACCACATCTTCGCCGCATCTTCCGGAGCAGTTAGCGGCGCCTCCCTGGCGACCGACTTCTGCTTCGTAATGTTTTGGTACCGGAGGTCGAGGAGCGTGGTCATGCGAGGCGACGCTTCAAACACGACATTGCCGCCGTGGCCTCCGTCGCCGCCATCAGGCCCGCCGCGCGGCACGAATTTTTCGCGCCGAAAACTGCATGATCCGTCGCCGCCACGGCCGGCAGTGATACGGATACGAACTTCATCGACAAACATCGGCGCACCGTTCTTCAGTGTGAAGGCTGTGAAATCATTGCCTGCGAGGAGCATCCCGCTGCACGTACAGTCATGCCGGGAGTCCTCGCGGTAACGAAGTTGTGACGAGAAAAGAGGAAAGAATGCGCTAGGAAACCGCAGGGACGGAGTCGGAGTAGACGCTGATCTTCTTCCGTCCGCGGCCGCGTTCGAACTTCACAATCCCCGTGATGAGGGCGAAGAGAGTATGATCTTTGCCGAGGCCTACGTTGAAACCGGGAAAGAACTTCGTCCCCCGCTGACGGATCAGGATGGATCCGGCTTTCACGGTCTCTCCGCCGTAGGCCTTGACCCCGAGATATTGCGGATTGCTATCGCGCCCGTTTCTAGTTGATCCGCCGCCTTTATTTGTTGCCATGACTGATCCTCGTTAGGCTGTTTCGATACCGGTAATGCGCAGCTTGGTGAATCCCTGGCGATGGCCACGGGTCCGCCGATAGTTCTTGCGCCGTTGTTTCTTGAAAATGGTGATGGAGCGGGTGCGATCCTGGGCAATGATCTCGGCTTTGACGATGGCCCCTTTGACCAACGGTTGTCCGACCTCCATGCCCTTCTCGCCGTGAACCAGCCGAACCTGGTCGATGTCGATCGTCCCCCCGACCTCGCCGGGAAGGGATTCCACCTGGACCAACGATCCAGTTTCAACGCGATACTGCTTGCCGCCTGTCTCAATGATTGCGTACATAAACACCTGCCTCCGTTACAGAAGATGATTGTGTAACACAGGGGTTTGAAGCCTGTCAAGGTAAAGGCGTGCCTTCCCTTGAGAATTCACCCGGACAAGGTCCGCCTGACCCCCCTCCTTCGGGCTAACCTATTCGTGGGCTATCAAGCTCTGGCTCCTGGGGGTATGCTGCTGTTCTATCGTCGAGTCATTTCACGGAACGGAGATCCTATATGGCCGTCGCACCGAAGTCCCGTCTCGCCAAGCCGAAGAGCGCTCGATTTGTACTTCGACCCTATCGACGCATTCCGATCTGGCGCGTGCTCTACTATCTCAGTGGAGACAGCGTCGGGAAGGGTGTCGTGACTAACCTTTCTCATTCCGGTATGCGTATTCAAGGCGAACATGCTGTTGAGCCAGGTCTCGACATGGCGCTACGCCTCACCCTCGCTGATGATGGTCCGACAATAGACATTGAACGGGCAACGGTTCGGTGGGTGGATGGATATGATTTTGGCCTGGACTTTGTCCGCGTCAATCCGTTAGCCGCGAAGCACATCGCCCATGCATTGAGCCAGCAGATTCGTGTCCCTCAGACGTCTGCCTAAGAGCCCGCCATCTCGTGCATACGTATCCGTGGCCCAGGTCACGCCCGTTTGCTTGACGCTCCTTCCAGCCCGCTGTTATATTCCGTTTCCGACATGCCCTGACTCACATGTGTATGGTTGCCACTTATGCTTGAGCCTCAAGGAAAAATTTGGATGGATGGGTCGTTCGTCAATTGGGCGGACGCGAATGTCCATGTCATGACCCATTCGCTCCATTACGGACTGGCTGCGTTCGAGGGGATTCGCTGTTACAAGGGGAAGTCCGGTTCCGCGATTTTCCGGTTGCAAGAGCATGTGGATCGGCTGTTCGATTCCGCCCATATCGGCATGATGCAGTTGCCCTTCGACAGGAAGCAGGTTGCAGAGGCCATCGTAGAGACGGTCAAGGTGAATAAGTTGGAGGCCTGCTATATCCGTCCGCTCGTCTATATCGGGCATGGCGCGATGGGGGTCTATCCTGGTGACAATCCGATCAAGCTCGCGATCGCAGCCTGGACCTGGGGCGCCTATCTCGGGGACGATGCCCTGGCGAATGGGATGCGCGCCCGCGTGTCGTCGTTTACGCGCCATCACGTGAACGTCTCGATGACGAGGGGAAAGATCTCCGGCTACTACGTCAATTCGATTCTTGCCAAGCGGGAAGCGAAGGCAGACGGGTATGACGAAGCGATCCTGCTAGACACTGAGGGATATGTGTCCGAGGGAACGGGGGAGAACATCTTCATCGTGCGGAAAGGGCGGAT
>Ga0209253_10001029_pt1 | contig 24474 bp, 26 predicted proteins | sample FrelakmetBRP12BR_FD_187145 | JGI IMG/M metagenome (GOLD analysis project Ga0209253, IMG submission 187145) | Freshwater lake sediment microbial communities from the University of Notre Dame, USA, for methane emissions studies - BRP12 BR (SPAdes)... | ecosystem: Environmental > Aquatic >...
GACGAGGAAGCTGTACCCGCCGGCCCCGTGCGCCTCCGAGACGAGCTCGTTGCCGGTCATCCGGCACCAGGCCGGGAGGTCCTCGCACACCGACGCCTCGGACGAGCGGATCTCCAGGAGCTCGCCCTCGGCCAGCGGGTCGATGTTCTGGCGGATGAGCAGCAGCAGCCCGCTGCCGCAGTCGAGGGAACCCCCGTCGAAGCTCGCCCGGGGCGGATGGCGGTGTCGGGTCTCGGAGGACAAGGCGTGCCTCTAGTAGGAGATGCAGGCCGCACCGGCGGCGAGGAACTCCACCAGCTTCGCGCCACCGACGATGGTGGCCCCCTCGATGAGCGCCTGGTCGTCGAGGGCTCGCTTCTTGAAGCAGGGGGAGCAGACGTAGATCCGGCCGCCGCCCTTCACGAAGTTGGCGACCAGCTCCCGGAGCGGGGCGAACCCCTCCTCGTGGATGTCGTCGGCGTAGCCCTTGACCGCGACGCGCACGGCCTCGGTGGAGAGGAAGACCAGCGTGTCCTGGGCCGATGCCACGGCCGCGTTGGCGACGACGAAGCCGACGGTGGCCTTGTCGGCGTCGTCCTTCGCATGGGTGATCGAGACACAGAGCTTGCCTGCCATGTCAGGACTCCTTTCGTTGGATGAGGTAGTGGGGAGGCTCCGCCCCTAGGAGCCGGTGCCCGGTGAGCCGGCACCAGGCGGGGATGTCGTGGGGCGCACCGAGGTCGGTGGCGGTGAGCTTCAGCACCTGTCCCGGGCGAAGGGCGCCCAGACGCCGGGCCAGCAGGAAGACGAGCTCCCCGCAACCCATGTCGCCGGCGTCCCAGGCGTCGTCGCCGAGGATCGGTGGATCCATCAAGGTCCAGTCCGTGCGCGGCGTGCCGCGCCAGGTGTGGATGGCTCGGGCGGGCGCCGGCTACGACCGGGACGGGGAGGATGGTCCCCGCAGGCCGTGGCCGCGCTCGCCGCTGCGGGTCACTGGGGAAGCCGCCGGCTTCCCGGCCTCGCGGCCTCAGCCGTCGAGGGGGCTGCGCGATCGGATGGGCAACAGGGACATCACCCCCCTTCCTCGGCGCCATCTACCACGGGGCGCGCTTCTCGGCACGGCCGATCGAGATGCGGTGCGGGGCGGCGAGCCCCGGGCGCGGCTCCGGTACGACCTCGCGCGGCCGCCCCGGACGTGGCGCGGATGGGCCCGGACGGCATAGGATCGGCCATGCCTCGCGCCACCCTCCGCTCCCTCCCCCTGCTCGTGGCCCTCCTTGCCGCCTGCGGGGAGCCCCCTGCCACCGAGACCGCCCCTCCGGTCCTCCCGACCCTCCCCAAGAACACCTGGACCTGGATCGACGTGCCCGGCACCTCCTGCGGTGACGGGTCGCAGACCGGCATCGCCGTCAATCCCGGCGAGGGGCCCGGCCTGCTCGTCTTCCTGAACGGAGGCGGCGCCTGCTTCGACTACCTGACCTGCTTCGTGCTGCAGACCGCGGGGCCCGGCTCCTTCGGCCGCGCCGCGTTCGCGGCGCTCGCCGCCAGGCTCCCGGGCTCGATCCTCGACCGCAGCGACCCCAGGAACCCGTACCGCGCCATGAGCCTGGTCTTCGTCCCGTACTGCACCGGCGACGTCCACGGTGGGAACAACGTCTTCGACTACCCGGACACGTCCGGCCGCACGCACCCCTGGCGCCACGTCGGTCAGGCCAACGTCGCCGTCGCGCTGCCGTGGATCGCGACGGCCTTCCCCGCGCCGAGCCCGCTGGTCGTCTCCGGCTCCTCGGCCGGGGGCTACGGCGCGCTGCTCAACTACGACGCCTTCCGCCGCACCTTCCCGGGGGCGGACGCGGTGCTGGTGGACGACTCCGGCCCGCCTCTCGTCGGCGACGACCTCTCGCCCGCGCTCCGCGCGGCCTGGGTCGCCGCCTGGCGCATCGACCGGATCATCACCCCGCTGTGCCCGGAGTGCCTCGGCGACTTCTCGAAGCTCTTCCCGGCGCTGGCGAGCCGATATCCGCGGGACCGGCTGGCGCTCCTCTCCTCCACGCAGGACGAGGTGATCCGCGCCTTCTTCGGCGCCCTGGACGCGCTGGCCTTCGAGGCCGCCATCGGCCGGCTCGAGGGAGCCCTCGACCCGCTGCCCGGCGTCCGGTACTTCGTCGTCGCCGGGACGACCCACACCATGCTCCCGGCCCCGGCGAACTTCACCGCGGGTGGCGTGGAGCTCCGGACGTGGCTCGGGCAGCAGCTGGCCGGCGACGCGGCCTGGACGTCGGCGAAGCCCTGATCAGGCGCGCGGGGTGAGGAGCCCGGCCAGGGCCTCGGCGACCTGGCCGCGGAGGGCCAGGGTCCCGGCCTCGGCGGCGAGCGCCCGGCGCGCCGCCTCCTCGAGAGGCACGGGCGGTGGGAGCCCGGCCGCGGCCCAGTAGCCCGGCCGCGTTGCCAGAAGGTCGCTCGTCAGCCCCTCGACGAGCTCCCGGGCGAGACCGTAGTCGGCGCGGGTCACGAGCCGGATCCAGTGCGAGGACAGGCGCGGGGTGACGAGCGGGACCTTCAGGAGGATGGGCCTGCGCCCCATCACGGCGGCGACCCGGAGCAGGATCTCGGTGCCGGAGAGGGCCTCGGGGCCCGGGATGTCCCACCAGGTGCTCCGGGGCAGCCCGACCCGCGACCCGGCCACGAGCGCCGCCACCACGTCGTCGACCGCCACCGGCTCGCTCCTGTGGGCGAGCCAGGCGGGCAGGACCATCGCCGGCAGCCGCGCCGCCAGGTCGCGCACGATGGTCCACGAGGCGCTTCCGGCGCCGACGATCATGCCGGCCCGCAGCTCCAGGCAGGGCACCGGCCCGGTCCGGAGCGCCTCGCCGGTCTCGAGGCGCGAGCGGAGGTGCTCGGAGGGCTCGCCGCGCGGCGCCACGCCACCCAGGTAGACGACGCGCTGGACGCCGGCCTGCCCCGCCGCCTCGGCGAAGTCCTCGGCCCAGCGCAGCTCGTCGTCGGCCCAGCCCGGCCGCGCCGAGGCCATGCCGTGCACCAGGTAGTACGCCACCGCGCAGCCCTCCAAGGCGCGGGCCAGCGTCCCCGGCTTGCCGACGTCCCCGCCGACCCAGTCGCGGTCCGGCCAGAGCGAGCGCGCCTCCTCCGGCTTCCGCGTGAGGCAGCGGACGGCGTGGCCGGCCTCCACGAGCGGGCCGTGGAGGTTGCGACCGATGAAGCCGGTGGCGCCGGTGAGGAGCACGCGCTCGGGCATGTCTTCCCGCACCTTGCTACAGTCCCCCCTCCGATGTCACCCCGCCTCGACCTGCCCATCGCCGTCGTCTCGTGGTTGCTCGGTTTCGCCTGGGTCGGGCTGGCCGGCAACTGGACGCCGCTGGCGGTCCTGGCGGTGCTGGCGGCGGGCCGCATGGTCCTGGGCGACCCCGAGACCCGGCGCCTGCTTCGGCTCCGGGGCGGCGACCTGGTGCTGGGCGTGGCGGGAGCCGCGGTGATGGTGAGCGTGACCTACGGCCTCTACGGCCTGCTCGCGGCCGCGTTCCCGGCGCTGCCGGCCGCGACCCGCGGCCTCTACGGGGTCCTGAACGCCGCAGGCTACCGGCCGCCGGCGCTGGCGGCTCTGGTGCTGCTCGTGTCCGCCTGCGAGGAGGTGGTCTGGCGCGGGCGACCCCTGGCGGGTGCCGTGGCCGCGGCGGGTCCCCGGCGGCTCGGCGGCCGGGCGGTGCTTCGCGTGGCGGCCGTGGCGCTCCTGTACGGCGCGGCCAGCCTGGCTTCCGGCTCGGTCCTGCTCGGCGCGCTCGCGGCCGCATGCGGGTTCGGCTGGGGCCTGCTGCGCGTCGCCGGCCGGTCGCTGTGGCCGGCGATCCTGACCCACGCCGCCTGGGACGTGGCGATCCTCGTGGGCTGGCCGCTCGTCTGAGGCGCGTTCCCTTCGTCGAGTCGCCGCGGCTTCGCCCCGGCTCTTCCCGCAGGAGCGGATGGGCACGCCGCAGCGCGCGGGCTGCGACGACCTGGCTCCGCCCCCCCTGCGCCGTGTGGCGCAGGGGCGCGGCCGTTAGACAAGCATCCATGGTCAGGTGGGCCAAGACCGGCGATGGCTGGGCGCTGAACCTGGACGGCAGTGACGCCGCGGCCGGGTTCTCGCTGCCGCGCCTCGAGCTGCATAGCAGCCCGAAGGGCTGGAGGTACGTCTGTCATCTGCCGGACGGGACCTCTCGGGAACAGCAGGGCGCGGTGGACTCCATCGCCGAGGCCAAGCGCATCGCCGTCGAGCAGGCGCGCGGCATGGTCGATGCCAGCTACGCGCGCGCGCTGGACGAGCTCGGCAGCGTCCCGGGCTAGCCGGCCGCCTGCTTCGAGCCCACCGCCGCCCCCTCCCGCGCGGCGGAGGGCTCGTCCGTGCGGGGCGCGCGCCGCGGCCCGGCTGCGGCCTCGCCGCCCAGGATGGCCCGCAGGACCTCGACGTAGACCCCCTTCTTCACGAGGAAGCCGCGGTGCGAGGAGTCCACCTCGACGTTGTGGACGTGGCCGAGCCCGTGGGTCTCGAGGACCGCCGCCGGGAACGGCGTGAGCCGGTCGCGGCGTGAATAGACGGAGGTGAGGCGCACGCCTGCCGGCCACCGGCCGGCCTGCAGGTGCCGGACGAAGGCGCTTCGCGGCGTCATCTGCAGGATGGAGCGGTCGAACAGCGCCATCGGCAGCGCGGCCCAGGTGGTGGGCGTCCCGTTGTGCGGAGTGCCCAGCGTGACGAGCGCGCGCACGCGCCGGTCGCCGCCGAGCCGCTTCACGTAGTAGGCGCCGATGAGCCCGCCCTTGGAGTGGCCGACGATGGTGAGCGGTCCCATGCCCGGGTAGCGGTCGCGCATGCGCTCCACCTTGGCGCGGACGATCTCGGCCAGGTCGTCGATGCCGCGGGTGTCGAAGACGCGCCCAGGCGCGGAGAGGTCGAGCGAGAAGACGCAGTACCCGTCCCGCCGCAGCCGCCGCTCCAGCACCTGCATGGTGCGCCGGGTGGCGAAGACGCCGTAGAGGAGCAGCACCGGGCGCTGGCACTGGCTGAAGTCGGTGCGCCGGACGATGCGGTTTCCGCGCCCGTCGAGCTCGAAGTGGCCGCGCAGGTGGCGCAACTGCTGCCGGACGCGCCGGTAGGCGAGGGCGAGGGCGTTCACGGCGCGGTCGGCGGGCTCCGGAGCATCTCGGGAAGAGCCTACAGGCGACCCAGAACGGCGCTAGCCCTTTGGTGTGGGACGCCCCGGGCCCCTCGCCCGGTCTGGCCCCTCGCCCGGGCGCTCAGCCCCGCACCGAGCCCCAGCAGGGACGCGCAGGCATCCCGAGCCGAGAGGTAACCCGAAGGTGTATCATCCCCATCTCCTATGGCCCGCTCACCGGCGACCGGGCGCGAGACGCGGTCGCCGACCGGCGAGGTCCTCGAGATCGACCCGCGGGGCGAGGACGGAGGGGGGTCCCCCCGCCCCGTCCTGGAGACGCTGCTCGAGGCGCTGCCCAATCCGGTGTTCGTGAAGGACGAGGAGCACCGCTGGGTGCTCCTGAACGACGGCGTCTGCCGGCTCATGGGCCGCGATCGCGCGCAGTTGCTCGGGAAGTCGGACTACGACTTCTTCCCGAAGGCCGAGGCCGACGTGTTCTGGGCCAAGGACGACGTGGTCTTCGCCACCGGGGAGCTGAACGAGAACGAGGAGTCCTTCACGGATGCCGCCGGGCGCCATCACGTGATCCTCACCCGCAAGACGCTTCACCGCGACGCGCAGGGGCGACGGTACCTGGTGGGGGTCATCACCGACATCACCGAGCGCAAGCAGATGGAGGACGAGCTCCGGCGGTCGCGGGACGAGCTCGACCAGCGCGTCGCCACGCGCACCGCCGAGCTGCAGCGGGCCTATCGGCAGCTCCAGGACGAGGACCGGCGCAAGACCGAGTTCCTGGCCATCCTCGGCCACGAGCTGCGGAACCCGCTCACGCCCATCCGCAACGCGGTCCACGCGCTCGAGCGGATGGGACCGGCGGGCGGCTCGGCGGCGCGGCCCCGGGCGATCATCGAGCGGCAAGTGGCCCAGATGGCGCGCCTCATCGACGACCTGCTCGACGTCTCCCGCATCACCAGCGGCCGCATCCTCCTGAAGGAGGAGCGCTTCGACCTCGCGGGGCTCGTCCGCACCGCGGTGGACGATCGCGACGAGGGCATCCGGGGCAGGGGGCTGAAGCTCGCGGTGAGCCTGCCGGAGCGGCCGCTGGCGATCAACGGCGACCCGGCCCGCATCGCCCAGGCCGTCGGGAACCTGCTCGACAACGCGCAGAAGTTCACCGACCCGGGCGGTGCCATCCACGTCTCGCTGGCGGAGGACCCGGAGCGGGGCGTCGCCTCGATCGCCGTTCGCGACACCGGCATGGGCCTGACGCCGGCGATGCTGGCCCACCTCTTCGAGCCCTTCGCCCAGCCGAGCGAGAGCCTGCGCCGGGGTGGCCTGGGGCTCGGGCTGGCGCTCGTGAAGGGGCTCGTCGACCTGCATCACGGCTCCCTGGCGGCGGCGAGCGCCGGGCCGGGGCTCGGCTCGGCGTTCACCATCGAGCTGCCGCTGGGCGCGGCGCCGGCGGTCGATCCCGCACCGCCGCAGGTGGAGCGGCCTCGCGCCCACCACCGGATCCTGATCGTCGAGGACAACCCCGACGCGGCGGAGAGCCTGGCGCTGGTGCTCGAGATGGCGAGCCACGAGGTTGCGGTGGCGAGCAGCGGCGAGCAGGGCCTCGAGCTGGCTGCCCGGTTCCGCCCGGACGTGGTGCTCTCCGACATCGGCCTGGGCGGGGCCATGAGCGGCTACGACGTGGCGCGTGCGCTCCGCGCCGACGCGGAGCTGCGCCGGGCCCGGCTCGTGGCCCTGACCGGCTATGGCCAGGACGAGGATCGGCGCCAGGCGCTCGCTGCCGGCTTCGACGAGTACCTGGTCAAGCCGTTCGACGTCGACACCCTGTGCCGGCTGCTCGACGGTCCGGTCGCGCCGGTGACGTAGGGGAGGAGGGACGGGATGCGCCCCTTCGGGGATGCCCTGCTGCTGGTGATGGCCACCACCGCCCTGGCCGGCTGCGAGACCGCGCGCATGGCCAGCAACATCGCGCTCAGCAAGAACCCGGAGGCGGCGCTGAAGGAGACGGCGAAGCAGCACGCCGAGAGCTACGCCCGGAATCCGCAGGCGCTCGTCCAGGACCTCGGCACCATCAAGCGCGACTACGACAAGCTGGTGGAGCTGCTGACGGGCAACGTGAGGCAGACCTGGGGCAAGAAGGAAGTGAAGCTGCCGACGCGCACCCACTACGTGAAGTACACCCAGAACTACCAGAGCCGCGCCGAGGTGGACTTCGATTCGGGCGAGATCACCGTGGAGACGGTGGACGAGAAGGATCCGCGCACCAGCCTCCGGAACGCCATCGTCACCACCCTCCTGACCCCGGACGACCCGCGAGCCGTCGACCTCTTCTCCGACAGCGCCGTGGGGCTCACGAGCGACAAGCCGCCCTACCTGCTCGGGCTGGTGGTCGATCACCGCGGCAGGCCGGTGACCACGCCCGCCGAGGCCGAGGGGTTCGCCGATCAGCTGCTGCAGACGAAGGCCGCCAGCCGGCAGGTGGTGCTCGAGGCCGGCCCGAGGAACGCGCTCTTCGTGAAGATGGCGATGGTGGCCAACTTCGGGAACAAGCAGGCGGAGAAGTACCGCGCCGCCGTCACCCGGTTCGCGCTGCAGTACCGGGTCAGCCCGACGCTGGTCTACGCCATCATCAAGACCGAGAGCAACTTCAACCCCTTTGCGGTCAGCCCGGCGCCGGCCTACGGCATGATGCAGCTCGTCCCCACGAGCGGCGGGCGCGAGGCGTACAAGCGCGCCAAGGGGGTGGACGAGGTGCCGACGAAGCAGTTCCTGTTCGACGCCGACAACAACATCGAGCTGGGATCGGCCTACCTCAGCGTGCTGACCTACAACGCGCTGGAGCAGGTCGCCAACCCCGTCGCGCGCGAGTACTGCGTGATCTCGGCCTACAACACCGGGCCCGGCAACGTGCTGCGCACCTTCTCCAGGGACCGGGTGGCGGCGGTGAACGCCATCAACGGCCTCGAGCCGCCCGGCGTCTACGACAAGCTGCACAAGCAGCTGCCCTACGAGGAGACCCGGCAGTACCTGGTCAAGGTGGTGAACGCCCGGAAGCAGTTCGTCAGCCGGGCGAGCGAGAGATAGCCCGGATTCCGGCCACCGCCGGTGCGGAAAGAGCAGCCCCGAGCCGCGACGGCGATTAAGGACACCGCTTGGTTCCCGACACCTCGAGGCCCGACCCCCGCCTCGCCCCTGCGCCCCGCTACGCGCGCTGGGCGGCGCCGCTCCTCAACGATCCGCGCGACGTGACCTTCGTCGCGCTGATGATGCAGTGCGCGGCCGTGGCGGCGGCCGGGGTCGCGCTCTACTTCGCCGGCCGCTGGTTCTGGTGGCTCGCGCCCGCCTACTGGGCGGCGCTGGCCGGCGTGGTGCTCGACCGCTTCACGCTGATGCTGCACTGCACCTCTCACCGGCAGCTCTTCAAGCCGCGCTTCGCCATCCTGAACCAGGTCATCCCCTGGGTCCTCGGCCCCTTCCTGGGCCAGACGCCGGAGACCTACTTCGCCCATCACATGGGGATGCACCATCTCGAGGAGAACCTCGCCGGCGACCTCAGCTCCACGCTGCGCTTCCGGCGCGACCGGATCGGCGACTGGCTGCGCTACTACGGCCGCTTCCTCTTCCTCGGCGTGCCGGATCTCGCAGCCTACTTCGCCCGCAAGGGGCAGCGGCGGCTGCTCCGGCGCATCGTGCTCGGCGAGGGGATCTACTGGGCGGCGATGCTGGTGTTGCTGCTGGTGAATCCCAGGGCGACGCTGGTGGTGTTCCTGGCACCGCTGCTGCTGATGCGGACGCTGATGATGGCCGGGAACTGGGCGCAGCACGCCTTCATCTGCGCCGAGCAGCCGGCCAATCCCTATCGCTCCAGCATCACCTGCGTGAACACCCGCTACAACCGGCGCTGCTTCAACGACGGCTACCACGCGCTCCACCACGAGAAGCCCCGCTGCCACTGGACGGAGCACCCGGTCCGCTACCAGGGCGCCCAGGCCGAGTACGGGCGCCAGGACGCCATCGTGTTCGACGGCCTCGATTTCTTCCAGGTGTGGCTGCTGCTCATGGTCGGAGGCTGGAAGCGGCTCGGCCGCGCCTTCGTGCGGCTGCCCGGCGCTCCGGAGCGGACCGACGCCGAGGTGATCGCCTTCCTGAAGGGGCGGGTGCGCCCCATCGAGGCGGCCGAGGCGGGCACCGTGAGCGCTGCCCTCTAGCCCGGCAGGCGACCCCCGGACCCGGGCTCGCGCCTCCGAGGTCTCGCCGACAAGGGCCCACACCTGGTCACCGCCCTCCACCGGCAGCGTCGCCACCCGGGGCGTGGCGGACCTCCTTCCTTCTGGGGAGGAGCCGCGCCGGATATCCAGCGCTTCGAGCGGCCTCGCCGTGGCACGCCCGGCGCACTTCAGGCCCGTCGAGATCGACTCGGGGAGCCAGCCGCGGTTCCGAGAACTGGCCACCGAGCCGAAGCCGCGCTACCAGGACTGCCCGTGCTCGCCAGACCAAATCCCACCCGGCTGACCACCCTGATCGACCATGAGGAGGTCCTGCAGCATCGCAACCTCTTCTGCCCCTGCTACGACCCGTGCCTCGACGTCGCGCTGGCGCAGCACTGGACGAGCTGGACCTGCGCGCGCTGCGAGTTCTTCCTGTCCGGGCACGGGCTCGACATCGACATCGACATCGAGGTCCCGCAGCTCGTCAGCGAGGACCTACTAGCGGCCGAGCTCGAGGGCACTGCCGGCTAGTCCTCGGGCCTGGCCACGAGCCCGGAGAACGGAAGGGCAGCGGGGGCACCGAGCGGGCGCGACCATCCCGGCCCGTCCGTGCTCCCGCCGCGGCGGACCCAGCGAAGGACCACGCCCGCGAACCCGATACGCACGCGCGGCTCCCCGGTCGTCCAGCGCACCCAGTCCCGCCAGCCGCGCCAGGCATCGTGGTAGAGGAGGTCCGGCCGGTCGGGAACGTGCACGGGCTTGAGCCCGCTCGTGCAGTAGGCCTCCCAGGCGATCCGCGCATTCGCCTCGGCGCAGGCGTCACAGGCAAGCGCCGAGTCCTGGCAGTCGGAGCACCGGGCCATCCGCATTCCTCCAGCGCGCGAGTCTAGCCGCCCCGGTGCACCGGTTGGCACCTCCCAGGCGTGTGTCCTAGGCTGGTGTCGCTCGCCCAAGGGGCCTGCTCCGGTCTGGACCTGGCCGCGCGCCCGAGGGGCGCCTACCTCGGAAAGGGGATCCCCATGACGCTCCACTCCACCCCACCCTCGCCGTCGCCGCGGCCCTGACCCTCGTGGCGACCGCGCTGCCCTCGCCCGCTGCCGCCGAGACCTACGTGGTCCAAAAGGGCGGCGCCCAATTCCCGCTGGCGACCAACATTCTCTACGCCGCCGGGAGGTGGACCTGGGCTCGTTCCCGACCCGGCCGACCTTCGAGCTCGGCCTCGGCTTCGCCTGGGCGTTCGTCGGCGCGCAGCTCAGCGTCGGCTACCTCTACATCCAGTCCGACTACGACTGGCGCACCCCCACCGTACCGGCCACGGCGAGCCTCAAGATGAGCGGCGTGACGCTCACGGCCAACGTCGGCTACCGGTTCTGATCGAGGGTGGGCCGCGCCGCCCGGCCTCGAGCTGCGGCGGCGCGGAGCTACTCGATGGTGCTGCTGGTGACGATCCGGTCCCTGGCGAGGACGAAGAACCCCTTCAGGTCCTGCACGTCCCTGCCCACATTGGAACGGAAGACCGACTGGTCGATGCGCAGCGTCCCGGTCCGGTCGTTGCTCACGAAGAAGACGGCGCCGGCGAGCTCCCGGGCCGAGTTGCCGGAGATCTCGCTGCCGCAGACGGTGAGCGTGTAGGTGTTGCCGTCGTTGTAGATGGCGCCGCCGCTGCCGCCCCCGGGCGTGCCGGGCTGGGCGGGGTTCATCCCCTGGCCGACCGCCTGGTTGTGGCTCATCAGGCTGTTCAGCACCGTGAAGGAGACGCCGATGCTCCCGAGCGCCCCTCCGTTCGACCCGACGTTCCCGAGCCCCGGGGCGCCGCCGAAGGTGCTGTTCACGACGTAGACCGGCCCGGCCTGCTGCACCGCGTAGATGGCGGCGCCGCCGACGTCGGGGCCGACCTTGGCGCACTGGTTGCGCACGAAGACGCTGTTGACGACCTTGAGGAGGCCGCTGCGCACGTAGACGGCGCCGCCGCCGAGGTCGGCCTCGCCGGCGAGCCCGTCCTCGAAGCGGAGGTTCTGCAGGACGAGGCGCGGATGCGGGAAGTCCTGGCAATGGCTGGTGATCCAGTGCTGGGCCGGATCGCAGCCGTTCTGGTAGAGGATGCGAGTCCTGCCGCCTCCACTCAGCGTGACCTTGCCCCCGCCGTCGATCACCAGGTCGCCGAGCCGGCTCGGCCCCGCGTCGTTGATGACCTTGACCTCGTGCGCCAGCGTGATGGTGACCGGGTCGGGGCCGCAGTCGAAGGTGACCACGCCGGCGCCGTGCACGGCGGCCTCGAAGGCCTCGGGCGTGCAGCTCTCCGGCCGCCCGGTCCCGACCACGGTCGTCGGGCGCGACGCGTCCTCCGCCGCGGCCTCGGCCGGCACGGCGCAATGGCCGTTGGGGTTGCCCGCGGCGGGCCCGGTGGCCGGCGTGACCCGCACCCCTCCCAGGCTCTCGCCGCCGCCGCAGCCGACCACCGAGGCGGCCAGCGCGATCGCCAGAGCCGCCTCGCGAAGTCGACGTCCGGTCACGTGCCGGAGGCTGCCACGGGGGGCGTGGAGGCGTAAAGTCGCCGCTCACCTACACCACGCCCGCCCAGGAGGCCCCCTCCCGGGCGAAGGCCGCCCGCAGGCCCTGCTCCACCTCCGGCGGCAGCGGGCCGCGGCCGACGGCCTCGACGACGGCGCCGAGGTGGGCCGGGTCGGCCGTGCCCAGGAGGATGGCGGAGACTCCGGGAGCGAACGCGGCGAAGCGCGCCAGGAGCTCCGCCCACGGGCGATGGCCGGGCTCGAGCCGAAGCGCCTGGAATCGATCCCAGTAGAGGGCCACGTCGGGCGCTGCCGGGCGCTCCGCGAAGCGCCAGGGCGCGTCGCCGAGCGGGCGCTTGACGAGGACCCCCAGCCCGCGCGCCCGCGCCTCGCCGACCGCACCGGCCGCGTTCACCTGGTCGAGGGCGCTGAGCGAGCACTGGATGCTGCCGAACGCTCCGCAGCGGACCGCCCAGGCGAGCGCCTCGCCCTCGCCCGAGTAAGCCGCCGCGCGAACCTTGCCGGCCTCGACCGTGCGCAGGAGCGCCTCCACCACCTCGCCGCGGCGGAGCAGGTCGAGCCCACAGGAGTGCAGGTGCACCACGTCCAGCCGATCGGTGCGCAGGCGCGAGAGCGCGGCCTCCACGCCTGCGGACACGCAGGGCGCGGTCCAGTCGGGGAGGCCCGGGACGCCATAGCCGACCTTGGTGGAGAGGACCACCTCCTGGCGGCGGCCGGCCAGCGCCCGGCCGAGCCGCTCCTCGGAGAGCCCGTAGCTGCGCGCCGTGTCGAAGAGGCACACCCCGGCGTCGATGGCGCCGCGGACGAGGCGATCCACCTGCGACTGCGACAGGTCCTCGCCGCCGAGCCGGCCGGCGCCGAGCCCGACCGCGCTGACCGTCAGGCCCGTCCGGCCGAGGGAACGAAGCTCCATGGCTGCCTCTCCGAGGGGCAGGAGAACGGCGGGCGGCGGGCGATCACCGCGCCCACAGCCCGCCGGTGGACTCCATCCAGTCGGCGATGCGCTCGCAGGCGCGGGCCACGTCGCCGTCCGAGACGTCGAGCTCCAGGCGCGGCAGGATCGACTCCGCGGCGAGCCGGGCGAAGAGCTCCTGCTCGCGGACGAACGCGGCCAGGTCGTCGTACTGCGAGGGCTTGCCCGAGACCCGCAGCCGCTCGGCGCGCGCCGCCTCGAAGGTCTCCGGCCGCCGGGTGCAGAGGACCAGGTGGAAGCCGAGGGGCAGGAGCCGCTCCTCGAGCCAGCGGAAGTCGTAGTCCTTGCCCCGGGCCTGGAGCTGCCAGGCGCGGGTGGAGAGGTGGAAGCGGTCCACGATCCAGGAGTAGTAGCGCTGCAGCTCGAAGAGCCGGACCCAGGTGGCGTAGGTCTCCATGGCCAGCGCCTCCTCCTGGGGCTCGAAGTTGATGAGGCCGCGGCCCCAGGGGACGTTGGTGAAGGCGCACCACTCGGCCGAGATGAGCGGCGAGTGGTAGCGGTACTTGCGCGGCCCGACCAGGCGCGGGTGCTCGTTCAGGGCGAAGGCGATCTCCGTCTTCAGGGTGAGACGGGTGCCTTCCAGGATCACCTTCGGGCAGAGCTTGGCGCCCACGGCGCGAGCCTACACCCAGTGGCGCCGGGCGTGCGCCGTTCGGCCGCCCGAACGTGGCGAGACCCGGGCGCAGGGACGGAAGGCGAACTAGACTCCCGGCCATGCGACGCACCCTGGCCATGGCCCTCCTCCTCGTCGCGGCCTGCGCCGGCAGCAGCAGCAGCACGCCGGTCCCACCCCTGGTGCCCGCGACCCGCCCGCCGGCCGCCTCGCGCGACTGGTGGAACGGCGCCGTGACCTACGAGGTCTTCGTGCGCAGCTTCAAGGACTCGAACGGGGACGGCAACGGCGACCTGGCCGGGCTCATCGAGAAGCTCGACTACCTGAACGACTGCAACGCGCCGGGCAGCCAGGCGCTCGGCGTGGACGCCATCTGGCTCATGCCCATCTACCCGTCGCCGAGCTACCACGGCTACGACGTGCTCGACTACACGGAGGTGAACCCCGGCTACGGCACGCTGGCCGACCTCGACCGGCTCGTCCTCGAGGCCCACCGGCGCTGCATCAAGGTGGTCCTCGACTGGGTCCCGAACCACACCTCCGCGCAGAACCCCTGGTTCCTGGAGGCCCAATCGCCCACTTCCGCGAGGCGCGACTGGTACGTGTGGAACACGACCAACCCCGGCTGGACGCAGCCCTTCGGGAGCGCGCCCACCTGGTACGCGGGGGGCGGCGCCTTCTTCTACGCCATCTTCTGGAGCGGGATGCCGGACCTGAACTGGCTGAACCCCGCCGTCCCGGCGGCGCTCAATGCCGCGGCCGACGGCTGGCTGGCCCACGGCGTGGACGGCTTCCGCCTCGACGCCGTCCGCTACCTCGTCGCCAACGGGCCGGGGAACCTGCAGGAGGACCAGCCCCAGACCCACGCGGCGCTGAGGGGCTTCGCCGCCGACGTGCGCTCCAGGCTGCCCAACGCACTGCCCAGCGCGATGATCGTGGGAGAGGCCTGGGCCGACACGCCCATCATCGCCACCTACTTCGGCTCGACCAGCGCCAGCCCCGAGGGCGACGAGCTCCCGCTCAACTTCAACTTCCCACTCGCCGACGCCGTGGTGAGCGGCGTCGCCGGCGGCTTCGCGACCGGGATCGCCGCCAAGCTCGACGAGGTGGCGCGGACCTACCCGCCCGGCACCGGCGACGCGCCCTTCCTCACCAACCACGACCAGGTGCGGGTGGCGACCCGGCTCGGCGCCGAGCCCTCGAGGCTCCGCCTCGCCGCCGCCATCCTGCTCACGCTGCAGGGCTCGCCCTTCATCTACTACGGCGAGGAGCTGGGAATGCAGAACGGGAACTGTTCGACTGACGAGTGCAAGCGCACGCCCATGGCCTGGGACGGTGCGGCGAAGGGAGGCTTCACCAGCGGCACTCCCTGGTGGCCGTTCTCGCCGGGCATGGCCACGGCCAACGTCGCCACCCAGCTCGCCGACCCCGACTCCCTGCTCGTGAGGTACCGGAAGCTCATCCAGGTGCGGAAGGGCTCGCCGGCGCTGACGCGCGGCGGGACCGAGCGCCTCTCAACGGAGGCCTTCGGCGTGCTCTCGTTCCTGCGCACCGAGGCCACCGAGACCGTGCTCGTGGCCCACAACCTCGGCACCTCGGCCGCCACCCAGGGCGTCGCGGTCACGGCGACGGCGGTGGAGCCCCTGTTCGTCGATCCGGGCGCGTCGGCCACGGTGGGGAGCGGGTCCGTGTCCATCACGCTGCCGCCGCGAGGCTCGGGAATCTGGCGGCTCCGCTGACGGACGGGCAGGATCGGCGCCATGGGCCAGGCGAGGTTGCGCGTCGGGGTGATCGGCACGAGCTGGTGGGCCGACCTCGAGCACCTCCCCGGCCTGCTGGCCCGGTCGGACGTGGAGCTGGTCTCGCTCTGCGGTCGCGACCCGGCGCGGCTGGCGGCGCTCGCGGCCAGGTACCGGATCCCCCGGACCTTCACCGACTGGCGGGCGATGATCGCCGGGGGCGGCCTGGACGTGCTGGTGATCGCCACTCCCAACGTCCTGCACCGTCCGCAGGCCCTGGCGGCCATCGACGCCGGCCTGCACCTCGTCTGCGAGAAGCCGCTGGCGCTGAGCGCGGCCGAGGCTCGCGAGATGGCGGCGCGAGCCGAGGCGGCGGACCGCAGGACGCTGGTCTTCTTCACGCACCGTTCGGTGGCGGCCGCCGGCCACGTCAAGCGTCTCGTCGACGAGGGGTTCCTGGGACGCCCGCTTCACGTGAGCGCCACCTACTTCAGCGGCTCGCAGCTTCGCCCGGAGAAGGCCCTGGCCTGGCGGATGGTCCGCGCCGAGTCGGGAACGGGAGTGCTCGGCGACATCGGGTCGCACCTGGTGGACCTGGTGCGCTGGTGGCTGGGGGACGTCTCGCGCGTGGCGGGCCAGTGGCAGACCGGCATCCGCGAGCGCCCCGGCGGGGAGGCGGACGCCGACGAGGACTGCTCGTTCCTGGCGCAGCTGGCCTGCGGCGCGCAGGCGGTGTTCCAGGCGAGCAAGCTCGCCGCCGGCCGGAGCAACCACCAGCGAATCGAGCTCCACGGCGACCAGGGCTCGCTCGTCTACGAGGCCGAGCCGGGCTTCGACGCCACCTGGGAGGGGCGCCTGTACGCCGGCCGACCCGAGGTCCACGGCGTCGCGCCGGTCCCCCTGCCGCGCGACCTCGTCGCCGGGCTCGACACCGGGGACCCCCGGGCCAACCGGAACGAGGCCTACCGGCGCCTGACCGAGCCCTTCTTCGCGGCCGTCCGGCAGGGCGGCACCGTCTCGCCGGACTTCCGCGACGGCGCAGCGGTGCAATCGGTGCTGGACGCGGTGGCCGAGTCGGCGGAGCGCGGCCGGTGGGTGGACGTGAGGTAGCCGTACGGCCGGAGGGGCCATCGGCGGCCCGGAGGAGCAGGCATGGTCATCGAGCACGTGGCGATCTGGACGACCCGCCTCGAAGCCCTCACCGAGTTCTACGAGCGCTTCTTCGCGGCGCGCGCCGGGCCGCTCCATCGCTCGGCGAGACGCCCCTTCGAGTCGCGCTTCCTCTCCTTCGCGTCGGGCGCTCGCCTGGAGCTGATGCGCGTCCCGGACCTCCCCACGCCCCCCGCCGCGGCGCCGAGCGTGGGCCTGGCGCACGTGGCCTTCTCGGTGGGCAGCCCGGCCGCGGTGGATCGTCTCACCGAGGCGCTCCGGACCGCCGGGCACGTGGTCCAGGGCGAGCCGCGGCGGACGGGCGACGGGTACTACGAGAGCGTGGTGCTCGATCCGGACGGCAACGTCGTCGAGATCGCCGCCTAGGCCGGCGGCGGGCGGCGGCTACTTCCTCCGCTGGGCGATGTCCACCCAGACCGCCAGCAGCAGGATGAGCCCCTTGATGACGTACTGGTAGGTGATGTCCAGGTTCATCAGGCTCATGCCGTTGTCGAGCGAGGTCATCACCAGCGCACCGATGACCGCCCCGAAGATGGTTCCCTCGCCGCCCATGAGCGAGGTGCCGCCGATGACCGCCGAGGCGATGGCGTCGAGCTCGGCGTTCTGCCCCGCCGAGGTCGTGGCGGCGTTCAGCCGGGAGGTGTAGACGATGCCGGCGATCGCGGTCATCAGGCCCATGATCATGAAGAGGGCGAAGGTGTTGCGCGGCACGTTGATGCCCGAGAGCCGGGCCGCCTCCGGGTTGCCGCCGATGGCGTAGAGGTGGCGCCCGAAGGTGGTGTCGCTGGCGAGAAACGAGAAGGCCACCGCCAGCGTCATGAGGAAGATCACCGACCAGGGGATGCCGAGGTAGATGACCATCACCATCACGAAGGCGGCGATCATCGCCGAGACGAGGAGGAGCCGCAGGGTCTCGGCGTAGGCCGGCAGGACCTCGAAGCCGTACTGGATGCGGGCCCGCCTCTTGCGGAGGCTCGTCAGGACGACGATCAGGATCACCGCGGCGGCCAGGTACAGGCTGGTGTCGTGGACCTGCCCCTCCGTGACCGAGCCGAAGGTCGGCAGGTACCCCTGCCCGATGAGCTTGAAGCGCGCCGCGGCGCTCTCGGGGGCCATCTCCAGCCCTTGCGTCTGGCCGCCGGTGATGCCGATGATCAGCCCCCGGAAGGCGAGCATCGACGCCAGGGTGACGATGAAGGCCGGGACCTTCCGGTAGGCGACCCAGAACCCCTGCCAGGCGCCGATGAGGAGCCCGACGGCGAGGGTGGCGAGCACCGACGGCACCACCCCCCATTCCAGCTTGATCATCAGCATGGCGCAGACCGCGCCGGTGAAGCCGAGCACGGAGCCGACGCCGAGGTCGATGTGCCCCGCCACGATGACGAGCACCATGCCGATGGCGAGGATCGCCGTGGTCACGGTCTGGACGTAGAGGTTGGACAGGTTCCTGGGGGTCAGGAACACGCCCTCGGTCAGGGACGCGAAGATGACCCAGATCCCGATCAGCGCCAGGAACATCGTGTACTGCTTGGTGTTGCGCTGGATCGATCGGACGACGAGCTCGCGAATGCCTCCGCCGCCGGCGCCCGTCTCCGTCTTGACCGTGGGTTCCATGGCACGCTCCGCCGGGATCGGGCCCGGGCCGCCCGCCGCGTCCTACGCGCCGCCCGTCGCGCAGCGCATCACCTTCTCCTGGGTCGCCTCGCTGCGGGGCAGGGAGCCGGCGATGCGCCCCTCGTGGATCACCAGGATCCGGTCGCTCATGCCGAGCACCTCCGGCAGCTCGGAGGAGATCATCACCACGCACACGCCCTGGTCCACCAGGTCGTTCATGATGTTGTAGATCTCCACCTTGGCTCCCACGTCGATGCCGCGCGTCGGCTCGTCGAGGAAGAGGACCCGGGGCCTGGTCAGCAGCCACTTGGCGAGGACCACCTTCTGCTGGTTGCCGCCGGAGAGGTTGCCGACCTTCTGCTCCAGCGACGGCGTCTTGGTCCGGAGCTCCTTGGCGTACCGATCGGCGCTCTTGATCTCCTCGTTCTTGTCGATGACGCCCAGCTTCGAGAGGCGGTCCAGGCTGGCCAGGGTCGAGTTCTCCTTGACGTCCATGCCCAGCACGAGGCCGTAGCGCTTGCGATCCTCGGAGACGAGCGCGATCCCCGCGCGGATCGCGTCGTGGGCGCTGCGGATGGTGACGCCGTTCCCGTCGAGGCGCATCTCGCCCGACTGCTTCTTGCCCCAGACGCCGAAGAGGCTCATGACCAGCTCGGTCCGACCGGCGCCCATGAGCCCGGCCACGCCGAGGATCTCCCCCTTGCGGACCTCGAAGGAGACGTCGTCGCAGGACACGTCGTCCGTCACCGGGTCCCGGATGGTCCAGTTCTTCACCTCGAGGACCGTGTCGGCGGGGACACGAGGCCGTCTCGGGTACATGGTGGTGAGCTCGCGCCCCACCATGGCGTGGATCATCCGCTCCTCCGTCATGTCCGCCTTCTCGGTGGTCGAGACGGTCTTGCCGTCGCGAAGGACGGTGATGCGGTCGGCGATGCGCATCACCTCGCCGAGCCGGTGGGAGATGTAGATGCAGGTCACGCCCCTTCGCTTCAGGGCGCGGAGGATCTCGAGGAGGTTGTCGGCCTCCGTCTCGGTGAGGGCCGCGGTGGGCTCGTCGAGGATCAGGACCTGCGCCTCCTTGGACAGGGCCTTGGCGATCTCCACGAGCTGCTGGGACCCGACGCCGAGGTCGATGACGCGCGCGGCGGGACTGAGCTTCAGGCCGACCTCGCCGAGCACCCGGGACGTCTCCTGGAAGGTGCGGTTCCAGTCGATGACCCCCCTGGCCCGGCAGATCTCGGCGCCGAGGAAGATGTTCTCGGCGATGGTCATGTGCTTCACCAGGGCCAGCTCCTGGTAGATGATGGCGATCCCCGCGTCCTCGCTGTGGCGGATCCCCGAGAAGGTCTGCACCCGGCCGTCGAGGACGATGTCGCCGCGGTAGGTGCCGTGGGGGTACAGGCCACTCAGGATCTTCATCAGGGTCGACTTCCCGGCGCCGTTCTCCCCGACCAGCGCGTGGATCTCGCCCGGCTTGACCTGGAGCGTCACGTTCTCGAGCGCGCGGACACCCGGGAACTCCTTCGTGATGTTGCGCATCTCCAGCTTGAAGTCGCTCATGCGCGCTCCAGGGGCCGGGCGGCGATCCGGCGAGACGGCTCTCGGCGGGCTACTTCTTGTAGACCTGGGCGCGCTTGAAGTAGCCGCTGTCGATCAGCATCGCGTCGAGGTTCTCCTTGGTCACGATGTAGGGCGTGAGCAGGACCGAGGGGACCTCCTTCTTCCCGTTGTTGACGGTCCGGCCCTGGGTGTCGATCGCCTTGCCGCTCGCGAGGTCGAGCGCCATCTCGATGGCCCGCTTCCCCAGCTGCCGCGTGTCCTTGAAGACGGTCATGCTCTGGGTGCCCTGGACGATGCGGATGGCCCCGGCGAGCTCCGCGTCCTGGCCGGTGATGGGGACCTTGCCGGCGAGCCCCTGCGCCGCCAGCGCCTGGATGCAGCCGCCCGCGGTCCCGTCGTTGGGGGCGTTGACGGCGTCGACCTTGTTGGCGTTGGCGGTGAGCGCCTGCTCGCAGAGCTTCTGGGCCTCGGAGGGCTGCCAGTCCTTCACGAACTGGTCCATCACGATCTTGATGTCGCCCTTCTGCGCCAGCGGCCCGATGTACTTCATGGCTCCCTCGCGGAAGAGCTTGGCGTTGTTGTCGGTGGGCGACCCGGCCAGCACGATGTAGCTCCCCTTGGGCACCTTCCTGGTGATGAACTCACCCTGCAGCTCGCCGACCTTCACGTTGTCGAAGGAGAGATACGTGTAGTCGAGCGTCGAGTCGGTCACCAGCCGGTCGTAGCTCACCACCTTGATGCCCGCCTTGGCGGCCTTGTCGATGATGACCGACGCGCTGGAGGCGTCGTGGGGCGCGAGGATGAGCACCTTGATCCCCTGGGAGATCAGGTTCTCGCACTGCGCGACCTGCTTGCCGGCGTCGTTGTCGGTGACCTGGATCCGGAGATCCACGCCGAGCTTCTTCGCCTCGGCCTCCATCGCCTGCTTGTCGCGGACCCACCGCTCCTCGCGCTGGGTCGGAAGCGAGAGCCCCACCTTCACGCCGGCGGCTTGCGCGCTCGTCGCGCCCAGCAGAAGGATGCCCGCAGATGCCGTGAGAATCAGTGCCGCTGTCTTGCTCATGACCGTTCCTCCCATCGCTGGCTGCGGTTGCGGGAGAGGCGCTTCGACCTCCCGGCACTCCCGTCGAAGCCTCCCCCGGGCCGCGACAGTCTCTATCCGTTCGCGCCACAGGGGTGGCAGCCCACTTGTGTTGTCTCGATGCGTCACGACGGGCTCAGCGGGCGGGCATCCCCGCATCGATGCGGGCGGCCGCCGCCGGGTCCACCCGGCGGGCGAGCTCCAGCTCCAGCGCGTAGTCCCGTTTCGCGGTGTCGGAGATGAAGTACTGGTGGTCGGCTGTGCTCGCGGTATAGGCGGTGAAGACGATGCGGCAGCCGGTCTCTTCCGCGAGGCCGTCGACCCGGTACATGCGGAGCTCCTTGGAGAGGCCGGTCTTGAGGTACCGCCAGGTGCCCTCGCCCTTCGGTGGGCCCTTGGACGAGGGCAACAGGTAGGGGAAGAAGCCAGTGGCGTTCGCCTTGTCCGCCGAGCCGATCCGGGTCTCCGAGCCGGGCGAGAGGAAATTCGTGAACCAACTCTCGCTCTGGCCCACCGCCACCGCGTCGTCGCCCACGAGCGGGTAGCCCTTGTCGCTGAGCAGGCGCAGGACGTCGGGCCAGACCTCCTCGATCGGCTTCGGGTAGACGAGCGGCTCCATCTGGGCCTTCAGGTAGTCGCTGCGGGCGCGGGCCGCCTTCGCCGAGGCGCAGCCGGAGACGGCGATACCGGCGGCGAGCGAGAGCGCGAGCCATGCAGTGGAGCGGGGCATCTCGGTCCTTCGGGGCGGTGCGGCCTGGCCCCTCGGTGGCGGGTTGCGGAGGAGGCGGGAGCGGAAAGAGAAACGGCCGGGAAGGCCCCGGCCGTCCCCCTGCGATCAACCGCGGGCCGGCGTCACTTCTTCGCCGCCAGCGCGGCCTCCTTGGTCATGTAGACCTTGCAGTCCCCGGAGATGACCCAGGCCTCCTTGCTCTCCTTGATGAGCCAGAACATGTCCTTGTTGCACTGGTCCTTCTTGTCGCCCTTGTGAATGATGTAGTTCACCCGGCCGTTCTCGAAGTCCTTCTCCTTGAGGAACCAGTAGATGCCGAAAGCATCCTTGCCGGTGGGCGGCATGGCCTTGTTCCAGGTGACGCCCTCGAGCGGCCGGTCGCTCATCTGCTTCTTCGCGAACTCGTCGCCGGCCTCGGACTTGCTCTGGAAGCTCTCCCAGGAGTGGAGGCCCCAGCCATCGTAGCTGCCATCGGCCCGGTGGTAGTGGAGCGCCACCATGCCCGCGGGCAGCGTCTGGACGTTGCCCATCCCCGGGATGGCGGCGCCCGGGGCGAGGGACTTGTCGAAGGATTGCGGAGTCGGCGCCGCTGCCGGCCCGGGACCCACGGTCTGCTGCGCCAGGGCCGGGGCCGCGAAGGCGGCCAGTGCGACCGCCACCAGCGTGTTCAGGATGGTCTTCATGTCGTTCTCCTTTCGATGTCGGTTGCCTACCACCACGCCTCGACCTGCGCGCCGAAGGTGAAGCCGTTCGTGCTGCACCCGAAGACGCTGGTGGTCGTGCCCGTCGTGTTGCAGTTCCCCTGGTCCAGGGCGCCGGCGTTCTGCGCCGCCTTGTTCCAGGACGCGTAGGTCACGAAGAGGCGCAGCTCCGGCCGGACCCAGTACGATCCGCCCGGGCCCGGAAGCGGCGCGAACGTCGGGGCGATGGAGGCCTTGGTCATGGTCATGACGTCGGTGTTGCCCCAGCGGCCGCCGGGGTTCACCTTGGGCTTCTGCGACTGGTAGCCGATGTCCCCCTGGAGCTTGAAGTAGTTGGTGATGTTCCAGACCGGGCGCACCCCGAGGGTCCAGGTCGTCGAGCTGTCTCCGGCGTAGCCTCCGGGGGAGGCGTTCATGAAGACCTGGTTCCGGTCCTGGTAGGAGAACACGAACTCGCCCGCGAGCTGCGGGATGGGCTCGAAGATGAAGTCCTCGACGATGCGCCACTGCCAGGCCTTGCTGCTCGAGCTGTCGGACGGGTAGGCGCTGAGCGGCGACATGGTACCCTGGCCCCACTGGAAGATCAGCTGGTTGCTGCCGCCCAGAAGGCCGGGCCAGATGTGCATGACGGTGATCTCTGGGCTGATCGTCTGGCTCCCGGGGACCCGTGTGCTGGCCGTGGTGGTGAGGATGCCGAGGTCGAGCGCGACCGTGAGGTTGCCCACGAAGAACGGGATCTCGTAGCCGCGCAGGTCGAGGCGCCAGATCTGCGATGCAGCGACCGGGCGCGGCGTGGGACCCTTGTCTCCCTGGTAGTACCCGGGCTCGGCGTACTTGTTCACGAAGGCCGCGAAGGCGAGCTTGAAGGTGTCTGCCACGCCGATCTCCTCGATGCCGGCGCCAGGGCCGCTCGGGTCGAAGACCCACCAGTCGATCGCGTTCACGTTGTATCTGAAGTAGTAACGCTTGCCGGCCCAGAGGCTCGCGCCACCGAGGAACGGGAGGTTCTTGATCCCGATCCAGTTCTGGCGGAGGGCGATGTCGTTCCCGTTCCAGGGAATCGGATTGCCCGTGTTCTGGAAATTGTGCCAGCCCACGAGGCTCTCATAGTCGTCGCGCTGCCAGGTCTGGTACGCGAGCATCCCGACGTAGGTGAACTCCACCCCGCTCCGGTCCTTGTAGAGCGTCTCGTTGAACTGCAGCTCGGCGTAGGTCTCGCACTCGTTGCCGAGGCGCCACTTGTAGTCGGTGCCGGGCAGGAAGAAGCAGGCCTGGCCGCCGCCCCGGAAGTTGCCGCCGATCCCGGTGCGCAGGTACCCGTGGAACTCGAATGCCGACGCGGGAAGCGCGGCGAGGGCGATCGCCGCCACGGCGATCGCGAAGAATGCATTCCTCAATCTCATGAACTCCTCCAATGCGATTCGGTCAAACACTGACACCGACGAAGAGAGACTCGGAGAAGGAAACGTCACGGGTTGTGGTCATCGACCCCCTTTCGCCTTTCCTGGGGATGCTCACTTCTTGATCATCTTCAGCGTCGCCATCTTCTTGGAGGTGCCGTCCGCGTTGCACTCGTAGGCGAGCATCTTGTACTGCTCCTCGATCTCGGACTTGTCTCCCACCGCCTTGCCGGCCAGCACGTCGATCACGTGCGGGTCGCAGTCGGAGTCGGTGCCCCCGCCGAAGCGGTGCTGCCCCTCGTACTCGTTCACCTTGCGGGTCAGCACGTCGTTCTTGTCGGGGAAGCCCTCGTTCGACTGCATGACCACCTGGTAGCCCCACTTGGTGATGTCGCCCTCGCCGAGCTCCTTCTTGTCGACGGTGCCGGTGATGGTGCGCCCCTTTCCGCTGGTCTCGGCCGGAACGACCACGAAGTCCTTCAGGTCCGCGGCCTTGTCGCGCACCTCGGCCTTGACGCGGCCCTGGGGCTGCGGCGCCAGGATCACGACCTTGTTCCAGGCGCTGTCGGGCGCGAACTGGATGTTCAGCCCGGGCACTCCCTTCGTCAGGCCGCCCTTGGCGTTCTGGACGAAGACGAAGACCATCTGGACCGAGAAGTTGGCGGGCGCGGGCATGCTCCACGGGTCCTCCAGATCGGAGTTCACCGACACCGCGAAGGTCACCTTGTCGCCCTTCTGCGTCACCTTGAGTTCGGTGAGGTCGAAGGAGCCCGGCTTGTAGACCGGGTCGGTCGGGTAGACGTACTTGCCGGGCCCCTTGTCGTCGCCGACCGGGTCCTTGAAGACGATCTCCTGGGCCCGGGCCGTGAAGGCCCCCAGGGCCAGGAGCGCTGCCAGGATGAGGCGTGTGCGAGCCATGCGTGCATCCTCCGTTGCTGCGTGGTGCCGTGTGCTTCAGCCCTTGACGCTGCCGGCCGTCAGGCCGGAGACGAGGTACTTCTGCAGGTACAGGAAGA
>Ga0209253_10001030_pt1 | contig 24455 bp, 25 predicted proteins | sample FrelakmetBRP12BR_FD_187145 | JGI IMG/M metagenome (GOLD analysis project Ga0209253, IMG submission 187145) | Freshwater lake sediment microbial communities from the University of Notre Dame, USA, for methane emissions studies - BRP12 BR (SPAdes)... | ecosystem: Environmental > Aquatic >...
ATGTGGTGAAGCAATCGGGATGGACCGCCTACAACTGCACGGAGGGCGGCACGCTAATCGGCGAAGGCATCAAATGGATGGCACTGGATCAGTTCATCAAGGAACAGCAGGGAAGCTGTCAGCTGTCAGCCGTCAGTTAAAAGAAGGCTGAAGGCTGAGGGCGGAAGCGAAGGAGAGATAGATGGCCAAAGTTCTGATTATCAATCCCGTGATTCGAGCCGAAGACGATCCCCGGCATGTGCCGTATGGATTGGCGCTCATCGCAGCGGTGGCGAATCGTGAGGGGCATGAGATCCAAGTATTCGACGCGAACGGCTGGCGTCCGACCGACGAGGAACTGATCGATGCCATTAAAGCGGATACCTGGGATGTGATTGCCACCGGCGGCATCACGACCGCTTATGGATATATGAAGAAGAGCGTCCAGTTCGCCAGGCGGTATGCACCCGATGCGCTCATTATGATGGGTGGCGGCGCCTTGACCGCCATGCCGCGGGACATCATGGGCTTCTGTCCTGAGATCGATATCGGCGGCGTCGGGGAGGGTGTGATCACCTTCCCTGAGGTCTTGAAAAAGATCGACGAAGGCCGGAATCGGATGAGCGATTGGTCCGACGTTCAGGGCATCATTTGGCGCAACGGTCAGGGTGACATTAAACTCAACGAGGAACGACCTCTGCTCCAGGACATCGACAGCTTGCCGTTCCCGATGTATGAACTATTTCCCCTCGATATCTACTTCAAGAACTCCTGCATTTTGTTGTCGGAAGAAGCCATGCTAGCCAAGCGGAGGCTGGACATCAACATGTCCTACGGTTGCTCCCTCATCTGCAAGTTCTGCTTTCATCTGGGGCTGACCGGCGACATGAAATATACGGATCAGGAGCAGGTGGACGGCGGCGACGTGGTCTTCAACAACGACCGCAACATCCGCTGGCATAGCCCTGAGTTCGTGGTCCGGCAAGTGAAGTATATGAAGGACCGATTCAACGTTGATTTCGTCTCGTTCCTCGACGAGAACCTCATGACTATGCACGTCTCGACGAAAAAGAAATGGATGTTCGAGATCTGCGATCTCTGGATCAAGGCAGGCCTCCAGCCGACCTGCGTCCGGGACGGGGTCCCGCACGATCCCAAGACCTGCGATGGCGTCCATTGGGGCGGGACCAGTCACGCGACCCTGGCCTATCCGGAAGTACTGCAGGCCATGCACAAAGCCGGCTGCACTTATTTGGATTACGGCCTCGAGTCTTTTTCAGACCGCGTGCTCAAGACGATCGGCAAGGGCGCGACCGTCAAGACGAATGAACGCTGTTTGAAGATTACGATGGAAGCCGGCATCAGACCGATTCCCAACCAGATCGTCGGCTTTCCTGATGAGTTCTTCGACAGCCTCTACGACAACATGGCTTTCTGGGACCGGATCGGCATCATGGTCAAGCCCTTCTTTGCCACGCCCTATCCTGGCTCCGAATGGTACTACACCTACAAGGACCGGATCTTGGAGCAATACGGCGGCGATCTGGAGGCGTTCATCCTCGATGTCGGGGATGCCACGAAGATCACGGCGGTCATCTCTCACAACTTCAACGCCGTCGAGCTACTCGGGCTTCGTGAATTGATGCTTCAGCACGACGTCAAGCGGATCAAAGAATATGAGACGTACTGGCGTTCCATTCATGGCGAACCGCGTTTTGCCAAGAATGTGTTGGCGGCGAAGGCGAAGGCCGAGACCGCTCCGCAGCTGGTGCAACTGGATAGGAAATTGGTCTCGGTCGGTTAGGAGGCACAGATGACAACCTCATGCGGTACGAAATTGCAGAGCATCAGAATCGGTGGTCGTGAAATCGGCGATGGTCAACCTCCTTTCGTCATTGCCGAAGTTGGCATCAACCACAACGGGGACGTGAACCTGGCCAAGCAGATGGTCTACGCGGCGAAAGAGGCTGGTGCTCATTGCATCAAGTTCCAGACGCACCTGACTGGCAAGGAAATGATTCACACGCAGATGACGCCAGGCGCTATCAGCAAGGAGCCCCTCTGGGACATCATCAAGCGGTGTGAATTGACGGCTACTGAAGAACGGGCAGTGAAAGCCCTCTGCGACGAAGTGGGCATCCTCTTTCTCTCGACCCCATTTTCACGGGAAGCCGCCGATCAACTGGAAGAGTTGGGGATTCCTGCCTACAAAATCGGGTCCGGCGAGATCACGAATCTTCCGCTCATCGAACATGTCGCGAAGAAGGGGCTGCCGATGATCGTCTCGACCGGCATGACCGAGCTGGATGAGATTGCAGAGACGGTGAATCTCATCGAGCGCTACGACGTGCCGTTGATCCTGCTGCAATGTACCTCAACCTATCCGACAGCCTATGCGGACGTGAAGTTGGGGGCTATCCAGGTGTTGCGAGAGAGGTTCGGGTTGCCGGTCGGCCTGTCCGATCACTCGGTTGGCATCTATACCGCACTCGGAGCGGTAGCCAAGGGCGCCTGTGTGCTGGAAAAGCATTTCACCACCAGCCGTCAGTTGCCGGGGCCGGATCAGGGCCTCTCTCTCGAACCCCAAGAATTGCGTGAGCTGGTGAAAGGCGCCGATGCCATCTATCAAGCGCTCGGCTCAGAGAAAGTCATTTTGGGCAAGGAGCGGCCGGTGTTGGGATTCGCCCGTGCATCTGTTGTCGTCATCAAACCAGTCGCAGCGGGGGACCGGTTCACCGATGACAATCTCTGGGTCAAACGTCCGGCTGACGGCGAGATTCCAGCCAGGGAATACAAAAAACTGCTCGGACGGGTCGCCAAGGTGTCCATGCAGCCGGATCACCAGATCAAGTGGAGTGAGGTAGCATAATGGGGACTGATGATCTTCTGTGCTCGCGCAACGCGCGCCCTCAGAAGGGCCTCGTTGGACGCGCGCAGTGGAAGATCAATCAGTCCCCATTACTAGAGATGAGGGCGGAAAATCGTAAAAGCGGAAGGGAGAAGATGTGAAATGCGGACGATCGCGATTGTCACTGAACGTCGTGCGGACTACAGCCGGTTTAAGCCGATTCTTGAGTTGATCCGGGAGGACCCGGATCTCGATTACAAGCTCATCGTGACCGGCATCTCCCTGATGGCGGAGCATGGACGTGACATCGATGTGATCAAGCGGGACGGCTTTACTATTGAAGCCACGCTCCCGATGTTTCTGGACCAGGCGCCTGACACCGGCGCTGAAATGACCAGGGCCATCGGTCGAGTGCTTCCTGGGCTGGTCGATCTCTTCGAGCGTCTCCGGCCCGACATCATTCTGTCGGGATTCGATATCGGAGCCAATTTCGCCGCGACCGTGGCCGGCGCCCACATGAACATCCCGGTGGCCCATATTCAGGGGGGGGAGGTAACGGGCAGTATCGACGAGTCGCTCCGTCACGCGATGTCGAAATTTGCCCATCTGCATTTTCCCGCCACGGAAGATGCCGCCCAACGGTTGATCCGAATGGGGGAACATCCGAAATCTGTCTTCGTTGTCGGCTGTCCTTCGTTGGATGTGGTGCTGCACACGCCCGTCGTCTCCAAGTCCGAGGTGCTGGCGGCGCATGGCCTCGATCCCGAGCAGCCCTATGTCGTCATTTTGCAGCATCCGGTGACGACGGAAGTCATGCAGGCGGGAGAGCAAATCCAGGAGACCCTGGCTGCCGTGCAAGAGATGCGGATCCAAGGCGTGCTCATTTATCCGAACAACGACGCCGGCGCACAACAGATCATCCAGCACATCAAGCAGAGCCGCATTGCCGTCATCCGCAGTCTACCGCCTGAGGGGTTCGTCAATCTCGTGCGGTATGCCGCGGCGCTTGTCGGGAATTCCAGCAGCGGTATCCATGAAACCGCCAGTCTGGGTGTGCCGACTGTGAACATCGGCAGCCGGCAACAGGGGCGGGAGCGGCCCCTCAATGTCTTGGATGCTGGCAATGACCGCGACGCGATCAAGCGGGCGTTGGACGTGGCCCTCTACGACGAAACGTTCAAGGCGAAAGTCGCCGAACGTGTGAATCCTTATGGCGATGGCCATTCCGCGGAACGCATCGTCAGGATTCTGAAAACCGTATCCCTGGACAACCTCATTCAAAAAAGGTTTTACGATGGCGAACCAGACCATAGCGGTGATCGGCGGGACCGGATTTATCGGCCGGCATTTGCTTGAGACGCTAATCGCGCAGCAGACCCGAGTGCTCGTGCATCGCACCCAGCCTGCTTGGCTGAACGGTCTACCGCATGTCGAGCCGGTAGAGGGGGACATCTTCGATCCCGCGGCGCTCGATCGGCTCTTGCACGGCTGTCAGGTGATGATCAATCTGACCGGGCAAGTCGAGGGGCCAGTGGATCGGTATCTGGACGTCAACGTGAGGGGCACCCTCAGTCTGGCGCAGGCCTGTCTCCGGCAGCACGTGCCGCGCGTGATCCATGCCTCCTCCGCCCTCGTTTATGGAGACGCGCTCAATGCTACGGAAGACAGTCCCTGTCATCCTTTCTCGCCCTACGCCACCATGAAATGTGCGGCAGAAGACATCATGCGCTCGATGCTCGGTCCGACGACGCAGGTGATGTGTTTCAGACTGTCTAATGTCTACGGCTCGTCTCAGACAAAGGGACTGATTCCCTATCTGTTGAACTGTATTCGCAGCCGGCAGCGAATTTCCATCGATGCCGACGGGGCGCAAACCAGAGATTTTGTGTATGTGAAGGACGTTGCCGGGGCGTTTGCCAATGCCCTGACGACGCCCGAATGGGCCGACCTGGTCAACATCGGGTCCGGCGTTCCTACCAGCGTCATCACGCTCCTGCGCCAGATTGAGGAAGTACTGGAGCTTCCTGCTATCGGGCAGTATTGCCCGGAACATACCGGCGGCGAGCGGCGAAATACGGTGTCGATCGAACGGGCGGCATCCGTCCTGTCCTGGCGCGCCACGACCACATTGGACGAGGGATTGCGCGCAATTTTACGTTCCCAGACGCTCACAGTTCATCATGAGGTGGCGGCATGAGACAGTTTATTGAAGGCAAGACCATTCTCGTCACCGGGGGCACCGGCTCCATCGGGTCCGAGATCGTCCGGCAACTGTTGACCTACGATCCCAAGATGGTCCGGGTCCTCTCTCGCAGCGAGCACATGCAATATCAGTTGGTCCAGGAGTTGGGGCGTCTGCCGAACCTCGTCTGCTTCATCGGGGATGTCCGGAACGCCGAACGGCTGAACAGGGCCTCGGTCGAAGCCGACGTCATCTTCCACGTCGCCGCAATGAAACATGTGCCCCTGTGTGAGTTCAACGCCTTTGAGGCGATCGAGAGCAACGTCCTCGGCGCGCAGAACGTCATCAACGCCGCCATCACGAACAAAGTGAAACAGGTCGTCGCGATCAGCACGGACAAGGCCGTCAATCCGATGAACGTCATGGGCGCCACGAAACTGTTGGCGGAGAAACTGTTCACGAGCGCGCACCACTATGCCGGCGTCAGCGGGACCAAATTCGCCTGCGTCCGGTTCGGCAATGTGTTGGGGTCCCGAGGGTCCGTCGTGCCGGCTTGGATCGACCAGATCGTCAAGGGCCAGCCCGTCACGATTACCGATCCGGATATGACTCGATTCTTTTTGTCTATCCCGCAAGCCGTCAGCCTGGTCTTCAAGGCCATGAACCGTATGGTCGGAGGAGAGATCTTCATCCTGAAGATGCCGGTGTTGCGCATGGGAGATCTGGCGGAAGCGGTCATTCAGCATTTTTCGCCGGATCATGGCATCGATCCCACATCCGTCGAACGGAAGGTCGTGGGAATCAGGCCGGGGGAGAAGATGTACGAACTCCTCATGACGGAAGACGAATCGTCTATTGCCTTGGAAGTCGACGAGATGTTCATCATCCCGCCGCACATCGAGATTCCGCATCGCGGCTTGAAGCGCCGCACCTACGAAGGGGCACTACCGGCTCCGACGGCAGGGTACGACTCCCGGCGCGATCTGCCGCTGGGACGCCGGTCGATTCTCCAGATGTTGCAAGAGGTGTTTCCTGAACGTGTTCGGCGTCCGAGCCCCCATCGTGCGGTCCTGACAGCCTAGGCTGTCAGGACCAAGGTAGATAGGCTGAAGGTTTTTAGTCTTCAGCCTGAACACCTGAGTAGTTCCCATAGCCTTATCGAAAGGACTCCCATGAGTTTCCTCGAACAGAATCTTGCCATCATGGAACCGCGGGATCCGGAGTTGACATCACTCATGCGTAGCGACCTCGATTGTAGCCATATCCATGTGTTCTCGTCGCAGCAGGCTGGCGTGCCGACTGCGCGGGTGATGCTGCCATCCGGCGAGCAGGTGTTGCTTCATAATCTGGAGGATCCCATCGGGAGCGCCGTCCGCTCGTCGGAACAATACGACATGAAAGCGGAGAATGCATCGATCCTCCTGGGCTTCGGGTTGGGGTATTTAGCGTTGGAGCTGGCGAAGAAGGTGGAAGCAAAGCACCCGATCGTGATCTGCGAGGCGGATCCGGCGATTGTGAAGATGGCGCTCACCCACGTCGATCTGCGAGGAGTGTTGGAGTCCGACTATGTACGGATTTTGGTGGGTAAGCAGATTCCCTTGCAGGACTGGATTTTTAGACTGGCGACCAAGTTCATGACGGCCAAGGTGGATGTCATTTCGTATGCCCCATCAGTCCGTCTTAATCCCAAGGCCTATGGAGACCTTGAGGCGATTGCGCAGAAGGAGTCGCTGGCCATCATTCTGAACCGGAATACGACACTGAAAGCCGGCGCCCGCATGATGGAAAATATGCTGCTGAACTTTCCGGATGTCCTGCGTTCGGCTGGGGTCAAACAGTTAGAGCATCTGTTTGATGGTAGACCAGCGGTGTTGGTGGCGGCAGGACCTTCGTTGGAGAAGAATGTTCACCTGCTCCATGAATTACAGGGACGCGCGGTGATCATTGCCGTTGATACGGCCCTGCGGCTGCTGTTGCCTCTGGGGATCAAGCCGGACATCGTCACTACGATCGACTTCAATCAGGTCAATTTCCAGAAGTTCGCCAACGTGCCGATCGACCCGGATATCTCGCTCGTGTACCACCCGGGCGGCTACTACGAAAGTATCCGTGCCTTTCAAGGGCCGAAGTTCACCTCTTCGCATGTGCCGAATAGAATCCCTGCCTGGCTCATGCAATATGTGCAGGACAAGGGAGGTCTTGCTTCCGGCACGACGGTGGCCCACATGTCCTTTTCACTCGCCAGGCATATGGGATGTAACCCTATTGTCCTGATGGGGCAGGATCTGGCATTTCCCCAAAACCAGGTCCATGCCGGCGATCTCTCGTTGTGGAAGATCGATACCAGCGATATGGAGACGGTCGAGGACATCTTCGGTGAGCCGGTCGGCAGCATGACCTCGTTCAAACATGCGATTTACCATTTTGAAAAGGCCTTCGCGGAGACCAAGGCTACTATTATCGACGCGACCGAAGCCGGCGCGAAGAAGCAGGGAGCCCGTCCGATGCGCCTTCGGGACGTCATCGATGAGTATTGCAACCTTTCGCCGATAGATATCAAAGGCCTACTACGGGACGCGGGCAAGACGGTGGAACCTGTGCAAATGGGCGATCTGCTGCGCGACATGGACTTTATCAGTGCGGAGTTCGATTGTATCGTGAAAGAGGCGAGCGACGTGCTGGCGGTGGCTGGCAAGCTCAAGAAAAAGATCGACAAGGGCCAGATGGACGACGAGCAGTTCTGCCGGCTCTCCGAGAAGGCTGAGCGGCTAACGCAGCAGATGGACGGCCATGGGCGAGCGCTCTATCTCATGGGGGAACAGAATTACGCGTTGGAGTTGTACATGATGCAGCATGCGGTGGCCACGATCGACGAGATCGAGGAAGTCGATCGGAAGATCGCACAACAAGTTGCACGGGCCGCCGTCTACTATCCCAGCGTCGCCCGCGCCGCAGAGAACTTTAAGAAGCCGCTGGATCGGCTGATTGACCGATTGAAACGAGCCCAGGTGTTGGAATCGAAGCCGCTTGGAGTTGATGCGACAGCGGAAGATTGGTATCAGCGTGGGGTGGCATACGGCAAGATTGAATATGGGCGGGAGGCGCTCCAGTGCGTCCAGGAGTCCTTGGCTCGTAAGCCAGATCACGTGCCGGCCTTAAAGCTTGCAGCCCGTCTCTTTCTGGATGGTAATCGGACAAGTCAGGCGCTAGTAGAATTGGAGCGGGTGAGGGGACTTACGCGATCCGATCGGAAGCTGGAGGAGTTGATGCAGGACGCGCAGGCCAAGCACCAGGCCTGGGAGATACGCACGGCGCGCCTGAAGGCCGAGTTCGAGGGGAAGGCTCACACAGATTCCCTTGAAGCGGCCGGGTGGTTTTATTACCGGACAAAAGATTTTCCGCGGGCCGTCTCCATCTTGGCGCAAGCGGTATTGCAGCATCCCACTGTCGAGGGCTATGCGAAGCTGGGCCATGCCAGGCTGAAGCTGGAGCAGAGAGACGGCGCAGTCGAAGCATGGGAACAGGCGCTGGTGCTCGATCCGACCCGCGCCGATCTGTACAAGGCGATAGGGGACCTGGCATTAGAACAAGGGTCCGAGGAACAAGCCGAAGTCTTTCTCCAAGAAGCCTGCCGATTGGAAGAGGACGATCTCGACGCCCATGAGAAATTGGCGCGTCTCTATCTCAAACGTGGGGCCTACATGGAAGCGGGATTGTGTTATGAGAACATGCTCCGCTTGGTTCCCAATCGGACAGACTTACTGCTACAGATCGCGACGCTCTATCAACGCCAAGTCGCAATGGCGACGACGCAGTGAAGATGGTCAAGAGGCAAGAGGCGAGAGGCGAGGGGAGCAGGCAGGAGGCTAACGCTCCTTGCCCTGCGCCTCTTTCCATCCTCGAGAGGTTTATCGTCCATAAGGGACGTCGGGATGAGGCCTTGTTTCCTGGACTCACGAGAGCGTTGAACGGGGACCTTCTCGTCAGTTTCTGCACCCAGTTCGATTGTCAGCCCGGCGGCGCGGCCTTTCTACTTCGTTCATCGGATGAAGGATGGACATGGAAGGCGCCCGTTCCACTCGTGCGCTCCAAGAAGCCGGACGGCTGTATCAACCTCTCGGTGGGCCTGACCACGCTCAAGGATGGCACCGTTCTCTATCCCTGCTGCGATACGAGGATCACGAGAAAGTGGGATCAGCACGAAGCGGACCTGATCATCCTACGTTCTCAGGATCATGGGGCCACTTGGTCGGATCCGGTACCGATCCGTACCGGCATGCTCGAGCCCTTCGCCTATGGCAAGGTCATCGAGCTGAGGAACGGGGACCTTCTCTGTCCGATATGGGGGAAACGGGTACCAGCAGAAGCCTGGCGGACCGGGTTGGTCCGTTCGCGAGACGGCGGCCACACGTGGGGCTCACATGTCACCATCGGATACGACTCCAACATGAGGCTCCCATCCCCTCAAGTCGAGGTGGTGCATTGTGCCGGATTCAATGAGGCGACGTTGGTGGAGCTGCCGGACGGGCGCATTCTGGCCGTTCTGCGCCAGCAAGGCGTGGGACCGGACGTCAGGCAAATGTTCCAGAGCTTTTCACCGGACGGTGGCCTCACCTGGTCTGAGCCCTACCCGATGTTTCTCTGGGGTACCTCTCCGTCCCTCCATTTGACGGCATCGGGGCTGCTCCTCCTCGGATACCGAAACCATAAGGGAAATCCTCAAGGGCTTGCGACGCCCGGCGTCGGTATCAGCCTGAGTAAAGATGTTGGCGCGACATGGACTGAACATCGATTGCTCGAAGATCCTCAAGGCTATCAATACCAACATGAGTTCGAAGCCGGCTACCCGGCATTCCTCGACCTTGATCGCCATCAGACGCTGATCGTATTCTACAGTTACGATCCTGCCCTCGATGCTCCACGCTATCTCGCCGCCAATCTCCTTAACCTCGCAGGATGCTGAACACGTCCGCCAGCAGGGAAGCGCTGAACGGTGAGCGATGAACGTGGAATGAAGAATCTGATTCTTATTTCAACCTTCCGTGCTTATCGCTCATCGTTCCATGTTCATCGTTGATTTATCGGCCTTGCTGACGAACGTTTGAGCATCCTGCCGTGAAGCGTGAAGCGCGAGAAAAGCGGGATTGGCGAGAGCAGCGCAATTCGGAGTTCAAGATTCGTCGTTCCGAAAACCTTTAACTTCGAACCTCGAATTTCGAACTCTCTCCCGTCGCGCTCTTCCCGCCCGTCCCGCGTGGCCTAATAATCTGCACGAACCGCCACGAACCGGCACTGTCCCGCACTAGGTCCGTATGCCTCTCAAGTTCGCAGGGACTCCATCCGATACACAGTCCATGCAAACTCATGAACACAGGGAAAGGAGGCATGTAGCAAAAAGGTCCCGGTGCAATGAGATGACACACATCAGGCCGACGACATGGATGTTGCGGCGTTTTAATGTTCCAGTTCTGTATCTGTCACGGAGGAATTTCCAATGGCGTTAACAGTCAATACCAATATCCCCAGTTTAACGGCGCAACGGAATTTGGGTAACAGCAACGACATGCTGGCCAAGTCGTTGGAGCGTCTCTCATCCGGTCTCCGGGTCAACCGTTCAGCGGACGACGCAGCCGGACTGTCGATTGCGACCAAGTTGAGCATGCAGTCACGCGGTCTTCGCGTGGCCGTGCGAAATGCCGGCGACGCCGGGTCCTTGGTCAACACGGCGGAAGGTGCGTTTAACGTTGCCACCAACATTATCGGCCGGTTGCGTGAACTGGCCGTGCAGGCAGCCAGCGACACGAATACGGCCTCGGATCGGGCGACTTTAGGCGGTGAGTCGAACTTGCTCGTTGCGGAGCTGAATCGGTTGGCCGGCGCGACGGAGTTCAACGGAGCGTCATTGTTGGACGGTTCGTTTTCTTCCGGTAAGATTCAGGTTGGTGCCAACGCCGACCAGACCATCACCTTCTCGCTGGGCGATGTCCGGGCAGCCCAGCTTGGAAAGTTTGCGGCCTTTTCAGTAAACATCGATGACTCGATCGGTTCGCTTGGCGCAAGCCAACAGAGCGGATTCGGCGCCGTCACCGCGGGTGAGTTCAACATCAACGGCCAGTTGGTTGGCGGGACCACGGCGACCGACGACCAGGTATCGGTGCTGGAGATCAATTACCAGGCCACCGCTTCAGGGACCAGCACCTTCGTCGCGGCTCAGCTCGGGGGCGATTTGGCACTCGGTACAGCGGCCTTGTATATCAACGGAACGGCCATTACCAGTCTGGCCAATATATCCGGTGCATCTGCCGCGTCGGGCACCAGCGCTGCGTATACGCAGAACTCAGAGTTCGTATCGGCCATCGTGGCCAAGATCAATGCGGCCGGTATCACGAATGTCACGGCACGTGTAACCTCAGGCAATCAAGGCTATGTGCTGGTGGCCACCAAGGGGACGGATATCAAGTTGGCGGTGAGCAATACTGCCAACACCTCCCAGGGCTCGCAGTTGAGCCAAATCGGCTTGGCGAGCCAGGTGGTCGGATCGGGCAATGCGACGAGCGAAGTTAGCACGTACAACGGCCAGTCCGGCGCCATCTCCAAGGCGGCGGCCATCAACAATGTCAGGGGCAAAACCGGAGTGGCTGCGGTGGCCGTTGCGAACGTCTACTCCCAAACGACCGGCGTGACAGCTGGCTCGCTCGTAGCCAACGATCTCTTCATCAATGGCTTTGCGATTGATGCGACGGCGAATATCGCGGCCGGCGACAGCACCGGCGTCTTGCGGGCGGCGATCAACGCTAAGACCGCCTCCACGGGGGTGACGGCGAATGTGAATGGTTCCGGGGCATTGGTCTTGTCAGCCGCGGATGGCCGGAACATCGCCCTGTACTCGACAGCTAACGGCGCTACGCTCACCGGAGCGGCTGCAGGGGGCAACTTGTATCGTGGCGCTGTCCGAATGACGTCGCAGGCCGACGTCGCGTTTTCCGGAAGGACGACGGATCTTGGCTCGGCCAGCACGACCGTGCCCTATACGACGAATCTCGATAATTCGTTGAGCGTGTTGGACATCACCACGCAAGACGGCGCCAATACGGCGATTCTGTCTCTCGATGCGGCCCTTGCGCAGATCAGCAAAGTGCGGTCGGATGTCGGAGCATTGACGAGCCGGCTGGAGCTGACGACACAGGCCCTGACTGTGTCGGCTGAGAATCAGGAAGCGGCGGCAGCCCGGATCAAGGACGCGGACTTCGCCTACGAAACGGCGCAATTCACGCGAAACCAGATCCTGGTGCAGGCCGGTACGGCGATCCTGTCTCAGGCGAACAGCACCTCGCAGATCGCGCTACAGCTTCTGAAGTAGCACGTCACACAGGGGGGCGCGGGCCATGTGGTCCGCGCCTCCGTTCTACCGCACCATGAGGTACCACCATGGTTGAGAAAATCGTAGGAAATGTTCCGGGCACGATTCAGACTCGTCCAATCGAGCGCGCCAATGTGCCGGAATCGAAGACCCCACTTGTCTCACCGCCGGCGGCGGTGGCTGCGTCGCCGACGTACGACTTCCAGTTCCGAGTGAACACCGAGACGCAAGAAATTACGGCTGTCATTGTCGATCCGGAAACCAGAGCGGTCATCAGAGAAATCCCATCCAAAGAGATGCATGCCGCGTCGGATGTAATCAGAAGCCTGATCGGGCCACGGATTGATAGGGTCGTGTAATCATGATGCTGAAAATGTCCGCCAGTCGGGAAACGATGAACTGTGAGGGCTGAGTGCTGAACGTGAAAGCCAGGACTTCGTCAGTCCATCGGTCATCGTTGGATTTGCGGCCTTGATGATTGTGTTGAGCCTCCTGCTGAGTAGGCAATATTTGCCCCGGACGTGTCGGACATCGACGTTCCAACATTTCGAGCTTCGGACCTCGAACCTTCGCCTGTCTGGCTTGTTCTGTCCGTCCCGCCCGTCCCGCGCCTGTGCTAATCCCTTAAGTTTCGTCGCTCCCTACCGATAAAGACTGAGAGAGGGGAGCAGACACATGGGTATTACCTCATCCGGACTATCTTCCGGGATTAATTACGAGCAACTCATCCAGCAAGTGCAAGACTCCCAGCGGCGTCCCGTTGAGCTCTTGAAGACCAGGCAGGCTGGCTACCAGAAAGAAATCACCGCGGTGGCGAGCGTGAATACGAAGCTCTCCACGCTGCTGGCCGTGGCCAGTTCCGTCAACAATCCGGCAAATTTCAATGTCAACACCGTGGCGGTCGGAAAGACGACGGCAGGCGCCTCGCTCCTGACGGCGGCAGCCAACAGCACGGCAGCCAAGGGAACCTATGCTGTAGCGGTCAAGCAGTTAGCCCAAGCGGGCAAGCTGGCAGCCAGCGGATTTGTCGACCAGAACGCGACGTCCGTCGCGAGCGCCGATGGGACCTTCAAGTTCAAGGTCGGTACTGCCGGGACAGAATATAACGTGGCTGTGTCCGCCAGTACGACGTTGCAGTCTCTGCGAGACGCGATCAACGCGAAGGGCGGCAGTGTCACGGCCTCCATCATCAACGACGGAACGGGATCCAACCCCTATCGGCTTATTCTCGCGACCAATGAGAATGGGGCGTCGAACAGCATCGTCATTACCAATAACGACACCACGTTGGATTTCACGAACAAGAAGGTCGAGGCCGCCTATGCCTTTACCGGAAACAGTTTTGGCGGCACGATCACCTCGAATGCCGGCAATAACTATACGGGCTCGGCGAACAAGACCTTTCTCATTCAGGCCGTAACGGGCGGAGCGCCTGGCGTCGCGACCTACAAGTATTCGATCGATGGCGGTCTGACGTATTTGGGCTATGGGGGCGCGGCCTATAGTGCGACAGTCGGCACCGACACCTCCGGAGGCGGGATTACGGCAGCTGCGGCTGCCGCGGCGATCGACGGTTCCGGAACTACCAATGAAGGCGTTCAAATCGACTTCGGGGCGACGGGTACGCTGGTCGCCGGAGACCGGTTTTCCGTGGATGTGTTCGCGCCGACCCTTCAAGCCGGGCAAGATGCCGTGGTGGTCGTGGACGGCACCACCTACACCAAAGCGTCCAACACCGTGACGGACATCATTCAAGGCGTGACCTTAAATCTGCTGCAAGCGGATGCCACGAACGGTGTGATCCTCTCGGTCTCGTCTAACGCATCCGGCGCCACGGAGAAGATCAAGAATTTTGTGTCGGCCTATAACGAATTCAATACATTTCTCAATGAGCAACTCAATTTCAATGCGAATAGCAGTCAGGCCAGTGCCTTGCTCGGAGATCCGACTCTGCGTGCGATTCAAAAGAAATTGAAGGATATCATCAGTGGCCAGATTTCAGGCCTTACCACTGGGAAGGCCAACTTGTCGCAAATCGGCATTACGTCGAATAGCAAGACCGGAGCGCTTTCGGTCGATGACGGCGCGTTGTCCACGGCTATCAGCTCAGATCCGGAGGGTGTCCGGAAGCTGTTCCTCGGCATTGGCACGCCGAGCAATAGTGCTGTGACCTTTGTCGGCCTGAGCGCCACGACCTCGGCCGGGCGGTATGGATTAAACCTTACAACGGCGCCTCAGAAGGCCATTCTTGGGGGTGCCACAGATGTGACACTTCAGGACCTCTCTTCGACTGGATTGACGAGCGCCGAAGCCTTGAGTTTTAGCTACAGCGGCGACTACAGCTCGGCGACTCCGACGACGACATCGTTCAACGTGACGCTGAGCGCAGGCCAGAGAATCAACGATATCGTCAGCGCGTTGAACAGCGCATTTGCGACGAATCGTGCAGGCCTGTCGGCGTCCAACGACGGCGGACGGCTCAAAATCACGTCGAAGGACTATGGTGCCGACGTCCGTTTTACGGTCGTGTCCGATCAGGCCGGCGTGACACAAACCGGCATCGGCTCGGTCGGGCGGACGGCGCGGGGGGCCGATATTGCAGGCACGATCAACGACCATTCGGCCACGGGCAAGGGCAATGTGCTGAAAAGTAATTCCGGGTTTGGGGAAGACGGTCTGTCGATCAGCACGGAAAGCACGGCGACCGGTCTGTTCGGCACCATCGCCGTCACGCGGGGCGTCGGAGACCGGCTCGTGTCATCTCTGGCCGCCTATACCGATCCGACCGTCGGCATCCTGTCGTCGAAGTCGAAGGGGCTGCAAGGCAACGTGGATCGGCTCAAGAAGGACATCGAAAAGTTTAATGCCCGTGTCGATCAAGAGGGGGAGCGGTTCCGCGAGCAACTGGTTCGATTGGAGTCGCTCCTCAGCAAGTTTAAAGCGACCAGTAATTATTTGACGACTCAACTCGATAAGCTGCCAAAAATCGGGGGGTGACATGAACCGTTCAAATCCTGATGGAGGATACTTGTGAGCGTATCGACCAATCCCAATGCCATTGCGATGTATATGGCCGGCAATGTGACCCAGTCCGACCCGGCCCAGATCATCGTGCTGCTGTATGAGGGCGCGATTTTTCGGATCGGACAGGCCATACAGGAGATCGAAAAGCAGAATACGCTGGCTTCCGGTATTGCCCTCTATCGAGCCTTGGCCATCATCGGCGAGCTGCGTAAGTCGCTGAATCTCAACGAGGGGGGCGAGATCGCGCGCAACCTGGACCGGCTCTACCTCTATATGCACGAGGAGCTGGTGAAGGGGCATCTGGCGAAACAGCCACAACCGCTGGAACGGGTCCGCACCCTGTTGACCGATCTCAATAGCTCATGGAGACAGGTGGCCCATCAAGTTAAAACTCTCATCGATGCCGGGACCGGCGCACCGCCTCCTCCCGTCATGCCGGCGGGTCTCTCGGCCTACGCACAGCCAGACACCGCTCCCAGGCTGGCCCTCAAAGCCTGATAGGCGTGAGACGTAAAGCAGAAGATATCTGTCGATCTGATGATCTGACGATTTGTTGAATGGCTGGAATGTCCGATCAATCAACAGGTCTATAGATTCAGGAATGGCTTCACGGTCGACGTTTTACGGGTGGCGGGAAAATAGGATGAGGAAACAATGATCTCGTTACAGGGGCTCGAAGCACAATACCGGGCGTTTATGGTGCAATTGGAACAGAGCCAGGCGTCGATTGCCAGCCAAGACTTGGAGAGTCTGGAAATGTCTGTGCAGGCGATCGATCAGGCATTGATACGGCTGGCACAGGTTTCCGCTCAACTCGCGGGGCGGCCTATGTTGCCGGGTGATGACAACGCCTGGGGCTGTCTGGCTGATGCCATGCGCCAGGCCTTGGTCCTAGCCGAACAGAATCGCGAGCAGATTCAGCGGTGGATCGGTCAGACACAAGACACCTTGGCGCATATGAGCAGGGGGGGACAAGCTGTGAATGGATACGCCGCGTCAGGAATACCGGACGGCGCAGAATTTCTCAGCGCACGAGGGTAAGCGAGCGCAGGTCGAGGTGGTCGGATGGCTGAAGTCCGAAGGCTGAAGGTTTGGGATTGAAGCTCGGAACACTTCAACCTTCAGGCTTCTGCCCTTTCTCACGCAGCTGTCACGAACGACGTAGGAAGAACCATGGGCATTGAATTCAGCCAGATCCATAACCTGGTTCGCACCTATCAGCGGATCTTACAGGTACCGACGAGCCAGTCATCTCACGAAGACAAGGACGTTGCAGAGGTAGAGGATCGAGTGTCGATCTCGCCGGAAGCGAGAGCACAGAAAGAGCCATCTCGAACGGATCCGATATCGGGAGGAGTTCATGAACAGGACAAGGAGCGTCCGATATGAGCAGGCAAGCAAGTTCTGACTACGCCGATCCCATTACCGGTCGCGCCTCCACGCCCCCCAAGAAAGAGGATCGACGGCCCTGCCTGTTCGTCGCGGGCCATGCCGCTTTTCAGCGCAAAGCAGTCTGGACACGTCTTGAAGCATCGGGGAATCGTGTCTGTCGGTTCACCGGACCGGCTACGCTTCTCGCCGCGATTGGATCCTCATCTCCCGATGCGATTTTCTGCGAAGTGGCCGCCGTGCCCGACCCGGCTTTCGAATTATTGAACCGACTGGCTGGTTTGGAAAGCGACGCCTGTGTGATCCTGATTGGGCCTGACCTCGGCGCCGAACAGGTGGCGCGATGTCTACGGGACGGCGCATTTGACTATCTGACGGTGTCCGCACCCGCACCGCGAGTGATGGATTCACTGCAGCGGGGGCTCATCAATCGGCAGGCCTTTCAATCCGTACGCGATCTCTCCAGACAGCTCGCACAGGTGAATGCCTCCTTGGCGGGAGAGCGGGATGTCCTTCGGCAATGGAGTGTGAAACTGTCGCGGCTCAATCACCTGACGCAATCTTTGGGGGGCTCGTTGAAGAGCGAGTCCATTGCCCGATCCCTGTTCAACGGCCTCGCCGGCCTCGTCCCGGTGGATGTGATCGGACTCGGCCGGCCCGATCCCCATCGTGTCTGGACCTGGTCTCGATCGACGGCCTATGAGTCCCGGGAACAACGAGTGCGAGCAGATCTCCTCAGCCGATTCACCCCCAACGCGGCACCGATCTTTCAGCCCGATGCACAGGTGCTTCGGCTGTCGGGCGATCTCCCGGTATCCTGGCAGTCTTCGCCTCTTCCGCGCGAGTCGACTCTGCCAGGTGATCGCGCAGTCATGACGATCCCGCTAACCATCATGCCGAATAGAGAGGGGCTGTTGTATGTCGAACGGCAGCAGGGGAGCTTCTCAGAATCCGAGCTTCAACTGTTGGCGATGGTCGGCACGTCGCTGTCCCTGGCACTCCACAACGCCGCCATTCATCAGCAAATGCAGGATCTCGCCGCGCACGATGGTTTGACCGGATTGCTGAACCGTCGCGCACTTGAAGAGGTGCTGTCACGGGAACTCAAAGCCAGTACCCGCTATCGCGCACCGGCTTGCCTGATACTGATCGATGTGGATTTCTTCAAGCGAGTGAACGATCTCTTCGGACATGTGGGAGGAGACGCGGTATTGAAATCCGTGGCGGCGATGATTCAACAGGCGGTGCGGGATACCGATTCAGTGGGCCGGTACGGGGGCGAAGAGTTCGGGATTGTGTTGCCTCATACCGATCTCGATCGTGCCGCGGTGCTTGCGGAACGGCTGCGGAACCAGATCGAACAGCACGAGTTCGACGTGGACGGAGGGTGCGTGAGGATCACCGTCAGCATGGGCATTGCACAGATCCAGGACCGGACTATCAGTACGGTGCCAGAATGGATGGCCGCAGCGGATGCGGCTCTCTACGAGGCCAAGGGAGGCGGGCGAAATGGTGTCGTGATTCATACACCTGGCGTTGAGGCTGTGTCAGTAGGCTGAGGTCAGGTTGAGCAAGACTCCGACTACTCGGATCAGCCTCCACCTTGATCTCACCCGTGACGGTTTACTTGTGCGGGAGGTTTTTTAGCATTCTGATAGAGGACAGTCGACGATGCCAACATCTGTGCAGACCAACATGCCACGATCTGATGAACGGCGGGAATGGCTTCGGATCGACGATCGTGTACTCCTGGAATATCGGCTCATTTCCGACCCGGGAGATGAGGTTGCACCAAGTCTCCTTCCTGCAAGCGACCAGGCTATTGCGGCCGCTATTCAGAAACCGGCGGCCGACTTCTTTGCGCAGCAGGGCGAACATCTGGCGCATTCACCGTTGCTTCCCTGGATGATGAAAGTGGACTGGCTGCTGGAAGTGATCATCAAAACGCTTGCGCAGATGCATCCTGGAGGAGTGCCCATTGCCCAGATCGCCGATGTCAATCTCAGCGGCGGCGGCATCGGATTTATTGCTCAGCGAGGCTTTGCCATCGATGACAAACTGAGTATCAAAGTCGTGCTCCCGCCTTTCACCCCGATCAATGCGACGGCGCGGGTCATCCGGTCAATGCCGGCGAAAGAGGGCGCCGGATATGATATCGCGACCGAATTTGTCGGGCTCTCGCTCAACGATCAGGAACATCTCATCCGCCATATTCTTCAAACGCAGGCAGAGCGGCTTCGCGCCCGACGCAACAAATAAAGCTGGAAGGCTGCCGTGCGAGACTGGCGGGACGAGCGAGACGGATGAGAGTTCGACGTTCGACGTTTTCGAAACTTCGAACCCGGAACCTCGAACCGCGCTTCACACGTTACAGTCTGTAGCCTGCTGATTTTTCCTGCCATCTGTTCGCGCGATTAGCGCGAAGCGATGTTCCGACAACCTCGAACTTCGAATCGTGAACCTTGAACCCTCTTTTCCCGCCCGTCTCGTTTGTCCCGCGCGAGTATCGCTTAAGTTCTGTTCATGGCGGACCGATATTACATCCATCATGAATAGCACTATGGCAGCAACAACTCAGATGATCGTGGATGGTGCTGCATCAACGGATAACGAGATTTTAACCGTCATGGATGTGGCCCGGTTTCTCCGGGTACCGAAGTCGACGGTCTATAAACTCGCGCGGCTCGGGGAGTTGCCGGCTTCCAAAATCGGGAAGCATTGGCGCTTTCTCCGACGCGATATCCACCAGTGGATGCATAGCCGCTCCTCGCAGGGATAGCCCGCTGTTAACCGGCAGCTGCCGTTCGACTGCGAGCCAACCCGTGCGGGCATGCGCAGGCGATCGGCCGGCCATGGCCGGACGGTTGTCCACGGCGTGCGCCCCTGTCCTGGCGTCGACTGCATGTTGGCGATCGCACCGTTCATGGTGTGCCGCCAACCGAAGTCGACTCATTCGCAACAAGGAGGACCGTCCAATGCCAGCAGATCCCGCCATGAAGATTCTCGTCGTGGACGATATGTCGACGATGCGGAGGATCGTCAAAAACATTCTTAAGCAACTGGGGTATGCCAACGTCGAGGAAGCTGAAAACGGGCAGGAGGGCCTGATAAAACTCCAGGGAGGGGGTTTCGGCTTCGTCATCTCAGATTGGAACATGCCGGTGATGACCGGCATCGATATGTTGCGAGCTGTCCGCGCTGACGAGACGATCAAGAAGATTCCCGTGTTGATGGTCACGGCGGAAGCGCAGCAGGAAAATCTAATAGAGGCCGTCAAGGCCGGTGTCAGCAACTACATCGTCAAGCCGTTCACGGCCGAAACGCTGCAAGAAAAAATCAATAAGATTTTCCCGTAAGGAGCGCACAATGGCGGATACCAACGGTCATCTCTATGCGGAGCTCGGCGATCTCGCACGGTACCTTGATACGACGTTGCGGAAGCTCGACGATGCGGGCGCGCCGCTGACGACCATGTCGGCGCAGTTGCCTCAAGCAGCCACACACCTGGAAGGGCTGACGAAGCTGACCGAAGAGGGGACGCATGAAGTCATGCGCTTGACGGAGGAACTGCAAGATAGCCATGCCATTGTCGTTGGTCAGTTGCGTAAGGCTCTGATGGCGGTGGATAACAACGAGAATACGCCTTGTGTCGCCTGCTTGCTCCGCGAGTCGCAGCAATTGGTGGCGCAGGAGGACAAACAGCTTATCGGCAGCCGTGACCGCCTGGCCGGGACGCTGACCAAGGTCGCCGAGACGCTGACCAAAGGCCAGACCGGTGGCTGTGTCGCCTGTACGTTGACCCAATCCATCCACTCGTTATCACAAGACGATAAACGGCTGATTGAGATCATGACGGCCTTGTCGTTCCAGGATCTCGTGGCGCAGCGGGTCAAGAAACTAACGACCATCGTCCACGATGTTGAACGGAAGTTGCTGGAGCTGGTCGTGGTATTCGGACTCAAGCACGAGAACGCCACGCCGGAGATCAAGACCGACGCGACCGATATGCTGAAGCAATTGAAGGCCACGAACGAGACCGCGATGAAGCAAAACCTGGTCGACGATATTCTTGGAAAATTCGGGTTTAACTAGCGGGGGTGGGGGGATGGGGTAACGGGGCATGGGGGTAATGGGATAGAAGGGATAGCGGGGTAGAAGTTGCAGGCCGTGATCTCATAACTGCCTTACCCCCGTCCCAATATCCCGATACCCCGCTATTTCTTATCACTCCCCCCCACGACTGGATCACCCTGAACTCGTAGGATAGGGCACTGTGGATATTGCGACCATTCTAGGAATCGTTCTCGCACTCGGCTCCATCGTTGGAGGCCAGGCCCTCGAAGGAGGCCATCTCGGTTCCATTATGCAGCTCACCGCCTTCATCATCGTGATGGGCGGAACTATCGGGGCGGTCTGTGTGCAGAATCCCCTGTCCGTCGTGTTGAAGGGGATCTCGATGATCAGCCTTGGCATCATCAACCCGAAGCATGACAACAAAGGTACCATTAAGACCATCCTTGATCTGGCGACCGTGTCTCGCAAGCAAGGGCTGCTGGCGCTCGAAGGCAAGCTCAAAGATATCCATGACCCGTTCTTTCGTAAAGGCGTGCAATTGATTGTCGACGGGACAGATCCCAAGGTCGTGCATGAGATCCTGGAGATCGACGTCGAACATCAGGAAGAAGAAGGCCTCAACGCGGCAAAGGTCTGGGAGGCCGCAGGCGGCTATGCACCGACCGTCGGCATCATCGGAGCGGTCCTCGGGCTGATTCACGTCATGGAGAATCTGGCCGACCCGTCCAAGCTCGGCGGCGGTATCGCGGTGGCATTCGTCGCGACGGTGTACGGTGTGGCCGCCGCCAATCTGTTCTTTCTTCCGCTCGCCAGCAAGATGAAGTTCAAGATCAAGGAAGAAGCGGGCTCGCGGATGATGGTCATTATGGGGCTGGTGGGGTTGGCGCAAGGCGAGAATCCGCGCCTCTTGCAGGAAAAACTCGAGGGATTTTTGCCGGAATCGGAACGCACGAAAGAAGCGAAGAAGTAGGGGCATGGGTAGCGGGTAAGGGATAAGGGGGCAACGGGGTAATGGGATAGAAGGGATAGCGGGGTAGAAGTGACAGACCGTAATCCCTTTATCCCGACTACCCCATTACCCCCATGCCCCCTACCTCCCATTCAAGAGCTATGTCGAAGAAAAAACACGAAGAACACGAAAATCACGAGCGCTGGTTGGTGTCTTACGCCGACTTCATCACGCTGCTCTTTGCGTTCTTTGTCGTCATGTACTCGATTTCATCGGTGAACGAAGGCAAGTTTCGAACGGTGAGCGAGTCCATCAAGGCAGCCTTAAATCCTATCGTCAGTACGCCGTCTGCCCCAACGCCGTTTCAAGTCGGTGCCAACAAGCAGTCGACCATCGTGCCCAATGTGATCCCCTCAAGGGATATGGCGGTCAGACGTCTGCGCTTGGCTCTGAAGGCGCTCCAGTCGTCTGCACGAATCGAGCCCATCCAGGTGACCGAGCCGGGAGAGAGCACCATTGTCCTCTCGCTTCCGGAGCTGGTCTTGTTCGAGAGTGGGGCCGCGGTGCTCCGGCCCGAGGCGCTCCCATTTTTACAGACATTAGCCGAGGTGCTGGTCGAACTCGACCGTCAGGTCAAAGTGCAAGGTCATACGGACAATGTGCCAATCCGGTCGGCGCAATTTCCCTCGAATTGGGAACTCTCCGCGATGCGAGCGGTGATGGTCGTGCGGGCCCTGGGCGAATTGTACGGGGTGCCGATGCAGAACCTGTCGGCTGTCGGGTATGCCGATTCCAGACCGGTCGTCGCCAATACGACGCCAGAAAATCGAGCGAAGAATCGTCGAGTGGAAATCGTCGTCTTGGAACGCAAGCGGGCACTCTTGCCGGATGAAGCTGCTGAAGCTCCGGAGCCGGCGAATGAGGGAAATATTGCCGGGTCAGCCGAGACAGATTCTGCCGTGATGGGGTCGGAACAGGCACCCGACGTAACTGGTTTGCACGCTCCAGCTCAGACCCAAATACCAGCGATTAAGTCTGGTCAGTAGGCACCGATAAGATAACATTACGGCCTGTTCTTTACGTACGGTCAGGCTCGATGCGGGAGATGACATCAGATGGGAAACGCAAACCAGACCTACACTCCGATGACGGATCTGACGATATTTGAAGCGGCGGATTTTCGATTCTCGCTGATCGCCCTTCTGTTGCAGGATGTGCCGGTCACCGTGGATTTGACTCATGTACACCAAATCGACTGCTCCTGTCTGCAAGTCCTGTTGGCCGCTCACCGTTCCGGGCACCTGACTGTGGCCGGTATCTCCGAGTCGTTCCGGCAGAAGGTAATGCAATTGGGGTGCGGCGAACTTGTTGGCCACTGACTGAAACATGCGTGCAGGGGAGGTTATGGAGCAAGCGCTGACGGGGACCGCCTTGGCTTTGGTGCTAGGAGCAGGGCTGGGAATGGTGGCGACTCTCTGGTGGAGTCGTGCAACCAGGAGTCGTGAACGGCAGGCAGTCGAGGCCACGATGCAGAAGCAGATCGCACAACTCGAATTGACCAAATATTCATGGGAGCAGTTTGCGTCGCATGCCGTTCCCTTGATCCCGATTCTGACACGCCAGATCATGACCGTCATCGAACAAACAGAACAGGCCGCGTTGGACCTCATCCTCAAGATTCGTTCGATCTCTGAACGGGCACAGAAGCAGGCGGCCTATGCCGGTTCATCCGCGCGCGGGATGGGGCCGACGCAGGATACCCGGAGCGAGGCGGAGAAACTGTCGGCCGATGTGTCGCGCATCGTCATGGCGATGCAGTTCCAGGACATGACCAAGCAGAAACTCGAGCACGTCGCGCAACCCCTCTTACAGATGAAGACGTATATGGAGTCGTTGGTAGCAAACCCGACCGACCCGGAACTCGCGAAAGCGCTCAATCTGCTTGAAGAAGTGGAGCGGAGCTACACCATGGAGACCGAGCGAACGGCGCACCGGCATGCCATGGAGGGGCGCGGGCATGTCGGCATTCCTGGCGCATCGGCCACTGAAGAAGAAGATCAGAACGTCACGCTCTTTTAGCCTGGAGGCTTCGGTATGGGACAGACAGTGATGGTCGTAGACGACTCAAAAACGATGCGGGATATGGTGACCTATACCTTAACCAGCGCCGGCTTTCAGGTTGTGCAGGCCGGCGACGGCAAAGAGGCGGTCGGTAAGCTGTCGAGCGGATCTAAACCTGCGTTGGTCGTCACCGACCTCAATATGCCGGAGATGGACGGGATCACCTTAATTAAGGAAATTCGCAAGATGCCGTCGCTCAAGTTCACGCCGATCCTCATGCTGACCACCGAATCGTCCGATCAAAAAAAAGCCGAAGGGCGTGCGGCCGGCGCGACCGGATGGATCGTGAAGCCATTCAATCCGGATCAGTTTCTCAAGATCGTGAAGAAGGTGTTGCCAGCTTAACCAAAGTGAAGGGTGATCCGTAATGTGTGAACAGTCTGATCTCGCGCACATGCCAGGCCACTCGTCACGTATCACGCATCACAGGAAGTCATTATGAGCGACGATTTCGCGCAATTTAACGCCGCATTTTTCGAAGAAGCCGCCGAGCACATGGCGGTGATCGAAGCCGGCCTGCTTGATCTTG
>Ga0209253_10001031_pt1 | contig 24446 bp, 27 predicted proteins | sample FrelakmetBRP12BR_FD_187145 | JGI IMG/M metagenome (GOLD analysis project Ga0209253, IMG submission 187145) | Freshwater lake sediment microbial communities from the University of Notre Dame, USA, for methane emissions studies - BRP12 BR (SPAdes)... | ecosystem: Environmental > Aquatic >...
CCCCTTTTTGAGCGCAATAATATGCAGGCGGAAAAACCGAAGAGCTGAAAAGCCTGCGACTGAACACAATCTTCGGGAAAGATCTGAAAAAGCTGTCAGGCAATTTAATTATAAAAAAAGGCGGAACCGATCAGTGTTCCGCCTTTGAATAAACAACTGCTGTGCGCTTTTTCAGGTTATGGTGAGAAACCCGTTATTGCGCCGTTTTTGCAGGCCGACCTCCGGGTGAACATTGCGGATGGAAAAGAGCTTTTCCATGATGTCGGGCCGCTCGTCCTGGATGCGCGGGAACAGATCAAGATAGGTCTTGCCGATAGTCCGGTAGATGGTATAAAAATCAAGTGATGCACGATGCGGTTTATTTGCAAGGGATGCCAGATAGTCCATGTCTTCGGCGCTGAAATAGTCGCTGAAGTCAATGCCTGACCCTCCGCCCAAACCGTAGCGACCGATGAGTTCCTTGGTATAAAAATTAATATAATCTGCCACGCCTTCCCTGTTAATCTGGTTCTGCTTGACCGCAAGAGTGACCGTGTTGCCTGCCTTCCAGCCCATCAGCAGTGCCCCCAGTATTGCGCACTCCTGCATCCAGGTGGCATCTCCGGCAACGAGCACGTTGTTTTTGAACGGCATGGTCATCGTCGAGTAGATGTTTGAAACACAGGAGGTGCGGTGACCGCCTTCGCGGGCATTTTTAAACCAGGGTTTAAAGGCCGGTAAATTAAGAAAGTTCTGCAGCCCGGCGTCAAGATCCATACGCCAGTTATAACTTGCCGCGGCAACGTGGTACAGCCTTTTATCCACATGCGGGGCAACGGATATGCTGCATTCCAAGCCCATGCAGAAGATGAGGGCTTCCATCTCGTCAAAGTCAACGCCTTCCATATCCCGGGCCTGGTCCTTGTAAGTGCCGAGCCACTTTCTTCCCTGATTGAGGCCGAGCCGCCGGACTATCCGGGAATTAATGCCGTCTGCGGCAATGACAAACTTGCCCTTGTAATGATTGCCCTTGCTGTCGGCAACCACCACGCCTTCGGGCTCATTCCACACGTCAATGACGTTGGTGTTGAAGTATGTTTTTACCCCGTTTGCCGCACAGTCATCCACAATGCCCTGAATAAACAGCCCCTTGTCAACCATTATGGCAGCACGGCCATCGTTGCCGCGCTTCTTGCCCTCGTTCACGTCCCCCATTTTGAAGCGTGTGCCCAAGGGGCTCGCGATATGAAACCCGTAGATGTTCTGGTAAGGCCCGTCATATTTAACGGAAAAACCGTAGCGGGGAAATATGAGCCGCTTGGTGTTATCGTCATACTGCTGGATGTCTCCCATGAAGTCATCTTTTAAGCCGAAGCATCCGGTACAGGCTCTTCTGATGACAGAAACATCTGTTTTGCGTTCCAGCATTGCCACATCCAGTCCGTTTTCTGCAGCAATCTTGGCTGCCAAGGCGCCACAGGGGCCGGCACCTACCACCACCACATCATACAGCTTTTTCATACCAGTTCTCCATCATGAGTTGAAGAGTTACGGGGTTGAGAGTTTGGGAGTTTAACGGCATTTACTCCTTAACTCCTCGACTCCAAAACTCCATAAACTCTGCTTTTTTACGCTACTATCTGCGGCGCGCGCATGGGGCAGACCTTGGTGCAGATCAGGCATTCCATGCAGACGCTTTGATTTATTGCCACCACATCATGGTTCATTTCAATTGCCGCTGCAGGGCAGAGGTCAACACAGCCGCAGCATCCGGTACATTTTGTTGTATCAATATAAATCACTGCTCGCCTCCTTAAAAATTATTCCTTGCAGCCCTGGCACAAGTCCAGAGCATCAGGCGCAAGGCCCGCTTTTTTAGCCAGAACCTGCAGCTGGAATTCGGGCGCTATGGGATTTCCGCAGGACTTGCAGACCTTCAGCGGGAGGCGCGTCCTCCAGTTGTTCATCACGCGGGCATAGCCGACCTGCTCGGTTCCTTCAGAATAGACATCAGCCGCTTCCGCCACATCATTCATGGTGATGCACTGGGTGGGGCACACGTAGACGCACGCGCCGCAGCCGATGCACTCGCCCGAGCGGTTGAAGAAGGGGCTGGCAACCGTCTTGTTACCTCCCCGGCTGGCAAAGCTTATGGCCTGGGCGCCGACGATCTCCTTGCACACCCGCACGCACATGCCGCACAGGATGCAGAATTCATTCTCGATGGGGAACCGGGTCCCGGTAACCCCGAGTTTGTCGGCCATCTGCCGCACTGCCTGGGCATTGGGGCAGCGGGTGAGCAGCAGCTCAATGATCATCTTGCGGATGGCAATAATCGATTTATTTTTCGTGGTGACCGCGAGCCCTTCCTTCACCGGGAAATTGCAGGAGGTAACCAGGCGCGTGCGGCCGCCTTCATCCACCTCCACAATGCAGAGCCGGCATGCTCCCCACGGCTCAAGCGCTTCATGGTGGCAGAAGGTCGGGATGTCGATCCCATTCTCGCGCGCGACCTGCAGAATAGTTACTCCCTCGGGAGCGGTTATCTGTTTTCCGTCAATAGTAATCTGTGGCATGGTATGTCCCTATGTTGTGATTGCTTCAACGTCACACACTTCTTTACATGCACCGCACTTGATGCATTTTTTCATATCGAGTGTTGGCGTGCTGCCCGGCTCCCCGCTGATCGCGCTCACCGGACAGGCCCTGATGCAGGCGCCGCAGGCAGTGCAGACCTTGCTTTCGATTGAATAGAAAATCAGGTCCTTGCACACGCCGGCCGGACACTGCCCCTGCATATGGGCTTCAAACTCATCCTTGAAATACTTAATGGCGTACTGCACCACACTCGGCGCGGTTTTCCCGAGATCGCACAAAGACGCCTTTTCCATGGCGAATGCCAGCTCTTTTATGAGCGTCAGGTGCTCCTCGGTGCCGATGCCGATGGTAAAATTATTAATGAGCTGCAGCAGCCGCTTCACTCCTTCACGGCAGGGCACGCATTTGCCGCAGGACTCCTCGATAAGGAACTGGGTAAAGAAGCGCGCGATGTCAACCATACAGGCGCGGTTATCTATGGCAATAAAGCCGCCCGAGCCCAGGTTGGTGCCGGCTTTGCCCATCTCTTCGTAATCAAGATTGAGGCTGAGCATGCGCGCGGGCAGCACGCCGCCGGATGGTCCGCCGGTCTGAAAAGCTTTCAGCTTGCGCTTTGCCGGGACCCCGCCGCCCAGCTCGTTAAAGATCTCTTTAAACGGCGTGCCCATGGGTACTTCAACCAGGCAGGGAGTATTCACGCTGCCGCTGATGCCGATGACTTTGGTGCCCTTGCTTGAGCCGGTGCCGATGCCGGAGAACCAGTCGGCGCCCTTGTTGATAATGACCGGCACATTGGCCCAGGTCTCCACATTATTTAAATTGCTGGGGCTGTCCCAGAGGCCTTTCACCGCGGTGTGAATATACTTGGGCCGCGGCTCGCCGATCCGGCCCTCAAGTCCTGCCATCAGCGCGGTTGACTCGCCGCACACGTAGGCGCCGCCGCCTTCTTTTACCGTGACGGAGAAGTTAAAGCCCGAGCCGAGGATGTTAGTGCCGAGGAGCCCGTATGCTTCCGCCTGCTCGATTGCTTTCTGCAGGCGCTTCAGGCCGAGGGGATAACCGCTGGAAATATAGATATAGCCCTGCGCGGCGCCGATGGCATAGCCGCCGATGATCAGACCTTCAAGCACAGTGTGTGGGTCGCTTTCAAGAAGGCTCTTGTGCATGCCGATGCCGGGGTCGCCTTCGCTCACGTTGCACAGCACATAGCGCTGCCCGCCGGGGGCTTTCCGGCATTCAGTCCACTTTTTGCCGGTGGAAAAACCGCCGCCGCCCCGTCCCCGGAGATTGGATTTGGTCACTTCATGAATAACCTGATCGGGAGTCATCTGCGTCACTGCTTTCGCAAGCGCTGCGTACCCGCCCATGGCAATGTATTCTTCAATGCTTTCAGGATTTATGGTGCCGGCATTGCGCAGGCAGATCTTGACCTGCTTTTTATAAAAGGGGACATCGCTGTATGCGGTAATGTCTTTGAACTCATCAGAAACTGCTCCCTTCGCGTAGCGATAGGGTTCAGCAGCAAACAGGCTGTACTCCTGCTCGCTCCGGAACAAGGCGCGCTTTTTATCCACGCCGGTTGCAGCCAGCGCTTTTACGAATTCGGGAACGTCGTCAACGGTTACCGGGCCGTAGGCTATGCGCGGTTTGCCGGGCTGGATTACTTCAACCGTCGGCTCCTGGTAACAGAGGCCGATGCAGCCCACCGGCACGATGGTGCAGGCAAATTTCTGCGCCGCAGCTTCCCGCTCAATGGCTTTTATAACCTTGCCCGCCCCCCTGGCAAGACAGCAGGTGGCGGTGCCAACCATGATTCTCACGGTGTCCGGGTGAAGCTGCTTGTGCCCTTCCTGTTTCAGTCGCTCAAGGTCTGCCGCAGTGCTTATTTTCATTTCTCTTCCCTGTATTTTTTTATAACGGTTGTGGCTTTGCTGTGGGTCATTTCGCCAATAATTTCCTGTTTGGGCAAATCCGGCAATTTACCGGCGCTGACATCTTCGCAAATCTGCTCATCGATGGCCATGACCGGCCCGGCATTACAGCAGCCCATGCAGCGCACTTTTTCCACGGAAAACTCCCCGTCCTCGCTGGCCCCTTCGCCGGTAATATTCAGCTCCCTGCCGATGCGCTCAAAAATCTTTTCGCTGCTGCGCATATAGCAGGAGGTGCCGGTGCAGACCTTGATATGGTGCTTTCCCCGGGGCTCTGTGCTGAACGCCCGGTAAAAGGTAGCCGCGCTGAACACCTGGCTGACGGGAATATCAAGCTTGCCGCTCAGGTAGCGCGCCGCGTCCTCTGAAATGCTGCCCTGCGCTTTTTGAATTTCGTGCATGATGGACAGCAGGGCTTCTTTTTTGCCGCTGTATTTTTCAATGGCGCTGTCGAGGGTTTTCATTGCGGGATTGTTATCCATGTTTTTGTTCTCCCTGCTGCGTGCTTGATGAGAGCCGTGCGTACGCAATCGTCACCATCTTTTGCAGCTCTTCCATATCCGAGTCAGTGAAGTTTTTAAACCGTCCCTGAAATTTTATATAATCTTTTATTGGCCGCGGCTTCGCGACTGTTACGCTCATCAGGCAGGTGCCCTGCGCTACTTCATATAAGGGGAAGATGCAGGTATCAACGGCGAGTTTTCCAATGGTTATTGCCAGGCTTGCATCAAAAGCCCAGCCAACAGGGCAGGGGCAGAGGATGTGGATGTAGGCATCTCCCGGCGCGGCATAGGCGCGCTTTACTTTTTCAATGAGATCAAACGGGTAGCCCGGAGACGCGGTGGCCACGTAGGCAACACCTTCGGCAACGGCAACCGCGGGCATGTTTTTTTTCCAGAACTCCGTGCCGGCTGTTTCCGGGCCGACGCAGGCCTCATTATCAAAACAGATTGAGAGCACCTGCTTGTCAGCCTTGGGCAGGCGCAGCAGCGACGGTGAAAACCGGTCACCCGTGTCCTGTCCCTTTAATTCCGGCACGGACTGTTTCCAGGGGACCTTCCAGGACCCCTTCCTGATCAGCCCGTCACCGAGAGCCTTATATACGAGGCGCACTGCCAGCGACTCGCCGCAGCCTTTGCAGCTTACGGGCGCGTCAGGCAGAAAACATTCTTCCCGCGGCAGCAGCCGGGGTACAAATACAGCAAACCGATCCATTAGCCCTCCTTCGCCATGGTGATGGCGCCAAACCAGCATTCACGGGCGCAGATACCGCAGCCCTTGCAGTAGTCAACATCCGAGGTGAAAAAACCGTCCGCGTTCTCCTTGATTGCCGCGTCAGGGCAGAACAGGTAGCAGAGCCCGCACTTGGTGCATTTCAGCTCATCCCATGCCGGTTTCTGCGTGCGCTTGTCGCCTTTGTTACATGGCTGGGCCAGCTTCTTATCCAGCAATATGCAGCCGACCTTGTTTTTATCCCACATGCTCATGGCACCGCTTCCTTTCTCTTAAGAGATTTTCCCCAGAATTTTACATACCATATCAAGGGAGCCTAACAACTGTTGCTTATCATTGTCGGTGAGGTGTGAAAATATGGACTTCGCCACTTTCCTTCGGTGGGCCAGAAATGCCGCCCGGATTTTTTCGCCCTTGACGGTCAGGCGCACCATTACCTTGCGCCGGTCGGTTTCATCACGGTCGCGCTCGGCAATACCTTCTTTTATGAGGCTGTCAATCATCATGGTCATGTTGGAGAGCTTTACCCCGACATTCTCTGCAAGCTCTTTCATGGAGAGACAGCTCGCCTCCTTGAAGGCAAACAGGGCTTTAATCTGGGACACGCGCAGGTCTGAGCGGATATTGGTGGTGCCGTTGGCGATCTTCTGGGTGTAGATGCGCCCGAAGTTGCGCAGGGTGCGCATGTATTGATTCAGTTCTTCTTCCATAAACCCCTAGCCCCCTTTTTAAATAGTTCTAATTTGTAACTATTCAACTTTAAAATGTACTAAGAATAATATTTTGTCAAGAAGTTTTTAAGGCCGGTTAAAAATTTTATCTGCTGCTACCGCGCCCGGCCCCTCGGGTAATATAGTGTTGACTTGATTGGCGTGTTTGGGCTATGTTTTCAACGGACGCAGATTACCGCAGATATCTGCGGATAGTTCCAGCTAAACTGCTTATCCGCTTAATCCGTGACCCAATAAACAGGAGGAACTGGTCTTGAAGTGTTATATATGCGCGAAAGAAGGGGTTGATACACCGGCCGTGGGAATTTGCATTGTCTGCGGCATGGGGGTGTGCATGGAGCATTCAAAGCGCGAAGAGCTGCCGGTAGAGGATGTCGTCGACTGGGGGCTGGGGAAGGAAAAAGTTGCCTATCCCAAAACACTGCCGCGTATCCTCTGCACCTGGTGTTTTGCAGCCTTTGCCCAGCGCAAAAAAGCGTAACCGGCCGTATTTTAAAATTCACACCTTTCTCCCGCAGTAGGGACAGAATGAAAACGATCTTTCCATGACCCTGCCGCACGAGGCGCAGCGGCGCGCGGCTTCCCGAAAGCCGGCGTCATATTCCTGCCCCTGCCGGTACTGCAGCCTCTCACAATTTTCACACACCAGAAACGGTTCTCCGCGCTTCACCGGGAACAGGGGAATAAAAAAAATGTTCAGATAGTGGTCGGTCCTTTTGAGCCAGGCCTGCGGCAACCCGCAGGCCGGACAAGGGCGCGGAGTCTTATCAATTACTTTTGTTTTTGGCTGAATCCCTGCGATCAAGAAAAACATATAATGTGGGTTTCAGGAAGCCTCACGTTAAAATCTTTTTTGCCCGTTCGACAATATGCTCAACCGTAAAACCGTACTGCTTGAACAGTACGTTCGCCGGCGCGCTTGCGCCAAACCCCGTAATCCCGATAATATCCCCACCATCTCCCACCCAGTCGCGCCAGCCCAGCGGCACCCCTGCTTCAACCGCCAGCCGTGTTTTAATATCCGGCGGCAGAACGGCATCCCGGTAGCTCTGCGCCTGCTCCCGGAACAGCTCCCAGCTGGGCATGCTCACCACCCGCGCAGTAATCTTCTCCAGAGCCAGCTGCTGCTGTGCCTCGAGGATAAGATGGACTTCAGACCCTGATGCAATGAGGATAATGTCAGGTGTTTCTGTCTGTTCCCGTGAAAGGATATAGGCGCCTTTGCAGAGACCCTCTGCGCCGGCAACGTTTGTCCGGTCAAGAACCGGCACATTGTGCCGGGTAAGCACCAGCATGGTGGGACCGTTTGTGCGCAGCATAGCCGCGCGCCAGGCCCATGCGGTCTCATTGGCATCTGCCGGACGGATGATGCACATATTGGGCATGGCACGCAAAGAGGCGAGCTGTTCAACGGGCTGATGGGTGGGGCCGTCTTCGCCGAGTCCGATTGAATCGTGGGTCATAACATATATAACGGGCAGCTTCATCATGGCAGCAAGACGCAGCGCAGGCCGTGCATAGTCGCTGAAAATAAAAAAGGTGGCTGCATAGGGCCGTATTCCGCCATGGAGCGCCATGCCCGAAGAGCAGCCGCACATGGCGTGCTCCCGGATTCCCCAGGTGATATTGCGGTTGGTATAGGCGCCTTTTACAAAATATCCGCTGTCAGGAAGTATGGTGTTATTTGAAGGGCCGAGATCGGCACTGCCCCCGAGAAGCCACGGCACTTTTTGCGCTATCGCCGCGAGCACTTTCCCTGAAGCGCTGCGGGTGGCAATGGGTTTACTGTCCGCTGCAAAAGCGGGAATCGCAGTATCCCAGCCTGATGGCAAATCGCCCCGCAGTGCCGCAAGAAATTGTTCGGCAAGTTCAGGAGAGGCTTTTTTATACGAATCAAAAAGGCTGTTCCAGTCAGCTTCACGCTGTGCTCCCCGCTCTCCGGCCTCTCGCATATGCTGGAGCACGTTCTCCGTCACCAGAAACTGCGCGTCTTCAGGCCAGCCGTAGGCTTTCTTGGTGAGCCGCACTTCTTCTTCACCGAGAGGAGCGCCATGGGCTTCTTTAGTGTCCTGGAAGTGCGGGGACCCGTAGCCGATATGCGATCTGACCATAATGAGCGATGGCCGGTCTGTTTCCTGCCGTGCGGCAGCAAAAGCTGCTGACAGGGTCGCAAGGTCGTTTGCCGCGTCCCCTATGTTCTGCACCTGCCAGTGATAGCTCTCAAAGCGCTTGCAGACATCATCTGAATAGGTGAGAGCCGTCTCCCCTTCAATGGTGATCCGGTTATCATCATAGACGAAAATCAGTTTGCCCAGGCCGAAATGGCCGGCAAGAGATGCAGCCTCATGGGAGGCACCTTCCATCAGGTCTCCATCACTGCAGAAGCCATAGGTGTAGTGATCAACGAGGGGATATCCTTCCCGGTTGAAGAGTGCCGCAAGGCGCGCCTCAGCCATCGCCATGCCCACCGCATTCATAAAGCCCTGGCCCAGCGGGCCGGTGGTTGTTTCAATGCCCGGGGTGAGACCGTACTCGGGATGACCGGGCGCCCTGCTTCCCCACTGGCGAAAATTTTTGATATCGTCAAGGGGCAGGTCATAGCCGGTTAAAAAGAGCATAGCATAGTGCAGCATCGAGGCATGACCGCATGACAGCACAAAGCGGTCACGGTTAAACCACGAGGGGTTACGCGGGTTGAAACAAAGAAATTGTGTCCACAGAACATAGGCAAGCGGGGCGAGCGCCATGGGTGTGCCGGGATGACCGGAGTTTGCCTTCTGCACGGCATCCATGGAAAGCGTACGGATGGTGTTTATACAGAGCTGGTCTAACTGATCGGGCTGTTTATTCATGGTTTTACTCCTTAGAGGTTCTTTGGCAGTGGTATGCAGCAAATCTATCGCAAATCAGGCCTGCAGACAACCACTAAAACTGGCGGAAGGGTAAAATGTACCAGCCTGTAATCTTTCCTTGAATTGCCATGAGCGGGTATGCTACATGTATACACAAGAGTAATGATTTTGACTTACATGTAGAGGGTGGCCATATTTCTTAACAGAAGGGAGGGGATACTATATGCCAGTTTATGTCACGCTTTGGAAATACACCAGAGACGGCCTCATGGATATTCGCAACACTGCCGGGCGCTTTGAGGCGGTCAAAAAGATTATTGAATCTTATGGAGGAAAGCTGCTTAGTATTTACGGCCTAGTTGGGGAGCATGATGTAATGACAATCATAGAAATGCCGGATAAGATCGCCTTCAGCGCAGCAATACTTAAGATTTGCTCTTCAGGTAGGATAACTGCGCAATCCATGAACGCTATACCAATTGAAGAATTCCTGAAAATCACCAGGGAAGTTTAGCCCTGACTGAGATGCAACACGTTATACACCCTATGGCTGCCCCCAAATTTTCATTACCCTGGCAGAAGAAAAGAAGCGCATAGCGCAGGTTCAAACACCAGTACCAGCATGTCTTCGATAGCAGTACGTAACCCAAATCCAGAAACAGGAAGCACTTAGTGGATTTGGGTTTTTCATTATACGCCAGCATTGAGAAAACGCCCGTGAACGATACGCAGTCTTTCTCTCCGCTTGAAAAGCGCATTCAGGAATTAATAGACCAGTGCCGGGGAATCCCTGCCGGCGAGGTTATGCAGCTTCTCCGGAAGGCAGAACACAATCCCGCGCTGGATGTTGAAAAGGAGCTGGAAAAGCTGTTCAGGAAATATAAAACAGAGAACAGTAAATAGTGAACAGCAACCCAGGTAAAAGACAATAGTTAAATAGTTACAATTAGAATACTATTCACTAACGACTATTCACTCAATACTGCTTCTACCATGAGCATTAACATTCGTATTTTCTCCGACTACATCTGACCATTCTGTTACATCGGCAAAGGTATTGTCGAAACGCTGAAGAAAGAGTTCCCCCTTGTGGATGAGTGGGTGAGCAGTGAGATCCACCCGGAAACACCTCCCGAAGGGGTGCTGCTTTCGGTGCGCCTGCCGGGTATTGACTGGGATGGCATGTATCAGAACCTGCGCCGCAGCGGAGCCCAATACGGCATTAGTTTCGGCGACGTGAAGCTTCTTTCCAATTCCCGCCTCTCCCTGGAAGCAGGCGAATATGCCCGTGACCACGGCAGGTTTAATGAATACCACGAAGAAATCTTTCGCGCCTATTTTACCGAGGTAAAAGATATCGGCAGGATGGATGTCATACTGGATGCTGCCCGCTCCGCCGGTCTCGATGCAGAGGCATTGCAGTCCGCCCTGAAGAAGGGCCTTTACCGGGACAGGCTGCAGGCAGCGCAGCAGGAAAGCGAGCGCTACGGTGTTACCGGCGTGCCGGCATTTATAATTGAGGATCAATATAAGATTGTGGGAGCACAGCCTCTGGATGTGTTCAGGGAAACGCTGCACAGCCTGGGAAAGAAATAAAAAGGCACAGAGGCATAAGGCAAAGTGCTGAGTAATGAGTGCTGTGTTGATGGTTATGGCTCTAAGCGATCAGCAGTCAGCTTTCAGCTTCCACGTTTCACTTTTCCCGTTTCACATTTTTCAATCTGCAATCCGCAATTTAGGGCCATGACCCCTGACCCTTGCTCCTTTCTTTTCTCTTGTGATATTATAAATTTACTGATATATTAAAATAACCACAGAGCAAGCATGTCCCTGTGGTTTAATTTTGATGGATATAAAGGAGCAGCAGAAAGACTATGGCTCGTATAACGATTGAAGATTGTTTAAAAAGGGTAAACAACCGCTTTTTAGTTGTACAGATGGCTAACCTGAGGATAAAGCAGCACCTTAGAGGTTCAAAGCCCCTGGTAAACGCTCCGGAAAATAAAACCGTGGTTGTTGCGCTGCGGGAGATTGCCGCCGGAAAGGTCCGCCTGGATGAGAAGACCAAGCACCGGCTGAATGAAGAACAAGAAAACACCCTGGATGCCGATTAAGCATAGTATATATTATATAGTATAGTACGTATGGTGAATCGGCATCCGCGCACCTGCCTTTTAGTACCCTTACATTAATTAAATACTTCCTTTCCCTGCAATGTGCCGCGATGGATAAGCCGCGGCCTTTTACGACCTGCTCACATAAATTCTGTCATCAGTCACAATAAAAAATAGCCTGAATATATATCCGGCTGCCGGAACTGTGCCGGGATAAATCTTCTTGACACAGCAGGGGGTGCTTAATAAGATGGGCTATACTTTTTTAGCGGAGAGATGCAGTGGAAGAAAAAATTGTCAAGCTCTTTGAAGAAGCTTCTTTTTTGGCGCTGGAATGCGGCCGCAAAAACGCCGCACTCATCCTGCAGATGGCGCGGGAACTTATCCGCTGTTTTGAGCAGGGTAATAAGCTGCTTCTTTTTGGCAATGGCGGCAGCGCTTCACAGGCGCAGCACTTTGCCGCAGAGCTGGTGAATAAGCTTGCCGTATACCGCGTGCCGCTGCCGGCAATTGCCCTCACCACCGACACCTCGGTAATCACCAGCATTGGCAATGATCTTCAATTCAGCGATATATTTTCCCGCCCGATCGAGGCCCTCGGCAGGCCCGGCGATGTGGCCTGGGGCTTGAGCACCAGCGGTACATCGCCCAACGTGCTCAAGGGGCTGGCAAAGGCTCGTGAGCTCGGCTTGCAGACCATTGCCTTTGCCGGCAGGGATGGCAGTGCCATGTCACAGCACGCGGATTTTTGCCTGACCGTAGCCGCGGACAACACGGCCCGGGTTCAGGAGGTGCACCTGTGTGCAGGGCATGCAGTATGCACAATAGTAGAAGAACATTTTCTCTCCAAGAAATAAACCCCCCTGATCCGTATAGCATGAAAAAAACATTTAAACCGGCAGACTTGAACAAAATAAGGACCGGCTCCCTAAAACAGAGAAAGAGCCTGGTGAAGAGAGACAAACTCGGCTCTCCCTGCAAGCCGTCCGTTTCTTTCCAGGGCTTTATTGACAGCCTCCCGGAGATCCTCGCGGCCAAAGATTTCAGGGAGATTGTGCAGCGGCTTATCAAGGCCCGGCAGGGTGAACGGGTAATCATCTGGGGCATGGGCGCGCATGTTATTAAAGTAGGCCTGTCGCCTATCCTCATAGACCTTATGGAGCAGGGATTTATCACCTGCCTTGCCTTGAACGGTGCCGGAGTGATTCATGATGTGGAGATGGCCCTGATGGGCAGTACCTCGGAAGATGTGGCTGCCGAACTTGACAGCGGTGACTTCGGCATGTCCGGAGAGACTGCTTCGTTTATCAACGGTGCGGTCGCGCGGGGAGTGAAGGCCGGGTACGGTTTCGGGGAATCAATCGGCCGGGCGCTTCTGGCGAGCAAATTTCCCTATGTAAAAGAGAGCATTATCGCGGCAGCCTGTTCCCGCAATATACCGGTGACCGTGCATGTGGCCATGGGAACTGACATCATTCACATGCACCCGTCCTGCGATGGAGCAGCGTTCGGGGAGGGAAGCCACCGGGACTTTAGATTGCTCACCGATGTGGTCGGCAGCCTGCAAGGGGGAGCATATCTGAACGTGGGTTCTGCAGTCATTCTGCCCGAAGTTTTTTTAAAGGCATTGAATGTGGCACGCAACCTCGGCCATGCAGTAAATAACTTTACTACGGTAACCATGGATTTTATCCGGCACTACCGCCCCCTGACCAATGTCGCCCAGCGGCCGGTTATGAAAGGCGGAAAAGGTTTTGTGCTGGTCGGTCATCACGAAATTATGGTGCCGCTGCTGGCCGCAGCTCTCAAGCAGGGATAAGCGATGGAACGAACCATTAAAATAACTGCCGGAACGGTTAAAATATTCGCGGCGCTTGCCGTGTGCGCCACGGCTGATGCCATCTGGAACGCGCTGCCGCTCAAGAGCACGGCGCAGACCTGGGGAGATGAAATCTATTTTGACGTCCCGGTGCACAGCGCCTTGGATGACACGGCGCGGGAGGTGGTGGATAAGGGCGATCTCGGCTACTGGCCGAGCGGCCCAGCCTTCTGCATATTCTTCGGCCCCACGCCCATGAGCAAGGGGGAGGAAATCCGGCCCGCGAGCGCGGTCAATGTGTTCGGTAAAATTGCCGGTGACCTGTCAGTTCTGAAAAAAATCCGTTCCGGAAGCGCCATCGTCGTGGAAAAGGCCGGCGCATGAGCAATGCGGGCCGGCGTATGATTCTTTTTTGCGCGACCGGCGCTGGCAGCGGCTACGTGCCGGTCGCACCGGGCACGGCGGGAACTGCTGTCGCAGTGGTTCTTTTTTTTATACTCTCACCGCTTTCTCTATCCCTTTACCTGCTGACCACTGCAGCCTTCATCTTCATCGCCATCTGGAACGCTCATCAAGCTGCGCTTTATTTAGAGGTGAACGATCCTCCGCAGGTTGTCATAGATGAAATTGCCGGATATCTCGTGACCATGGCCTCGTTTCCTTTCACCTGGCCGTATGTTGCCGCAGGTTTTATTATATTCCGGGTTTTTGACATTATAAAACCGTATCCCGCCGGATGGATTGACCGGAAGGTAGCGGGCGGGTACGGCATTGTGCTCGATGATGTCGCGGCAGGGATATATGCGAACAGCGTATTACAGGTCATCCGCCTGATGATGTAGAACAATAGGCAATAGGCAACAGGCAAAAGGCACAAAGTGATTGCGGATTTCAGATTGTCCGCTGCGCCAGAGCGACAGCGCGGCGAGCAGATCGCAGATTGGAAAATAAGGGAAGTGAAATGTGGAAGGTGAAAAGTGAAATTACAAATCACGAGCCACGAGCGATGAGGGGAAAAAGTGAAATGGGAAAAGTGAAACGTGGAAGCTGACCGCTTTTCTCAGTGCCCTGTGGTTAATTTTTAAACTGGAGAACCCGCAGATGTCGGTTGAAATAATCACCATCGGCAATGAGCTGCTCTCCGGCTCTACCATTGACACCAACGCTGCTTATATTGCCGCAAGCGTGATTGAGATAGGGCTTAGTATTTCCCGCATGAGCTCAGTGGGCGATGCGCCGGAGGATATAATAAACGCCCTGAAGAGCGTTCTGCCGGGAATAAAGTATATCATAGTCACCGGCGGCCTCGGCCCCACTGACGATGACCGGACGGCCGCGGCTGCGGCCAGCGCGTTCGGAAAAACTGTCGAGCTTAATCAGGAGGCGCTCGCCGCGATTGAGAAAAGATTTGCGGGCTACGCGGCGAAGATGCCGTTTCCCAACCAGCGCCAGGCAATGCTTCCAAGCGGAGTGAAGATTATCCCCAACCCGCGGGGAACAGCGAGCGGCTTTATTATCGAAGACGCGGGACGGGAGTTCATGTTCATGCCCGGCGTTCCTGCTGAAGTTGAGGCCATGACCGAGACATTCATCATCCCGCGCCTGAAAGAGCAGAGCGGCTTCAAACAGGTAATACTCAGCAGGACCATGCGCGTGTTCGGGCTCTGGGAATCTGCCATCCAGGAGCGGCTTGACGGGCAGATTCAGGAAGGCCCCGGTCTCTCTCTTGCCTATCTTCCCCATTTCCCGGAAGTGCGGCTGAAGATTACCGGCATGGGTGCAGACCCGGAGAAGGTGAGGCAGGAGATAGCGCGGGCAGCGGCAATTATACAGAAAAGGGTCGGCGAGTATATTTATTCGGTGAACGATGAACCCTTTGAACTGGTTGTGGGTATGCTGCTGAAAGAGAAAAAGGCGACCGTTGCCATCGCCGAGTCGTGTACTGGCGGCCTCATCAGCCATCGCCTGACCAATATTTCCGGAAGCTCCGATTATCTGCAGATGGGCGTGGTGGTGTACAGCAACCGCGCAAAAGTTGAGCTGCTTAAAATACCGCAGGCAGTGCTTGATGAGCACGGTGCGGTGAGCGAGCCGTGCGCCCGGCTCATGGCAAAGAATGTGCGGGAGCTTGCAGGTTCAACCTATGGCCTCGCGGTGACCGGCATTGCCGGCCCCACCGGGGGAAGCGCTGAGAAGCCGGTGGGCACGGTCTTTATCGGCGTGGCATCTGCTGAGGCAGAGAGCGTGACGCAGCATCGATTTTTCGGCGGTCGCGAGCAGATAAAGCTCATGAGCTCCCACATGGCACTGAACAACTTGCGCAAGTTTATACTGCAGCAGTAATTCATGATCGTGACCCGTGCCACGTGACCTGTGACCCGTGAACGGTCATTGCGAGGAGCCCTGAGCGAGCCGAATGGGCGACGCGGCAATCTTACCATACAGCCTCTGTGCCGTCTATTGTCTGTCCTCTGCCTGTCGGTGGAAAAAGAGTTGCTGGGATAAATAGTTGATAGTTGACCTCATGCACCCTGTATCAGCCATCCTGGAAAACAAACTTGATTCCCAGTTTTTCAAACATTTTATGTTGGCTGAGATCCTGTTTCAGCCTGAGAATGGTCACTTTCAGTTCGAAACTTGCCGCTGTGTTGATTGCATCCAATAAAGATTCAATTCTATGCATCATGGTGGGTGTAATATGCATTTCTTTAGTTTCAATCGATGATTTAATGTGAGGGAATATGCTGCTGAGAACTTCTCTGGCTTGAAATGTTATGTCAGGGTTCTTAAGCAGAATCGAGGTCAGTTCCAGCGAGTGCCTATAAAATAGCCGCACATATCCTCTTCCTGCCTGGCTCTTGAGTAAAATCGTATCCCTGAAATTTCTCAGCTCATCAATCCTTTCTGGTTGATCATCTGCAAGCAAAACTATTGGGCATTGTTTTGCAGTCGTTGTCGTTGATGAAGATGCTACCGTTGTGGTAACTTTTACACTGGTTGTTGTGGAACTGCTCACCAGCATGGTCGAGGTAGTTACCGGTGGTGGTGTTGAAGATGTAGAGGGCGGGAATAGTGAGCTGGTTGTGGTTTTTTGGGACCCACCGCCTCCATGTCCTCCGCTTGAAGGCATGGTGGTGGTTGCGGGCAGGATACTGGTTGTGTTTATTAAGCTTGAAGTGGTACTTGCCTGGCTTGATGTTGTGCTGAACTCGCTGGTCGTTGTTGTGCCGGGCTGACTCGTAGTGGTCGGTTGAATTGAGGTGGTACCTGCCGCGCTTGTTGTAGTAGTAAGTTGAATGCTCGTTGTAATCGGCTGAGCAGTTGTAGTACTCAGCTGGATAGTTGTGGTACTCGGCTGACTGGTTGTGGTGCTTGATGAAGAGGTTGAAGTGCCTGGTTGGGTCGTGGTGGTAGCGGGCAGAGTGGTCGTTACTGGCGTCCCGTCAGTCGACAGCGTGGCGGTCATAATCGATCCGGAACTGCTTATATCGGTAATGCTGACATTGCTTGCGCCTTCATTCCATAAGTTACTGTTAGGTGAAGAATTATTGGTGAAGGAGGTGTTATTTGTGCTGCCCGGATACGGATCCCCCTGGTTACCTCTGTTTTTTTTCTTCTCTAAATCCCAGAGGTTATCAGCCTGCATAAGGGATAGATGGTAATGATTTACCGCACAATCCGGCCCGCCTGGATAGCATTCATTCCTGTTTGAAGAAACACTCTCATCGATATGCCATACGAGGAGCCCGGCGCCGGGTAAGCCGGCATCAAACCCGCTCTTCTGCCTGTTTTCTATTAAAAAGTACTCTCCGCCACTTGATGGACTGCCAGGTAACAGTTGATACACATCAGCATTGGTAGCGGCCGCGCTTATCGGTTCATTGGTTAAGGTGCCTGATACGATTGCGGGTGTAATCCAGCCAAGTGCATATTTGCACCAGGCATCCATATGTGCTGGACGATCTCCCGGCCTTGAGACAGAGTTCCAGGCTCCTCCTGCCATGATACTCCAGTTGCCAATACCTTCAGATGAATAATCCGTATCATAGAAATCGGGTAGTCCAAGGGCATGCCCGTATTCATGCGCAAACACACCAATAGTTTGCATACCTCCCGAGAGTGTTTCAGGCTGGATGATATATTTATTTATCTTTATATAGCCTCCCTGGGGATGTGGGTCGTTTGTCGTATATTCTCCCCCATCACTATATCCCCAGGAATAGGCACCATTGAGGCTCCAGCTATGCGACCAGATATCTGTTGATGGGCCTCCTGCTTCCGCGCCTGAGCCCTGGTGAACAATTGCCACCACATCAACATAGCCGTCTCCATCCTGATCATAGGGGGCAAAATTGAATCCGGCCGCATCGGCTGCCATGACCGCCTCTCGCACCAGGGTGCCCGGCCACCTGTCTGCACCACCGGTGTCATTTTGCCCGTAGTAATCATGATTATTTGCTGCTGTGTACCACCCCGCTACTCCGCCCGGGCCTGCAGTGACGGTGAACGACCCGTACGACACCTCAGTGAAGTATTCTTTCAGGCTGTAATTGCCGCTGCCGAACAGCAGCGTATTGAAATCTGTCCCGCTAAAGGTGGCTGACCGGTCTTTGAAGTTTATGAGGATGACAGGGATATTTGCTGTCCCTGATAATGGAATCTGCTCTTGAGGAAGTTCGGGTGATAGCTCAGCCGGAAATGCATTTTGCGCAATCAAGGACCGCAGCTCTTTTTCTGGCAGGAGATGTTTGGAAATGTTAGGCGGAAGCTGGTCAATGCCTACTCTATTGAACGAACTTACCAGTCTGCCGCTCCAATCAAGTTCAGCATATGTCCAGGTCTTTAAATGCTCATCGAAGACAATGGAATAACCCTCTGCTGTCTCCCATCCGTGTGAGAACTCATCACCCCACTGCCGTGCACGAAAGGCTGTGCCATCCGGCTGGGTTAAGGTGCGAAAAGCAGGTGCTGCAGGCACGGCATGCAACTCATGAGAGTAAGTCAACATGATGATCGTGAGCAGCACAATATAAATTAGATAACTTGTTCTGTTGAACATAAAGCCTTTTTTATTTTATTACGAGCACCACATCCTTTATCCACCACAAGCCGCCTCTTTCATCTCCCGCATATTCTATGACAGCCGTAATCTTCCGTCCCGTAATGTCTTCGGGTTGTTTCTCCTTTGAATAAAGAATAATAGATTGTCTCTTTGGACCTTTGAGAAAATTTGAAAAGCTATTCACAGCTTCTACTTCTTCTACCGCAACTATCAGTCGGTATAGTGTTTGATCTGGCTCTATGCCTAACAGTTTCGAGGAAGTGATAGCGTACTCCATAACCGTTCCTCGTAGGATCGTCTGATTAGGGGCTATTGGAACAGCATTGGCATATTTAAAAAATGCAGCCACTATGATTAGAAAAAATATACTACTCCCTAATGTCCTGACAAAAAAGTTGCTTTCAGGGAAACGGGTAAAAACTAATGCAGGGGGGTTATTCTCTAACAATGTTCTGAAAATTATCGCATTTTTCATAGGCTTGCATGGTATCAATACTGAAATCACCGATGGCAGAGGGCATGCTATAAAAAAACAGAATCCCTGACGTTAATAAATTAAGCAAAAGCAATACCATTATTTTTTAAGGCAACAAAGGTATCCCGTCAAAAACAGGGCTTGCTCTTTATTTTGCTGATCCCTATGCTGCCTGGCAGCGAGGCACCAACGAAAATACGAATGGTTTGCTCAGAGGGTATTTCCCCAAAGGCACAGATTTTACTGCCGTTACTGAAAAACAAATTGCTTTAGTTGCCAATAAGCTCAAAAATCGACCACGTAAATGCCTCGGCTATCTTGCTCCGCGCGAACTCTACCTTGAGGCTCGTACTGGTGCTCTTGCTACTTGAATTCACCATGGATAAACAGAAAGCGCCTTGAAGAAAAGGATTGCTGCAGCAGTTTGAGTCGTTGGAAAAAGAGTTGCAGGGAGAAATTAGTTGTTAGTTGGGGTTTGAACCCATTGCATTGCCAAGCAGCTCCGGATTATTCCGGGCAAAAGGCTTCTGAAGGGGAACCATGCCATTATCACCCCATAGTTTTATATAAATAAGGGCAAGATAATAAGTTTATGATCACTGATAGGCAACTCACTTTTTATAATTGATTACCCGTGGCATTGTTTATATGTTACTATACTTATCACCCCATGAGCAGTACCACTGGTTGGTATCACGTGATAGCCACGCAATAGAGAGCCTGCTTCACATTCGAAAAGGAGCCATGTATACATGTACACCAGGCACAGCGCGATCCTGCAATGCAATAAATGCGAAAACATCTTTGAGCGAGAGCTCTGGACTGAAATCACCACCGGTGAAGACCATAATCTTGATAATAAAATTTTTAATGACGAGGTAAACTTTTTTCCCTGCGAAGCGTGCGGCAATGTCGGCTTTGCCCTGTACCCGGTAAAAATTACCGACAAAGAGTCCGGTGAAAAGGCTCTGGTGATGCCATTCATGGAACCCCTTGATATGACAGAATATGAAGAAGTATCAGCCATGGGGTTTTCAGTTCTTGAGGTCACAGACAAAGAACCGTGCAGGGTTTTTTATAGCCTGGAAGATTTGAAGTGGCAGATTCACCGCTGGCAGGGTGGCGATGACACGGTTTTTGACCCTCCGCCGGAGGGGAAAAATATTGATGAAGGCCTGCAGCGCGGCATTATCAATGAAGAAGAAGCAGCAATCTTAAGAAACGCAGACTGGGATGCAATTCTTACTGAAATGCTTGAGCAGGGCGTTGACAATGACGGGGAATATGCTTTCGGCGATGAGCGGGATGAAGCCGTGGAACTGTATATGAAGCTTATGTCAGAATTGCATAATTCAAGAAAGGTTGTGCAATTAAGACTTTGAGCAGGATTATTGATAGAGTCGATTCGATAACAACGGTTATTGGCATACGGAGGAGGGATCTGTTATTGTGGCACTTTATTTTAAGACACTGCGCTCGAGCAGCAGTGGCAACTGTCTTGTGTTGTGGTCAGGGCAAACCTCTATTTTAATAGATTGCGGATTGAATTCGCAGAAACTCTGCCGCGCCCTTCTTTCTCAGCACGCCGGAGAAATAGGGAGCATCAGCGCGGTGCTTGTTTCGCATCTGCACCAGGACCATATAAATTATTCAACCCTGCGTGTTCTGGAAGAGCACGGAATTTCCGTCCGCATACACGAAAGGCTTGTTAATCAATTCCAGGACAAATTCTTTCAGGATGACCGCTTCGAAAATCTTAACCTGAAGCCTTTTTCCAGCATTGCCTTCAATTTAGGCGAATTCACCGTTAAGCCGGTAAAAATCCCCCACAGCCCGCAGCACGATAATTATGGTTTTGTGATTCAGTATATACATCGGGGGCGCTTGCTCAAGATTGTTATTATGACGGATTTCCATAATTGGGATGGCCTGCTTGACCATTTTATTGATGCAGACTTTATCTATGTGGAAGCAAACCATAATCCGGGGCTGCTGAGAAAACATCCCAATCCCAACAGTCACTATCACATGAAAAACGAAAACGTTGCAGACCTGCTCTGTAATGCGCGCCAGCTAAGCAAATGCCCGCCGGCCGCGGTTATGCTTGGCCACCTCAGCAAAGAGCGCAATACCCGGGAGCTGGCCATAGAGGCAATAAACCAAGCGTTCAGTAATAATAATATAAAGCGGGATTTTGAGCTCTATGTGGCTCCGGCTGATTGCGTTTCTCCGACAATCAGGCTGGCAGGATGAGGATACCTGTTATAAGCCCAGCTCGTCGCTCACCGTGCACATGGCCGCGAGGCTTAGTGCCGCAAATTCCTCCAGGGGAATGCCGATCTTTTCACACTCCCGTATGTAATCGCGGTTGACGGTGCGGGCAAACTCCTTCTGCTTCATCCGCTTGATGATTGACTGCGGCTTAACGCTGGCAAGCTTCTTGTCAGGATAGACCAGGGCGGTGGCTACAATGAGGCCGGTGATACATTCGGCAGCAGTGAGCGCATGTTCAAAGGCGGTCTTTCGCTGGAACCCGAGGTTGTCAGCGTTGTGGCCTTTGATGGCATCAATAACTTCCCGGCTGACACCGATGCCCTGCAGGATTTTTTCCGTTTGCAGGGTGTGCTGCGCCATCTGGTCTTTAGTCTCAGTATAATCAAGGTCATGAAGCAGTCCGGCGATTCCCCACACCGCCTCATCGCAGCCCAGCTTTCCGGCCAGCACCCGCATGATCGCCTCAGTCGCCAGACAGTGTTTTACCAGGTTATCCTGCGGCAGATATTTCTTTATCAACTCAAGAGCCTGCTGTCTGGTGATGCCGGTGCTTCCTTGTTCATCCATGAGGTGACCTGATAAACTGTTAGTGGATATTCGTGTTCATTGGTGGCTTGGAAAATAAAAAATGCTGGAGCAGCCCGTAAGCCGAGTTCTGTTCCTGAATCCGCGAGGAATCAGGCAATGGCCATTCATCTGGGACGCCTGTTGCCAGACGCCTCAAGCAACCTACCCGGAAGCATCAGGCGGGCCGCCCTCAAACGCTTCCCTATTTGGTCTTGCACCGGGTGGGGTTTGCCAAGCTCCCGATGTCGCCACCGGGACTGGTGAGCTCTTACCTCGCCGTTTCACCCTTACCCTGAAAAGTTTTTTTCAACTTTCCAGGGCGGTCTGCTTTCTGTTGCACTTTCCCTGGGGTCGCCCCCGGTCGCTGTTAGCGACCACCCTGCCCTGTGGTGCCCGGACTTTCCTCCGGGGAACGATGTCCCCCGGCGGCCATTTAGTCTGCTCCAGCAAAATGAATTGACTCAATACTACTATTCTCTTCTCATATTTTTCAGGTAAAGTCAAAATCCCGGAAAAAACTAATTACGTCAATGAGCTATTTTTTATATTGAATAGCGAGCTGTATAAATGATATGTATATAATATAAGATACTATCAAGCGGGTAACGGTTAAAGGTCTACTGCAATGGATTTGATCCTGATGCTTCAAAATATGGTTAAAAGCAGCGCCTCTGATCTGCATATCCGGGCCGGGGCTCCTCCTCTCTTGCGCATTGACGGGGTTTTGAAGCCGGTCGAGCACCCCGCGATTACGCGCCAGGAGACTGATGAGATTTTTAACGCCCTGCTCACCGATATCCAGAAGGAACGCTTTTACAGGGAATTTTCCCTTGACATGTCCTATGTTATAGAAAATTTCCGACGCTTCCGGGTCAATGTTTTTCAGCAGCGGGGCAGCGTTGCCTTTGCCTTCCGGAATATTTCGTCGGATGTTCCCAGCATAGAGTCGCTTGGACTGCCGCAGGTTTTGAAAACACTCTGCGATAAGCCGTATGGCCTGGTGCTGGTTGCAGGACCTACGGGATGCGGCAAATCAACTACCCTTGCTGCCATGATAAACTACATCAATCAGACCGCCACCAAGCATATCATTACCATTGAGGACCCGATTGAATTTTCCTTTAAGGATAACCACTCATTTATAACCCAGCGCGAAGTGGGGCTGGATACCCCGACATTTGAAGTGGCTTTAAAAGATGCCCTGCGCCAGGACCCGGATGCGATTCTGCTGGGAGAAATGAGAAGCATTGATACTATGAGCATAACCCTGAGCGCTACTGAAACCGGTCACCTGGTGTTCAGCACCATTCACGCCAATAGTGCCTACGATGCCATTGCCCGGGTCGTCGATGTATACCCGGCCGAGATGCGGCACCAGATCCGCATTCAGCTCTCAAATGCACTGCTGGGGATCATATCGCAGCGGCTCCTGCCCTGCAGAGACGAAAAGGGGCGGATAGCAGCAGTTGATATTTTAATCGCCAGTCACCGGATAAAAGAGCTGATTGTCAAGAACCAGCTCCGGGAAATTCGGGAGGAAATGGAAAAATCGGTTTCTCTCTATGGCATGCAAAGTCTTGAACAGTCGCTTATCGCGCTCATTGCAAATAAGATGATAACCCGCGAGGATGCCCTGATGGTGACGCTTCTGCCGGAAGAATTGAAGCTCACCATGGATCAGCTGGGCATTACCGCATCAGGGGAATTACGGCAATAAGAAAAAATAATAGGGGGTGGTGCTATGGCACAGGAATCATATGCTGATTTTTCAATTATCAAGGCGTATTTTGAAATAAAAAACAGATATGAGATTGATATCCAAAGTTATAAAGACAGGATTGCGGCGCTTGAGGAGCAGTATAACCTGCAGATGGAAAAGTTCCGGGATGGACTTGCCGCCAGGGAAGTGCAACTGCAGGCCGGGAAGCAAAAAATTCAGGAACTCAACGATAAACTGAAGGAAAAAGAAGAACAGCTGAAGAATATGGGGCTGCAGGCCTATAAAATGAAGACAGAGCTGGAAGAAATACGGAACAGGCCGCCGGCGGAAGAGGAAAAAAAGGGGAAATTTTCAATTTTTAAATAGCCAGCCCCTGAAAAATCCTTTAACAGCCGGTATTTTGCCTATTACAAGAGGGTTGTTTAAAAAAACAAAAGAAATTAATTTTTGTGCTTGCAATTAGCTTTTTTTTGTATTAAACATTAAAGTTTACGGGCGATTAACTCAGCGGGAGAGTGCTACCTTCACACGGTAGAAGTCACTGGTTCAAATCCAGTATCGCCCACCATTGCGCGCGATACGTGCTTTTAAATGAGTGCACGGGAAAACCGTTTCCTGCTTAAAGAACCTACCAGCACAAGTAAGTTATTATAATCTTTCTTCTATAGATAATGGCATCGGGAAAAAATAAAACACCGGCACTTCACAGCATGCCATATCGTTTAGTGAATCATTATAGAGCGCTGTTTATTGATTTAACCAGAATATAAGCCAACGTCAATAAGCACTATTTGCTGGCGTAGCTCAATGGTAGAGCAGCTGATTTGTAATCAGCAGGTTGCGGGTTCGAATCCCATCGCCAGCTCCATACAGGACCGGATAGCATATTAGGAGAGGTTCCCGAGCGGCCAAAGGGGGCAGACTGTAAATCTGTTGGCGAAGCCTTCGGAGGTTCGAATCCTCCCCTCTCCACCACACGCGCTATAGAAGTATAGAAGTAATTAGATGATAACCCCCGTACCGTGCGGGAGTAGCTCAGCTGGCCAGAGCGTCAGCCTTCCAAGCTGAGGGTCGCGGGTTCGAATCCCGTC
>Ga0209253_10001032_pt1 | contig 24446 bp, 15 predicted proteins | sample FrelakmetBRP12BR_FD_187145 | JGI IMG/M metagenome (GOLD analysis project Ga0209253, IMG submission 187145) | Freshwater lake sediment microbial communities from the University of Notre Dame, USA, for methane emissions studies - BRP12 BR (SPAdes)... | ecosystem: Environmental > Aquatic >...
CGTGTCGCTGCTGAAGGTCGTGGCCACCATGGACAGTCCGGCCAGCCACCAGGGAACGGCCCGGCCCGAGGCGAAGAACTCCGAGGTGTTCTTGCCGGAGCGCTTGCGGTAGAACAGGGCGGGGCCGAAACAGATGGCCAGGATGAACGCGACGATGATCCAGTCGATGAGCTGAAGGCGCATGGCTATCGTCCTTTCGCGGAGAACGCCGGGCGGCGCATGGCGGGGTCATTATATGGAGATTCCCGAGCGCATACAAGACGGGTTGTTGGCCGCCACGCGGCCCGGCTAAACCTTCCCTACACCGGGTTCGGCTGACCTCCTCGCCGCTCGATCCGGCCTCCTCCCGGAAGCGAAGGGGGACACATACGGGATGTGTCCCCTTTCTTTATTTACGTCGTCGCTCCTTGTCCCGCATTTCTCTCACTCCGATGACGCCACTCAGCCTTTGTCCGCGGCCGCTTCTGGCGTTTTGACGGACAGGCGGCCATTCTGGTATAAGCAGGCTGCAAAGCCCGCTCGAAGGAGGTCCCCGTGCGTTTGAATAAATCCCTGAGAGTCCTCGTGAGCGCTCTCGTCGCGCTGCCGTTTCTCGCCGCCGGGCCAGGGCACGCCCAGGCGAAGAAGACGGCGGGACCGGCCCCCAAGGCCGAAGCGTTCGATTACGCCGCCGTCGTCAAGCAGCTCAAGGTCCGCAACATCGGGCCGGCCAACATGGGCGGGCGGACGGTCGATTTCGCCGTCCCGGATGACAACGTTTCCGTGATCTACGCCGCGGTCGGGCCGAGCGGTCTGTGGAAGTCCGAAGACATGGGGCTCAACTGGGCGCCCTCCTTCCACAAAGAGACGACGGTCGCGGTCGGCGCTGTGGCCGTCTCGGCGAGCCACCCCGACATCGTCTGGGTCGGCACGGGCGAGGCCACGGCCCGCAATTCCGTGGCCCCCGGCGACGGGGTCTACAAGTCCGAGGACGCCGGAAAGACCTGGAAGAACATGGGCCTGGCCGAGACGCGCTTCGTCAGCCGCATCGTCATCGACCCGGCCGATCCCGACATCGTCCACGTCGCCGCCCAAGGGCACCTCTGGGGCCCGAACGAGGAGCGCGGCGTCTACCGCACGACCGACGGAGGCCGGACCTGGAAGAAGGTCCTCTACGTCAACCCGGAAACGGGCGCCTGCGACATGGCCATGGATCCTTCGAACTCGAAGATCATCTACGCCGGCATGTGGGAGCACCGCCGCTGGCCGTACTACTTCCGGAGCGGCGGCCCGGGGAGCGCCATCTACAGGACGACCGACGGCGGCGAGACCTGGGCCGCGACCTCCGAGGGCCTTCCCGCCGGCCCCTACGGCCGCATCGGCCTCGGCGTCGCCCGCTCGAACCCGAGCGTCGTCTACGCCCTGGTCGAGGCCAAGGACGGCGGCCTCTTCCGCTCCGAGGACAAGGGCCGGACCTGGCTCCGGGCCTGCGACAAGGCGACCTACGACCGGGTCAACTTCCGGCCGTTCTACTACAGCCGCCTGACCGTCGACCCGACGAACGACCTCGTCGTCTACGTCTACTCGGGCTCCTGTTTCGTCAGCCGCGACGCCGGCAAGACCTTCACCCAGGCCTTCATGGGCGCCCATCCCGACCACCACGCGGTCTGGGTCGATCCCCACAACTCGGAGCATGTCATCAGCGGCAACGACGGCGGCATCGACATCTCCTGGGACGGCGGCGTCCGGGCCCTCGGCGTCGCCGTGGCGCCCTGGGCCGAGGTCTACAACGTCGGCTTCGACATGCGCGATCCCTATTACATCGATGTCGGCCTGCAGGACAACGGCAACTGGCTCGGCCCCTCCAACACCCGCGAGCGGGCCGGCATCTTCAGCTCGCACTGGGTCCCGACCGGGGGCGGCGACGGTTATTACGCCCAATTCGATCCCGTCGAGTGGTGGATCATGTTCCGCAACCTCCAGATGGGCGGCATCGAGCGCCACAACCTCAAGACGGGCGAGTCCGTGCGCGTCCGGCCGGAGGCCCCGCTCGGCGAGCCGCCCTACCGGTTCAACTGGAACTCGCCGATCTATCTCTCGGGCCACGACCGGAGCGTCCTCTATTTCGGGGGCAACTTCCTCTTCAAGTCGACCGACCGGGGCTCGTCGTGGACGAAGGCCAGCCCGGACCTCACGACCAACGACCCGGCCAAGCTCAAGGATTCGGGCGGCCTGACCATCGACAACACCGGGGCGGAGAACCACTGCACCATCCTGACCATCGCCGAGTCGCCGCTCAAGGCGGGCGTTCTCTGGGTGGGCACGGACGACGGCCAGGTCCAGCTCACGCGAGACGGCGGTCAGAACTGGGAGAACGTGACCGCTAACATCAAGGGCTTCGCCGCGCACGACAACTGGGTGACGCGGATCGAGGCGTCCCATTTCGTCGAAGGCGGCGTTTACCTAACCGTGTCGCGCCATCAGGTCGCCGACTACAAGCCCTATGTCTTCAAGAGCGAGGACTTCGGCAAGACCTGGACCTCGCTCCGCGGCGACCTGCCGGATTACGGCTTTCTCCACACCGTCCGCGAGAGCCCCGCGAACCGGAACCTTCTGTTCGTCGGCAGCGAGTTCGGGCTGTTCGTGAGCGCCGACGGCGGCAAGAAGTGGATCCCCCTCAGGGGCGATTTCCCGACCGTGGCCGTCCGCGACATCCAGATCCACCCGCGCGATCATGACCTCATCATCGGCACGCACGGCCGGGGCGTCTGGATCGTCGACGACATCCGGCCGCTCGAAGGGCTGACGGCCGAGGCGGTGAAGTCCGATGCCATCCTCTTCGACGTCAAGGATGCCGCGCTTTTCTCCTACAGGACGACCGTCGACAACTACTCCGACACGGGCTACGCCGGGCAGAACTCCCCGTTCGGCGCGGCCGTCAGCTATTACATCAATCCGTCCGTGGTGGCCGCGGGCGGCCAGATCCGCCTTTCCGTCCGGGACAAGGACGGCCGGGACGTCGCGACGCCGTTCGCCACGAGGGAAGCGGGGCTCAACCGCGTCTACTGGAACCTGCGCGGCGGGGCGGCGCCGGCGGCCCCGGAGCCGGGCGGGATGCGCGGCGGGGGGGGCGGCGGACGCGGGATGGCCGGTCTGGCCCCTTACGCCTTGCCCGGCGAATACAAGGCCATCCTCGAGGTCAACGGCAAAAAGATGGAGGCGCCGTTCAAGGTCCTCGAGGACCCGGACCAAGGCCTCTCGGTCGAGGACAGGATAGCCGGGCAGAGGTTCGCGCGCGAGTCGCAGGACCTGGCCCGCCGGGGGCGAGAGCTTCTGACGCAGATCGAGTCGATGACGAAGCAGCTCGACGACGTCGCCGGCCGGGTCGCGGCGATGAAGCCGTCCGACCCCGACCTCGCCGCCAGGGTCAAAGCGGTCAAGGAGAAGGTTGACGCGATCAAGGCCGTGTTCTTTCTCAGCCCTCCGGACCAGGGCTTCTACAGGAAGCCGCTCTTCGTCGCCTTCCGCGGCGGCACGGCCGCCGAGCTGGTCCTGGGCGGCGGAGGAGGACGGGGCGCCGGCGGCATGGGCGCGCCGACGCAGACGATGCTCGACCAGCTGGCCGACCTCAAAGCCTTCGCCGAACCGCTGTTCGCCAAGATGAAGGATATCGCCGAAAAGGACGTCCCCGAGCTCAACAAGCTGCTCGCCGCCAAGGGCGTCCCCTACATCAAGTAAAGAACGATGGGGTCTGACCCCATCTTGGAGGTTCGCATGAATCGCAACAGATCCCCTAGGCTACTTGCGCTGGCCCTCGTGCTCGGCCTGGCCTGGCCGCTTCTTGCCGCCGACAAGCTGCCGATCGCCCGGCCCGAGATGGTCGGCCTCGACTCGGCCCGCCTGGCCCGGCTCGGCGAGGTCATGCAGACGTACGTCGACGACGGCAAGCTCGGCGGCGCCGTGACGCTCGTCGCCCGGGCCGGCAAGGTCGCCTACCTCCAGGCCTTCGGCACGCTCGATCCGACGACGGGCGCGGCCATGCCAACCGATGCCATCTTCCGCATCGCCTCTCAGTCCAAGGCCGTGACGAGTGTCGCGGTCATGATTTTGTTCGAGGAAGGGAAGCTCCTCCTCGGAGATCGCGTCTCGAAATACATCCCCGAGTTCGCCAAGACGACCGTCGCCGTTCCTGAGGCGTCAAAGAAGGGTCCGGGCTACAAGATCGTCCCGGCGAAGAGGGCGATCACCATCCGCGACCTCCTGACCCACACGTCCGGCATCTCCTACGGCGACGGGATCGCCCAGGACCTCTACAAGACGGCCGGCCTCCAGGGCTGGTTCCTGGCCGACCGGCCCGAGCCCGTCGGCGTCTACATGAAAAAGCTGGCCGGCCTGCCCTTCGACGCCCAGCCGGGCGAGGAGTTCGTCTACGGCTACAACACCGACATCCTCGGTTACCTCGTCGAGGTCGTCTCGGGGATGAGCCTGGCCGAGTTCATCGAGAAGCGGATCACCCAACCGCTCTCCATGTCCGACACTTCCTTCTTCCTGCCCGAGGAAAAGGTTGGCCGCCTGGCCGCCGTCTGCGGCATCAACAAGGACGGCAGAGCTGAGCTCGTCTCCGACCCCAAGGACATCTGCTATGTCAAGGGGCCGCGGATGTGCTACGCGGGCGGGGCCGGGCTCCTGGCGACGGCCGAGGACTACGCCCGCTTCCTGCTCATGCTCCAAAGCGGCGGCGAGTGGGGCGGCGTCCACATCCTTAGCCCAAAATCGGTTCAGCTCATGACCGTCGACCATCTCGGCCCCGTTTACGCGAGCCCGGGCAGCGGCTTCGGCCTCGGCTTCTGGGTGACCAAGGAGCTGGGCAAGAACGGGGATCCCGGCTCGGTCGGGGCTTTCGGCTGGGGCGGCGCGTACCACACGACCTACTGGGTCGACCCGGCCGAAAAGCTCGTGGCCGTGTTCATGACCCAGCTCCTGCCGGCGACCGGCAGTGACGCCCAGGCGAAGTTCCGGGCCCTCGTCTACCAGTCGATCGTCGAATCGTATCGGTGACAGGCGGCTAAACACGGGCGATGGTCCCGGGACTGGCTTATCCGGACCCGCGCGCTGGAACGCGGGAAATCGGTTGTTGAGTTCTGTGTCACCACAGTTCCGTGTCATCCCAGTTCCGTCGCTGGCGGCTGACCGAGGACTCCTCTATACTGGAAAAGGGCGGACCGATGCTTCGAAGATACGGCCCATTCTGGCTTTGTTCCGGCGTCATCGCCGCGCTTTCTTTCGGCTCCGCCGTCCTTCCTTCCGGGCTGAGGGCCGCCCGGCAGGAGTCGTCCCGTCCCCCGACGGGCGTTCAACAGGCCCTCGCTCCGGAGGCCCTCGAATGGGCCCTCTTTGAATCCATCAATAAGGAACGCGCGGCCCGGAACCTTCCCGCGCTCAGGCTTTCTCCTCCTCTGAGCGAGGTGGCCCGGAAGCACAGCGAGGAGATGGCCAGGCTCCGCCGGTTCGCCCACGAGTCGGCTGAGGGCGGATCCCTCAAAGAGCGCCTGGACCGGGCGCGCATCGCCAACGCCCTGAACGCGGAGAACGTCGCCCGCAGCGATTCCTTCGATCCCGGCCTCATCCACGAGGCCCTGATGAAGAGCGAGGGCCATCGGGATAACATCCTTCTCCCCAACGTCAACGAGGTCGGCATCGGCGTCGTCCGCGGTCCCGAGGGGAAGTGCTACGTTACCCAGGATTTCCTGCGGAGCGTGACCTGGCTCGGCGAGACCGAAGCCCGGAAGGCCGTTCTTGCCGTCCTTGACGATGTCCGGCGGAGCCGGGGACTGGTGCCGCTCGTAGTCTTCGATGAGATCTCCCAGAAGGCCCTGGCCTTCGCCCGTCGCAAAGCCGAGGGTCGGCGCCTGCCGGTTGTGCCCCGAGAATACGGAGAGACCCGGATCGATTTCTACGCCGGCGTAGAGCTCGATGGGATCGCCGCTAAGATCCGCGAACAGTCCCTGGATCGCTATCGAATGGGCGGGATAGGCGTCCACGTCGCCCCCGCTCCCGGCTATCCCTCTGGCGCTTATCAGGTCTGCACGCTCCTCTTGACCGCCGACCCCGCCCTCCTACAGGACGAGCCGGCTCAGGTCCGGACGGTCCTCAAGGCCGTGAACGACAGCCGGGCGGAGCGGGGCCTGGGCCCGCTCGATCTTGACGCTGCCCTCAGCGACAAGGCCGACGACTCAAGCACGCGTTACCGGAAGAACAAAACCGCATCCGGGGTCAGCGGAGCCACGGGGCGCTTCGCGCGCCTCGCCCATGCGCCTGCGATGATGACGACGGTCGTCTTATATGAGACCTGGGACCTCGGCCGGCTGGCCCCCGGGGTCCAGGGACAAGTCGCCGGGGGCGACACCCGGAAGGTCGGGATCTCGGTCAAGCCGTCGGGCGCAGGGCTGACCGTCCATTACGTCGTCGTCCTGGTCTTCTAGGACCGGTCCTCTTCCGGACGCCGGGCCCGGCGGAGAACACGGCAGAACACGAAGTAATCGAAGAGCCCCAGCACGGCGATGATGCCCATCGTTGCCGTCCACTGAACCGCGCGGAGCTCCACGGTCCTCTCTGGCCGCGGGCGGGCCCGCATCGACAGGACCTGGGGCAGGAACATCGTCGCCTTCCGAGGGTAGGTCGTACGGGTGACGATGTTCGAGCTCGGGTCCTGGCGGACCCGGGAGGTCGACGTCGTGACCGGGACGGCGAGGAGCGCGACGAGGAACATCGTCCCGAAGACCGCGGCGACGATCCTGGCGCATGGGCCGGCCGCCGGCTTCCTTTCGACCTCATCGTCGTGCGCGAACATGCGTCCTCCCGCTCGTCTGCCCATCCCAGTCTACTCCGGATCCGGTCCGGACGTTTAGTCCGCTCCAGGGCGCGCCGGACGGTTGGCATTGCGCTCCCGTCCGTGCTAGAGTAGGCCGCCAGGACCGATGAAAAAGCAGATCCTTCTCTCCGCGTCCCTCTTCCACGCCCTGACCGACGCCGCCTCGGTCATCACGCCGATGGTGTTCCCCCTCCTGCTCTCGCAGGGCTTCCTCCTCGAGAACTATTCGCAGATCGGGTTCCTCTCCAACCTCGGCCTGCTGACCTCGCTCGTCGTCCAGTTCCTGGTCGTCCGCATCTCGTTTCGCAGCGAGTACCGGACGCTGATGATCCTCAACGGGCTCGGCCTCTGCGCCTCCATGGCCCTCATCCCCTTCGCCCGGACCTACGCCGGGCTCGTGCTCTTCTTCCTGTTGCTGCGCGTCTTCACCAGCTTCTACCACCCCATCGTCGTCGCCTGGATCTCCAAGTCGCGGGCCGGTTCGGGCCGGGAGCTCGACGACGCCATGGGCATCCAGAGCGGATCGGGCAATCTCGGCGTCGGACTGGCCTTCCTGACGGTCGGCTTCCTGGCCCAGCGCTGGGGCTGGAAGACGCCGCTTTACGCGTGGGCCCTTTTCGGCCTTGTCCTGGCCGGCCTCGGCGCCTGGGCCCTGCGGGGCGTCTCGTCCCGCAGCGACGAACGGCCGTCCCTCAAGCCGGCGGCCTGGTGGGCCTCGCTCCGCTCCATCAAGAGGTTCGTCCCGGGCTTCTTCTTCGGCGGGGCCGGCTGGTCGGTCGCCGTCTACTACGCCCCGTCGCTCCTCCATCACAAGCACGGCATCCCCCTCGGGCAGGCCGGGCTGTTCCTGGCCCTATGGATCGGGCTGGGCACCGTCACCGGGTACGGCTACGGCATTTGGAGCCGCAGGTTCGGCCGCAAGACCGTCTTCATGGCCAGCCTCGGGGGGGCCGCCGCGGCGCTCTTCCTGCTCGGCTTCGCCCCGAGCAAGGCCCTGGCCGTCGCGGGGCTCCTCCTCTTCGGCGGGTTCCTCCTCATGACCTATCCCTCGCTCCACACCTTTGTCGGCTCGACCGTCCCCGCCTCCGGCCAGACCATGGCCTTCAGCTGGGTCAGCAACATCCAGATGATCTCCGGCGCGCTCGTCTCGCTCGTGGCCGGGTTCCTGTCCGACGCGATCGGCATCCAGTTCCCGTTCGTCCTGACCGGGGCCCTGACGCTCCTCGTCTTGCTGTACTATGCCCCACGCGGCCCGGAGTTCTTCGGGCTCGGCGCCGGCAAGCCGCCGGCCGCGGCGGTGACGCACGAAGGCACGATCTGAGCAAGGAGGCGAACATGTCCTCTCCAAGAATGTCGCGCCGGCGGTTCCTCGGAACAGGCGCGGCGGGCTCGATCGCCGCGGGGGCCGCCCTCTTTTCCATCGTCCCGCGCCGGGTTCTCGGCCGGGGCCAGACGCCGCCCAGCGACAAGCTCCATATCGCCGGGATCGGCGTCGGCGGAATGGGCGCCGCGAACCTTCGTGAGCTCGAATCCGAGGCGATCGTCGCCCTTTGCGACGTCGACCTGAATTACGCGGCCGGGACGATCCAGCGATACCCTGGGGCCAAAGTCTACACGGACTACCGCCTCCTGCTGGAGAAGGAGAAGGGGCTCGACGGGGTCGTCGTCGCGACGCCGGACCACACCCATGCCGTCATCACCATGGCCGCGATCGCGGCGGGCAAGCACGTCTACACCCAGAAGCCGCTTACGCACGACGTCTGGGAATCGCGCCGTCTGGCCCTGGCGGCCAAGGCCTCTAAAGTGACGACCCAGATGGGCATCCAGGGCCACTCGGGCGAGGGCATCCGCCTCGTCGTCGAGTGGATCCGGGCCGGATTGATCGGCGAGGTCCGCGAGGTCGACGCCTGGTGCGACCTGTCCTATTATCCCTGGGGCCACGCCTATTGGAGCTCGAAATGGGGCGAGCGGCCGGCGGACACCCCGGCCGTCCCGGAGGGGCTCGATTGGGACCTCTGGATCGGCCCTGCGCCTTTCCGCCCCTATCATCCGGCCTATCATCCGCTCGTCTGGCGCTGTTGGTGGGATTTCGGCGTGGGCATGATGGGCGACCGCGGGGCCCACACGCTCGACGCGGCGCTCTGGGCCCTCGAGCTCGACGCGCCGGAGACGGTCGAGGCCACGAGTGCGGGCCTCAATCCCGAGACCCATCCGCTGTCGGCCATCGTCACGTACCGCTTTCCCGCCCGCGGCCGAAGGCCCCCGGTCAAGCTGACCTGGTACGAAGGCACGCGCGCCCCGCGGCCCGAAGAGCTCGAGGAGGGGCGGAAGATGCCCGAGGAAGGGGGGCTCGTCTTCAAAGGCTCGAAGGGCAAGATCATGTGCGGCGTTTACGGCGACTCGCCCCGCCTCATCCCCGAGAGACTGATGCAGGAAGCCGCGCTCCCGGCCAAGACCCTGCCCCGCGTCGAAGGCAGCCACGAGCAGGAATGGGCTCGGGCCTGCAAAGCCGGAAAGAAGGCGGGCGCCGCCTTTGAATATTCCGGCCCGCTGACCGAGATCTGCCTGCTCGGGAACGTGGCGAAAAGGCTGGACACGCGGATCGTCTGGGACCCCGTCAACCTGAGAGTGACGAACAACGCCGAGGCTGAGGCCTGGATCCGCCGGCCGTACCGCGATGGCTGGACGCTGCCTAAAGTCTAGCGTTTCTCTCGAGGCGACGAGGGATGTTGCCTCGAGCCCTAGCGGACCTGGCGCTCGAGCTTCTCGTACTGCTCGCGGATCTCGGCGGGGAGGCGGCCCTTGTAGGGCTTGAGGAAGCTCCGGACGTCGTCGACCTCGCTCTTCCACTCCTTGATCTTGACCTCGAACAGCCGCTCGAGCTTGTCCTTGGGGAGGTCGAGGCCGGTCATGTCGAGATCCTCGACCCGAGGCACCAGGCCGGCCGGGGTCTCGCGGCCTGGCACGGCCCCGTTCACCCGGTCGATGATCCACTTGAGGACGCGCATGTTGTCGCCGAAGCCGGGCCAGATGAACTTGCCTCGCTCGTCGGTCCGGAACCAGTTGACCGAGAAGATCTTCGGCGGCCGGGACATCCGGTTGCCCATATTGAGGTAATGGCGCCAGTAGTCGGCCATGTTGTAGCCGCAGAAGGGGAGCATGGCCATCGGGTCGCGCCGGACGACCCCGACCTGGCCGGTCGCCGCGGCCGTCGTCTCCGAGCCCATCCGCGCGCCCAGGAAGACGCCGTGGGACCAGCTGAAGCTCTCGGTGACGAGCGGGATGAGGCTCGTCCGCCGGCCGCCGAAGATGATGGCCGAGATGGGCACGCCCTGCGGATTGTCGGCCTCCTTGTCGAGCATGGGCGAGTTGACGATCTGGGCCGTGAACCGGGAGTTGGGGTGGGCGGCTTTCGTTCCGAGCACCGGCGTCCACGGCTTGCCCTGCCAGTCGAGGAGATGCTCCGGGACGGGCCCGTCGATGCCCTCCCACCATGGCTCGTTCGTGTCGGTGTTCAGGGCGACGTTGGTGAAGAGCGTCGGGTTGAAGGCCCCCCGCCGGATCGTCTTCATCATGTTGGGATTGGTCTTCATCGACGTCCCCGGCGCGACGCCGAAGTAGCCGGCCTCGGGATTGATGGCCCAGAGCCGGCCGTCCGGGCCGATATTGAGCCAGGCGATGTCGTCGCCGAGCGTCCAGACGCGGTAGCCGGGCAGGGCCGATTCCATCATGGCCAGGTTGGTCTTGCCGCAGGCGCTGGGCAGGGCGGCCGTGACGTAGGTCGTCTTGCCCTGGCCGTCCTCGATGCCCATGATGACCATGTGCTCGGCCAGCCAGCCCTGCTTGTAGCCGAGGTAGGAGGCGATGCGGAGCGCGACGCACTTCTTGCCGAGAAGCGCGTTGCCGCCGTAGCCCGAGCCGACGCTCCAGACCAGGCTCTCCCGGGGGAAATGCATGATGTAGCGGCGGTTGGGATCGAGCGCGCCGACGGAGTGGAAGCCCTTGATAAAGTCCTCGCGGTTGCGGAGCTTCTCCAGGATGGGCGTCCCGATGCGGGTCATGATGCGCATGCTGACCGCGACGTAGCTCGAGTCCGTGATCATCAGGCAGGCCTTGGCGTAGGGCGAGTCGGGGTGGCCCATCATGTAGGGAATGACATACATCGTCCGGCCGGCCATGCAGCCGTCCGAGAGCTTGGCCATGAGCTTCTTGGCCTTCCCGGGGTCCATCCAGTTGTTGTTCAGGCCCGAGTCCTCCCTGTCGGGATGGCAGACGAAGGTCAGATGCTCGACCCGGGCGACGTCGGTCGGCGAGGACCGGTGGAGGTAGGCCGTCGGCCAGGTCTTGTGATTGAGCGGCTGGAAGACGGGGCCGTTCAGCCGCTCCTCGTTCATGCCGATCTCGAGGAGGCGCCAGGCTTCGCCGTCCGAGCCGTCGCACCAGTAGACCTTGGCCGGCTTAGCCAGTCTCTCCTGGTCGGCGACCCAGCGTTCGGCGGCGGATTCCATTCTCGGACCTCAGCCCCCTTTTCTATCAGGTCTAAAATGGGCTGTCAACGAACGGCCTTCCGCCGGGTCTCCCGTCAGCCAGTCTCCTCGGGAGAATCCGCTCCCTTGAAAAGGACCCCGGCCAATGATATCTTTGACCCTCTGGAGGACTGCAATGATCGGCGAAAAGGACATCGAGACCCTGTTCGCGGGCGCGCTCGCCCGGATCGGCGACGCGGGACTACGGGCCAAGGTCGTCAAGACCTTCGTCCTGGCCTGCCGGCGCGGCGGCTGGGAGTCCGTCGAGGACGTGAAGAAGATGCCTTTCACGCTCCTCACGGAGACCCACGGGGTCGGCTTCGTCGAGCACACGATCGCCGTCACCGAGGGGGCGGCCGCCCTAGGCCGGGCCCAGGCGGAGGCCTACGCCCGGCTGCCGTATGTTATCGATTTCGATAGGCTCTACGCCGGCGGCCTCCTCCATGACGTCGGCAAGCTCCTCGAGATCGAGCCCGACGGGCGGGGCGGCTTCCGCAAGAGCCTCGCCGGAAAGTACGCCCGCCATCCCGTCTCGGGCGCGGTCCTGGCCTCCGAATGCGGGCTCGCCGGGGACATCATCAACATCATCGTCTGCCACGCCAAGGAGGGGGAGGGCCGGCCCCAGGTCGTCGAGGCCGTCCTCATCCATCAAGCCGATTTCGCCACCTTCGATCCCCTCGTGATGAAGCAGAAGGGCCTCCTGATCGAGACCTGACGGGCGTCATGAACCAGACGATCATCGAGAAGATCCTGTCGCGTCACGCCGGGCGCCCGGTCCGGCCCGGCGACATCGTCGACATCGCTATCGACGCCCGGATCGCCCGGGACTTCGGCGGGGCCAACGTCGTCAAGAACCTTCGGGACCATCGGCTTCCGCTGGACGACGCCTCCAAGACCTTTTTCACCTTCGACTGCAATCCCGGCGGCTCCGACCAGAAGTACGCCGCCAACCAGCATCTCTGCCGGCTCTTCGCCAGGGAACGAGGCGTCAACCTCTTCGACGTCGATGCCGGGATCGGGACTCACGTCGCCATCGAGAAAGGCCTGGTCGGGCCCGGCGGCACGCTCGTCTCGACCGACTCCCACGCCAACATCCTCGGGGCGATCGGCGCCTTCGGCCAGGGCATGGGCGACCAAGACATCGCCGCGGCCTGGGCCTTCGGCAAGGTCTGGTTCAAGGTGCCCGGTTCCGTGAAGATCGGTCTGAAGGGAACCCCTCCCGCCGGGACGACGGCCAAGGACGTCGCCCTGCGGCTCCTCCGCGAGTTCGGGGCCTCGGGCCTCCTCGGCCAGAGCGCCGAGCTCTACGGGGCGGCCGTGGACGCCCTGGACCTCAGCGGCCGCATCACCGTCGCGTCCATGGCCACCGAGATGGGCGCCATCATCCTGCTCTTCCCGCCCAGCCGGCCCGTCCTGGACCATTTCGACAAGCTCGGCACGCCCTACGAGGCCGCTTACGCCGACCCCGATGCGAATTACGATCGGCTCGTGGAAATCGACCTTGCGGGCCTCGTCCCGCTCATCTCCCGCCCGGGACATCCCGAGGACGTCGTGTCCGTGCACGAGGTCGCCGGGACCAAGATCGACTCCGCGTTCATCGGCTCCTGCACGAACGGCAGGTTCGAGGACCTCGCCGCGGCGGCCGCGGTCCTGAAGGGCCGCCGGGTCGCGCCCGGCGTCGTCCTCAAGATCGTCCCGGCCACCCGCGACGTCTGGCGCCGGGCTCTCGACGAAGGCCTCATCGACCTCTTCCTCAAGGCCGGGGCCCTCGTCGGGAATCCCGGCTGCGCCGGCTGCGCCGAGGGGCAGATCGGCCAAAACGGCCCGGGCGAGGTGACCGTCAGCACGGGCAACCGGAACTTCGCCGGCAAGCAGGGCCAGGGCAGCGTCTACCTGGCCTCGCCCGAGACCGCCGCGGCCTCCGCCGTGGCCGGCGTGATCGTCGCCGCGGCCGACATCCCGGCCCAACCCGTTCTGTTCGCCGGCCGCAAGGCTTCTCCCGCGGCCGCCGGAGCCGCGGCCACGAAAGCCGCGACCGCCCCGCGGCCGACCGTCATTCGCGGACGGGTGTGGGTCGTCGACAAGGACAACATCGACACGGACATGATCTTTCACAACCGGCATCTGGCCATCACCGACGTCGCCGCGATGGGCGCTTTCACGTTCGGGAACCTCCCCGGATGGGAGGATTTCGCCAAGAGAGCCGCGCCGAACGATATCGTCGTCGCCGGCTCGAACTTCGGGGCGGGCTCGTCCCGCCAGCAGGCCGTCGACTGCTTCAAGAGCCTGGGGATCGCCGCCATCGTCGCCCGGTCCTTCGGCGCGATCTACGAACGCAACGCCATCAACGCCGCCCTGCCCGTCCTCGCGGGCGGCCTCGTCTCGTCCGGCCTGCGGAACGGCGAGGAGATCCGCGTCGACTTCGCCACGGGGCAGGTGGAGCGCTGCGCCACGGGCGAGGTTTTCCGGATCGAGCCTTTCTCGGAAACCCAAATGGCCCTGTATCAGCGGGGCGGGCTGTTCGGCGAGGGCTGAGGACATCATGCGGCTCTACGAGAACGAGGCCAAGCAAGTCTTCGCGCGGGAGGGAATCGCCGTGCCCCGGGCCCTCGGCGTCTGCGAGAAAGCCGAGGATGTCGGCCGGGCGGTCGGGGAGCGCGCCGCGGTCATGCTCAAGGCCCTCGTCCTCATCGGCGGGCGAGGCAAGGCCGGCGGCGTCCGCCGGGCCGCCGGCCGGGCCGAAGCCGTCTCTCTGGCGACCGACATGCTGGGCCGCAGGATCCGGGGCTACCCCGTCGAACGGCTCCTCGTCGAGGAAGCCGTCGAGACGACGGGAGGCGCCGCCTACATCGGGGTGACCATGAACCCCGCCGATTTCAACGTCACCGTCATCGTCAGCCCGGCCGGCGGAGTCGACATCGAGCAGGTGGCCCGCGAATCGCCGGACAAGATCCTGAGGGTCGAGATCGCCGCGAACGAGGCGACCCTGCCCGAGGCGGAAGCGTCGCGGCTGGCCGCGTTCCTCGCCTCCGGCCTCCCCGGCGGATCGGCCCGGGCTGGGGCCCTGAAGGCGGTCGTCTCCAAGGTCTATGCCGCCTTCCAGAAGTATGACTGCAAGGTCGCCGAGATCAATCCGCTGCTGCTCACGGATGCCGGTCCCGTCGCCGCCGACGCCAAGATCGTCCTCGACGACAACGGCCTCTACCGCCAAGCGGGGCTCTTCCGTCTCCTCGGGCTCACGACGGCCCGCCACGACGTCTCCGAGCCGACCCGGAACGAGGTCCGGGCCCGCGAGGCCGGCTTCAAGTATGTCGATCTGCTCGCCGAGGACCACGTCAAGGACCTGTCGAAGCTCTACGTCGGGCTGGTCCCCGGCGGGGCGGGCTACGGGATCTTTTCCATCGACGAGGTCGGAGGGATCGGCGACCGGTTCTTCGGCGGCCGCGTCGTGCCGGTCAACTTCATGGATTCGGGCGGGGGGCCGACGGTGGCCATGGTCGCCGAGATGTTCGACCTGCTGTTCGACTACGAGCCCGTCGACCTCATCATCACCTCCCGTTTCGGCGGCATCTCCTCCTGCGACGTCTTCATCCGGGGCCTCGTCGGCTGCCTGAGAGAGCGCCGGCAGGCGGGGAAGCGCGTCGTCCCGGTCGTCGGCCGCATGGTCGGGACGGACCTGCCGTCCGCCCGGGAGTTCCTGGAGAGGGCCAAGCGGGAGACCCCGGCCGAGCTCGAGGACATGCACATCACGGTCGGGAACAGGAAGATCATGGCCGAGGTCATCCGCGAAGGGATCCGCTACGCTTTCGACCGGAAGGGGTGGGCCTGATGGACGCCCGGATCAAGGCCACGGAGGGATTCCTGTTCCATCTCGTCCGGAAGCTCCGGCCCGAGCTGGCCGAGCGGGTGGCGAAGTCGGGCCGGCTCGACACGATCATCCTCGGCCTCGGCGGCGAGGGGACCAAGCACGCCGGGCTGATGCACGATTTCGGGACGTCGGTCGCGGCCGGCGTCGCGCCCGGCGGGGCGGGGACGCGGGTCCACGAGATCATTCCCGTTTACGATTCCGTCAAGGACTGCCTGGCCGACTTTCCCGACGTCGTCGCGGCCAGCGTCTGGCGCCATTATTCCACCGCGCGGGACGCCGCGATCGAAGCCATCGAGGCCGGCATCCCTCTCGTCGTCCTCATCTCGGAAGGGCTCCCGCAGAGGGACGTCCGGGACGTCATCGTCGCGGCCCGGGCGCACAAGACCGTCCTCATCGGCGGGAATACGCCGGGACTGATCTTCCCCCCCGAGCGCATCAAGATCGGCATGCTGCCGGACGTCTTCTACCCCGAGGAGATCTCGCCGGGCCGGTTCGGCCCGCGGGGCGTGACCATCATCTCGCGGAGCGGGGCCATCCTCTACCACATGTCCGACGCCATGGCCAGCGTCGGCATCGCCCAGAACGCCGTCATCGGGATCGGCGGCGACGCGGCCATCGGCTCGACCTTCCGCGATCTCGTGCCGCTGGCCATGGAATTCGGGCCCACCGATCTCGTCATCGTCGCCGGCGAGATCGGCGGCTGCCAGGAAGAGCTGCTGGCTCAGGATATCCGGGACAACCCGGGCCGGTATCCGAAGCCCGTCGTCGCCCTCATCTCGGGCGCGCGCGCGCCGGAGGGCAAGACCATGGGCCACGCCGGGGCCATCGTCACCCCGGGGCTCGAGACGGGCACGTTCCTGGCCAAGAAGAATGCGCTCGAGGCGGCCGGCGTGCCCGTCGTCAACAGCCAGCTCGACCTCATCGGCGCCGTCCGCGGCAAGCTCAAAGGCCGCACGTACTTCGAGCCCGAACGGTACTACGCCAAGATGAAGACGATCTGGGACGCCCCCCCGCCCAAACCGAGCTGGACGACGCTCATCACCAAGGTCGAGCCCAACAACCTCGTCGTCCGGGGGTATCGCGTCCAGGACCTCATCGCCCGGGCGTCGCTCGCCGAGGCGGCCCATCTCGTCGTCCTTGGCGAGCTGCCCGATGCCGAACGGCGGGCCTCCTTGGACCGCCTGGCCGTGGCCGCCGCTAAGAGAACGCTCCCTCCGGTCATGCGCCTTCCCGGCGAGGACCTATCGAAGACATTTCAGAAATTCCTCCTCATGGACGAGAGTCTGTCGGCGTTCGAGCCGGCGGGGATGGCCGCCCAGGCGGAAAAAACGGCGTTCACCCTGGGACGCTGCGCGGCCTATCTTGCCGCCGTCGAAGAGCACGGCACCGCCCTGGCCGCGGTGGGGTCCGAGGCCCCGCTGGCCCAGGCCGTCCACGCGGCCGTCGCCGGCCCGGGACGCTACGACGCGAAGAGAGGGCGCATGCTCGAGGCCATCATCGTGGCCTCGATCGACCACGGGGTCACGCCGCCTTCGGCCCAGGCGGCGCTCATCGCCTCCTCGGTCCGGGCATCCTACGAGACGGCCGTGGCCCAAGGCGTGGGCGCCATTACCGATGTCCACGGCGGGGCGGGGGAGAAGGCGGCCGAGTTCTTCCTGCAGTGCGCCGGCCAGGCCTCGGCCGAGGGGCTTTCTCTCGCCGATGCCACACGGGCCGTCATCCGCCGCTACCTCAAGGAAGGCCGGCGCGTCGAGGGCCTGGGCCATCGGGTCCACACCCAGGACCCGCGCCGGGACGTCCTCTGGACGATGGCCGAAGAGAACGGGCTGGCCGGCCCGTGCGTCGCCGTCTCGCGTATCGCCGAGGAGATGCTGAGGGAGGTCCGCGGCCTGAGCCTGCCGATCAATGTCGACGGGGTCATCGGCGCGATCGTCGCCGACATGGGCCTCCCCCCGAAGCTGGCCAAGGCCCTGTTCATCTTCGGCCGGACGATGGGGCTCTCGGCCCACTACTTCGAAGAGGTCACCACGCAGCCGCCGATGCGCCCGATCGTCTTCAGCGAGGCCGTTTACCGCGGCCTCGCCGAACGCCCCTATCCCGACTGAGCGCGCCCCCAGCCGAGGCTTAACGGACGACGAGGCGGGTGAAGGGGAAGACGTAGGCCTGGAGAAGCACAAAGAGGCCCATGAGGGCCGCCAGGGCCAGGCTGTGGAAAAAGACATAGCGGAGGATCGATCCCTCGTGGCCGTACCAGCGCGTGGCCGTCGAGGCGACGACGATGCTTTGGGCGTCGATCATCTTGCCCATGACGCCGCCGGAGCTATTGGCCGAGGCCATGAGCACCGGGCTCAGCCCGAGCTGCTCCGCCGAGATCCTCTGGAGGCTGCCGAAGAGGACGTTCGAGGACGTGTCCGAGCCTGTCAGGGCGACGCCCAGCCAGCCGAGCATCGTCCCGAAGAACGGATAGAGGACGCCGGTCCCGGCGAAGGCCAGGCCGAGCGTCGCGTCGAGCCCCGAGTAGCGCGTCACGTATCCCAACGACAGCATCGCCGCCACGGTCAGGAGGGAGAACCGCACCCGCTTGAGCGTCCGGACATAGGCCCGCGCGAGCTGTTTCGGCGAGAACGACATCAGGAGCCCCGACACGACGGCCGCGGCGAAGATCCCGGTTCCCGTGAACGACAGCCAGTTGAAGGAGAAGACCGCCGCCTCGGACGTCTCCTGGGCCACAATGGGCGGCACCCGGTAGATGAGCCGGTCGAGGCCGGGGACGGGGAACCGGACGACGGACAGGCCGTCGAGCGCCGCCTTGACCTGGGGGATGCCCCAAAGGAAGACGAAGAGGCTCAGGACCAGCCAGGGCAGCCAGGCGCGTAGGACCGCTCCCGCGGGAACGGCGGCCGCGGCATCCGCGGCCTCATCGGAGAACGTGAACGGCCGACGGGGGGACCACACCTTCAAGAACAGGATCAGGGCCCCGATCGACAGGAGCGATGAAAGCACGTCGACGAGCCAGGGCCCGTGGAAGTTCGAGATCAGGAACTGAGGGACGGCGAACGACCCGCCGGCTACGGCGAGGGCGGGCCAGACCTCCTTCGTCTTCTTGAAACCGCAGAAGGCCCAGACGAGCCAGAAAGGGATGATGAGGGAGAAGAACGGCAGCTGCCGTCCGACCATGGCGCTCAGCTCGCGGACGTCGAGCCCGGTCACCCCGGCCAAAGCGACGATGGGAGTTCCCAGCGCGCCGAAGGCCACCGGGGCGGTGTTGGCGATGAGAGAGAGGCCCGAAGCCGCGAGCGGGGCGAAGCCGAGCCCGATGAGGATGGCCGCGGTGACCGCGACGGGCGTCCCGAAGCCGGCCGCGCCTTCGAAGAACGCCCCGAACGAGAAGGCGATGAGCAGGAGCTGGAGGCGCCGGTCGCGGGTGATCCCGGTCAGGCTCTCTTGCATGACCTTGAAGTGGCCCTTCTCGCAGGTCAGGTCGTAGAGGAAGATGACGTTGAGGATGATCCAGCCGATGGGGAAGAGACCGTAGGCCGCGCCGAGCCCGGCCGTCCGGGCGGCCATCCCCGCGGGCATGCCGAAGGCGAGGACGGCGGCGAGGACGGCGGCGGCGAGGCCGAGGAGGGCGGCCACGTGGGCCCGAAGCCGGAGGAGGGCCAGTCCTCCGAGGAGGATGGCCATCGGCAGCGCGGCGACGAGGGTCGAGAGCCAGGCCGCCCCGAGGGGATCGTAGGCCTGGCGCCAGCCCATGGTCAAAGCACCCCGTCCGTCTCTTTGTTGAGGCGGGCGAAGAAAGCGGCCATGTACCGGTGCCGCTCGGCGGCGATGCGCCGGCCTTCGCGGGTCGTCATCCGGTCCCGGACGCGGCGGAGCTTGACCAGGAATTCCCGATAGGCCGTGTCGTCCCGCGAATAGGCCTTCGAGGTCCGAACGTCGATCTTCTTATCGTGGAGCCTGGCCCCGATCTCGCCGGCGAAGAGAAAAGCCCTGCCGACCCCGACCGCGCCGATGGAGTCGAGCTTGTCGGCGTCGAAAAGGACCTGGGCCTCGAGCGTCCGCGGCGCCCCCCCCTTCCGGAACCGGTGGGTCCGGATGGCGTGGACGACGGCCCCGACGGTCGCCGGCCCGCAGCCGTGGCGCGTCAGGATCCCCTTCGCGAGGGCCGCGCCGCTGCGGCCGTGGCAGATCCGGCCGTGCGAGCGGTCCTCCTCCTCGCGGCCGATGTCGTGGAGGAGGGCGGCCAGCTCGAGGACGCCGAGGTCGGCCCGCTCCTTGCGGCCGATCCTCAAGGCGAGCCGGCGGACGCGCTCGGTGTGGTCCCAATCGTGGCTGCCCCGGGCGCTCCGGAAGAACGCCCCGGCCTCCTCCCGGACGCGGGCGATGAGGGACGGGGCAATGGCGGGGATCATTCGTCGATCATGTGGACGACGAGCCCGTCCTTGAGCTTGGGCTCGAACCAGGTCGATTTCGGCGGCATGATCTTGCCCGCGTCGGCGACGGTGAAGAGCTGATCGATCGTCGTCGGGTGGAGCGAGAAGGCGACGGCGAAGCTGCCCGACCGGACCTTCTTTTCGAGCTCGCCCGTCCCCCGGATGCCGCCGACGAAATCGATGCGCTTGTCCGTCCGGGGATCGACGATGCCGAGGATGGGGGCCAGGATGCTCTTCTGGAGGATCGAGACGTCGAGGGAGGCGATGGGATCGGCCGGGTCGAACGTGCCGGCCCTGGCCTCGAGACTGAACCAGCGGCCATCGAGGAACATGGAGAATTCCCGGCTCCTCGCCGGGGACTTCGGGGCGTCCGGACGGACCGTGAACTTTTCGCCGACCTTGCTCAAAAAGGCCGCCGCGTCCAGCCCGTTGAGGTCGCGGACGACGCGGTTGTAGGGCAGGATCTTCATCTGGCTGTGGGGGAAGATGACAGCGAGGAAAAAATTGTCTTCCTCGCGCCCGGTCCGGCCCGGCCGCTCGCGGTCCCGCTTGACCTTGATCCTCGTCGCGGCGGCGGAGCGGTGATGACCGTCGGCGACGTACAGGGCCGGCAGCGCGGCGAACGCGTTTTGGATCCGCCCGACGAGCCCGCCGTCGTCGACGACGAAGAAGATATGGCGGACGCCGTCGGGGGTCGTGATGTCGACCTCGGGCCCCTTGGCCATGGCTTCGGCGACGAGGGGGTCCACGGCGTCCGATCTCCGGTAGGTCAGGAAGACCGGGCCGGTCTGAGACCCCAGCGTCTCGATGTGGCGCATCCGGTCGTTCTCCTTGTCGGGGCGGGTAAGCTCGTGCTTCTTGATGACGTCGTCGAGATAGTCCTGACAGGACGCGGCCGCGACGAGACCGACCTGAACGTGGTCCCCCCAGACCTGCTTGTAGACATAGAAATCACGTGTCTTGTCCGGAACGATCGTGCCCTCGCGAAGGAAGCGCTCGAAATTCTCCCGGCCTTTGGCATAGACATCATCCGCATAGAGATCCGTTCCCGCGGGGAGGTCGATCTCCGGCTTGCCGATGTGGAGGAACGAGTAGGGATTCCCTGCCGCCATCTCGCGCGCCTCTTCCGAGGTCAGGACGTCGTAGGGCGGGGCGGCGACGAGATGGGCGATGTCCCTGCGGGGCCGGAGGCCGCGGAACGGTTCGATGTGGGCCATGGTTACCTCCGAAAAAGGGCCTATTATAGCATAGGCGGGGTCCGGAGAAAGGGTCAGCCGCGGACGGTGTTGCGGCCCGCGGCCTTGGCCTGGTACATGGCCCGGTCGGCCCGGACGATGAGGCTGTCGAGATCCTCGTCGCCGTTCGGCCCGAGGCTGGCGAGGCCCAGGCTGACCGTCAGCGAGAGCGTCCCTCCGGCCGTGACCACGGTGATCCGCGAGATCTCCTCGCGGAGCCGTTCGGCCATGGCCAAGGCCTCCTCGCGGCCGGCTTCGGGCATGAGCACGATGAACTCCTCACCGCCGTAGCGGCAGACGATGTCCGTCGCCCGGGTCGTCTTGGTGACGCGGTCCGTCAGGATGCGCAGGACCTGATCGCCGATGAGGTGGCCGTGGGAATCGTTGACGGTCTTGAAATGGTCGATGTCGAAGAGGATCAAGGCCAGCGGTCTCTGGTAACGTCGGGCCCGTCCGACTTCCTTCTCGCCCATCAGGGCAAAGGCCCTCCGGTTGTAGAGCCCCGTCAGCTCGTCCGTGATCGCCTGCCGTCCCATCAGCTCGACCCGGCGGGAGTTGTCCAGGGCGATGGCGACCTGGCTGGCGAAGAGTTCGGCCACCTGGGCGTCCTCATCCGTGAAGGCCGGGGTGTCGGCGTTGTAGAGGGCGATGAGGCCGGTGACGCGGTCGCGGAAGATGATGGGGACGCCCAGAAAGGAGTGGACGTCGATGGCTGGCCGCAGCGGCAGGAGGATGTCCTCGGTCCCGGTGATCACGCCGATGAGCGGACGCTTCCCCTGAACGGCCATATTGCAGAGCCGCGAGCCGGCCACGGGAAACCTTTCGCCGATCAGGTTGCGGGGATCCGCGGGCCTCTTGATCGCGGCCAGCTTGAACTCCGCCCCTTCGACGGTCATGAACGCCCCGATGTCGTAGGGGATGACGCGCTTCAGGAGGTCGAGGATGAGGGCGGAGATCTGATTGAAGTCGAGATTCGAGCTCAGGGTCAATCCGGCTTCCCGGAGCGTTTCCGCGATATTGCGGGCTTCGACCGCGGACGTCTCGGCCCGTTTGATACGGGTGATATCGTAAAGGACGGCCACCCACCCCGTGACGATAGTCCCTTGCCCCAGGAGGGGGGTGAGGCGGAGGTCGAACGTGAGCGTCTCACCGTCCTTGATGCGAGCGATCTCGCGCTCGGACGCGGCCGGGCTGCTCAGCCCGGCCGCGAGCTCCGGCCAGACGGGGAAAAGCTCGGCCGCCGGATGCCCGAGGACCTTCAGCTCGGGAAGGTCCTCGGAAGGTCCGCCGGCCTCGGCTATGAGCCGGCGGCCGGCCGGGTTCGTCGCGGAGAGCCGCCCGTTCTCGTCGAGGATGAGCAGCGACTCGCCCATGCTCTCGATGATTCGCTCCCGGGCAACGGGGATGATGTCGACGAGCTGGAGGCGGAACATCGCCCAGAGCAGGAAGAAGCCGGAGAGCGCGAACCCGAGCGGCGTGAAGTCATAACCTCTCCGGCTTCCGGCGAGCCCCGCCAGATAAAGGGCGTTGCCGATCCAGGGCAGGGGGAAGGCCAGCAAGAGGGTTAGGGCCTGCTTCCGGTAGATGCCCTTGAAGCGGAAAAAGCCCAATAGCAGAAGCGTCGTCGTCGCGAACAGGAGAAGATAGGAATACCCGGCGTGGATCCAAAAAAACAGCCCGTGCCCGTAGACGAGGAGAGTCTCGCCGCCCCCTCCGGCCGGCGTGAATCCCGTCCAGATGAGGTGGTGGGCCTCATTGGTGGCGGCCAAGGCCAACGTCCCGGCGGGGATGATCCACAATGCCACGGCGCGTCCCAGAGGGATCCTCGAGCCGGAGCGCACGAACCTGTGCGCGAAAAGGAAGATCAGGACCGGGGTTGCGGCGACCCCGACGTACTCGATCTTCGACAGAAGGATCTTCGTCGTCGTGTCCGAAACGGCCGCCTCGAAGGCCGCGGCTAGCGACCAGACGAAGACGGACGCCATGAGGATGCCCAGGATGCGGCCGGCCGACGTCACGGCCCGCTTCCTGGCGATGAGGGCGACGGCTCCAGCGACGACCGCGCCCGCGAATAGGTTCAGTCCGTAGTAGCCGACCTGCAGGTTCATGCCCCGGCTCTCGCCGGCCGGCTCTCGCCGGACGCGGCCGTCTCACCCGTCCTTCGCATGGCCCTCCTTGTCCTGATCCTGATCGGGGGCGAAGGTGCCCGCGATCTCGAGGAAGTTCTGAACGACCTCGGGATCGAACTGCGTCCCCGAACAGGCGATGATCTCCTTGACGGCGTAACGGTGGGAGGAGGCCTTCCGGTAGGGACGCTCCGAGGTGATCGAGTCGTACGTGTCGGCGATGGTCATGATGCGGGAGCCCAGGGGGATCTCCCGGCCCTTGAGCCGGTCGGGATAGCCCGTTCCGTCGTAGCGCTCGTGATGGGCCCGGACGACGCGGGCGATCTCCTTGAGCTCGATGACCGGGCTCAGGATGGATTCGCCGCGGGCGGGATGCTCCTTGATCAGCGTGAACTCCTCGGCGGTCAGTTTGCCCGGCTTGTTCAGGATGCTCTCGGGGACGGCGATCTTGCCGACGTCGTGGAGGATCGAGGCCAGCTCGAGGTCGCCGAGCTCCTTCTCGCTGAATCCCATCTTGGCGGCGATCTTCAGCGAGAAGTCCGTGACCCGGGTCGAGTGGTGGCGGGTGTACTCGTCCTTGGCGTCGATGGCCGAGGCCAGGGACTTGACCGTCGACAGGAACAGGGACCGCTGCTGGTCGACGAGGTCGGACGTCCTCATCCGGAGGTTCTTGTTGACCAGGGCCAGCTCCGACTCCATCTGGCGCATGCGGAGCTGGGCCCGGATGCGCGCTTTGAGCTCGGTCGAGTCGAACGGCTTGGAGATATAGTCGTCGGCGCCGGCCTTGATCCCCTCGGCCAGCATCTCGGCCCCGGTCCGCGCGGTCACCAGGATGACGGGGATGTGCTTGGTGGCCTCGTCGCCTTTGACCGCCTTGGCGAAGGCGTGGCCGTCCATCCCCGGCATCATGACGTCGCACAGGACGAGATCGGGGTTCTTTTCTCGGAGGAATCTGAGCCCCCGCTCGGCGGAGGTCAGGAGCTCGAGGTCGAACTCGTCGGCGAGGAGCATCTTCATCAGCTTGAGGACCTCGGGATTGTCGTCGATGCACAGGATCAGGGCGTCGTGGACCTTGGCCTGCTCGATCCGGCCGCCCTCGATATCGACCTTCTCGAGGTCGACGAGCTGGAGCCGGCGGTAGTCCGTGACGATGTCCTGGACCCGGGGCTCCTCCGTGTCCGTCAGCCGCCGCCGGAGCCCGATGGGCAGGTCCTCGGACCGGCGGTCCAGGACCTCCTCGTCGAAATGCTCCTCGCCCCTGTGCATCTCGACGACGAACCGGGAGCCTCGCCCGAGCTCGCTCTCCGCGCGGATCGTGCCCTTGTGGACGAGGACGATCTCCCGGGCCAGGGCCAGCCCGATCCCCGTGCCCTCCTGGGCCCGGGACTTGGAGCCGTCGACCTGGGAG
>Ga0209253_10001034_pt1 | contig 24432 bp, 28 predicted proteins | sample FrelakmetBRP12BR_FD_187145 | JGI IMG/M metagenome (GOLD analysis project Ga0209253, IMG submission 187145) | Freshwater lake sediment microbial communities from the University of Notre Dame, USA, for methane emissions studies - BRP12 BR (SPAdes)... | ecosystem: Environmental > Aquatic >...
AAGACGGTTGAGCTGGTCGAGCTACGCCTTGGTCATCGTTTCGTAGGCTGCGCTCCCAGCGACGAGGATGCCGATGATCAGCGCGTGCCCGATTGCGGCCACGAGCATGCCCCGTAGCCACGAGCGCCATCGGCCACCGGCGTAGAACTGCGACGCGGCCCAGCCGAAGTAGACGTACCACGCGGCCCAGAATGCAGAAGTCTGCCAGAACGTCGGCACCGAGGCCGAGTTCAGCAGCGCGATTGGCATGATGATGGTCAGCGCGACCGCGCGCATGCCCAGCGCGTAGGCCACCAGAACCATGTGTTCGGGCAGCGTTAGATGCGCGTCGCGGAACAGCAGCGCGCACGCGGCACCCAACAGCGGTAACTGCACCAGCAACACCAGATTGAAATGCCGATGCAGCACGGCGGCCGGGGCGGTCGAAACCTCCTGCGTCAGGGCCTGGAAGCCCGAGAGATTGAGTGCCAGCGCCGTCAGCCCCACCAGCACGACCAGGGTCGCGAAGGGCCCGTAGTACCGCCGCCTCCGGCCCTCGACGTACTCGCGCGCGATGCCGCCGGGCCGCGTCAACAGGGCCCAGGCGAATACCAGCGGCCCGCGCTCGACGTTCACGAACGCGTGCATCAGGTCGCGCGTCATGTCGGCAAACGACAGGCGGGCGGTGTCCGTGCGCTGGCTGCAGTGCGGGCAGAAGCGCGCTGTCGCGGGAATCGTGGACTCGCAATTCAGGCATCGGTGGTCGGCCATGGCGCGACGATGCTACACACTAACCGGGCGCGACAAGGGCGCCCATCGCATGGTCGGGAGGCTGTCGTGCGGCGGCCGTCAGGGCCGTACCACCCACAGGCTGCACGGCGCCAGTTGCAGCCTCCTCTGCGCATTCACCGCCCCTGTCGGGCACAGGAGCGAGACCGTGCCCTCGAACACGGCGTAGCCGACAGGTTCGTGGCGCAGGCACCTCGAGGAACTGCCGCCAACGACGGCGTTGTCGATGGTGGACCATGGGGCGACAGCGTCGGTTTCCGGCTCCGGCCGCCTGTCGTTCGCGGTAGCTGGCGCCTGGGCCGTCAAGAATCCCGTTGCTTGGACTTGTCAATCGGTATCAGCTTTGGCACGAAGCTCACCAGCAGGGCCAAGCCGATGCCCAGAACGGTTTCCATCAGACGGGCGAAGGCGTAGGACCACGGCTGGCCTTGATAGCCGAGCGCAACGATGCCACAGACATAACCGGTCAACTTGGCCGCGCCCTGCAAGCGCAAGAGGTGGCTGAGAAACATGGCAGCCAGAATGCTGAAACCGATTGCCACAGGACCATGTGGAAGAAACTGGCTAAGACCGGCGCCGACCGTGGCACCCAACACGGTGCCACCCAAGCGCTGTAATGCCAGACGCCGCGTCTGCGCTGGCGAGAGGTCGGTGACGATGACCGCGCCGATCAATGCATAGAGCGGATACTGGAGCTGCAAGAGCTGCACGATGGCGACTGCCAGGCCTGCCGACAGCGCGGCGCGAATCAACAACTGAATCGCGGGTGTGAGGGGCGGGGAAGTCAAGGAAGCCCTTTCTTTTGCGCGCCTACTTGAGCAGGGGCTTTGCTGAACGGGAGCCGTTCAGACGCGGTTCATGACCCATTATTTCGCTGCCATGAGTTCTCCCGCAGCAAAATGCCTGATCTCGGCTGACACGAAGTGCGAGGCCAAACGCTCCGCGACATTGCCCAGGGCCGAATCGGTGACCAGGCCGATCTTCTTGATGCGTTCGTGATGATCGCTTACGAAGCGAAAGTGGGCCGCCATCGCTCCGAAACCTTCCCACCCCGGAAAGGCTGGGGCCTCGATGATGAGGCCCACGAGGTCTCCCCTTTGTGCAATGTATGCGTCGACCGTCTTCGCAAGTTGCTCGAAGTCGGCTTGGGCGATCAGGGCATTCCGCAATGCCGGCCTTGGCTCGCAGGTCGTAGATTGAGCCACCCAAACAATGAGGCTTCGAGGAGACGACGGTATGAAAGCATCAAGGATTCGCGTTCTGTTCACGGCTTCCGCACTGGCCTTGGCGGCGGCCTGGGCCACCGGCGCGTTGGCGCAGGCGCTGCCCAAGGCCAGCGCCGAGTCGGTGGGCATGTCCACCGAAAGGCTGGGCAAGCTCACCGCCGTGCTGCAGCAAGAGGTCGCCGACAAGCGCTTGCCCGGCGCGGTGGTGATGATCGCCCGCAAGGGCAAGCTGGTGTACTCGCAGGCCTTCGGCAGCCTGAACAACGCCGCCGGCGGCGCCATGACGGAAGACTCGATCTTCCGCATCTACTCGATGACCAAGCCGCTGGTCTCGACGGCGCTGATGATGTTGATCGAGGACGGCAAGGTCCAACTCACCGACCCGGTGTCGAAGTTCCTGCCCTCGTTCAAGGCCCCGATGGTCAGCGTCTCTGCACTCGACCCCGTCAGCGGCGCAGTAAACAACCGCCTGGTGCCGGCCAACCGCGAACCGACCATCTACGACATCCTGCGCCACACCTCGGGCATTGCCTACGGCGAACTCACGCGCAACGCGCTGGTGCGCGACGCCTACGTGAAGGCCGGCGTCTTCAAGACCGCGATCGACTTCGATGCCCGCGATCTGCCCGGCCCGCAGATGGCCGAGGGCCTGGGCAAGGCGCCGCTGGCGCAGCAACCAGGCACGACCTGGGAATACAGCCTGTCGGTGGATGTGCAGGGGCGTGTGATCGAGGCCGTCTCCGGCAAGCGCCTGGGCGAGTTCCTGCAGGAGCGTCTGTTCACGCCGCTGAAGATGACCGACAGCGGCTTCTCGGTGGCCGCGGCCAAGCTGCCGCGTGTGGCCGAGCCCTTCGCCAGGGACCCTGCCACCAACGTCGAAAACAAGCTCGTCGATGTGAGCAAGGTGCCGGGCAACGACTCGGGCGGCGCGGGCGGCGTCAGCACCGCCAGCGACTACCTGCGCTACTGCCAGGCCATGCTGGGCGGCGGCCAGCTCGACGGCGCGCGCATCCTGTCGCGCACCACGGTGCGCATGATGACCACGGACCACCTGGCCGGCATCAACACCACCATGAACCCCGGCGCGCTGTTGCTGGGCTCACCCGGCTACAGCTTCGGTCTGGGCTTTCTGGTTCGCCCCGCCGACGGCAACGCCGCCGTGCAGGGCTCGGCCGGCGAGTTCATGTGGGCTGGTTATGCGGGCACCTTCTTCTGGGCTGAGCCCAAGGAGCAGGTGTGTGCGGTGTACATGACCCAGGCGCCCAGCCCCTTGCGCGCCGGCTACCGCCGGATGATGAAGGAGCTGGTGTCGCAGGCCATCGCGGATTGACCGGCCACGCTGCTGCAACTCGACCTCACCACCCATTCAGCCCACCATGAAACTGCTCACTGCCCTGCTCACTGCGCTCAGCGTCGTTGTCTCGACCGGTTGCGGCACGACCGAACCGATCGGAAAGACGGCACCCAAGGTCTCGACCGAGATCAACTCGCTGCTGTGGGTGGGCAACAGCTTCTTCTACTACAACAACTCGATGCACGGTCACGTGGGGCAACTGCTCACGGCGAGCGGTGCCAAGGGCATGCGCGCCAGCTCCGCGACCATCAGCGGCTCGGGCATCAACTGGCACGACGTGGAGGCCCACTTCAAGCCCGGCGGCATGGCGAGCTACTCGTTCGTCGGCGACAACGAGGTTCGCTTCAACACCTTCGACAAACCGTTCGACGGCGTGATGATGATGGACTGCAGCCAGTGCCCCATCCATCCACAGCTGAAGCCAATCTTCTTCGAGTACGCGGCCAAGCACAGCGCTACCGCGCGCAAGTACGGCGCGGCACCGATCCTGTTCATGTCCTGGGCCTACCAGGACAAGCCCGAGATGACGGCCCAACTGGCGACCGAATACGTCAAGGCGGGCAAGGACAACAACGCACTGGTCGTGCCTGCAGGCCTGGCCTTTGCACAGTCGGTCGCTCGGCGCCCGGACCTCAACCTGTACGTATCGGACAAGCGCCACCCGAGCCTGATGGGCACCTACCTGGCAGCCTGCACCGTGGTGGCCTCGGTCTACAAGACCAACCCTGTGGGCCTGAAGTACAGCGCCGGCTTGCCGGCCGACGTGGCGGCGCATCTGCAGGGCGTGGCCTGGGAAACCTCGCAGGCATTCCACGCCAGGGAAGGGCGCGGCGGGCTCTGACCAACGACATTGCAGACGCCCTCGGGGCGGCAGCGTCGCAGACGGCTACCTGAGCTGTCGCTCCAGTGCCTCTCCGTGGCACCGGCATCCGGCCTTGAACAGCCTCCGACGTTCGCACCTGACGGCGCACGTTCACGCTCGCAACTCATTCGTTAGCGACCACGCCCCGTCACGGATGAGGCAACACTTGCTTGGCTGTACATGTGGCGACGAACGACGCCGACCCGAATGCGCGAGTTCATAAGCTGTTCCTCAAGCCAGGGGTTGGGCGGTGACGTGCCGGCGCTTGAGCCCGCGCAATGCGGGCAAGCGGCTTGTCACAGATGCTAGCTTTACCCATTGAACTGGAGGAAGCATGAGACGTCGAACGATGGTACTGGCGATGACCGCGGTAGTGGCCGTACCAAGCGTTGCGCTCGCGGCGAGCAAGGAAGAATCGCGTGCGGAGGTGCGCAAGGCGGCCGACCAGGCGCTGGCCGCCGTCTACAAGGTTCAGCCCTCCGCACGCAAGGCCGTCGAGTCGGCGGCCGGCTACGCGGCCTTCAGCAACTTCGGCATGAAGCTCCTGGTGGCAGGCAGCGGAACGGGCAAGGGCGTCGCCGTCAACAACAAGACCAAGGCCACGACGTACATGAAGATGGCCGAGGTCCAGGCCGGGCTGGGCTTCGGCATCAAGAATTTCCAGTTGGTTTGGGTCTTCGAGACCGACACCGCGCTCAGCAAGTTCGTCAACTCCGGTTGGGAGATCGGCGGGCAGGCCACCGCGTCGGCGAAGACCGGCGACAAAGGCGCCTCCTACCAGGGAGCCGTGAGCGTCGCGCCGGGTGTTTGGCTCTATCAGGTCAGCGGCGACAGCCTGGCGCTCGAACTGACGGCCAAGGGCACGAAGTACTACAAGGACAGCGACCTCAACTGAAACTGGCGGGCCCTCTCCCGGTGACGGGCCGCCCGCTGAGGCACGACAGGCGATGAGCGCACCCACCCGCGCAGAACTCGAGCATGAACGGCGCTCGGGGCAGTTGCTCGACGTCCTCATCCGCGCCGGCCTGATCCTGGCGCTGGCGCTGCTGTGCTACCAGGTCTTCGCACCCTTCCTGGTGCTGCTGGTCTGGGCCTTGATCCTGGCGGTCACCCTTTACCCGCTGCACCAGGCCGTGGCGCGCAGGATCGGCGGCCGACAGGGCGCGGCGGCCACGGCGATCGCCGTGCTCGGGGTCGTGCTCATCGTCGGGCCGACGGCGGTGCTCATGAGCTCGATGGGCGACTCGGTGCGACAGTTGGTGACCGACGTCCATCAGAACACGCTGCAGATCCCCCCGCCGCGCGCGGGGGTGGCCGAGTGGCCGCTGGTCGGCGAGAGGCTCTACGCGGCCTGGGCTAGCGCATACGAGGATCTGCCGGCGCTGGTGCAAAGCCAGCAGCCCAAGATCGGCGACCTGGCCAGGTCGGCGCTGGGCATGGTCGCCGGCATCGGCGGCGGCATCCTGCAGTTCATCGCCGCGTTGATCATCGCGGCGATCATCATGGCTTTCGGCGCAGCGGGCGAGCGCGGCAGTCGGGCCATCTTCGAGCGCGTGGCGGGGATCGAGCGCGGCGCCGAGTTCACCCGCCTGGCTACGGCGACGGTCCGGGCCGTGGCCCAGGGGGTGATCGGGGTCGCCTTCATCCAGGCCATCGTCGTCGGCCTGTGCCTGCTGATCGCCGGCGTGCCGTGGGCCGGCGTGCTGGCTGTCGTCGTGCTCGTGCTCGGCATCGCGCAGGTGCCTGCGCTGCTCGTGACCCTGCCCGTGATCGCCTACATCTGGATGAGCGGTGACTACGGCACCGTCGCGGCGGTCGTCTACAGCGTGCTGCTGTTCGTCTCGGGCATGGCCGACAACGTGTTGAAGCCGCTGATGCTCGGCCGCGGGGTCGACGCGCCGATGCCGGTGATCCTGCTCGGCGCGCTCGGCGGCATGGCGGCCGCTGGCATCCTGGGGATGTTCGTCGGCGCCACGCTGGGGGCGATCGGCTACCAGATCTTCATGGGCTGGGTGGCCGCGAAACCGCAAGAGCAGCCGCCTGCGCAAGGCGACGGAACATAGCCGTCCCCCTGCGCGAACCCACGACGCGCTGCCACGCCGAGCTTGACGAACTCGAAGACCGGCGCCGTTGAACGGCGCATGTCATGAAACTCCCGCGCAAGGCAGCGGTTGCCGGGCCTTCGCCTTGCCCGGTACTTCTTGCAGTCCGCGCCCGGACCGGTAAGCTGCCAGCCTTGTTCCCTGGGCCTGCCGCACCGTGGACTTCTTCCTGCTGGCGTTTCCGGCGCTGTTCTCGATCATCAACCCCCTGGGTGGGGCGTTCATCTTCCTGAGCGCAACGCGCGGATTCTCGCGCCCGATGCGCACCAACCTCGCGCGCTGGGTCGCGATCCACAGCTTCTTCGTGCTCAACGTGTCGCTGTTCGTCGGCGCCTACGTGTTGAACTTCTTCGGCATCTCGATGCCGGTGCTGCGCCTGGCCGGCGGCATCATCATTGCCGTGGCCGGTTTTCGCATGCTGCACGAAGGCGATGACGCACAGGAGCGCGAGAGCGCCGTCGAAGTCGCGAACGAGCGCGATGCCACCCGGCTGGCCTTCTACCCGCTGACCATGCCGCTCACCACGGGCCCGGGCACGATCTCGGTGGCCGTGGCGCTCGGCACGAACCGGCCGCGCGGACTCGAACTTCTCTGGATCGTGCTGGCGGCGACCTTCACGACGTTGGTGATGTCGCTGCTGATCTACGTGATGTACCGGTACTCGGATCGCATTTCGCACGCGATCGGGCCGAACGGCACGGCCGTCATCGTGCGCGTGTCGGCGTTCCTGCTGTTCTGCATCGGGATCCAGGTGTCGTGGACCGGGGTCGAGGAGCTGCTGTTGTCGCTGCAGCGATAGGCGCGATGGGTGCTTGGGCAGGCGTCAAGTGCGTCGACGACCGCCATTGATGCCGGACAATCCCGGGCTCGGGTTGGCAGGCGCGGAACGATCCGCGCATCGGCCGCCAGGCCGGTACTTCAGCATTGCAGCGGAGAACATGCCCATGCGTATCGTGATCACGAACCTTCCCGACGATGCCTCCGAGGAGGGAGTGCGCGAGGCGCTCGGCGCCTTCGCGCCGGTGGACAAGATCAAGCTGGCCAGCGAGAGCGGCACGCCCTCGGCGGTCATCGAGATGGAGATTGCGCGCCCGCAGGCCGAGGCGCTGGCCAAGCGCATCAATGGCCGCGTCTACCAGGGCCGCGCGCTGCGGGCCTGGGTGCCGACGATGGACTGGTAGTCCGCCTGAAGGTCAAAGCATGAGCCAACCCTCGTTGTTCGACCGCGTCGCTGCGGCGCTGTTCGGCGGCGGGCAGCCAGGCAGCGACGACCAGGCAGACCGTCAGCTGATCGACGACACGATTGACGCGGTCGTCGACGCGGTCGAGCCGCGGGTGAAGGCCAGCGCCCGTTATCGCGCCAAGCTCGAACCCTGCATCCGCAAGACGATTGCGCACCTGCGCGCCATCGCGCGCGAATCGCTGGAGCCCATCCTGCTCGCACGCGCGGCCTGGAGCGACGATCCGCGCCTGAATGCCTTCTTCGCCACCGCGGACGACGTGCCGGCGTGCCTCGGGCGCAGCCGTGAATTGCGCGCGTTCTTCGACGAGCCCGACAACCGGGACGTGCAGGAAGCCTTCGCGCTGCTCGGCATGCAAAAGGCGGAGCGCAGCGTGCTCGCTACCAAACTCTAGGGAGACACGACGCGACACGATGTCGCACAAGTCGCCGTGAACTTCTCGGATCACAAGGTCATTGCGCCGGCCGCCACGCTGGCCGCCACGCGCCTGGAGGTCGGCAAACGCATCATCCAGCGCCTGGCGCAGGTGGCGTTATCGCGGATCATCGCGCTGGATTCGACGGCAACCGATTTGCAGCAGCGCAAGGCGTATCTCGCCGCGCAAGTGCGCGTGCTGAAGCTGGGCCGCGACGGCATGGAAGGGATCGTCAGCGACCCGGCCACGATCGGCGAGCAGATCGCGGCGGCCGAGCGCGAGCTGAAAGAGACCGTCGGCGGCTACATCGAGGCCAAGGGAAGCCTCGCCACGCTCGATGGGTACATCCGCCTGATCGACGATGTGTTCTCGCATGCCGATCAGCACCTGACGCTGACCCGCACGCCGGTGCGAATCAACCGCATGGGCTTCAAGGCGGACGACGCGTCGGCGGGACCGGTCAACGAACTGACGCTGACCGAACTGTCGATCGGCGACAACCTCAGGCTTGCGATAGCTATCGTGCGCTGCCCGCGCAGCGAGCTGCCGCGCAAGGACGATCTGCTCGCCAAGGCCGAGCGCTTCCTGTAGCTGCACGCCGATACCGGCGCGACTGCGTGCCAGGCATCGAACCTGGCAGCCGCTGGTGCACTGCGGCCAGGTCGCATGGTCCGATCGAGCCATTCGCACGCCCGATCGCGTTATAGCGACTCGAAGAATTCCTGCCAGGGCAGCGCGCGCACGCCGGGAGCGATGGCCGGTGTCCTTGTTCCCGCCTGCGGCGATTGATGGACGAGGAACATCCCCGTGCCAGCGGCCTTCGCACGCTTTCGTTGCAGCGCGGCGGCCAGCCGTTGCATGGGCGCGGCCATGTCGGGCGTGACGGTGCGCCCTGCCTTGCACTCCACCAGCGCCACGGCGCCGGCTCGTCCAGGCATGAGGAAATCCACTTCCAGTCCCTGCTCGTCGCGAAAGTAGTAGAGCTCGCGCCGGCCACCCGCGTTCACCTGGGCCTTGGCAATTTCCGCCGCGATGAAACCCTCGAACAGCGCACCGCGAAACGGCGAGCGGGCGAGTTCTCCAGCCGTATCGATGCCGAGCAGATGACACGCGAGGCCGGCATCGGCGACGTAGATCTTGGGCGATTTGACCAAGCGTTTGCCGAGGTTCTCGTAGAACGGCGGCACGATCAGGATTTGCGCGGTGGTCTCCAGCACGCCGAGCCACTGGGCAATGGTCGGCACGCTCACACCCAGCGGAGCAGCCAGATCGGTCTTGTTCAACACCTGCCCGTGGCGGCTGGCCAGCAGTGCGAGGAACCGGCGAAACAGCGCGAGATCCTTCACGGCCGTTACTGCCCGGACATCGCGTTCCAGGTAGGTCTGCAAGTACGAACTGAACCACAATCGCGCGCTGCCCGGACGTGCCACCACCTCGGGATAGCCGCCGCGCAACAGGCTGACTTTCGGCGTCTCACGCCACGACAGCGGAAGCAGTTGCAGCACGGCCGCCCGGCCCGCCATGGACTCGGTCACACCCCGCATCAGCGGCCACTCCTGCGAACCGGTCAACAGCCACTGGCCCGCTCGCCGCGGCCGACGGTCAATCCGCGAGCGCACGTGCGCGAAGACCTCGGGCACGTTTTGCACCTCGTCGAGGATCGCGGGCGTCGGCACGGCGTCGAGGAACCCCTGCGGATCGGCCCGCAGGCGTGCCACCACATCGGGGTCTTCGAGCAGACAGTAGGCCGCCTTGGGAAACAGCCGGCGCAACAGCAGCGTCTTGCCGGCGCGGCGCGGCCCTGTCAGCACCACGGCCGGGAAGCCTCTTGCGGCCTGCAGCACCTGTTCCTCCAATTGGCGTCGGACATAGCGCATGGATGAGAATTCTAAACTTCTACTTTAGATTTCTCAATGCCACACCCAAGCGTTCGCGACGCGCTGATCGGCCTGGCGGCCGGCGCCCGCATTGGAAACGACTTCGATGAAACCGTGGCTCGGCGACCGGGCGACGCTCACCGGTAGTACTTCAGCACCAGGCCGAAGCGGTCGACATTGGCTGACGCCGAGCGGCTGTCGTTCTGGCGCGCGACATACGGCTCGATGCGCCAGGTCTTCGACAGTTCGACTTCCACCCCGGCCTGGTAGAGCTGGCGGTTCCAGGTGTCGTAGCGCGTGTCGTAGAAGGTTTCGGCCTGCGCATAGGGCACCAGCACCACGCCGTCGACGAGGAACTCGCGCTCGATGCCGATGCGCAGGCGGTAGCGCTGCGACGACTGGCTGTCGATGTCGCGCAGATCGAGGCGCGCGCGATTGACGAGCCAGACTACGTTCGGCAGTTCCACTCGGCCCGTCAACTCGACGATGCCCCGGCGTTCGGTGGGGCCCGACGCACTGCCGTCGGGGCTGCCGAGGACGACGTAGCCGACGCGCGTCCACAAGTAGCGTTCGCGCACCCAGTCTGCTTCACGCAGCGCGGGTCGCAACACTGGAACCAGCGTGAAATCCAGGTGGGCACCGACCTCGGCCTCGGTGGTGTCGCCGGGTCTCGATATCGTCAGGTCGCCGAGCAGGTATAGCCGCGTGCGGTCCGACAGCTTGACGAATGCGTTGAACTCGGGGACGAGTTCGCTCCCACGATCGGCCGCATGGGCCGACGCCACGAGCCCGGCCCATGCGCCTATTGCCGCCGCCAGCGGCCACACGCGCCGCGCAGCGCTCTCCAGTCGCGCTGCGCCGCGCCGATCGCGCGGCCTCTGTTGAGGGCGCCGCTGCGCGTCAGGCACCGTCAGCGCGCCAGATTCGCGCTACTTCTTGGCGGCCGGCTCGACCGACAGGGCCACGGCCTCGGTATAGACCGCCTGGATCTGGTCGCCGACCTTGATCAGCTTGAACTGCCCCGGATCGGGTATCTTCAGATCGACCACCTGCTTGGGCCCGCGCAGCGTGACGGTCTGGGTCTTGGCATCGAGGGCGATCACGTCGGCGGTGACTTCAACCTGCCGCGCCACCACACCCGCAGGCTTTTCGCCCTTCTTGGCGCGCGCCGCATCGGCAGTCTCGGTCGTGCCGCGCATTTCCTTGCCGTCCTTCTTGAGCGTCAGCGTCAAGGCCTCGGCATAGCGAACGACCACCGAGTCGCCGACCTTGATCTGGTCGAAGTTGCGCACGTCGGGGCCGGCCGTCAGCGTGTTCTCCTTACCCTGCGGGCCCTTGAGCGTGATCTGGCGCTGCGCGGCGTCGATCGCCGTCACGGTGGCCGAGACCTTGACCGTCGACGCGATGGTGCCAGTGCCCGGCGCCGACGACGCCATCGTCACCACTCCGGCCTCGGGCTTCTGTTGCGCGAGGGCGGGTAGCGTGGACGCGCCAAGCAGCGCGGCGCCGATGATGACCCATTGTTGTTTCATGCAGTTCTCCAAGTTCAAGGGGTTGATCCGATGCAAAGCGTCGGGGGATTTTCGGACGATTGGTCCGCAGTGAAATTCTGGCGGGGCGCGATGGCGCTTTCTCAGGGCTCGACGGGTTTCCAGCCGGCGCCGGGATCGAAGGCGATCATCTGCGCGGCCCGGCTCTCGGTGCTCTTGCCGAGATCCTTTTCGTAGACCTTGCCGTTGTGGCTGACGATGAAGGTCATCACGCCGCTGTCGCCATAGGTATCCGGGTACGCGACCATCGCGAAGCCAGCGATCATGCGCCCGTTGATCACGTAGCTGTAGGCACCGCCCGGCGCGTTCGCGCCTTGGCGCGTCAAGATCCTGAAGTGATAGCCCAGGTACGGATCGCCCCTCTTGCGGGCCGCCATGTACTTGTCGTCCAGCGCCAGCAGCGGCCCGAAGGGACTCGGTTCCTCGCCCTTGGCCGCATCGGCCGGCCAGTACAGGCCATCGTGCCTGCCGGGGCTGCTGGTCATCTTGCGCGCGTACTGCAGCACGCCGTCGCCGTTGCGGTCGCGCGCAGCGAACTGGCGCTGCGCATCGAGGTAGGCGCGCAGCACGAAGATGGCATTGCGTTCGTTGGCACCGACGCGCCGGTTGACGATCTCGTCTGCGCCTTCCTCGGTGGCGAAGCGCCAGACACCGGCCTCGCGCACCAGCGGAATCGGCAGCGGCCATGCCTGCGTACCCATCAGCAGCACGCGCCGGTCGGGGCCGCGTTCCGAGAGCAGGCGATAGGTCTGCAACTGCTCGGCGGCACGGGTGCGCACCTCGGCGTCGCGCGCGCGGTCGCCGGTGCCGATGAGGTTGCGGTGCTTCTCGCCAAACAGCGTGATCAGCGCGGGTTCATCATTGGCCTTCAGCGCTGCCTGCAGCGCATCTGCGGCAGCCTCGGGCGAAGCGAAGGTCTTCTGGTCGGCGGCGAACGACAAAAGCGGCAGCGCGAGCAGAAGCACCAGCGCCAAGTTGCCCAGCCGGGTAATCAGGTTCAACGGATTCATATGGATTGTCACCATGTCTGTGTTGCGCGGGAGATCGGTAGCGCCTGCGCGCGTCTAGCGGCGCCCGCCGCCGCGGCCGCCACCGCCACCGCCGCCACCGCGCGCACCGCCACCACCGCCGCCAGAGCGCGCACCGCCACCACTGCTCATCGAACTGCGGCTCGACGCGCCACGCGAACTGTCCATCTGCGCCGAGCGCCCGGATCCACCGCTGTCGAACGCACTGCCGCCGCTGCGCGTCGAGGCCGCCGGCGACGCCTGGCGTCCACCGCCACCCGCGTCGCGTGTTCCTGCGCTGGCACCGCCGCCGAGGTCACGCCCACCGCCCCCTGCGCCGCCTCCCACGTCGCGTGTTCCTGCGCTTGCACCGCCGCCTCCGCGCGCGTCACCCGCGCGCGCTGACGGCGACGTCTTGCCGACGGAACTGCTGACCTGGCCCGGCTGCTTGCCGGACTTCCACTGCGACGAACCGGCGCCGCCCTGGCCGCGGCCACCGCCGCCGACATTGACGTTGCCGCTGCCAACGTTGATGTTGGTGTTGCGGTTGATGTTGATGTCGTTGCCGCCCCACCCGCAACCGTAGTGACCACCGCTCCAGATCGCGCCCATCGCGGCACCCCAGACGATGCCCGCCGCGAACGCCGCGCCGGGCGCATAGGGGTAGTAGTAGACGGGATACGGCGACGGGTAGTAGCCCCAGCTGGAATACCCGCCAGCAACGACCACGGTGGTCGGGTTGTACTGCGGCACGTAGATCACTTGCGGGTTGGCGGGTTCGATCTTGATGATCTCCTGCTCGACCACGACCTTCTGCTTTTCGTCGGTCTTCAGGTTGCCGGCCGCATTCACCTTGCGGCGGTACGCCTGCACGGCAGCCATCACCTCGCCCGAGTCGGCGACCACGGCTTCGCCAAGCGCGGAGGTCCAGTCGAGGTCGTTGCTCATCATCTTGACGACTTCGGGATAGTTGAGCAGCGACTTCACCGCCTCGTCCCACTTTTCGTCGACCGGCGCCTTGGGATCGGCCTTGCGCTTTTCGAGGAAGCGGTCGGCCTGCACCATCTGCAGCGGATTGGTCGACGCCGGCAGGATGATGGCAACGAGGTCGTCCGGGTATAGCGCGATCTTTCCGACGAGGCTTTCGAGCTCCTGCGGCGACGGCGCTGCGGCCGCGGCACCGGTTGCCGCCGGTGCCTGCGCGAGCCCGTTCGTCGCGAACAGGGCGGCAACCAGCGAGGCAATGATCGTCACGCGGCTCACACGGCGACCGTGGCCGGTGCGGGTCAGGGCTGGAAGGGTTGTCATCGTGGATGGTCCATATCGGATATCGGTGCCGTGTTCGAGCGATCGTCGGCGCGCCGCCGGGTCGTTTAGTTCTCAACGCAAGATTCTCCCACGCAGGACGGGCAGGCTCGAAAGTCAAGCCATTTAGGTCGGATAGCGCGCGGCTGCCTCGGCGTGTCACCAGCGCCAGGTGGCGCCGATCAGGGGGCCGCTGAAATTCATTTCCTGGATCGCCTGGCCGGACTTCATCTTGTAGTCGAGGTAGCGATACATGCCGGTCAGCTCACCCCATTTGAACGCATAGCCGATGCCGATGGCGCTTTGCAGCGTCCGATCGGAATTGCCGGCGCCCACGTCCAGATAGAACGGCACCGCCCACTCGCGATTGGCGCCGAAGCTGTAGCGGCCCTTGACGCCGACGATGCCATCCCAGAGCGTGTCGCCAATTTCGGCGCTGCCGGAGCGGCCGGACGGGGCGATCGGCCCGAGATTGCCGGAGATGTTCCAGCGCAGCGTCTGCGTAAGGTCGAACATCCGTATGCCGGCCAGCGCATCCACGGTGAATGCCGGATCGGACGGCAAACGGTACTCGCCGGCCAGCGTCCAGACCCAACCCTTCAGATCCCATTCGAGATCCGCCGTCGTGCCGGCGGGCAGGCCGATGTTGCCGATCGTGAAGTCGCGGCTGGCCGACTTGCCGCCGCCCAGGTCGAGGTAGATCAGATCTGTGAACACGCCCCAGCGACCGTTGTGCGCGTCGAGCGCGCCCATGAAGGTGAACTTCAGGCTGTCGACGATCTTCTCGGCGGTGATGTTGATCGGGCTTCCGCCCGAATCGGCTGGAAACGACGTCTTGCCGCCGATGCTGGGCAGGTAGCCGTACACCGACGCGGCGTAGCGCCAGTTGTCGGACGCCCAGGTCGATGACGACGTCTGGGCCGAGGAAGCCGCAGGCGTGAGCACGCCGGCCGCGATAACGACAGCGGTGGCGGCGCTCAGCAACCGCTCGGGCCTGTGGCCAGGCCTCATTTGATCGTGTACCCCTTGCCTTCGAGGCACGCTGAGCGGGCCTTGCTGAAGTTGGCTTGCTGCTGCTGCGTTGCCGCCTGTTGTTGCTGTTGCGCACCCTGTGCGGCAGCCGCGTTCTGCTTGCGGCTCTGCCCGCGTGCTGCGGCGGCACCCACTGCCGCGCCCGTGCTGGCATCCCCACCCACGACCTCACCCACCACCGCGCCGCGCGCCGCGCCACGGGCGCCCGCACCGGGCGTCGTGCCGGTTGCCGTGGTCGGCGGCGCTGCGGGTGCCGCCGCTGGCGGCGGCTTGGCCGGGTCGAAGCCGGTCTGCTGAACCGCCCAGGAATAGCAGGCCGATTCATCCTTCTTCTGCTGTTCGGGTGTCTGCCCCTTGGCGGGAAAGACGTATTGCTGTGCACTCACGGCGAAGGCCAGTCCGGCCGTCAAGCTGAGTACCCACAAAGCTCGGTGATTCATAACAACTCCCTCTGCTCAGATACGAGCAGACATCAAACATCTCACGGACGGTGCGCCGCAAATAACAGTGTACGCAGACACTCGCATCGTTCACGCGGACGCCGGCCCCGGTTCTTGATCACGCTCAGGCCGGCCTCAGGTTCGACTCATGGGTTCTGGTTCCTCTCATCCGTTCGCAGCCATGCCCCAGAGCCGGCGCCGGTGTCAAGTCCGCCCCCCGGCGATTGGCTGTAAATTCCGTCGGTCTGTCCTGGCGCGGCAGCGAGGGCTTCGATGACCGAACTCCGGAGAACCAATCGTGCGACCCACTTCAGTGGCCATCATGCTGGTGTCGTGGATCGTTTGCGCGTGTACGGCGCTTCAGGGCCTTGAGCCCATGGGCACTGGCGCCGTGACGGGGTCTCTCTCCGGATCGCGTTGGGTTCTGCAGCGGCTCGGCAACGAGGCGGTGCCGGCCGCGCCGATCGTGACGCTCGACTTCTCGGCCGACGGGCGCATCAATGGCAGCGACGGCTGCAACCGCTACGGCGGCAGCGTCACGGTCGACGGCAGCACGATCGTGATCGGGCGCGACCTGGCCAGCACCTTGATGGCCTGCCCGGGCGAGATCGAGGCGCGCTCGCGAGCCTACCGCGATGCCCTGCGCGACGCGGCGCGCTACAGCGTCGACAACGGAGGGCTCAGCCTGCAGGACAAGTCTGGGCAGGCGCTCGCCGTGTTCGCCCCGGCCGACCTGTCGCTGGTGGGCCTGCAATGGGACGTGCTGGCCTACAACAATGGCAGACAGGCGGTGACGAGCCTGATCCGCGATACACAGATCAGCGCCAGCTTCGGCGCCGACGGGCGCGTCAACGGCCACGCCGGATGCAACCGGTACTTCGCACCCTATACGCTGGCCGGCGAGGCGTTGACGATCGGCAGCGCCGGCGCGACCCGCATGGCCTGCGCCGAGCCTGCCGGGCTGATGCAGCAGGAGACCCTGTTCCTCGCGGCGTTGGCATCGGTGGCCGCCTGGCGGATCGATGGCGACAAGCTCGAACTGCGCACGGTGCAGGGCGCGCTGGCCGTGTCTCTACGGCGCAAGGCCGGCGCCGCGCCGCGCTGACACGAAGGAACTCCCGCATGAAGACACTGGGTTTCGGCATGTTGGTCGCTGCCCTGTGCAGCGGCGCCGCGCTGGCCAAGGACAACGCGATCACGCTGTATGGCGGCTATCGCGATGGCGGCGGCTTCACCGACGCCGATTCGGGCAAGAGCCTGAATCTCGACGGCTCCGGCACCGGCGCAATCAGTCTCGACGTGGCGCTGGACGCCAGCCGGCAATTGCAGTGGTACCTGTCGCAGCAAAGAACGACTCTCGCCGTCGCGCAGCCGGCCGCGCCGGGCGCGCCGGTCGACCCTTTGCCGCTGAACGTGACCTATCTGCATGTCGGTGGAACCTATTTCTTCGAAGGCCCGATCGGCCGGGGCCCCTATGTCGTCGGCGGCCTCGGCGCGACGCTGTTCCGGCCGGGTCTGAGCGGCTACAGCGACGAGTTGCGGGCCTCGTTGAACCTCGGGGTCGGCTACCAGTTGCCGCTCGGCGAACATGTGGCGCTGCGTTTCGAGGCGCGCGGATACTTCACCGCAATCAACAGCAGCGGCGGGCTGTTCTGTTCCGGGGGCTGCGTGCTGCACATCAAGGCCGATGGAGTGACCCAGGGCGAGCTGCAGGTCGGCCTGTCATTCCGCTATTGACTTGCGTCAGTATCTCGGTAGTCTCGTGCGTGTAGCGTGACGAACAGGCGCGCGCGGACGCATACGTTTAGCATCAGCGATGCCCGGCCAATAATCGACAGGAGAAGGTCCATGACGTCAGGAATCGGATCGAAACGCATTGGAGTGGTTTGCTCGGGCCTGTTGGCCGCGACCGTGTCGCTGCCCGCACTGGCCCAGGCGCCCGCGCAGGGCCTGCTCGACAACAAGTTCGTCTTCAGCCTCGGTGGCTTCGCGGTGGGCTCGGACGTCAAGGCCCGACTCGACGGCTCGAGCACGACGAACCCGGATGTCGACTTCGACGAGACCTTCGGCAGGGACAGCGACGCCACGCGCATTCGCCTCGACGCGCTGTGGCGAATCACCCCGGCGCATCAGTTGCGCCTGATGTACTTCGACAAGAGCAGCAAGAACTCGCGCGTCATCGATCGGGATATCAAGTGGGGCGATTACACCTTCAACGTCGGTGGGTTGGTCGAGGCGGAACGCAGTTTCAAGACCACGGCGTTGGCCTACGAGTGGGCGTTCATGCGCCGGCCCAGCTACGAAGTCGCAGCCAGCTTCGGCGTGCACTACACCGATTTGTCGCTGCAACTTTCCGGCAACGCGACGCTGACCGATGCAAACGGCAATCCCATCGGAAGTGCCGTCGCGACCGTCCGCCAGACCTCGCTGCCCGCCCCGTTGCCTGTGATCGGCCTGCGCGGCGGGTGGGTGCTGGCTCCGCAGTGGTACCTCGACGCCGACGCCCGGTTCTTCAAGCTGAAGGTCGACGGTTATGACGGCAATTGGTCGGATCTGGGGGTCAACGCGACGTGGATGTTCCACCCCAACTTCGGCGTCGGTGCCGGCTACAACCGCTTCGTCACCCGGGTCGACGTCAGCAGGGACAACTTCGACGGCCGCCTCAGCTTCGGCTACTCGGGCCTGCGCCTGTTCCTGACCGGCACGTTCTGAGTATCCCGCGGCCGCCTCGCGGCAGCCGCGATCAGTACGGTCTACCGAGGTAGAAGTAGAAGCTGCCGGGTCCGGCCTGGGCACGCCCGTAGCCCAGGTACACCGGCCCGAGGAAGCTGTCGGCCGCGACAAACAGGCTCATCGACTTCAGCAACCCGTCCGGGTTGCCCGGCACCAGCGGCGTGCCGACCTTGCCCGCCTCGAGAGAGAAGCCGCCGTAGGCGCCCTCCAGCAAACCACCCCGATAGATGCGGTGGAAGTACATCAGTTGGGCGTACCGCAGGCTGCTTCCCAGCAACTGGCCGGTGGCGTAGCCGGACTGCCTTAGAAACCCGCCCCACTGGAACTGATCGTAGCCCGGCAAGGGCTCCGAGCCGACCTTGCCACCCGCGGTCACGCCGAGGTTGAAGGTGTGATCGCCGAACGAATGCGCGAACCTGCCGGCGGCGCTCCACCTTGTATACGTCAGGTCCGCACCGAGATCGCGGCTCGACGCGAAGATCTGCATGTCGCCCATCCAGCCCGAGCGCGGAAATCTGACGCTGTCGATCTGGTCGAGCTTCAGCGACAACACGACCGCAGCCTGGTCGACATGCGAATTCCTGGGCTGCAGGTAATCGGGCCCCGTGTCGAGCGTCTGCCTGACGCTCCCGCCGGCGATGCCCAGGCGCATCACGCCATAACTGCCCTGGTAGCCCAGGTCCACCCCCGCGAGGCCGGTGACTATGTCGTAGACCGCGATGCGATCGCCGCCCGAGAACACATTCGCCTGCCGCTGCTCCGCGTAGACGCTCGGCGCGATGAACACCGCCCCGGCCGCATTCAGCGGCTGATAGAACTCGCTCCTCAGGCTGAGGTTGCTGCCCACCTGCACGTCGGATCGCCACTCCGCGCCGAGCGAGTTGATCCAGGTCTTGCGATAGCTGCCCACGAGGTTGAAGAACGTCTGGCCCGTGAAATCGCTCGACAGCCCCATGCCCAATCGTAGGTAGTCGGGGCCCCACGCCTTCTCGACCGCCTCCACCGACAGAACCCGGTTGCCGGGCGTATCGAGGATGCGGTAGTTCACATGCTCGAAATCCCCGGTGCCATAGAGCCTGCGCATGTCGTCGTCGAGTGCCGTCTGGTCGACCGGCTGGCCCGGCTGGGTCTGCATGACCGCCTGCGCGGTCTGCGGATTCACGCGCTTCAGGTTCTCGAAGCGGATTTCATCGACGGGCCGCAGGTCGGCCGGCATGGCGACCTGCTGGCGCGCGCGCAGCGCAGCGTATTGGTCGGCCGGGATCGACAGTTGCGCGAGCCGGTCGACCACCTTGCGCGCCGCCGCCTCGCCGAGCGGCGTGATCTTCGACAGATTGTCGAAGTCTCCGGTCGAGAAGTCCCCCAGTTCCGGCGAAATCAGCACGTCGGCGGGCTTCAGCGATGCGAGCGAGGCCTGAACGTTCTGCTCGGTGAGGATGCTCAGCATCTGGCTGGCGACGCCGATGATTCCGTTCAACTCCTCGCGCTTGAGCAGCGGCGTGCCGACGTTGACCGCGATGACGATGTCGGCGCCCATCGCGCGCGCAACCTCCACCGGCAAGTTGCCGGTGAGCATGCCGTCGACCAGCATCATTCCGCCGAACTCGGCCGGCGCCACCGCTCCCGGCACCGACATGCTGGCGCGCATCACGTTGGCGATCTCGCCTTCGTCGAAGACCACCGCCTTGCCGGTCACCAGGTCGGTCGCCACGGCGCGGAACGGAATCGGCAGTTCGTCGAACCGGTGGTAGCCCGGCGCCTTGGCGAGCCGGCGCAACACGGTCTCGAGCTGCACCCCGGAGATCACGCCCTTGCCGATCACGGCCCCGTCGCCGCCGATCCCGATCTCGGGGCCGACGAAGTTGATGTAGTCGTCGAACTTGCGCCGCATCGTCAGTTCCTGGCGCGGCGGCTTCTCCTTGAACAGCAGCTCGACCGACATCGCCGCGACGACCTGCTCCATTTCGGGAACGCTCATGCCGGTGGCATAGGCGGCACCGACCACCGCACCCATGCTGGTGCCGGCGATGCAGTCGATCGGTATGCGATATTCCTCGAGGACCTTGATCACGCCGACATGCGCCGCGCCGCGCGCACCGCCGCCCGACAGCACCAGGCAGATCTTCGGCCGCTTGGCGGGAGGGGCCGATTGGGAGGAGTCGCCGGCGGTGGCTGCAAGGGCCGCGGGCTGAACGGGCATCACTGCTGCGATCGACAAGGCGGCGGCTGCGACGCTGCGGAGGAGTCGGTTCGTCATTTCGCGGACCCTGATTGACGCATATCTGTTCTGCAATCGATCGGCGAGCTACGGTGCATTCTTCGAAGGTGCGGCTGGCGCCGCCACTGCCGGCGCCACAGCGTCGGCGTCGCGAATGCGGCGCGAAAAGTCGGCCGCGGTGTCCGCGGCCTGCGCACGTGCATTGACGAGTGCTCGGCGTTGCAGTTCTGGAAACGATAGCCCCCGGGCATCCAATCGATCTTGCTCGTAAAGGAACTGCGGCACGTAGCCGCTCGCGAGGATCTTCCAGCTGAACGGCACATGCCCCGGGTTGACGTTCGAGTGCATCCAGATGTTGGTGGTGCAGTTGGTCGTCAAGGTGTTATAGAACTCCGGCTGCGCATTCAGCGCATTGATCTCGCGCATGTAATCCATGAACAGACGCCGACCGCTCTCGATCGAGCCGCGGGTACGGTACACGTGGACCTGCTCGGGCGGATCGTGCCGGTAGTTGGTGCGCAGGCGGATGACGTCGCGTTCGTCGGCCACCACGTAGTACAGCTCGTACTGCCGGAAGAAGCCCTTGACGGTGGAGTAGGCCTCGCCCTTCTCCTTGCGCGTTTCGATCGAGATCGCCAGATGGTCGCCGTCGCCGAACGAGAAGCTCAGGAAGGTGTGCGCGATCGCCGGCCCCATCCAGTAGACGGCCACCAGATCCACCGCCTCGAGCTTGCGCAGATCGAAACGCTTGTCGTACCAGGCCGGCGTGAAGTCGGTTTCGCTGCGGTAGTCGAAATTGCGGATGTTGTGCACCGTGACGATATCGCCGTCGATCGTGGCGCGGGGCAACAACGCGACGTCCGCCTGCCATTCGCGCTGGTTCGACGGCTCGATGCGCTGCCACCACGCCAGCACAGCGGCGAACAGCGCCAGGTACACGGCAAGCGCACGCCAGCGCCAACGGCGCGAGCCCAGCGCGATCAGCGCGATCAGCGATGCAATGGCAAACGCCGCGGCCAACACATGGCGCACCGGCTCGCCGAGGGAGCCTGCGATCAGCAACGCGGCCACGCTCCACAGGCCGATCGCCGCGCTCACCAAGCCGAGCAACGCGAATCCCGACGCGGCCGCGATGCGGATCGGGATGCCGCTCATGCGGGACGCGGCATATCGGCGCCGCTGCACCGATGTGTCACTTCGGCGCGCCCGGGCCCGCGATCGGGTACTTCGCAAAGGCTGCCGCCACCGCGGCGTCGATCGCGGCTTTCACGTCTTCCCGGTCCTTGTCGGTGACGCTCTTGGTGACCACGCCTTCCCAGACAAGCTGCCTGCGCGCGGCATCCACGACGTCGATGTTCAGCGTGCCCTCGGTGTACTGGTACACCATCGTCGGATCGGCATAGTACGGCCAGGCGCCGTACATGCCGTAGCGGTAGCCGTAGTAGCCGCGGCCGTATCCGACGCCGACGCTCGGCCACGGCATCGACGTCACGCGATACTGCTCGCTGAGCGTTGCGTTGAAGTTGACCAGCAGCTGCGGCGCGGTGATGTCCAGGCGCATGCCGCGCGCCTCCATCTCGCGCTGCGTGGCGTTCTTCAGGTTCTGCGAAACGATCGTCTGGTAGCCGTTGCGGTCGGTGCCGAGCGGAGTCACGAACGCGAAGGTCTTGTACTTCGCGAACTCGGCCGAGCGGTCGAAATCGACGCGTACTTCGGGCTGGCTGGCGCAGCCGCCCAACGCCAGCAGCGATGCGCCGGCGGCCAGCGCCAGCATCAAACCGCTCGATCGCAATCGCATGTCTGTTGATCCTCCATTGCGGCACCGCCGCGTCGGGGTCGCACGGCAACCCCGGCGCCGCGGGTGGCGGCCGCTGCAAGCTCAGGCAGCGCGACCACAGCGGGATCTTACCGGCGCGCCTGGACGATGTCGCGAGGCCGATCGCCCGCGACAACGGCCGGGCCGCAGTGACGCGGCCCGGCGCTAGCATCAGCGGCTGCTCGCCGGTCGCGCTCGGATGCGCTGCGGCTCAGCCCTCGCGCGCGGGACGCGCTCCGGCCTTCGTGAGGCGTGCGACAGCCCGCAGTGGGCTGTCGCACGTCCACACTCAGACCATCCACTCCCAGTTCACTGTCGCGCTATCCTCGGTCGCACCGTCGTCGTCGTCGTCGAGGTCGCAGCGTACGGTCACCGTGTCTTGGGCGGTGATGTGCATCTCGCCCTTCTGGCCGTTCACCTGCAAGGTTCCCGAGCGCGGGAACGCATCGCCGGCATAGGACACGACGGCCTCGTCGGTCTTCACCGACACCCAGCCGCCGGCGTTCGCCGACTTGAGGTCGCCCGTGACCGTGGCCACCGACCGTCCGGGGCCACCGCTGCCGGACGGCGGCATCGCCACGGTGTCTTCAGCGATGTCCTGGGTGAACCCCGAGGCGAGCGTCACGGTATCGCTGAACACCGGCGTGACCAAGCCGACCGTGAACTCGCCCTCGGTCGTGAGCCGCATCGTGTTCCGGCTGCTGCTCTGCTCCCTGTAGGTCGCCAGCATCGTGCCGCCGAGAGTCACCCTGTGTACCTGGTTCTGCAGCCGATCCTCGGTCGAGAGCGACGTGAACGTGGCCCTCGCGTCGAAGTCCGTCGTGGACAGGACGTTCGTGATCTCCATCGTCATCGTTCCGTTCGCCATCTCGCTGAGCGTGTTCCAGCACTCGTTGAACACCACGGTGATGACATCGCCGGGAGTGATCTGGTAGTTGTTGTCCCGGTCGTCGATCGTCAGCGTGAACGACCCGGATACCGTGCATAGAAACGTCTCGCTGGCGACCAGCATCGGACGTGCCCTGGCCGATTGCGCCGTCTCCTTCACGCGGCTCTGCACCGCAGCGCCCACCGCGCCCGGCAGCCCGACGTCGGCGCCCCCGATGCCGAGCGCGCCACCGACGACCGCATGGGCGACGCTATCGCGATTGGCCACTGTCAAATCGATCTTCTGGAGGACAACAGGCTCACCTCCACCACCGCCCCCACCGCAGGCCACGAGCATCGCACCGAAAACCCCGATGACAACAGGCCGCATCCAATATTGAACCCTTCCGGTGCGCGTCATGGCAGCCCTCCTTGGGTCGTTGACACTGAGGAAACTCTAGCCAGCATCCGCCGCCAGCCGTTGCGCAGACTCAACGCAACGCCCAACGCCGTGCGGGGCCCGATCAACAGGGCCGCCGGGCAATGCACCGATCAGGGCCTGCTGTTCCCGGCTGTCGAATCAGTCGGCGCGACACCATCGGAGCGATCCACCACCAGCCAGTGGTGGAGCACCTCTTCGATCTCCTCGACCGTGTAGGGCTTGGCCAGGAGGTCGTCGAACCCGGCGTCGACATAGCGCTGCTTCTGCCCGGTCAGGCGATAGGCAGTGAGCGCCACGACGGGAATCTCGGCGCGCTCGCCGTCCAGTGCGCGGATCTGGCGCAGCGCGTCGCTGGCGGCCTCGGTGCCGGCCACGCTCGACAACGCGGTCGCGTGCCGGATCTTCGCTTCGGTGGCTCGCAGCAGCTTCTCCTGCCGCTCCAGGAAGCGGACGTGGTCGCCGACGGCCAACGGCGCCTCGCCGACGATCAGGCGCAGCATGTCAGCCGCGGCATCGGCCCGCTGCAACGCCTCGGCGGTCTCCGACCGATAGACCTCATTGCCGGTGAACATGTAGCTCGTCGGCTCGCCGGCGGCGCAAGTCAGTGCCTCGTGGAACTCGCCGTCGGGCATGGCGCGTCGGTAGCCGCACATGACTTAGGCCGACGCCTCGCCTCACGCCACCAGTTCGTGCGCGACCAGCGCGTAGCAGACAGCGAGCAGACTCAACGCGCACAGCGACGCGATGAGGACTTTCCGGCTGAGGCTGTTCATCTTGCCCTCACACGCTCCAGACCTTCGCAGCCATGCCGCCGGCAGCGGCGACGAATCCCGGCAACGAAACAGGTCATCGGATCCTTACAAATCCGGGTGCGGGCGTCGCCGCGGCCCTATACGGAACGGTCGGTGGTTCACGAACGAAGCGGCGTCGTCGACCTGGCCGTCCGGTTGCCCAAGCCCGGCGTTCCATGGCCATGGGCATTCGGTTTGCATCATGTCGGATCCACTGTCGACCTGACGCCGAGCCCATCGAACGAGGAAGAATGGCCACCCCGGGGCAGCCATTCTTCCATGTGCGGTGGTAGGCCGTGTTGGGATCGAACCAACGACCAAAGGATTATGAGTCCTCTGCTCTGACCGACTGAGCTAACGGCCCTGTGCAAGGCCAGCAATTGTAG
>Ga0209253_10001035_pt1 | contig 24407 bp, 26 predicted proteins | sample FrelakmetBRP12BR_FD_187145 | JGI IMG/M metagenome (GOLD analysis project Ga0209253, IMG submission 187145) | Freshwater lake sediment microbial communities from the University of Notre Dame, USA, for methane emissions studies - BRP12 BR (SPAdes)... | ecosystem: Environmental > Aquatic >...
CGTCGACTGCAGCGCATCGTTCTTGATCACGCCGCCGAACTTCGGGTCGGGCGCGGGCAGTTGCCTGGGGCTGACGGTCGTGGTGGCGCTGGGCGAGCCCAGCGTGCCGGTGACCTGCTGCGCGGCGACCTGTGCCGTGCCGAGGAAAGCCACGACAACCGCGGCACCCAATGCCGTCTTTCGCAATCTCATGGTTGACTCCAAAAAATGCGGGCTCGGGTTGCCCGGTTTCCTGACTCTGGCGCACTGCACGCGCGGCAGCGCTGCCTCCATTGCCAACTCCTTCATCCGTCCGTTCCTCGGAATTCGACCTTGATTTCTCGCGCCTTCGCTGCTCGGTAGACCGGATCGACGGCCTTCGCGATGTCCCGGCGCGCGCCGTGCCGAGCGTTGCGAAACTCGCGGCGGGCCCGTTCGGCGCAATTATAAATGTTCGCCGGAGCGCGCGGCACGTCCTGCGGTCCGAACTCGTTCCGCTTTGCGGCCTCCAGCGAGGTCAGCTTCCGCTCCAAGCAGCGCTTCGATTCCGGTTGCGTGACCTGCGGTCACGGTTGTCGAGACCGGCAATCCCACTGCCATAAACGCGGGTATCGAGCCGATCGACCAGGATCTGGTGCACCTTTGGTTGCTGGGCAGCCCTCGATGTGGCCGGGGATTTCACGCCGACCCGGAACTCGTGTTCGCGGCCGAGGTGGTGCCGGAAGGCGGGGCAGGGATATCATTCACGCCAACGGCGCGAAGCGGCGACCGGTTGCGGACGGAGGACGCGGGCGAGTGGACGCAGTGCGATGAGCGGAGGCGGGCGCATCAACCTCGGCAGCGGCACTCCATGGGAGCCGATCGTCGGCTACTCGCGCGCGGTCCGGGTCGGCAACCAGGTCTGGGTCGCCGGCACCACGGCGACGGCGCAGGGCGGCGGACTCGTCGGCGCCGGTGACGCCTACGCGCAGGCGCGGCAGGCTCTCTCGAACATCCGGACGGCACTCGAGCGCGCGGGAGCGCGGATCGAGCACGTCGTGCGCACGCGCATCTACGTCACCGACATCGCGCAGTGGGAGGCAGTCGGCCGCGCGCACGGGGAGGTGTTCCGCGACATCCGGCCCGCGTGCGCGATGGTCGAAGTGACGCGGCTCGTCGATCCCGCCATGCTGGTCGAGATCGAGGCCGACGCCGTGATTACCGACGGCGAGCCACGGAGCGCCGCCGATGCCGACGGGTGACGGGGTCTGGATGGCCGAAGCGCTGGCGCTCGCGCGCGCGGCGCGGGACCGCGGCGAGGTCCCCGTCGGTGCCGTCGTGGTCCGCGACGGCGCGATCATCGGGCGCGGTGGCAATGCGCCGATCGCGGACAGCGATCCGACCGCGCACGCGGAAATCGCGGCGCTGCGCGAAGCCGGCCGCGCGCTCGGCAACTACCGGCTGCCCGGCTGCGCGCTCTACGTGACGATCGAGCCCTGCGCGATGTGTGCCGGCGCCATCCTGCACGCGCGGATCGCGCGGGTCGTGTTCGGCGCGCGGGATCCGAAGACGGGGGCCTGCGGATCGGTGGTCGACCTCTTCGCGGTTGCGCAGCTCAATCACCACGCAAGCGTCACCGGGGGCGTGCTCGCCGACGAGTGCGGCGGTCTGCTGTCGAATTTCTTCGCCGCCCGGCGCTGACACCGAAACCATGACGCAACGCAGCTACGGCATCGGGCTCTACGCGCCGGCAGGCTTTGCGATCGAGCCGACCGCGATCGACCGTGCTGTGCATCGGTTGTCGGCGCTCGGCCATCGGGTCGTCGTCGACTCGACGTGCACGACGCGCTGGCAGCGGTTTTCCGCACCCGACGACGAGCGCCTCGCAGCTGTCCGGCGCATGGCAGAGGATCCCGCGGTCGAGCTCGCAGTCGCCGTCCGCGGCGGGTACGGCTGGTCGCGGCTTCTCGACCGCCTCGATTTCGCCGCGCTCGCGGCCGCCGGCAAGCGCTGGATGGGCCACAGCGACTTCACGGCGTTCCAGCTCGCCGCGCTCGCGCACGCCGGAATGGTCACGTTCGCCGGGCCGATGGCCGCGTACGACTTCGGCGCGGCGGCGCCCTCGGCGTTCACGCTCGATCACTGCTGGGGCCTGCTCGGCAGCGACGAGTACGCGGTGGAGTGTCCGCTGGACGGGCCGGACTTCGTGGGCGAGGGAACCCTCTGGGGCGGCAACCTCGCCATGGTCGCGCATCTCGCCGGCACGCCGCACCTGCCGCGGATCGACGGCGGGATCCTGTTCCTCGAAGACATCGGCGAGCACCCGTACCGGATCGAGCGGATGCTCTATCAGCTGCATTTCGCCGGCGTCCTCCTCCGCCAGCGCGCCGTGCTGCTCGGCGGCTTCACGGGCTACGAGCTCGGCCCCAACGACAACGGCTACGACGCGGCGGCGATGGTCGCGCACGTGCGCGCGCGCCTCGGCGTGAACGTCTACACGGGCCTGCCGTTCGGGCACATCCCCGAGAAGCTCACGCTCCCCGTGGGCGGACGCTGCGCGATGACCGTGCGCAACGGCCGGGCGCAGCTCGCGTTCAGCGACTACCCTCGGTGACGGCGAAGCGGTGCTCGACTTCGGCCTGCGGCGCGCCGGCGGGGTCGAAGGTGCGCTCGACGAAGCGGGCGCGGCCGTCGCGACCGATCGCCAGCACCGTCGAGCAGCGCGTGCCGTAGCGGTCGTCGACGATGAACGGTGCCGAGAGCAGCCGTTCCCGCTCGCGCGGCACGCCCGTGGCCGGGAGCAACTCGTCCGGGGCGCGCGTCCGGTCGCCGAGCAGCGCGAACAGCGGCGCGAAGTCTTCGTCGCCGCGCGCGCACCACGCGGCGACGGCATCGCGGGTCCGCGTGAGTTTCGGCCAGGGCGTGTCGAGCGCGGCGTTCGACAGGCCGTAGATGCCGGCGTCGAGTGCCCGTGCCCCGCCGGCGCAGTTCGAGCCCCAGCACGCTTCGGCACCGCGCCCGACGACGAGATTGAAGCCGTTGAGGCCGGCCGAGCCGCCGAGGAGGCGCGCAATGCTTTCGGACGGAGGCGCCGGGTCTGCGAGCGCCGCGGGCACCAACGTCCCGCGCGAGGGCGCCGACGGGTCGTTGCGGGACGGGTCGCGCACGTTGGTGACGAACGCCCACCGCGCGCTGCGGGTCACACCGAGCCAGGCGCCGCCGGCGGCGAGGTCGCGCCCGCCGAGCCACCCCTCGTCGCGCCACGCCGCGGGCGCCGTCGGGCGCGCGTGGAATTCGTCGCGGTTCGCGACGATGACCAGCGCGAATCCCGGATGGGCATCGAGCGCGAACAGCGCGAGGCACATGCCGACTACCGAAGCCGCGCGCCGCCGCGGGGCGGCCGCGGGGGGAGCGCCGCAAAGCACTCGCTGCGGCGCTTCCCGTCGGCGGCCACGTCGGCGGCACCGTGCTTCCGCACGCAGGCCGCGAGCGTTCGGGCGAACGCGCCGACCCGGCCGACCGGCTCGTAGATTTCCATCCAGGTCGCCGGATCGTCGCAGCGCGCGAGCAGGCGGCCGGCGACGCCGGTGCGCGCCTCGACGTCCGCGAGCAGCGCGCCGATCGTCGCGCGCGCGGCGGCCGTGTCGGCGCCGACGCGGTAGTAGACGTAGACGTGCGACGGCGTGCGTGCGCTCATGGTTGGGCTCCCTTGGCGCTACGCGCCATCCCTCCGGGGGACGCTCGTGCGAGCAGGGCGAAGCCAAGGCCCGAAGGGCGCGTCTGCGAGCACGGGTGGCGGCCGACTCTACGACCTATCGCTTCATGCACCCCCGCGCAGAGGCCGCGCAATTCGCGCTTGGGGCGGCCCGGCGCTCTCATAGGGCCCCCTTGGCGCTGCGCGCCTTCTCCCCAGGGGGGAGCCATTCGCGCTTGGGGCGGCCCGGCGCTCTCATGGCGGGCTTCCCTCAAACGACGCGCCCCCGCGGCGGAGCGGCGGCGGGAATCGCGTAGGGCATCGGCAGCGGCGCGAGCACCGGGCCGTCCGGCGCGCCGAGGCGGACGTCGCCCTGTTCGGCGGCCGCGATCTGCAGCACGGCGAGCAGGTCGCAACCGCCGCCGGGCGCCGCGGCCGCATTGACCACCGTGCCGCAGGGCTGCTCGCCGAATACCGCGCTGAACAACCGCTCGCCCGGGACTGCGCCGGCGCGCTCGGCGTGAAACGGAAACGCCCGCTCCTTGAGGCGGCCGAGGTGCTGCGTCCGGGCGATGATCTCCTGCCCGGTGTAGCACCCTTTCCGGAAATCGACGCCGCCCAGAACTTCCCAGTTCGCCGTCTGCGCGACGAACGCGTCCTGTGTCGCGGCGGTCACGACCGGAACGACGGCGCGGATCGTCAGCCACTGCCAGACCTCGTAGGGCGCGGCGGCGGCATGGCGCAGCAGCGACGCGCGCGCGGCGTTCGCGGCAGCGGCCGGCGCGAGCACGACATAACGCGGGCCCGGGAGGCCCAGCAGCGTCGCCGTTCCAGCCGTGCGCAGCTCGAATGGCGCGGGAACGACGCCCAGCGAAGCGCGCAGCGCGTCCGCGCCGGCGGGCCCGCCGACGCCGCAGCGGACCGTGTCCGCGGAAACGTCGGCGATCGTCACCTTGGACCGGAGCACGTACATCGACAACCGTTTCGCGACCGACGGCGCGATGTCCGCGGGAATGAGCGCCCTGAAGCCGTCGCCGCCCGGATCGCGCCAGAGCACGAAGTTCGCGAGCATCCGGCCTTTCGGGGAATTGAAGCTCGTGTGCCGGCAGGCGTCGGGGGGAAGGCCGCTGACGTCGGACGACAGCTGCCCGTGCAGGAAGGCCGCCGCGTCGGCCCCGGCGATCGACAGCACGGAGAGCGGCTCGAGATCGCAGACGACGGCAGTGTCGCGGGCGGCGACCCGCGCGGCTTCCGCCGGGAAGGGGTCGCGATCCGGGTCGGCGGCCCCGGCGGCTTTGGCGGGGAAGGGGTCGTTGTCGAGGGGGGCGGCCATGGCGCTTCGGCGGGGAGCGGGCCGGGGGGCCGGGATGCGGCCCGTCCCTCGCCACGCGGGGAAATTGCGTGATAAAATCGAATGTTAGCTCAGCCTGACCGTTAGTTTCCTTTTCGCCCCGAAAGTTTCGGGGAGGATTTCCGGCCGGGCAAATACGCAGACCCGCGCACCTCAGGGTGCCCGAACCTGTCGCCGGCGACAAGCCGCGGCCGGTCCGAGCCACAGGCGGGTCGAGGTCCAACCCTGAAACAGGAGTGCAGGAATGTCCGTAACGATGCGTCAAATGCTGGAGGCGGGGGTCCATTTCGGACACCAGACCCGCTACTGGAATCCCAAGATGGCCGAGTACATCTTCGGCCAGCGCAACAAGATCCACATCGTCAACCTCGAGAAGACGATGCAGCTCTACCAGGAGGCGATGAAGTTCATTCGCCAGCTGGCCTCGAACAAGGGCACGGTGCTCTTCGTCGGCACCAAGCGCCAGGCGCGCGAGATCGTCGCCGAGGAGGCCCACCGCTGCGCGATGCCCTACGTCGACGCGCGCTGGCTGGGCGGCATGCTGACCAACTTCAAGACGGTCAAGGCGTCGACCAAGCGCCTGAAGGACCTCGAGCAGATGGCGGAGGACGGCACGTTCGAGAAGATGAACAAGCGCGAGGCGCTCACGCTGCAGCGCGAGATGGACAAGCTGCGGAAGAGCCTGGGCGGCATCAAGGACATGGACGGCCTGCCCGACGCCCTGTTCGTCATCGACGTCGGCTATCACAAGATCGCGATCAGCGAGGCGACGAAGCTCGGCATCCCGATCGTCGCGGTCGTCGACACCAACCACTCGCCGATCGGCATCGCGCACGTGATTCCGGGCAACGACGACTCGAGCCGCGCGATTCGCCTCTACGCGCGGGGCGCTGCCGACGCGATCCTCGAAGGCCGCACCGAGGTGATCCAGGAAATCGTCCAGGCCAGCGACGAGTTCGTCGAGGTCGCCACCGACGCCAAGGCCTAGGCGCGCCGGGCCCGCGGCCCGGTGTGCGGCGACGCAGACGAGGAGTGACGGGCGCCAGGCGGCGCCCGCCGCGGGACGGACGGCGCGGCCACCGCGACCACGACCACGACAATCCACGCAACATGGAGCACTGAGATGGCGGACATTTCCGCGAGCATGGTGATGGACCTGCGCCAGCGCACCGGCCTGGGCATGATGGAGTGCAAGAAGGCGCTGACGGAGGCGGGCGGCGATCTCGCCAAGGCCGAGGACCTGCTGCGCATCAAGAGCGGCGCGAAGGCGTCGAAGGCCGCCGGGCGCATCGCGGCGGAAGGCGTGATCGGGCTGTACGTCGCGCCGGACGCGAAGACCGCCGCGATGATCGAGGTGAACTGCGAAACCGACTTCGTGGCGCGCAACGAGGAGTTCCGGGCGTTTGCCGCCGAGCTCGCGCAGATCGTCGCGCGCGAAAATCCGGCGGATCTCGCGGCGCTCGCGGCCAGGGCGCTCGCCTCGGGCGAGACCGTCGAATCGCGCCGCGTCGCGCTGGTCCAGAAGATCGGCGAGAACATGAGCCTCCGCCGGTTCACGCGGCGAGAGGCCGCAGGCAGGCTGGGTTCCTACGTCCACGGCGGACGGATCGGCGTGCTGGTGGACGTCACCGGCGGCCAGGACGCGCTCGGCAAGGACCTGGCGATGCACGTGGCGGCGAGCAAGCCCGTCGCGGTGAGCCGGGACCAGGTGCCCGCCGAGACCGTGGCCAAGGAGCGGGAGATCGCCGTGGCCCGCGCGGCCGAATCCGGCAAGCCCGCCAACATCGTCGAGAAGATGGTCGAGGGCGCGGTCGCGAAATATCTGAGCGAGGTCACGCTGCTCGCGCAGCCGTTCGTCAAGGGCGACGGCAAGCAGACCGTCGGGGATCTCGTCAAGGCGCAGGGCGCCGCGGTCCACGGCTTCGTGCTCTACGTCGTCGGCGAGGGCATCGAGAAGAAAAAGGACGATTTCGCGGCCGAGGTCGCGGCGATGGCGAAGGCTTGATGCCGCGACGGTCGCCACCTTCCCACCCCGACCGGAGCCCGCCGCCATGACCGCCCAACCTGCCGTAGCCGTCGCCGCGCCCGCGGCGGCGGGCGCTCCCGCGTACCGGCGCATCCTGCTCAAGCTCTCGGGCGAGGCGCTGATGGGCGACGATCCGTACGGGATCAACCGCGAGGTGATCGATCGCATCGTCGCGGAAATCGGCGACGTCCTGCGGCTGGGCGTGCAGGTCGCGATCGTGATCGGCGGCGGCAACCTCTTCCGCGGGGTCGCGCCCGGGGCCGCCGGCATGGATCGCGCGACCGCCGACTACATGGGGATGCTGGCCACGCTGATGAACGCGCTGGCGCTGCAGGACGCGCTGCGCCGCGCCGACGTCCCGTCGCGGGTCCAGTCCGCGCTGCGCATCGACCAGGTCGCCGAGCCCTACATCCGCGGCCGGGCGCTGCGGCACCTCGAGGAACGAAAGGTCGTGATCTTCGCCGCCGGCACGGGCAATCCGTTCTTCACCACCGACACGGCCGCCGCGCTGCGCGGACGCGAGATGGGCGTGGACATCGTGCTGAAGGCGACGAAGGTCGACGGTGTCTACACGGCCGACCCCAAGAAGGACCCGACGGCGAAGCGCTACGCCGAGCTCACGTTCGACGAGGCGATCGTCAAGAACCTCAAGGTGATGGACGCGACGGCGCTCGCGCTGTGCCGCGACCAGAACATGCTGCTCAAGGTATTCTCGATCTTCATCCCCGGCGCGCTGAAGCGCGTCGTGCTGGGCGAGGACGAGGGGACGCTGGTGCACTGCTAGCAGCCCGGACACGTGTGGCGCCCGATGCCGGACGCCGGATCTTGCGGAGCAACCATGATCGCTGAAATCAAGAAGTCCGCCGAGCACAAGATGCAGAAGACGGTCGAGACGCTGAAGCACGACCTCGCCAAGGTCCGCACGGGCCGCGCGCACGCCGGCCTCCTCGATCACATCCAGGTCGACTACTACGGCACGCCGATGCCGATCAGCCAGTGCGGCAACATCACGCTGGCCGACGCGCGGACCATCACGGTGCAGCCGTGGGAAAAGAAGATGGTGCCGGTGATCGAAAAGGCGATCCGCGACTCGGACCTCGGGTTGAATCCCGCGACGTCGGGCGACCTGATCCGCGTTCCCATGCCCGCTCTCACCGAGGAGCGCCGCAGGGAGCTGATCAAGGTCGTGCGCCACGAGGCCGAGGACGCCCGCATCGCCGTGCGCAACGTCCGCCGCGACGCGAACGACCACCTGAAGAAGCTGCTCAAGGATCACGCGGTGGCGGAGGACGACGAGCGCCACGCGCAGACCGACGTCCAGAAGCTCACCGACCGCTTCATCGCCGAGATCGACAAGGTGCTGGCGGCGAAGGAAACCGACCTGATGGCGATCTGAGCGGACCCCTCGCGGCGCGCCTGCCGCCGCGATCCGCCGACCGACCCGAGGGCCGCCCGCTTTCCATGTTCACGAGTTCGACGCGCGACATCCCCGCCGTGCGCGACGTGCCGCGCCACGTCGCCATCATCATGGACGGCAACGGCCGCTGGGCGAAGCAGCGGATGCTCCCGCGCGTCGCCGGGCACCGCCGCGGTGTCGAGGCGGTGCGGGCGATCATCCTCGCCTGCGTCGAGAGCGACATCGAGTACCTCACGCTGTTCGCGTTCTCGAGCGAGAACTGGCGGCGCCCCGCCGACGAGGTCTCGATCCTGATGGAGCTCTTCCTGCGGGCACTCGAGCAGGAAGTCGCCAAGCTGCACGCGAACGGCATCCGGTTCCGGGTGGTGGGCGACACGTCGCTGTTCCCGGCGCGCATCCGCGAGCTGATCGCCGCCGGCGAGGCGCAGACGGCGGCCAACACGCGCCTCACGCTGACGATCGCCGCGAACTACGGCGGCCGCTGGGACGTCGCGCAGGCGGCGCGCCGCTATTTCGCCGAGCACCCGGAAGCCCTCGCCGAAAACGCGGGTTTTCGTCCCGAGGCGCTCGAGCCGTTCCTGTCGATGGCGTACGCACCGGAGCCGGACCTCTTCATCCGCACCGGCGGCGAGCAGCGCATCTCCAATTTCCTGCTGTGGCAGCTCGCGTACACCGAGCTCCATTTCACCGACATGCTGTGGCCCGATTTCGACGCGGTCGCCCTCAACGCCGCGATCGACTGGTACCGGCGGCGGGAGCGCCGCTTCGGGCGCACCAGCGAACAGGTGCAGGCGGCGCAGGGCGCGTGACGCGTGCCTCCGCCGCTGCCGCCCCGGAATCCCGGCGATGCTCGCGACCCGCGTCCTGACCGCGGTCATTCTCGTTCCGCTCGTCCTCGCGGCGCTGTTCCTGCTGCCGCCGCTGTGGTGGGGCGCGGTGTCGCTCGCCGCGATCGTCGTCGCGGCCACCGAGTGGGCGAGCCTCGCGGGATGCCGCAAGCCCGCGGGGCTCCTCTTCGTGCTCGGCACGGTGCTGCTCGGCGTGAATCTGCTGCTGTCGCCGGCCTCGGGCTTCGCGCGGGGGTGGCCTGCCGGCATCGTGCTCTCCGTCTGCGGCGTGGCGACGGTGTTCTGGCTGGTCGTCGCGCCTCCCTGGCTGGCCGTGCGCTGGAAGGCCACGTCGCCGCTCGCGATGGCGATCGTCGGCTGGATCGTGCTGATCGGCGCGTGGGTGGCGGTGGTCGAGCTGCAGGCGCGATCGCCGTGGCTCGTGCTCGCCGCGATGGCAATCGTGTGGATCGCGGACACCGCGGCGTACTTCACGGGGCGTGCGTTCGGGAAACGCCGGCTCGCGCCGGAGGTGAGCCCGGGCAAGACCTGGGAAGGGGTGTACGGCGCGCTCGCCGCCGTCGCCGTCTACGCGCTTCTCCTCGTTCCCCTCGCGGGAGCGGGCGGCTATCCCGACGCGGTGTCGCCGGTGGCCATCGCGATCTGGGTCGTGCTCGTGCTCGGGCTCGCCGCGCTGTCGGTCGTGGGTGACCTCTTCGAATCGCTGCTCAAGCGCCAGGCGGGCGTGAAGGACAGCGGCCGCCTGCTGCCGGGCCATGGCGGCGTCCTCGACCGGATCGACGCGCTGCTGGCAGCGATGCCGGCCGCGGCGCTGCTCGCGCTCGCGTACCTGCGATGAAACGGCCCCCGAAGCTCGCTGCGCTCGCCTCCCCCCGAGGGGGCGCTCAGTGCCCTTCGGGGCGGCCGTGCGGGCACTGAGATGACACCGCGCCGGATCAGCGTGCTGGGCGCGACCGGGTCGATCGGCGATTCCGCGCTCGACGTGATCCTGCGCCACCCCGACCGCTTCGCCGTGGTCGCGCTGACCGCCCACCGGCAGTGGGAAGCGCTCGCGGAACTCTGCCGGCGGCACCGCCCCGAGGTCGCCGCGCTCTCCGATCCCGACGCCGCACGGGCGCTCGCACGCGCGCTGGCCGGGCAGGGGTTGCCGACGCGCGTGCTCGCCGGCGAGGCCGGGCTCGTCGAAGCCGCGGCGCTGCCCGGCGCCGACACGGTCGTGGCGGCGATCGTCGGCGCCGCCGGTCTGCGGCCGACGCTGGCCGCCGCGCGGGCCGGCAAGCGTATCCTGCTCGCCAACAAGGAAGCGCTGGTGATCGGCGGGGCCGCGTTCATGGCGGCCGTCGACGAAGGCGGCGCGACGCTGCTTCCGGTCGACAGCGAGCACAATGCGATCTTCCAGTGCCTGCCGCCGGGCTATGCGCGCGACCCGGCGGCCGCGGGCGTGCGCCGGATCCTGCTCACGGCGTCGGGTGGGCCGTTCCGGACGCGACCGTACGCGGAGCTCGCGGCGGTCACGCCCGAAGAGGCGTGCGCGCATCCCAACTGGGTGATGGGACGGAAGATCAGCGTGGATTCGGCGACGATGATGAACAAGGGGCTCGAGATGATCGAGGCGCACTGGCTGTTCGGGGTTCCGTGCGCGTCGATCGAGGTCGTCGTGCACCCGGAGAGCGTCGTCCATTCGCTCGTCGAGTACGTCGACGGCTCGGTCCTCGCCCAGCTCGGCCATCCCGACATGCGCACGCCGATCGCCCAGGCGCTCGCGTTTCCGGAACGCGTCGACGCGGGCGTGCCGGCGCTCGAGCTCGCGCGGCGGGGCTCCCTCACGTTCGAGGCGCCCGACCACGACCGCTTTCCCTGCCTCGCCCTCGCCTGCGCCGCCCTCGACGCCGGCGGCACGGCGCCGGCCGTGCTGAACGCCGCGAACGAAATCGCCGTCGAGGCCTTCCTCGGCGGGCGCATCCGCTTCACGGACATCGCGCCGGCGTGCGCCGAGGCGCTCGCGCGGCTGCCCGCCCGCCCCGTGCGCACGCTGGACGACGCGCTCGCGGCCGACGCCGAGGCTCGCGCCGTCGCCCGCGCGTGGCTCAAGCTGGCGATCGCCGCCTGATGGACCCCGTGACCAAGCTCGTCGCGTTCCTCGTCGTGCTGGGCGTGCTCGTCGTCTTCCACGAGCTCGGCCACTACTGGGTCGCCCGCTGGTGCGGCGTGAAGGTGCTGCGGTTCTCCGTGGGCTTCGGCCGCATCGTGTGGTCGCGCCGCTTCGGCCCCGACCGCACCGAGTGGGCCGTCTCGGCGGTGCCGCTCGGCGGCTACGTGAAGATGGTCGACGAGCGCGAGGGCCCCGTCGCCGCCGCCGATCTCCCGCGGGCGTTCAACCAGCAGAGCGTCTGGAAGAGGATCGCGATCGTCGCCGCCGGGCCGCTCGCCAACCTCCTGCTCGCCGTGCTGTTGTTCGCGGGCACCTTCGTGACCGGCGTTCCCGGCCAGCGGCCGCTGCTGGCCGAGCCCGAGGCGAGCACGCCGGCTGCGGCTGCCGGCGTGCGCGACGGCGACCTCGTCGTGGCCGTCGACGGCGCGCCGGTCCGGAGCTGGCAGGACCTGCGCTGGCGGCTCCTGCGCGCCTCCGGCGCGAGCGACGTGGCGGTCGACGTCGAGCGCGCCGACGGTTCGCGGCTGCGACGCACGATCCCGCTCGCATCGCTCGCGAGCGCCGACTGGGAGGGCAACTTCATGGTGGCGCTCGGTCTGCGCGCGGATTTCGGCGCGCCGCTGATCGACGAGGTGCTGCCGGACAAGCCGGCCGCGCGGGCGGGGCTCCTCGCCGGCGATCGCATCGTCGCGATCGACGGCGCGCCGGTGCGCTCGCCCGCCGACGTGGCCGCGAAGACCAACGCGAAGCCCGGTGCGGAGGTGGTCTTCCGCATCGTCCGCGACGGCACGGCGCGCGAGACCGCGATCACGACGGAGGTCGCGGATCAGGCCGGACGCCGGGTCGGCCTCGTCGGGGTGCGGCTCAAGGTCGATCCGGCGTTCGCCGAGCGCCTGGCGGTGACCGTGCGCTACGGTCCGGTCGACGCATTCGCGCAGGGCGTGCGCAAGACCTGGGAGCTCGCGGCGTTCACCGTGAAGATGCTGGGGCGGATGCTGACCGGCGAAGCGTCGCTCAAGAACATCAGCGGCCCCATCACGATGGCCGACTTCGCCGGCCAGTCGGCGCAGGCCGGCGCGCTCGTCTTCGTCGGCTATCTCGCGCTGATCAGCATCAGCCTCGGCGTCCTCAACCTGCTGCCGGTCCCGCTGTTGGATGGGGGGCATTTGCTGTATTATTTCGTCGAAATCATCAAGGGCAGTCCAGTCTCCGACCGCGCCTTCGAGGTCGGCCAGCGCATCGGCATGGCCATGCTTGCGGTGTTGATGGCGTTGGCGCTTTTCAATGACCTTTCCCGATTGTTCTAGTCTCCGCGGAGGCAGCGTGTCTTCGGCACGCCGCCGTCCCGCCATCGCCGTCGGCCTCTGGCGCACCGTCGCCTTGCTGGCGGCGGCGCTCGCGGCGCCGCTGGCGTCGGCGATCACGCCCTTCGTCGTCAGGGACATCCGCGTCGAGGGGGTGCAGCGCACCGAGGCCGGAACGGTCTTCTCGTACCTGCCGATCAAGGTCGGCGACCGCGTCGACGACGAGAAGGCGGCGCAGGCCGTCAAGGCGCTGTTCGCGACCGGCTTCTTCCGCGACGTGCGGCTGGAAGCGCAGGACGGCGTGCTGCTGGTGATCGTCCAGGAGCGACCCACGATCAGCAAGATCGACATCGCCGGGAACAAGGAGTTCGACACCGACACGCTGAAGAAGGCGCTGAAGGAGATCGGGATCGCCGAGGCGCGCATCTTCGACCGGTCGGCGCTGGAGCGCGCCGAGCAGGAGATGAAGCGGCAGTACATCTCGCGCGGCCGCTATGCGGCGAAGGTCACGGTGACCGTCACGCCACAGGAGCGCAACCGGGTCGCCGTGAACATCACGGTCGAGGAAGGCGAGCCGTCGAAGATCGCGCGGATCAACATCGTGGGCGCGAACGCGTTCTCGGAACGCGAGCTGCTCGGCCTGATGCAGCTCACGACGCCCGGCTGGACGACCTGGTACACGAAGAACGACCAGTACTCGAAGCAGAAGCTCGCGGCGGACCTCGAGGCGGTGCGCAGCTTCTACCAGAACCGGGGCTATCTCGAGTTCAACGTCGATTCGACGCAGGTGTCGATCACGCCGGACAAGGAAGACATCTACATCACGGTCAACATCACCGAGGGGGCGCGCTACACGGTGTCGGACATCCGGCTCGCGGGCGAGCTCCCCGTGTCCGGGCTGGAGCTGTCCCGGCTCGTGCAGATCCGCCCCGGCGACGTCTTCTCGCGCGAGCGGCTGCAGGCGAGCGCCAAGTCGATCAGCGACCGGCTCGGCACCGAGGGCTACGCGTTCGCCAACGTCAACGCGGTTCCCGACGTCGACCGCGAGAAGCGGACGGCGGCGTTCACGTTCTACATCGACCCGGGCCGGCGGGTGTACGTCCGGAAGATCAACATCAGCGGCAACGTGCGGACCCGCGACGAGGTGATCCGGCGCGAGATGCGGCAACTCGAGGGCGCATGGTTCGACGCCACGCGCATCGAGCGCTCGAAGGTGCGGATCAGGCGGCTCGGGTACTTCGACGACGTCAACATCGAGACCCCGCCGGTGCCGGGCGTCACCGACGAGGCCGACGTCGAGGTCACCGTGACCGAGCGCAACACGGGCACGCTGCTGGCGGGCATCGGCTACTCGAGCGCCGACAAGCTCGTGTTCAACGCGTCGGTCTCGCAGCAGAACATCCTGGGCAGCGGCAACGCGCTGGTCGCGTCGATCAACACGAGCCAGGTCAACCGCGTCATTTCGATTTCGTTCAGCGAGCCCTACTGGACGACCGACGGGGTGTCGCGGCTGCTGGAGGTCTACCAGAGGAACAGCAATCCGACGTCGCTCGCGGTGTCGCAGTACTCGTCGTCCACGGCCGGCGGCGCGGTCGGGTTCGGCATTCCCATCACCGAAACCGACTCGATCAACCTCGGATTCCGTTACGAGCACACGTCGCTCGACCTGTACGAGAACAGCCCGGAGGCGTACAAGCTTTATGTCGCCGAATTCGGCAGCGTGACGGACAGCGTCATCATGAGCGGCGGCTGGTCGCGTGACACGCGCGACGACATCCTCTATCCTAACCGGGGCTCGGTGCAGAGCCTGCTCGCGGACTGGGCCACCCCGATCGGCGACCTCCAGTACTACAAGGTGAACTACCTGCAGCAGACGTTCTTGCCGGTCTACGGTGACCTCGTGCTGATGCTGCGCGGCGACTTCGGCTACGCGGACGGCTACAGCGGCAAGCCGCTGCCGTTCTTCAAGGCCTTCTACGGGGGCGGCGTGGGCTCGGTCCGGGGTTACGATCAGAGCTCGCTCGGTCCGCAGGACATCTTCGGCAACGCGACCGGCGGCAAGCGCAAGATCATCGGCAACGCCGAGCTGTTCTACCCGATCCTCAAGACCGAGAGGGCGGTGCGGATCAGCGCCTTCGTCGATGCCGGCCAGATCTACCTCGACGGCAAGGAACCGGCGGAGCGGAAGCAGTACGACCTGCAGGGGTTCCGCTACTCGGCCGGCGTGGGGCTCGCCTGGAATTCGCCGATCGGGCCCCTCAAGTTCAGCTACGCCTTCCCGCTGAACGACAAGGCGCTCGACAAGATACAGCGCTTCCAGTTCCAGATCGGGACGATATTCTGACATCGTGCAGGAGAGTCACTTGAACCGCAGCACCCACCGCATTTCGAGTGCCGTCCTCGGCTTTGCCGCGCTGCTCGTGCTCGGCGCGGCGTCGGCGCAGGCCGCCGACTACAAGATCGGCTTCGTCAACACCGAGCGCCTGTTCCGCGAGGCCGCGCCGGCCAAGCGCGCGCAGCAGAAGCTCGAGAAGGAGTTCGCCGCGCGCGACGGCGAGATCCAGAAAGTGAGCAAGCAGGTGCGCGACCTGCAGACGTCCCTCGAGAAGGACGGCGCGACCATGTCCGAGACCGAGCGGCGCAACAAGGAGCGCGACCTCGCCAACCTGTCGCGCGACCTCACGCGCAACCAGCGCGAATTCCGTGAGGATCTCAACCTGCGCCGCAACGAGGAGCTCGCGAGCGTCCAGGAGCGCGCGAACAAGGTGATCCAGCAGATCGCCGAGGCCGAGAAGTTCGACCTCATCCTGCAGGACCCGGTCGTCTTCGCCAGCCAGAAGATCGACATCACCGAGAAGGTAATCAAGGCGCTCGCCGACAAGTAACGGCGGGAGACCGCCCGCCCGACGGGCGCGCGGCACCGCCGGCGTCAACCGACATTGCCCCGGCCCGTGCCCATTTCCCTTTCCGAACTCGCTCTGCGCACCGGCGCGACGGTCGCCGGCGACGGCACCGTCGTCGTGTCCCGCGTGGCGACGCTCGAGTCCGCCGGGCCCGGGTCGATCGCCTTTCTCGCCAATCCCCGGTACCGGTCGCAGCTCGCGGACACCCGCGCGTCGGCCGTGATCGTCGCGCCCGACATGGCCGCGCATTCGCCGCTGCCGAAGCTCGTCGGCCGGGAGCCCTACGCGGTCTACGCGAAGGTGGCGTCGATCCTGCACCCGACGGCACCGGGCGTTCCCGGCATTCATCCGTCGGCGGTCGTCGACCCGGGTGCGCGCGTCGCGCCGAGCGCAGCCGTCGGTCCCAACGCGGTCATCGGCGACGGCGCCGTCATCGGCGAGCACGTCCGCATCGGCGCCGGCTGCGTCGTCGGCGCCGGCGTGACCCTCGGCGACGACGTCACGCTGCACGCCAACGTGACGATCTACGACGGCTGCACGGTGGGCCCGCGCAGCATGCTGCACTCGGGCGTCGTGATCGGCGGCGACGGCTTCGGCATGGCCGAGCAGGGCGGGCGCTGGATCAAGATCCCGCAGGTCGGGCGCGTCGTGATCGGCGCCGACGTCGAGATCGGCGCCAACACGACGGTCGACCGCGGCGCGATCGACGACACGGTCCTCGAGGACGACGTCAAGCTCGACAACCTGATCCAGATCGGTCACAACTGCCGCATCGGCGCGCACACGGCGATCGCCGCCTGCGCCGGCATTGCCGGGAGCACTCGGATCGGCAGGAACTGCAAGATCGGCGGCGCGTCGATGCTGAACGGGCACATCGAGCTCTGCGACGGCGTGATCGTCTCCCCGGGCACCGGGATAATGCGGTCGATCGACCGGCCGGGCGTGTACTCCGGTTTCTGGCCCGGCATGCCGCACGGCGAGTGGAAGCGGATCGTCCTCGAGGCGCAGGGCCTGCGCGAGCTCGCAGCGCGCGTGCGCAGGCTCGGGCACGGAACGGCGGACGAGGGCGGCGGGGACAAGGGCGGGGGACGGCCATGACGACCAACGGCAGCGGCGCAATGGACATCAAGGCGATCATGGAGTACCTGCCGCACCGGTACCCGTTCCTGCTGATCGACCGCGTCGTCTCGCTCGAGAACAACCAGGCGATTCGCGGCATCAAGAACGTGACGATGAACGAGCCGTTCTTCCAGGGGCACTTTCCGGGCTATCCCGTGATGCCCGCCGTGCTCGTGATCGAGGCGCTCGCGCAGCTCGCGTCCATCCTGGCGTGGAAGATCTCCGGCCGGGACCCGGGCGACGGGACGCTGATCTTCTTCGCGGGCATCGACAACGCGCGCTTCCGCCGCCAGGTCTTCCCCGGCGACCAGCTCGTCCTCGAGTCGGAAGTGCAGCGCCTGGTGCGAGGCGTCGGCAAGTTCGCGGTCCGCGCGAAGGTGGACGGCGAGATCGTCGCCGAGGCGGACCTGCTGGCCGCCATGCGCATGCCGGAACCGCAGCCCAAAGCGACCTGAGCCAATGCCGCGCATCCATCCGACCGCACTGGTCGACCCGACGGCTGAGCTCGCTCCCGATGTCGACGTCGGCGCGTACTCGATCGTCGGGCCCCGGGTCACGCTCGGGCCGGGCACGGTCGTCGGCCCGCACGTCGTGATCGCGGCGCGCACGCGGATCGGCGCGCGCAACCGGATCTTCCAGTTCGCGTCGATCGGCGAGATCCCGCAGGACCGCAAGTACGGCGGCGAGCCGACGACGACGACGATCGGCGACGACAACGTGTTCCGCGAGTTCGTCACGATCCACGCGGGGACGGCGCAGGACCGCGGCGACACGGCGATCGGCAACGGCAACCTCTTCCTCGCGTACGCGCACGTCGCGCACGACTGCGACGTCGGCAACGGCACGGTGTTCTCGAACAACGCGCAGATCGCCGGGCACGTGCACATCGCCGACTGGGTGGTGCTGGGCGCGTATTCGGGGGTGCACCAGTTCGGCCGCGTCGGCGTGCACGCGATGCTCGCCGCCGCCGCGATCGTGCTGCAGGACGTCCCTCCGTACGTGACCGCGTCCGGCTACCCGGCGAAGCCCCACGGGACCAACAGCGAAGGGCTGCGCCGGCGCGGGTTCACCGCCGAGGACATCCTCGCGGTGCGGCGCGCGTACAAGACGCTCTACCGGGAAGGGCGCACGCTGGACGATGCCAGGGCGGTGCTCGCGCAGGCGGCCGCAGCGACGCCCGTGCTCGCCCCGCTCGTCGAATTCCTCGCCGAGCGCGGGCGCGGCATCATACGCTGACCGCGGGATGCCGGACGCGCCCGCCAACTCCGGCCCGGTGACCATCGGCATCGTCGCCGGCGAGGCCTCCGGCGACGCGCTCGCTGCCACGCTCATCCGGGCCGTGCGCGCGCGACTGCCCCAAGCTCGCTTCGTCGGGGTCGCCGGCCCGCGGATGGAAGCCGCCGGGTGCGAGGCGTGGTACCCGCTCGAGACGCTCTCGGTGCGCGGACTGGTCGAGGTCCTGTCGCGGCTGCCGCAGCTCTTCGCGCTCCGGTGGGGCCTCGCGCGCCGGCTTCGCGCCGAGCGCGTGCCCGTGTTCGTCGGCGTCGACGCTCCGGACTTCAACCTCGGCCTCGAGGCGAAGCTCAAGCGCGCGGGCGTGCGCACTCTGCATTTCGTCAGCCCGTCGGTGTGGGCGTGGCGGCGCGAGCGCGTGCACAGGATCCGGCGCTGCGTGCACCGGATGCTCGCGCTCTTCCCGTTCGAGCCGCCGCTGTACGAGGCCGCCGGCGTGCCGGTCACGTTCGTCGGTCATCCGCTGGCGCAGCAGGCGGCGGTCCTGGGCTCGCGGCGCGCGGCGCGCGAGGATCTCAGGCTCGGCCCCGCGCAGCCGGTGTTCGCGCTGCTGCCGGGAAGCCGCGCGTCGGAGCTCGACATGCACGGCGAGCTCCTCCTGCGGACGGCCGAGATGCTGCACGCCGCGCGGCCCGACGCCCGCTTCCTCGTTCCGCTCACGACGCGCCCGACGCGCGAGCGCTTCGAGGCGGCGATCTACCGGCTTGGCCTCGAGGGGCTTCCGCTGACGCTCCTCTACGGGCACGCGACCGATGCGCTGCGCGCTGCGGACGTCGGGCTCGTGGCTTCCGGCACGGCCACGCTCGAGGCGGCGCTCGCGCGCTGCCCGCACGTGATCTTCTACCGCGTCAACGCGCTGACCGCGTGGATCGTCCGGCGCAAGCTGCTGCTTCCGTGGGTCGGGCTGCCCAACATCCTCGCCGGGAAATTCGTCGTGCCGGAGCTCCTGCAGGACGACGCGACCGCGGAAAACCTCGCGCAGGCCGCGGCGAACCTCTACGACGACATCGTGACGCGGCGCCGGCAGGAAGCGCTGTTCGCGGGTTTCGCGGCGGCGCTGGCGGCGGACACGGGCGGCCTCGCGGCGGACGCCGTGCTGGCGGAGCTCCGCGCCGCGGGCGTCGGATGCTGACGATCGACGCCGTGCGGCTGGTCGCGGGCGTCGACGAGGCCGGTCGCGGTCCGCTGGCCGGTCCGGTCGTCGCCGCCGCGGTGATCCTCGACCCGGCGCGGCCGATCGCCGGCCTGCGCGATTCGAAACTGCTCTCCGCGCCTGCGCGCGAGCGGCTGGCGATCGACATCCGCGCGCAGGCGCTCGCGTGGGCGATCGGCGAGGCCGACGTCGCGGAGATCGATGCGCTCAACATCCTGCAGGCGACGATGCTCGCGATGCAGCGCGCCGTCGCGCGGCTCGCCGTGGCGCCGGCCGAGGCGTGGGTCGACGGCAACCGCTGTCCCGAGCTCGCGTGCGCCGCGCGCGCCATCGTCAAGGGCGATCGCGACGTGGCCGTCATTTCGGCCGCGTCGATCCTCGCCAAGACCGCGCGCGACGCGCTGCTGATCGGGCTCGACCGCGAGTACCCGGACTATGGCTTCGCGCAGCACAAAGGGTACGGGACGCCCAACCACCTCGCGGCGCTTGCGCGGCACGGCCCGTGCCCGGCGCACCGCCGGAGCTTCGCGCCCGTCGCGCAGGCCGACCTCGGGTTCTGACGCTCCGCCCCCGGGCTTCGGGGAGCAGTTGGCCTCGAGCACGGTACGGGTTACGATGCGGTCGACCATGCGGCGGTCGGCGGCGCAAGCGCGGCCTGCCGTGCCGGCCGCGTTGGCTTCACCCATCCAGGAGTCCGAAATGATCCATTGCGTTCTGCACGCTCCGCACGATTCCGTGGCGGTCGTGGTCGTCGAGGGTGTCAAGGCGGGGGCGACGCTGACCGGCCTCATCCTCGACGAGGACCGTACCATCACGCTGCCGTGCGTGCAGGACATCCCGCTCGGCCACAAGGTCGCCCTTAAGGACATGGCCGTCGGCGACACCGTGATCAAGTACGGGATCGACATCGGCAAGGTCGTGCAGCCGATCCGCGAGGGCGAGCACGCGCACGTCCACAACATCAAGACGAAGCGCTGGTGAGATGAGCATGCAGAAGACCTTCCAGGGCTATCGCCGCGAGAACGGCCGCGTCGGCGTGCGCAACCACGTCGTCATCCTGCCGGTCGACGACCTCTCCAACGCGGCCTGCGAGGCCGTCGCGCACAACGTCAAGGGCACGCTGGCGATCCCGCACCCCTACGGCCGGCTGCAGTTCGGCGCCGACCTCGACCTGCACTTCCGCACGCTGATCGGCACGGGCGCGAATCCGAACGTCGCCGCCGTCGTCGTCATCGGCATCGAGGATCAGTGGACGAAGAAGGTCGTCGACGGCATTGCGGCGACGGGCAAGCCGGTCACCGGCGTCGGCATCGAGCTGCACGGCGACCACGACACGATCATGCGGGCGTCGAAGGCGGCGAAGGAGTACGTGCAGTGGGCGAGCGAGCGGCAGCGCGTCCTGTGCGACCTTCGCGAGCTCTGGGTGTCGACGAAGTGCGGCGAGTCCGACACGACGTCCGGCTGCGGCGCCAACCCGACCGTCGGCGACGCGTTCGACAAGCTCTACGCGGCCGGGTGCACGCTGGTGTTCGGCGAGACGACCGAGCTGACGGGCGGCGAGCAGATCGTCGCCGCACGCTGCCGCGACGACACGGTCCGCGCGCAGTTCATGGCGATGTTCGACCGCTACCAGGCGGTGATCAACCGGCACAAGACGTCCGACCTGTCCGACTCGCAGCCGACGAAGGGCAACATCGCGGGCGGCCTCACGACGATCGAGGAAAAGGCGCTCGGCAACATCCAGAAGATCGGAAAGAAGTGCCTCGTCGACGGCGTGCTCGACAAGGCCGAGGTGCCGGCGGGACCCGGCCTGTGGTTCATGGACAGCTCGTCCGCCGCCGCCGAGATGGTCACGCTGTGCGCGGCCTCCGGCTTCGTCGTCCACTTCTTCCCGACGGGGCAGGGCAACGTGATCGGCAACCCGATCCTGCCGGTGATCAAGATCTGCGCCAATCCGCGCACCGTGCGCACGATGAGCGAGCACGTCGACGTCGACACGTCGGGCCTGCTTCAGCGCGAGATCACGATGGGCGCGGCCGGCGACAAGCTGCTCGACATGATGTTCCGCACGGCGAACGGCCGTCTCACCGCCGCCGAGGCACTGGGTCACCGCGAGTTCGTGCTGACCCGCCTGTACGAGAGCGCCTGACCCGCCGCGGTGCGGCCCGGCGGGATGTTCCGTGCGGACCCGCCGCGGCCTATACTGCGCACGATCCCGTTTGCGGGCCCGGGAGCGGGCGCGCGCGAAACGAGCCCCGGAGGAACCCCGATGCACAAGCTTCTGATGCGCTCCGCGCTGCTGCTGGCGTGCGTGCTGCTCGCGCCGGCGTTGCGCGCCGAGATGGGCGAGATCAAGGTCGCGCAGCAATACGGAATCAGCTACCTGCCACTGATGATCATGGAGGAGCAGAAGCTGATCGAGAAGCACGCGAAGGCGGCCGGCCTCGACGTCAAGGTGGGCTGGGCCCGGTTCGCGGGCGGCAACGTGATGAACGACGCGCTGCTCTCGAACAGCCTGCAGTTCGCCTCGGGGGGCGTCGGCCCGCTGGTCACGCTGTGGTCGCGCACGAAGGGCAACCTCGACGTGAAGGCGGTGTCGGCGATCAACTCGATGCCGCTCTACCTCAACACGCGCAACCCGAACGTGAGGACGCTCAAGGACTTCACGGACAAGGACCGGATCGCGCTGCCCGCGGTCAAGGTGTCGATCCAGGCGGTGACGTTGCAGATGGCCGCGGAGAAGGCGTTCGGCGAGGGCCAGCACACGAAGCTCGATGCGCTGACCGTGTCGCTTTCCCATCCGGATGCACAGGTCGCGCTGCTCTCCGGCGCCTCGGAGATCACCGCGCACTTCGGCTCGCCGCCGTTCCAGTATCAGCAGCTCGAGAAGCCCGGCATCCGCACGGTGCTCAATTCGTACGAGGTCCTCGGCGGACCGGCGACGTTCAACGTGGTGTGGACGACGTCGAAGTTCCGCACCGAGAATCCGAAGCTCTACGACGCCTTCGTCAAGGCGCTCGACGAGGCCACGGCGACGATCAACCGGGACCGGAAGGCCGCCGCCGAGGCGTACCTCCGAATCTCGAAGGACAAGGACACGGTCGCCGACATCCTGGCGATGCTGAACGACCCGAACATCGTCTACACGACGACGCCGCAGAACGTGATGAAGTACGTCGACTTCATGGCCAAGGTCGGCGCGATCAAGGTGAAGCCGGACTCGTGGAAGGACCTCTTCTTCCCGAACATCCACGGCGCGGCGGGCAGCTGATGCCGGACGCGGCACGCGACGACGCGCGGGCGCTTCCGGATCTCGCGGCGATCCGCGCCGCGCACGCGCGGATCGCGCCCCACGTGCACCGGACGCCGGTGTTCTCGTGCCGCGCGCTCGACGCCGAGGCCGGCGCGACGCTCTTCTTCAAGTGCGAGAATCTGCAGAAAGTCGGCGCGTTCAAGGCGCGGGGGGCGACCAACGCCGTGTTCTCGCTCACCGACGGCGAGGCGAGCCACGGCGTCGTCACGCACTCGTCGGGCAACCACGGGGCGGCGCTCGCGTACGCTGCGCGCGCGCGCGGCATCCCGGCGTGGGTGGTGATGCCCGAGAACGCCCCGGTGGTGAAGCAGGAGAACGTCCGCCGGCAGGGCGCGACGATCCGCTTCTGCGCGCCGAATGTGGCCGCGCGAGAGGCGGCGTGCGCGGCGGTGCAGGCGGAGACCGGGGCCACATTGATCCACCCGTTCGACGACGTCCGCGTGATCGCCGGGCAGGGGACGGCGGCGCTCGAGCTGCTCGAGACGGAGCCCGGGCTCGACATCGTGATCGCGCCGGTGGGCGGCGGCGGGCTGCTGTCGGGCACGGCGATCGCGGCGCGCTCGCTGCGGCCGGCCCTTCGGGTGTACGGCGCGGAGCCCGCGAACGCCGACGACGCGGCTCGCAGCTTCCGCTCGGGCCGGGTCGAGGCGCTGCCCGCGACGACGACGATCGCCGACGGCCTGCGCACGACACTCTCGGAGCGCACGCTCGTGGCCATCCGGCGGCACGTCGCGGCGATCGGCACCGCGAGCGAGGAGTCGATCGTGCGCGCGATGCGGATGACCTGGGAGCGGATGAAGATCGTGATCGAGCCCTCGTGCGCCGTGCCGCTGGCGTGCCTGCTCGAACGCACGCTCGACGTGGCCGGGGCGCGCGTGGGCATTATCCTGTCCGGCGGCAACGTCGACCTCGACCACCTGCCGTGGCAGATCTAGCCGTCACGCAGTCCGTGTCGCCGCTGCTCGACGTGCGCGGCGTGACGCTGCAGTACAAGACTCGGGATCACCTCGTCACCGCGACCTATCGCGTCGACTTCCAGGTGTTTCGCTCCGACCGCTTCATCCTGCTCGGGCCGTCCGGATGCGGCAAGTCGACACTGCTGAAGGCGGTCGGCGGCTACATGAGCCCGGTGGAGGGCGAGATCCGGCTGAAGGGCGCGATCGTGACGAAGCCCGGCCCCGACCGGATGATGGTGTTCCAGGAATTCGACCAGCTGCTGCCGTGGAAGACGGTGACCGAGAACGTGGTGTTCGCGCTGGTCGCGAGCGGCCGGCTCGCCGGCGCCGCGGCCCTGGAGAAGGCGCGCGAGGCCATCGCCAAGGTGAACCTGACGAAGTTCGCCGACAACCTGCCGCACACGCTTTCCGGCGGCATGAAGCAGCGCGTCGCGATCGCCCGCGGGATGGCGATGGAGCCCGACATCCTGCTGATGGACGAGCCGTACGCCGCCCTCGACGCGCTGACGCGGCGCAAGATGCAGGACGAGCTGCTGCAGCTCTGGGATGACACGCGCTTCACTGTGCTGTTCGTCACGCATTCGATCCCGGAGGCGGTCCGCATCGGCAGCCGCATCCTGCTGCTGTCGCCGCATCCCGGGCAGGTGAAGGCGGAGCTGAACAGCCTGCCGCGCGACAGGATGGAGTCCGAGCCCGGCGCGCTGCAGGCGCTCGAGAAGAAGATCCACGCGATGCTCTTCGCCGACCTCGTCGAGGAGCCGGAGGTGCAGCATGGCTGAGATGAAACGACCCCCACGCTCACTGCGTTCGCTTCCCCCCGGGGGGGCGCAGTCAGTACCCTTCGGACGGCCGGGCGGGTACTAGGATGAAACGACCCCCACGCTCACTACGTTCGCTGCCCCCCGAGGGGGCGCAGTCAG
>Ga0209253_10001036_pt1 | contig 24407 bp, 21 predicted proteins | sample FrelakmetBRP12BR_FD_187145 | JGI IMG/M metagenome (GOLD analysis project Ga0209253, IMG submission 187145) | Freshwater lake sediment microbial communities from the University of Notre Dame, USA, for methane emissions studies - BRP12 BR (SPAdes)... | ecosystem: Environmental > Aquatic >...
TTGGGCTGACCAGGAAATGCGCGCCGGCCTGTTTGGCTTGGGTAGCCTGTTCGGGCCTGGTGAGCGTGCCCATGCCAAGCAGGATACGGTCGCCATATTGGCCAGCAAGTGTTCGGACCACTTCTTCCGCATTGGGGGTACTGTAGGTGATCTCGATGCCCAGAACCCCGCCAGCGACCAGTGCTGCCACCATTTTGACGGTCAATTCCGGCGATGGACCTCGAATTACCGCCAGCAGGCCCAATTCCTTTATTTTTTCAAGTACTTCAACTTTGTTCATGTTTTCTCCATTTCTGTTTGTTCAGGCGTTTTATGCAATCCGGTAAACCGGCTCTTTGTTTTGTAATACTGCCAGGCAATCCCGCATTGCGAACCAGCCCATGTTACTGGTGGCTCCATCGGTCTGTGCACCCAGGTGCGGTGTTGCGATCACCTGCGGCAGGGCCAGGAGCGGATTCTTGGGATCAGGAGGCTCGACAGCAAATGCATCCAGCCCGGCGCCTTTCAGGTGACCACTTTGCAATGCCCTTAGTAGCGCCTCTTCGTCCAGCACTTCTCCGCGCGAAGTGTTGATCAGGAACGCACCTTTTTTCATCCTGTTCAGGAAAGTATCATTGACCATGCCGCGCGTCTCGGGCAGCAGCGGGAGGTGCAAGGTGATGAAATCCGCCTCTTCGACCACTTTATTCAATTCGGCAAGCTCGACATGGTTGTCCCTGGCGAAAGCGGCGTCTGCAAAAGGATCATGGGCCAGTATCCTGCAATCGAAACCGGCCAGGCGGCGGGCAAGTTGTTTGCCGATCGCACCCAGCCCCACAATTCCGATGGTCTTTCCTTCGAGACTTAGGCCGGAATAACGCGGCCATTTCCCTTGATGAACGGCATCAGCGGCTTCCGGGATCTGGCGCGCCAGTGCCAGCATCAATCCCAGCGCCAGCTCGGCAACTGAAACAGAGTTTGCTCCGGGGGTATTTGTTACCACAATACCCTTTTCGCGCGCAGCCACCAGGTCTACTTTGTCAACGCCTACCCCATAGCGCGCGATGACCTTGAGCCGGTCGGCCGCCAGCAGGGCTTGTGCGTCAATGCCATCCAGCCCGGCGATGTACCCATCAATTCCGGGCAGCAGCTGCGCCAATTCGGCGGAGGTGAGTGGTTTCCCGGTGGGGTTATAGATGACCTCGCCCACCTGTTCTTCCAATTGTGTCTTAAGCCTGGGATCATTCTTCCCATAGGAAGTGGGGGTGACCAGCAGGCGGCATTCTTTAAGATTCATGTATACTCCGGTTATTTGCAGCGCGGGTTATCGACGATTTCAGGACCATTTTCACCGGCCAGTACCAGCTTTCGAAATCCCTGGCGTTCGATGGTGCCATAATCATGCCCGGCGTTGCCCGGGTAAGCGAAGAAGGTGACCAGGTCTTCCTGCCTGGAGGTGCAGACTGACCTGTGCGCCCAACGCGGCGGCACATACAGTACTTTTCCAGGAGTGAGCGCTTCGACGGAAGTATCCCCTTCGGGAGTCTCCATCACCATGTAACCCTCGCCGCGCAGGCAATAATAGATCTCGGAGGTTTCAAGAACGGAATGGAAGTGTCCCTTGGTCATAAAGAATTCCCTGCCCACCTTGCCAGGATGGACGATCGATATGCCCATCAGAATTTCCCCCGCCACTTCAGGCCGTTTTATCTCATAGACTTCATAGATCAGCTGATCTTCCCTGGAAAGCATTTTGGCATAGCTCTCCTGGTCCAGGAATTGACCTTGCAAAGCGGATAAGCGCCTCTCGATGTGGTTGTCCACCCTGGAGGGAATGACTTGAGGCATGGGAAGGATGAAAGTAAAAGGGGTATCGATCATTTTATTCTCCATATTCGGTTTAATTTATTCCGGCAAGCCGTCGGGCGATATTGCCGCCCAGCATTTGTTTTCTGACGGTTTCTGGAAAGCCTCTCTCAATTAATTGGTCCTGGATCTCACCGGGGAAGCTTGCCAGGCCTGCTCCACCCCCAATCGAGTGATATAGTTCTGCTTCTGCCATATCCGTGGCTAAAGCAATCCGGTCTGAAAGACCGCTGCTTGCCATGAACTCGATCAGCGGCCATAGGTTCAAGGATGGGTTGTATTTGGGCCGATAAAATGTATCGTATTCAAGCAAAACCCCTAAGCGGGCAAGTTCCTTGTGGAGCCCTTTATCCGGCCGTTTATCCATATGGCAGAGCACCAACTGGCTCGGCGATAGTCCCAGATCCATGAAAAAGATGCAGGCTCTCTCAACCAGGGCGCCTTTTTCTGTATGGATCTCCATGAGAGCATTTCGTTTGGCCGCCGCCGCTGCAGCTCCCTCCAGGCCGGCCTGGAGGCAGTCTGCCCAGGCGGATTCAAGGGCGATCTTTATGAAACCCGCTTTAACCGGGGAGGGTGTTTCGAGTGTTTCAAGCAGCCCCCGCTCCATTTCAGAACACAAGAAATCACAGATTTTTTTGGCTGTTGCGCTCCATAGCCAGTGATCTTGAGAGTAGTATTTCTTTCGGTGAAAACCCGTACAGGCGACCAGGTTGACCCTGGAGGCCTCGGAAAGAGCCAATAAGCGGTTCCCATCCCGGCCACAGCCCTGCGGCTGGCAATCCAATAATGTTTCACCACCTTTGTCACGGTATTCGATTAATTCCTTAAGGATGAGGGGGAACTGATTCAGAACAGGAGCGCCCGGATGCGAGCCTGGAACGGCTTCGATCCACATGTGGTTATGCGCGTCGGTAATGCCAAGGCGCTCGTATGGAAGAGCACCTTGAACGGTATGTACCGGTCGCGCCGTGGAAGAATGGCTTGAAACAGTCATCGGATCTATGGTTCCATAACGATCTTTAAGGATTTTCGATCTTCAGCAGCAGCAAAAGCGTCTACAGCAGCTTTCAATGGAAATCGCTGGCTGACAACATCTGAGAGATCGACCAGGCCGGAATTGATGATTTGAGTTGCCTGCCAGCAATCTGCGGTGCTGCAGGCCGTGGTGGCTGTGATCACCAATTCCTTATAGTGCACCAGATTGGAATCAAATTTGATGCTTGGACGGTCCTTGGGAAGGCCACCGAAATAATTGATCCTTGCGCTGATGGCCGCCAGGTCAAGCGCACTTTCCTGGGCAGCATGCACCGGAGCCGCCACGATGATGGCATCCGCGCCGCGGCCCTGGCTTTCTTCGTTTACAACGGTTTTTAGATTTTCCGAGGTGGGATCCACCACACGGTCGGCGCCCATGCGCAGGATCTGTGCGGCGCGTTCCCGAATGGGTTCACTGACAATCACGCGGCCTGCACCACGGGCCCTGGCGAGCTTGGCGTGCATCACCCCTATAGGCCCCGCGCCAATGACCAGCACAACTTCTCCGGGCTGCACGTGGAGAGCATTCTGTCCCCTCAATACACACGCAAAGGGTTCCGTCAAGGCAGCCACCGCCGGATCCACCGATTCACTGATCGGGATGACATTTCCTTGTCGGACCGAGTTGGCAGGAATGCGGACATACTCTGCAAAGCCGCCATCCGAGGTCACGCCGATGGCATCGTAATTGGCACAAAGGTTATTGTTGCCGGTGATACATTGCCGGCAATGTCCGCAGCCGGTATTGGGCGCACAGAAAACGCGTTGCCCCACGGAATAGTCGCTTACCACGCCACCCACCTCGGCGATTGTCCCAACCACTTCATGACCCGGGATGCGAACTGTCCCGGGTGGATACTTGCGGTGGTTCCCGTGAAAGATCCGCAGATCGGTTCCGCAAATACTGGCACTCAATACTTTAACCAGGATTTCCCCCGGGCCAATTCCTGGGACAGGTACGTTCTCTACGCGCAGATCGTTTGGGCCATGATAAACCGCAGCCAGCATATTGCCTCAATTCGCCTGAACTTCATTCACCAATGATCTCTTTCAGATAAACGGGACGCTCTTCCAGGAATGATTTGGTCCCAGCCAGAACGCCTGCCACCGCCCAACGACCTTCCACCCCTCCGGCGCGCGGCGGTTTTTCATCCTGGATGCAGTTGACGAAATGTTCCAATTCATTGATATAGGCCCATTCGAACCGCTCGGGCCATGTCCTGAAGATGGGAGTGATCAGTCCCTGGTCCCGGTTCGTGCAGACCACCACCGCTTGTCCCTTCAGTTCACCGATTTGCATGATCCCTTTATCCCCGATGATCTCAGCACGTGCATCATAGCCATATCCGCACGGGCATACCCCGGAGATTAATCCCAGACCGCCGCTCTCAAATTTAAGATTGACAAGAACATTGTCATAGAAGTTTGGAGCATCCACATGATTGGCGGCTCCCTTGAAGTTCGCCACCTCGGTGTAGACCCGTTTTATGTTTGACCCCATTAACCAGCGCGTGGTATCCCAATCATGACTGTTGACTTCTGCCAACATACCATTGGATGTACGCAGATCACGCGCCCAGGGGGGTGGCAAACCCGGACCATGGGTGTTCGATTTGACCATCATCGGCTGGCCAATCTCCCCGGCTTCGATACGCCGGGCTGCCGCAACAAATTCGGGGTCAAACCGGCGCATAAAGCCCAGCTGTAATAGGACGGCGTTCTGCTCGACCACTTTAATGATCGCATCGCATTCCAGCAAATTAAGTGCCATGGGCTTTTCGAGGAATACGTGTTTCTTGTTTTCTGCGGCCAAAGCTGCCAGAGGTAAATGCGTGGGGGTGGGAGTAGTAATCACCACCGCGTCAAATTCGACTTTTTCCAGTGCGATCTCCAGGGTATCATACTGATTTTGGATTCCAAACTCGAGGGCGGTTTCCTCACGTACCTCTGTCATCGGGTCAACCAGTGCAACAACTTTTCCGCCAGGAATGTGGTGGCTGATTGCGCGGGAATGGTTCTTTCCTACCCTTCCCGCGCCGATCATGCAAATTCGGATGGTTTTTTTCATTAAATCTCCTCAAGGGTTAATCTTGAATAAATCAGTTCATAAAGAAGTCGTTCAATGTCTGTTCGAAGCGGATATATTTTTCAATCATTGGTAAATAGATCTCATGATTCTCCCTGGACGGAATGAAAGGTTTTCCATTCAGGATGGCAGTTTTCTTTGCATGCACAGCCAGATCGGTGATCAACCCGGCAGCTTTTCCGGCGATCATGGCGGCCCCCCATGCGCCAAATTCATTCCCCTTCAATCTTTGATAGGGGACGTTCAAAATATCCGCCTTGATTTGATTCCAAATTCCACTGCGTGCCCCACCACCAACCACACGCGCTTCCACCAGCTCCAATCCGGGTAATAACTCTTTCAGGATTTTCAGATAATAGGCGTACTCATAAGCAATGCTTTCCAGGATGGCACGTGCAAAGTGGGCTTGTTTATGAGACCATGACACGCCCACCCAGGCGCCTCGCATTTCCGGGCTGGAGGGGCAGATGCGCCCGCCCAGGTGCGGGGAAAAGAATAATCCATCCGAACCTGGCGCGACCGTTTCAACGGGCGCGATCATTTGTGAGTACAGGTCTTCAGGAGCTTCGAGAAGCTCCCCGCGTGAGGTGTTGAAGAATTGATCGCGGAACCAGCGCAGCGCGAGACCTCCGCCACCAATATAGGCGAGCGGGTTCCATAAACCAGGGATAACGGACCGCATGGTCAGCAGGGCGCGGTTTTTGGTGTCCGCAACAAATCTATTCGTGCACCCGGCCAGGACTGCCGCGGTGCCGGCCACATCAAAGAGCATGCCAGTGCGCACGATGCCGGCCCCCAACGCGTTCGCCGCCGTATCTCCCGCACCGGCCGCGATGAGTGTGCCGGGGGCCAGCCCAAACTCTTTGGCAGAGCGCTCTGACACTTCCCCGACCACATCACAGGGATCGATGATCTTGGGGAGTTTACCCTGATCCAGCCCGAAGCGTTCACAAAGTTCATTCGACCAGGTTCCCTTTTGGGCGTCTGAAAAGCCTGAAAAATGGATGAAGGTGTGATCGATGAAAGCCTGGTCCGCCTTCAATCCGGCGATTTTCCCTGCCACATACGCCGCGGGCATCAAAAATTTCGCTGTTCGCCTGTAAATATCAGGTTGTTCATTCTTCCACCAGAGCATCTTAGGGCCGTGATCGCAGGTGGGGGGACAACCGGTCAGCTGGGTGATCCGCTCTCCGGCTTCTTTATCCATCCATTCAATAAAGGGCTTACAGCGCATGTCCAGCCAGGAATCAAACCTGGCGACGGGTTTATAATCTTCATCGATCAATCCGAGGCCTGCCATTTGCGAATCAAAGGCGATCGCCGCGATGGTCCCCGGTTCCACACCGCTTTCCCTTATACACGTCTGCACGGTCTGGGCGGCAGATGCGTAGAAATCTTCATTTTCCTGTTCCACCACACCCGGCTTGGGGTAAAAGAGCGGAACTTCGACCGAGGATTCTGAAACGAGTTTTCCATCGATCCGGTAAAGTGCAGCCTTGGTTCCGCTGGTTCCCAGGTCAACACCGATCAGGTATCTCTTTTGCATCGTGATCTCCAAAAGGATTATTTAAAACCAGTTCAGACCTTGTTCATTCCGAAAGGGTATTTTCTGAATGAGCATTAACCACATCCGTTAGGTGAGAGCTATGATCCAAGGATTTCGTTTCAGAATCCCTGATTCGAAGCAACTCGACTTCAAAACGCGACCGGTCGCCTCGATGCAGGGCATGATAATACTCAATTGGCAGGCCGCTTTCGGAATAGCTGATGCTGTCCAGCATCAGCAGGGGGGCGCCTCGTTCTATGCCAAGCAGTTCGGCTTCATTCTCTTTGGCGAGAACAGCTTCGATATACCGGCGACCCCTGGAAATAACAACGCCGCATTCCGTTTCCAGAAATTCATACAATGACCGGTTGGTCAGATCAACCGTGGCAAGCGCAGGGCAGATCTCAAATGGAACGTAGGTTGTGACCAATTGGATGGGCTCGGTATTGATAAACCTCAAACGCAGGATATCGATCACCTGATCGCCCGGTTTTATTTTGAGAAAACCAGCCACTTTCTCGTTTGCAGGGTTGACATTTTGGTGAAGCACTTTTGTTACAGGCTTCAGGCCGCGTTCCAGCATATCCTGGTAAAATCCCGTCAGTTTTTGTACCAGTCCTTCGCTGATCTTTGGCAGGGAAATGAAAGTCCCTTTGCCTTTTCGACGGTTTATGACTCCTTCGAGTTCCAATTCCCGGAGAGCCTGCCGAACAACGGTCCGGCTGACACGGTAGAGTGCGCAAAGATCCTGTTCACCTGGGATCTGATCACCCGGAGCCCAGATTCCCAATTGAACTTTTTCCTTGAGAATACCCATCAGTTGAATATAATATGGGATATAGCTCTCGAAATTGATTTTTTCATTCATAAAGTCAACCTCCCCAATCATCAAGTTGATTTCTTGTAATCCTGTTATTACAACTGATTATAAGAATATACAGTAAACCTGTCAATAGAACCAGCTTATAAAACTTCCTATGACGCCCAAGGAAGACTAATCTTAAATCTCTTGAAATCTGAGAGTTCCATTGTATAATAATGTTATCCTGTAATGACAAGTGCTGAGGGATCCTGCGGTTTCAACCAGGAACCGCATTGGTACAGGCGAGAAAGAATCTCATAATAAAGTCTACAGCACCAATAATTCACATCAAATCTAAGGAGGCACGAAATGAAGGTTGGAATTGACAGCTATTGTTACCATCGCTTTTTCGGGGAAGTGTATCCCGATCAAAAGCCACCTGCGAAAAAAATGACCATGCAGGATTTCCTGGTACGGGCCAGGGAGTTGAAAGTCGACGGGGTCTCGCTTGAATCCTGTTTCTTCCCGCCGAAGATCGGCAAGACCTGGTACAAGGAACTGAAGGCGCAATTGGATGAATACAAATTTGACCGGGTTTACGCCTGGGGTCATCCGGATGGACTGGAGCGCGGTCAGAACCAGGCCGCTTATGATGAAATGGTTGCGGGTATTCCGCATGCAAAGGAGATCGGCGCAGATGTGATGCGGGTGGTGGGCAGCAGCTTGATTTTCCGGCATGAACCGCATGGACCTCAGGTCAAAGCCCTGGCAAAAATGTTTAAGAAAGCTGTGAAGGTCGCCAAAGACTATGATGTGAAATTGGCCGTTGAAAATCATATCGATTTCACATCTGATGAAATCCTTCAATTGCTGGACCTGGTTGGGTCCGAATACTTCGGATTGAATTTCGATACCGGAAACTTCCTGCGCCTGCTGGATGATCCCATCAAAGGGATGGAAAAACTGGCCCCATACGTACTGGCCACCCATGTCAAGGACCTGATGCCGGATAAGACCGCCCGTCCCACCGATTGGCATTTCTTCGCGGGAGTTCCGGTTGGAAAGGGTTTGATCAACAACCAGGCCCTGGCTGAATTGCTCCATAAGGCTAGCTTCAAAGGTTTCCTGGCAGTTGAGATCGATCATCCGCATGCCGATTGGACTGAACGAGAAGATGAAGCAGTGGCACTCAGCATTAAAGAGCTGAAGCGGATTGCAAAAGCATTGAATTAATCATCCTTTCCCGGGAACAGCTAGAATTGCTGTTCCCGGGAATTCATTGAGAAAGGAGAGGCTCCCTTGAAAACAGTAAATGTGGCAATTATCGGGGTGGGATTTATGGGCAAGGCCCATAGTAACGCCTGGAGTCAGGCGCCCAAGTTCTTTCATCCAGGAGTGAAACCGGTATTGAAGTTGGCATGCGATCCGGATAATAACTGCGCCCGCGATTTCGCTGAAAATTGGGGCTGGCAGGAATGTGAGACGGATTGGCGCAAGGTGGTCGAGCGGCCGGATATCGATGTAATCGATATTGTTACACCGACCTTTCTTCACCAGGAGATCGCAGTGGCGGCTGCCAAAAACGGGAAGCATATCTTCTGCGAAAAGCCGATTGCCCTGTCCTATGAGTCTGCCAAGGAAATGTACGAAGCTGCCGAAAAAGCCGGTATTGTGCATTATCTCAATCATAATTACCGTAGGGTCCCCGCCGTTGCTTTTGCAAGGCAATTGATCGACCAGGGAAGAATTGGACAAATTTTCCATTGGCGCGGCACCTACCTGCAAGACTGGATCATGGATCCGAACTTTCCGCTCACATGGCACCTGCAAAAGAAATTCGCCGGAGCCGGGCCGCATTTTGATCTGAACTCCCATAGTGTTGACCTGGCGCGCTTCCTGGTTGGGGATGTGGAGGCGGTTACTGCGATGATGAAAACTTTCGTGACCGAGCGACCATTACCGGGCAAGGATGCCGGCACCTTTAAAGCCGGTTCTGCGTCTTTGGACAAAGGCACTGTGACCGTCGACGATGCAGCATTCATGCTGGCCGAATTTGAAAATGGCGCACTGGGTGCATTTGAGGCCAGCCGGTTTGCCGGTGGACGCAAGAATTACAACTACTTTGAAATATACGGCAGCAAAGGCAGCCTGGCCTTTAATTTTGAGCGCATGAATGAGCTTCAATTCCTGGATCTGGCCAATCCTGCGGATGAACAGGGCTTTAGAACGATATTGGTTACCAATTCCACCCATCCGTATGAAAGTGCCTGGTGGCCGCCCGGGCATTCCATTGGCTATGAACACGCCTTCGTCCATGCAGTGGTGGACTTCCTGAATGCGATTGAAAAAGGCACCAAGATAACGCCCAACTTCTACGATGGGATGAAAGCGATGCAGATCCTGGAAGCGGCAATCTTATCTTCGGCCACCGGTCGAAAGGTGAACGTTTCCGAAATTAAGTAGAGTTCGATTTTGCACTCCATGCTAAATTGGTGATTTAGAGGAGGGGCGGGATTCTTTCAAAGCCTGTCCCTCCCATGTTTCACCTGCTTCCCGCAGGCTTATATGGAATTTCAGGAGAAAACCATGAAAACCAAACTTGTCCCCATATATTTTAAGACAGCCGATAATCCGGATTTCGCAACCCAACTGCAACAGCTGCGTGTACTCCTCGCCGATGAAGCGGACATATTGGAACCAGTGTTGTTGGGGTCAAGTTTACCGGAAACAGACGCGGTAATCTTCCCGGAAATGCTGGGAACCGCCTTTCGGGAAGTGGAGAAGATCAAAAAGCTCCCACAGCCGATCCTGGTTGTCACCTCTGAATTTGGCACCGTCTCGATGTGGGATTGGGAGATCAACAGCTTTTTAACCGCCAAGGGGGTTAAGGTGATCGGCCCCACCAGTCTAGAAAAGACCAAGCAGGTTTGCCGGGCGCTGGCATTAAGGCGGCAGTTGAAGCACTCGAAGTTGCTGGTGTATCAGGATAACCCCGCAGATATCGGGAGCCTGCAGTACGAGATCTTTAAACGCTTTTACTGGTGGGAACCGGAATGTATTGCTGCAATTGAAAAGAAATTCGGCGTCAGCGTTGTTAAGAAAAGTTTCAAGGCGTTGGGAGAGGCAGCCAAAGCCATACCGGATGAAGCAGCCCAATTGATCTGGGAGCAGAAGAAAGCTCAAACCCCGATTGGGAATCTTACCAACCGGGCGATCCTGAGCGCGGTGAAGCTCTATATGGTTGTGAAGAGAGATCTGGACCAGGACCCGGATATCATCGCGGCCGGGATGAATTGCCTGAACGAATCGATATTTTCTGACACGACCCCCTGCCTGGCCTGGAATTTCCTTTATGAAGATCAACGGATGGTATGGGGCTGCGAGGGCGACCTGGTTTCCATGCTCACCGAGGTTTTGATCGGAAAAACCATCGAAGTACCCTTCATGATGACCAACCTGTATCCATTCCAAATGGGGCAGGCGGCCTTGAAACATGAACATATCCCCAATTTCCCCCCAGTTGAGGGCGCCCCTGAAAATTACATACTGGCTGCGCATTGCGGCTATTTGGGCGTGGTGCCGCAGTCTTTTTCAACTGAATGGAAACTTAAAGAGAAAGTGTTGGCGATTGTCGATGACAATTCGACCGCAATCGATGCACGGCTTCCGGAAGGGGATGTCACGCTGGTTAAATTGATGCCGCCATTCGACCGGTGGTCCATCGTGGAAGGCGTTCTGCCAAAATACGCCCAGTTCGAGCATAGCCATTGTCTGAATGGCGCGGTCATTCGAGTTTCAAATGGCAAACGCCTCGTGGATGACCTGGTTTCGCATCATTACATCGTCACGACCGGTCACAACTTGAACGAGTTGGAAATGGTCTCCAAAGTGTTCGACCTGGAACCTGTCACGCTCTAGCAGAATAGCGGGTCTTGAAGGGACCGCCCAGCGAGTATTAGAATATCGCTTAAAATAACGACTTATAACAGAATATGTTATAAGTCGTTTCCATATCCACAAAAGATATTGACAATTCGACATATATGCTTATAATCAATATGTAGTAATGTAATTATGTAATTACTTGTTCAATCTTCAAGTCTCCCTATTTATAACCAATTTCATTTTCCTTTTGGCCCCTGGATGGAGAACCACAAGCGGTAATGGGAACTGTTCGTGAAGTAATGCATAAGAAACAAAGAAATATTACTTCACTGGAGATGCCGGCCTGGCTTTTCCAGGCCCAAACATTGCCAAACCGCAATTTTATCACCGGTTCAGAAAAAATATTGATCGATCTGATCCGGAAATATGGGGAGTTGTCGAAAGCGGATTTTACCCATCATACTGATTTTTCCCGCTCCAAAATCACCACCTGCGTGGAAAGCCTCATCGATAAAAAAATCCTTATTGAAAATAAGGCCACGGAATATTCAGGCGGGCGGCGCTCAAAGACATTCAGCCTGAATGGGAAAGCCGGTTTGTTGGCAGGAATGGATATCGGAGCAACCAGTATAGATCTGGGTGTTGCAGATTTTTCCGGCAGGATTCTTGTTCGCCATTCTGAACCTGCCTCCGTCAAAGATGGGCCGGTCAAGATACTTGGCCGAGCCTGTACGATGCTTGAGAGAATGCTCAATGAGAATGACCTGAACCAGGCGAAATTGAATGGCATCGGGATCGGTGTTCCGGGCCCGGTTGATTTTTCAGCCGGAACACTGGTATCCCCGCCAATCATGCCAGGATGGGATCGTTATCCGATCATCCAGATGATCCAGCAATGGTTCCCATCCGCGAATGTTGTCGTCGATAATGATGTCAATGTAATGGCGTTGGGAGAAATAAATCAGGGTGCCGGCAAAGGAGTCGACAACCTGATTTTTGTTAAAATCGGGACAGGCATCGGCGCAGGGATCATCTGTGAGGGAAATATCTACCGCGGATCCAGCGGCTGCGCTGGTGATATTGGCCACATCAGTGTAAATAAAACTGGCCCCCTGTGCCATTGTGGCAACCGGGGTTGCCTGGAAGCCTTTGCCGGTGGACCGGCAATTGCCGAGCGGGCTCTAATGGCGGCGCAAGCCGGCCGGAGCCCAACGCTGCTGGAACATTATGAAAAGAATGGAAAAGCCCTGCGTGCCGAAGATGTTGGTGACGCTGCCAGGGAAGGTGATGCGGTCGCACTGGAAGTGATCCGCGAGAGCGGACAAATGATTGGAGACGTGCTGGCCAGTCTGGTTAATTTCTACAACCCAGAGATGATCGTGATTGGCGGAGGGGTCATGAACATCGGCAACCTCTTGCTTTCTTCGATCCGCCAGACCGTGCTTAACCGTTCCACCTCACTAGCGACGCGCGATCTCCACATTGTTTTTTCAGAAACAGGCGCTGACTCAGGCGTGATTGGAGCGGTAAACCTTGCCATGGATTATATGTTCAGCCTCTCGGCTGTTGGCAATGGTTCAAATGGAGAATGAGGCAGGTTTATGAAATTCGGAGTCAATACATTCGTTTGGGTATCACCCTGCACAACGGTAGCCGTCAAAGATCTGGCACCGAAAGTGAAATCGATGGGTTTTGATATCCTTGAGATTTCGGTTGAAACACCGTCATTAATCGATGGAAAAGTTGTCAAAGATGTTTTAGCGGTAAACCAGTTGGAAGGAATTGTTTGCGGTGTTTTTGGGGCCGACCGGAATATTTGCAGTAGCGATCCAAATATTGTCGCCAACGCCAAAACCTATATTCGTTGGCTGATTAATTTGGCTGCCGAACTTGGTTCACCGGTGGTTTGCGGTCCCCTGTACTCGGCTGTTGGCAAGGAGCACCTGGAAGATGAGAAGGCTCGCAAAGCGGAATGGGATCAAGCCGTGCATGGCATCCAGGAGATGGCTCATTACGCAGAGCCAAAAGGTGTGAAGTTGGCGCTTGAGTGCCTTAATCGTTTTGAGACGGATATGCTGAACGTTGTCTCGCAAGCCCTGATGTTTGTCTCCCAAACCGGCATGGATAATGTCGGACTGCACCTCGATACCTTTCATATGCATCTGGAGGAAAAGAATAGCGCAGATGCCATCCGGCTGGCGGATAAAAAGATCTTTCATTTCCACGCCTGTGAGAACGACCGGGGAGTGCCTGGTACCGGGCAGGTGCGTTGGAATGAAATTGCCGGAGCATTGCAGGATGTCAATTATCAAGGTCCGATCGTTATTGAATCTTTCACGAACCAGGTGAAGGAGATTGCCCGGGCGGTCAACATCTGGCGCGAGATTGCTCCCAGCCAGGATGCCATTGCACAGCAGGGCCTGCAGTTCCTAAAGACATTAATCTCCTGATAAAATGGAATGATTGACGAGGTCCGGATATGGAAAATGATCCTTTGGAACCAGTTTCAAAATCACCTCAAGAAATCCTGCCCACCATCGAGGTGCAGCACATCTCCAAGCGTTTTCCGGGTGTGATGGCGCTGGATGACGTTTCCCTTCAGTTCTTCCCGGGTGAAGTTCATGCAGTTGTGGGTGAGAATGGCGCGGGAAAATCGACGTTGATGAAAATTATGTCGGGTGCATATATTCCAGATTCTGGAGATATTTACTTGGGCGGGGAAAAAGTGACCTTCAACCATCCCCAGGCAGCTCAATTGAAAGGGATCAGCATCATCTACCAGGAGTTCAACCTGCTCCCCGAACGGACCGTTGCTCACAATATATTCCTTGGCCGGGAACCTTCCAGATTCGGGACCATGGATATCCGGCAGATGAATAAAAAAGCCAGGGATGTTCTAAAGGAAATCGGCGTGGAGAAAATGATTTCGCCTTCGGCTCTCGCCAGCAGTCTCTCGGTTGCCGAGCAACAACTGGTTGAAATCGCCAAAGCAATCTCTTTCAAAGCCAAAGTGCTGATCATGGATGAGCCTACGGCAGCCCTTACCTATACAGAGGTAGGATTGCTGGATGATTTGATCGGTCGATTGAAACAAAAGGGCATGTCAGTCATTTTCATTTCACACCGTTTGAGAGAGGTCTTTGATATTGCCGAAAAGATCACGGTACTGAAAGATGGAAAATTCGTAAAGACTGTGAGCAAGAAAGATGTCGCTCCTGCCGACGTGGTCTACTTGATGGTGGGACGCACGCTCGACCATTACTTCCCGCCTCTCGGCAAGCCCGAGGACTTTGGCGAGGTGGTATTGAAGATCAAAGATGCATCCAACACTCTCCTGCAGGGTATCCAATTTGAACTTCGCAAGGGGGAGGTGCTGGGCATCGCCGGCTTGCAGGGATCCGGACGTACAGAATTGGCCCAGGCCTTATTTGGTGTAATGCCCTTCAAATCCGGCAGCATGGAACTGCACGGAAAGGCGATTGCCATCCGAAATCCCTTCAAGGCGATCCGGAACAAGATGGGCTTTGTAACCGAGGACCGGAAATCGGAAGGGATCGCCCCCAGGCAGCCCATTCGGGATAACATGCTGCTGACGGTTAGGGCAATCCAAAATTTGTTTGGCGTCCTCTTAAAGGATGGGATCAGGAAGTCGCGTAAACTGGTTCCCATGCTGGGTAAACAGGTTGATATAAAAACCGATTCCTATGATCGCGAAGCGCAGTACCTGAGTGGCGGCAATCAGCAGAAAGTTGTGCTTGCCAAATGGCTGGCATCAGATGCAGATGTGTTCATCTTTGATGAACCCACCCGTGGGATTGACGTGGAATCGAAGGCCGGTATCCACGATATGATCCGGGAACTGACCAAACGCGGCATTGCCGTCCTGATGATTTCTTCAGAACTTCCGGAGATCATTGGGATGAGCGACCGGATCCTGGTGATGGCTGATCACAAGGTCGCGGGTGAACTGCCTGCAAAATCGAGCGAGAATGAGATCATGTTGATGGCGACAGGTCACTCCAACGCGGTTATCCAGAATGCGGCCTCATCAGGAAAGGAATAACATGACGACGGCTACTGTTACTGCAAACGGTTTCAGAAGAGTCCTGCGTTCCATTCACATTCCACCAGTTTATTTCTTCCTGATTCTTATCTTCATTGCGGGTGGATTGCTGGACCAGGTTTTTGCGGATGGGCAAATTTTCAGCAATCCAGCTATCATGCTGAACATCGTTGTCCGCTCTGTGGCACTCGGAATCGTGGCGGTTGGGCAGAGCCTGGTGATCATCGGCGCATCCATTGATCTATCGGTTGCTTATACCATCAGCATCACCGCCGTCATGTCTTCGTATATCATGGTGGGAAAAACAGAAAATGTGCCCATGGCGATCCTGGGCGTATTCGGTATCGGTGCATTGATTGGTCTCGCCAACGGGCTGATCATCACAAAACTGCATGTCAATCCCTTTATTGCCACCCTGGGTACCAGCCTGATCGTCAAGGGCATCATCAACGCCTCCTTCTCCAACTATACCGGCTCCGTTCCGAAAAGCTTCGAGTATTTTGGATATGGCAAAATTGGTCCCATACCCGTATCCATCTTCATCCTTGTGATCATTGTGATGGGAGGTTGGTTCCTCCTTGCCAGGACGAAATTTGGCTCACACCTGTATGGAGTAGGTGGTAACTCTGAAGTGGCGCGCCTTTCGGGTGTGCGCACCGACCGGGTCCTGATCATCGCGCATGTCATCTGCAGCATGACCGCGGTTCTGGCAGGCCTGTTCCTGGTCAGCCAGATGCGCTCCGGAGCTCCCTGGGTTGGCCCCAATGGAGTATACGATCTGAATTCCATCGCTACGACCGTGATCGGCGGCACCGCCCTGGCTGGTGGAAAAGGCGGGGTATGGGGTACGCTGGGTGGGGTTTTGATCTTTGGCGTTCTGGAAACAGTTTTCAACCAGCTGGGCGTGAACCCCTATATTAAAACGTTCCTGCAGGGAGCTATCATCGTCTTAGCCGTAGCCAGCTATACCATACGCTCGAAAAAAGAAGCGGCATAAGGAGCGGATCAAATGACAGAATCTATCAGCACTCCACAGACAGGGTTCTCAAAATTGCTCCGTTCGATCTGGGCAGGCATCAAGAAGACTCCGCCGGTTTACCCTATCTTCTTTATCATTTTCATTATTTTAGGGCTGCTCAATCCGAATAAATATCAGAGCATGAACGGGGTCATGACTTTTCTCCGGACGGCTGCACCCCTGGCGGTGCTTGCGATTGGGGAAATGCTGGTCCTGGCACTGGGCGGCTTTGACCTTTCGGTGGGAGCGATCGTCACATTTGTTGTCCTGGTCAGTTCAAAACTGCTGGCGAATGACCCTGCCAATGCCTATCCGGCGATAATGATCATGCTTGGGTCGGGCCTTGTCATCGGGCTGGTGAATGGCCTGATAGTCAGTTATCTAAAGGTGCCATCATTCATTACCACCTTGGGGATGATGCTGCTGGTGCGTGGTGGAGCGCTTTACTACGTGGGTGGCGCTCCCCAGGGATACCTGACGGATAACTGGCGCGCCTTTGGCCGGAATTACATTGAAAATGTGCCCTTGTTTGGCAGGGTTCCGTACGCGTTTATTATATTGATCGTTATTGGCGCCCTCGCATATTTCCTTTTTCATCGCACCCATTTCGGCAAGCAGATCCTGACGATCGGTGATAATGTGCGTGCCGCTCAGTTCTCCGGTGTCAGGGTCAAGCTGGTGCGCGTGCTCACATTCATTCTTTGTTCCGTTTTTGCGATCATTGGTGGAATCCTGCTGGGTGGTTTCGGCGGGGTTAATGTCACCATCGGGGAAGGGATGGAGATGCAGGCGATCGCGGCTTGCGTAGTGGGTGGAGTTCTCCTTGGCGGAGGCAAAGGGAATATATTGAACGCCATTTTTGGAGCATTTACCCTGCAGGCGATTGTCAACCTGCTGAACTTGCTTGGTTTACCCAAGCCTTACACCGACGCGGTGCAGGGTTTGATTATCATCGGCGCGGTCGCTTACGTTGGAATCTCTTCTTTGCGGAAACGGTAAACACGCCAAAATGACGCGCAGTTTGGGTGGTTCCACAACTAAACTGGCGAAATTGCTTGAAAGGAGGTGGTACCCGGGCTATCTTTAATCGGAATTGTAAGTCAAGGTTCGTATCCTATTCTATTAAAACTTTCTTGGAGGAGTATCTATAATGAAAAACAAATTGTTATTTGCCTTGTCAGTCATGATGATCGTTACCATCCTGCTGACCTCATGCGGTGCCAAATCCACTGGACCCAAGAATGCCGGTCTCCAGATGGAGCAGGCCAAGGTGGCCGCCCAGTTCTTCAATGATGCCGACTATGAAAAGAACCTGGGGTGGATGAAGCTGTCGCCATTGAACCCCAGCGACCCGATCTACCTGCAATACCTGGTTGACAACCCAACCGACATCAGCAAGTATCCCCAGTATGCTGAGTTCGCCAAGAAGGCAGCACCCTATAATATCTGCTTCTCCAACGCCGGCGTCAACAACCCATGGCGTGTGGTTGGTTATATCGACATCCGTGAGCAGGTTGAGCAGCTGCGTACCGAGGGCCTGGTCAAGAACTTCTATCACCTGGATGCCCAGGGCAACGATGCCAAGCAGATTGCCGATATCCAGGACATCATCAACACTCCCGGAAAATGCGATCTCCTGATCGTGTCCCCAAACACCAGCGAAGCCCTGACCCCGATCGTTGAAAAGGCTTGTGGCGTCATGCCGGTGATCCAGTTCGACCGCTATACCCAGACCGACTGCCCGGTTGTCTCCGAGCGCACCATTGGTGGTTATGCCTTTGGTATTACCGGTGCCCAGTTCGTTGTGGATTCCCTTGGCTCCAAGGGCGGCAATGTGCTGGCCTTCCGTATCCTCCCGGGTGTGGACGTGCTGGAGCAGCGTTGGGGCGCGGCCCGCAAGATCTTCGAGGCCAACCCACAGATCAATGTCATCGGTGTGGAGTTCGTTGCATATGATTCCTTCAAGGCAAGTACCGTGGTGAGCGATTACCTGGCGAAGTACAAAACCATCGACGCCGTCTGGATGGATGCCGGCGGCACCGCTGTCACCATTCTCGAAGCCTTCAAGGATTCCGGAGCTCCCTATCCAAAGGCCATGGTAGGTGAGGACCAGGAAGACTACCTGGAGTACTGGAAGAACAACAAGCTGAACGCCATTGCTCCCACCTTCTCGACCTTCCAGTGGCGTACCGCTGTTCTTTCCGCGGTCATGTTCCTGCAGGGCAAGACCGTTCAGCACAATTGGGTCCTGCCCCAGCCGGAAGTCACCAATGCCAACCTGGACAAGTACATCAACACCAGCATGCCGCCGCTGCACTATGCACTTTGCGGTTGCGAGGATATGACAAACTATCCAGCCGCCTGGCAGACCCCTGACATCAATAAATACAAAGACGTCATCGAGTAAACTCGGGTTTTGCTCCATAATAAATTTGAGCCCGCTCGAATTTTGGGCGGGCTCATTTCAAACTTGCGGGATTTCCATGAAAGGAATCGGAAAGCCATGATCGAGATTGGTTTTCATACGGATGCATTTAACAGCAGTTATTGGAATTTTGAGCAATGCCTGCAGTGGGCGCAGAAGAATGACGTGCATTGGATTGAATGTGGGATGATCGACGGCGTGAGCTGGATCCACGGTCTCGGCTATCAGCCGCACTTGGCGATTTGGGAAGATCCCATGATGTGGCGCGAAAAAGCCGCCCAATATGGCCTACGCTTCTCCCAGATTGACGCAGCTTTCCCGTTGTCCCTTCCGGAAGGTGCCACGCTGGGTGTGGAATACGTCTTGCGTACCATCCGCTGGGCCTACCTGGCCGGTTGTGATCATATAGATACCACAGACGATCGCTTCGCCCCCAAGGGACTTACCCACGATCAGGCCATGGATAGTATGAAAAGATCCTACGCGCAGATCCTGGAAGTTGCAGAACGTTACAAAATGATCATTGATATCGAACCGCATGGCTTTTACACCACCAAGCCCGAGTTCATGGAAAAGATGCTGGCATTTGTGGACAGCCCATATTTGCGAATGAACATGGACACCGGCAACACTTTCATCGCCGGACAGGACCCCGTCGCGTTTCTGGAAAAGTTTAAGAACAAAATCAGCCATGTTCATGTCAAGGATGTCAGTGAAACTCTTGCAGCATCATTGCGGGGGGAACTCACCGGCATCGCGGTCAGCCAATGCGCGATCGGTGATGGCGTGAACCGGGAAAACATCAAGAAGTGCTTCGATGTCCTGGTTGATATGAAATATGACGGTGTGGTCAGTTTGGAATGCGAAGGACAGGGCGGACCGATGATCGAGAAAAGTCTGGCTTTCGTGCGTGAGGTGGTCGCCGACGCCAATAAGCGCCTAGCCGGAAATTAAACTGTTGACCTGTGGATAACGAAAGGAGTCTGATATGGGTAAAGTGTTTCTCGGTGTGAATATGGAATTTGTGCGCCATCACGACAAACCTTTTGACTGGGGAGTCGTCAAGGCAGCTGAGATAGGTTATCAATATATTGAACCCATGGTTCATTGGGGGCGTGAGCTTTTGAGCGAGGCGCGTTATTTTCATAGCGTTTCAATGTATGATGATCCACGCTGGGCCAGGGACCTTTGTGACAAGCATAACATCAAAATGTCTGGTTTATCCGCTCACACGCCGCTGTGTAAACCGGAGATCAGCGTGGAATATTTGAAACAAGCCATCCGTTGGGCTTCCGATGCCGGTGCACCAGTTGTCAACACAGATGAAGGACCAAAACCCGAGTGGACAACCCGGGAGATGGATTATCAGCTAATGACTTACACGTTGAAAGAAGCCTCCATGGTGGCGGAGCGCTATGGCATCAAGATTGGCCTGGAACCCCACCAGCAATACAGCAAATCGCAGGAAGGGCTTGAGAGTATCTACAACCTGGTAAAATCCCCCGCCATCGGGATCAATTATGATACCGGCAACAGTTACCTCGCCGGAACTACCGATACCTATGCTTGGCTGACCCATGTCAAGGATCACCTCGTACATCTGCATGCCAAGGATATCAGTTTTTCGCAGAGCGGAGAAGAACGCGGAAAAGTTACCGGAACTCCAGTCGGCTGTGCTTGCGGTGACGGGGTTGTGGATTGGAAAAGGATGATCGAGATCGTAAAGACCGCCCCGGCGGATATCGTTTTCAGTGTGGAATGCGGTACCGTGCCGGACGCGATTCGCAGTTTCGAACACCTAAGTAAATTGATCTGAGCTTTATAGGTGGCGGTGACGTTTGCGCGTCACTTCCCCTCTGATCTGTTACACCTACTCTTCTCACCCCTGAGACCGTTAAAAGGGGTGAGACTGTTTAAAATGGGATTAAAGGGAGTGGAACGGGTGTGTTATGATCACAAAGGTATTTCAGGAAAATGGTATGGCAGATAGACCTATTCTCTCCATCATCATACCAACCTACCAACGCGAAGATTTACTCATGCAGTGCCTCCGTTCGATCTTTACGGCTGAAAAACCGCCACTTGGTTTTGAAGTGTTCGTTGTGGATGACGGGGGCGGGCTCTCACGGGAGATCGAAATAGGGTTCCCTGGCGATGATATCCGTTGGGTTCGCCTTCCGAAGAACTGCGGGCAGGCCAACGCCCAGGAGATTGGGCGCCGGCAAGCCAAGGGGGAGATCCTGGCGTTCCTGGACGATGACTGCATTGTTGGGAAAGCCTGGCTTGGCGAAATCGAGCGTTTTTTTGCCACTCACCCGCAACTGGCATGTATGACCGGCCGGGTGGAAGCCCAGGATACCAGCCACATCCTGGCGCGCACCCGCCAGGAAATCTATTATGAACGCGCCCGCAGAATCGCTGGTGAGGGTTTCCAGGCTGCCTTGCGGGCCAAGTGGACCTTGCCGGAGTGCCCGGGAGTGCTGTTAAGTGACCACCTGAGCGGTGGGAACTTCGCCATCCGCCGGGAAACACTGGAAGCGATCGGCGGTTTTGATCAGAGTGTGCAATTCGGGAACGACCGGGTCATGTCGCAGAGACTGCTCGGGGAAGCCTGTGCGATCGCTTACGACCCGGCCTTGGTCATCTATCATAAACACGACATACAATATCGCACAATCTATCGTATTGCCAAGCGTAAGATGGAACGCCATTTTTCCGGTGGGTTGGAGATCCACTTGCGTGAATGTCTGCCTTTATTCCTAGAGCTCCTGCGGGCGCCCTTCGACATCCGCCGGCACCCGGAGATGTACCGCGCCGACCCCAGCCGTATCAAGGTATACCTGGCATTCACCTGCGTCCAGGTATTATATGCGTTGGGCGGGCTGCTTACCTTCTTTCCTATGTACTTTACGAAGGTTCTAAGGTGAACAGGATCAGGAGAAAGATCCTTGAGTTCCTTGCCAGGCTTCTCTTCGGCCGCTGGGCAAACCAAATCGACAGGGTCATCGAATCAGTCCAGGTCGCGAAGCCTGAGGTGCTGCTGCGCTCGGTCAAGGTGCGCCGGGCGGTGGTGATTACCTACAATTATCCCGCCCATTTCGACATCTTCTTCCGGCGGACTCAAGCGTTCCCAGAAAGGTATGTCTTCGAGCTCGAGCGGGCAGTGGTACTCAAAGACCGGGGAGTCATCTTAACGGCAGATGGAATGATCCTGCAGGAAAGCGCAGGGACCGTACGCCGGTTGTTCCGGCACGGCAGCCTGCTGGACAGCCTGACCGCCCCCGTCCATCCGCTGCACCTGCAGCACCCGTGCAGTTACCTTCCTTGCAAACCGTTCTACCACTTTCTGGTGGAGGAGATTCCTGCAATCCTTTACGCCTGGAGACAAGCACAGGACCTGCTGGTGCTGGCAGACCCACCGGAGAGGCTGCCACGCTACTATGCTGAAGCCCTGCAACTTATCTTTGGCAATGAGATAGCGGGACGTATGCAGATCATCCATGGGAACGTCAGCACGGAACACTACATGCTGACCCAGCGGGATTCATTCTCCACTCATATACACCTGGATGACATCCAACTCCTGAACCAATACCTCCTGCAAGAGTCTTTCAATGGATTAACCCCCCCAAGGCTGTACATCTCGCGCCGGAAGGCCGCCGGACGCCGGATCAGGAACGAGGCCGAGGTCGAGTCCATGCTAGCAAGAAATAGCTATCAAGAGGTTTTCCTGGAAGATCTTCCTTTACAGGATCAGATCGGTCTGATTGCCAATTGTGAATGCCTGGTCGCCCCGCATGGTGCCGGCCTGTCCCACCTGGTGTGGAACCCGTCCCGCAGGAAGGCGGTCATGGAGATATTCCCCTCGTTTGTGCGGAACGATGCCTTCGGCAGCCTGGCGTACACGCTTGGGTATGATTACGGTTATGTGGTCTGTGAAAGTAGGAAGAATGAAGGGGAATACGTCAACCTAAGCCGCCTGGAAAAGGGGATGGCAGAGCTGGGGATGCTTTAATCCCGGATTAGCTGAAGCTTATCCCCCTATGAGCATTGCCTTCGAGCCAATCCAGCATCCCAGCCAGGTTGATTGGCTCCCGGCGGTGGAACGGATACGAAAAACCTTTTTCGGAAAGCCCCCGGAAGGCTGTGCAGCCCTGGCAGACCTGCGGCTTGTGGGATCCGAGATGGGCGTGGATCAATGCCATGTAAAGGGGATTGGCGGCAGAAATCAAATCCGTGAAGCCAGCTTGTTTCAAACTGCCAATGATCAAGGTGGCATTGCCATCCCCGACCGAGCAGGCGTTCACCCGACCATCCGGGAGAACAACAGGTTTGAAAATGAACACACATGGCCCGGTATGCGGCATGTGAACCTGTTTGGTCTGGAGGCCCAGTTTTTCCAGCTCCTTCGGATCGACCATGCCGGACCAATTGGATAACCCGCCCGGCACTCGCACCTGGGCACCCAGCCCGGACAGCTGTTCCACCATCCCCAGCAGTTCCGAAGGGTTTGGGGCATAATCGCGGGACGTGGTGCGAATTTTCAGGACAGTATGTTGCAGCAGTTCCGTATAATTCGAAAGGTCGCGCAATCGAGCGAGAAGGCTCCGGTAGACGACCGGGCTGGCGCAAGTGAGTGTCTGGAAGCTTTCTTCATCCTGACCGTAGAGGCTGATGGACAGCCAGCGCAATTTTTTTAGCCCCGACAGGGTTGCCAGGAATTGTTCATCCGCAAGTGTCAGGTTGGTGGAGAAGTAATAGTCCAGCACACCCGGGTGACTTTCAAGATAAAGCAGGCGTTGGATGAATAGCGGGTCGGTCAGCGGTTCTCCAACCAGGGGGGTCAGATTGAAGGAACGGTAGCCAAAGCGGTTTGCTTCCTGAATATAGGTTTCAAAGTCGGCGTGCGGCATTACCTGTCGTTTCAGGCTGGTTTTTGGGTAGGCGCAAAAGACGCAATGGAAATTGCACATCGTCGTCGTTGCGACGAACAGGCTTTCGAGCGGGTGGGGGAGGCAGGCCTGGTGCGCGGGTGCGTTCATGGCAGCCTGTTGAAGATTTTGTCCATGGCCCAGCTCGTCCTGGCGGCGGATTCCCGATTGCTTGGGAAAGGTTCCTGGCCGAGTAGGCTTTTACAAATGCTCTCGATCATAAAGAGCTGCGAGGGGACGGGTTTGCGGAAGGTCCAGCTTTCGGTCTTATCATCGGTTAAAAGCTGGATAGGCGAGCGTGTGGAGCTGCAAAAAGCGATTTTTCCGCCTGTACCATAAATTTCGATCAGGTCCATGGATTGGTCGCGAGCACCCACGTAACACCAGCAGCCAACCGCCAGGGCCCCACTCTGGAATCCGAGACTGGCAACGATCGTATCCTCGGGCTCATACAAGCCAGCCCGGTTGGCAGCCGCGCCCGCCGCGCTGACAATGGGACCCATAAGGAAATCAAGCAGATCGATCTGGTGGCAGGCCAGGTCAAAGAAGTAACCACCTCCGGATACTTGCGGATCCAGACGCCAGGGTAGATTCTCCCGATCGGAATCTCCGGGTTTGGGAGGAACGATATTGGTGAGGCTGGCGCTTGTGAGGGTGCCAATCCGGCCATCCTGCAGGAATTGCCTGATCTTTTGAAAATAGGGGAGACTGCGGTAGTAATAAGCAACATAGAGTGGCTGCCCGGCTGCCTGACTGGCCTGGTTCATC
>Ga0209253_10001037_pt1 | contig 24388 bp, 22 predicted proteins | sample FrelakmetBRP12BR_FD_187145 | JGI IMG/M metagenome (GOLD analysis project Ga0209253, IMG submission 187145) | Freshwater lake sediment microbial communities from the University of Notre Dame, USA, for methane emissions studies - BRP12 BR (SPAdes)... | ecosystem: Environmental > Aquatic >...
TCTCGTAGGCCTGGGGGAGGGCTTGACCCCAGCGGGGGACGACTTCCTGGGCGGTCTTTTTTTTGCCCGTGATCTGCTTTTATCCGCTTTCCCATATCTCATCCCCATGGAAATCCCCAATCTTCATGAATGGATCGATGCAGGTATGCATCGCACCAACCTGATCAGTTTCACCCTACTTAGAGATAATATTGCCGGCCATGCCCTGGAGCCCTTGAACCGATTTGGTATAGCACTGTTAACAAACCAACCTGCAGAAAAGATCATTTCAGCGGCTTCGGAATTGATCGAAGTGGGTCACTCGACGGGCTGGAGCCTGCTGGCTGGTTTTGTGACCGGGATGTTGCTGGCTTTTCAAAAATAATATACTCAAATAAATATTGATTGATACTACCTGGAAAAACGAAAGGAACTGCGATGGATATTAAACAGAAGATCGAAAAAGCCAATGAAGAGGCCGCACGACGCCTGAACATGGGTGATCCGGTTCTCGTGGATATTGCCCCGGCGGGGGAGGTCATCCCAGGCATGGAAGGGAAAATGATCATGCACTCCGGTCCGCCGATTGGATGGCAGAATATGTGCGGAGCGCAGAGAGGTGCGATCATTGGGCAGGTGCTATATGAGGGCTGGGCTAAATCTGTCGAGGAAGCGACCGCCAGCCTCGAGCATGACAAGATCCACCTGGAGCCCAATCACCACCATAAGGCGGTTGGACCGATGGCCGGTACCATCTCGCCCTCCGCGCCTGTCTGGGTGGTGGAGAATAGGGCCTTCGGAAACCGGGCCTATTGCCGCCAGGTAGAGGGCAACCAGCAATTTGGGGATTACAGCGAACAAGCGCTGCAGGGATTACGTATGTGGCGGGATGTCTGGGCACCCACCCTGCGCCTTGCGCTCGCTACAATCGGAGGATTGGAACTAAAGCCAATCATTACCAAGGCACTTCAGATGGGGGATGAACTGCACAACCGGCATACCGCGGCTTCCAGTCTGTTTGCCAATGCCATGGCAGTGGCAATGGCCCAGACGGAGCTGCCGAAAGACAAAATGCTCTGGACGTTAAAGTATGTCACCAACCATGAGCTCATCTTCCTGGGCATCGCCATGGCCTGCGGTAAAGCAATTGCTGATCCGGTCATGGGAATCGATTACAGCACAGTGGTGACCGCCATGTGCCGGAACGGGATCGAATTCGGCTTGCGTGTAAGCGCGTTAGGGGAGGAATGGTTCTCTGCCCCGGCCCCCAGGGTGGATGGCCTTTACCTGCCTGGATACAACGCGGATGTGGCCGGTTTGGATATGGGCGATTCGGCCATCACCGAGACAGTAGGTTGGGGGGCTTTTACCATTGGCGGCGCGCCCGGAATCCTCAGCCTGGTCGGCGGTACTCCCGAGGAAGCCCTGGCATATTCCAGGGAAATGAGAAAAATAACGGTCTCCACACACCCGACATATCGACTACCTGCCCTTGGATTTGCCGGGAGCGCGATCGGGATCGACATCCGCAAAGTGGTGCAGACCGGGATCACCCCGATCATCGATACCGCGATTGCCCACAAAGATCCGGGCTATCCGAAGATTGGCGCCGGCATGGTACGCGCTCCGTTGGAATGCTTCAAAAAGGCTTTGATCGCTTTCGGCAGAAAATACAACGTCAGTAAATAAATTGAAAGAGTAGAGGTTTCAATATGGCCTCCGGTTTTGTGATCCGCAAGAACCAGTATTATGATTCAATTTTCCTGATGAACGTCAACCGGCGTATCTCGGAAGTCAAGGGTGTCCAACAAACGGCTGTCTTGATGGGCAGCCCGACCAATAAAAGCCTTTTACTGGATATTGGAATACAGGACAACCAGATCGAAAGTGCCCAACCCAATGATCTGATCGTGGCGGTGATTGCTGAAGCCCCGTCCATTGTGGATGATGTCCTTGGACGCCTGGACGAGTGGCTGGAGGCAATTCAGGAAAATACTCCAAGCCTGAGTGTTAAAACGATCGAAGAAGGTCTGTTGCAAAAACCGAATGCCAACCTGGCTGTCATTTCTGTTCCAGGGGAGTACGCTGCCCGGGAAGCGAAAAAAGCGCTCGAAGCTGGCTTGAATGTTTTTCTGTTCAGCGATAATGTGTCCATAGAGGATGAATTGGAACTAAAGCAATTCGCAACAGCCAAAGGACTGCTGGTGATGGGACCGGACTGTGGTACCAGCCTGATAGGCGGAGTAGGGATCGGATTCGCCAACGCAGTCAGGCAAGGTCCGATCGGGGTCATCGGGGCGGCAGGAACCGGATTGCAGGAATTTACAAGTCAGGTGCACAATGCCGGGTCTGGAATTTCTCATGCCATTGGAACAGGCAGCCACGATCTTTCTGAGAATATCAATGGGCTGACTACCCTTGCAGCCCTAGAAGCACTGGAGGCGGATCAACAGACGAGCGTGATTGCGATCATATCCAAACCACCGGCGGCAAGCAGCCTGGCTGGTCTCCTTGAGAGAATTAGAACTTGTAAAAAACCGGTGGTGGGCTGTTTGCTGGGAGTCGATCCGGTGCAGCTCGCCGGAAAGCCTAATTTTCAGCCAGCCCGCACCATCGATGAGGCTGTCCGAATCGCCATTGCCATTTCAAATGGACAGACAAGCATGCCAACCATCGGCCTGACAACTGAAGATATGACCGCAATTCGAATGGAGAAGAAGGGCTGGTCGCATGAACAAAAATACCTGCGCGGCATCCTGGAAGGAGGAACATTCTGCTACCAGTCACAACAGATCATGGGTGAGGCAGGTATCACCATTCACTCCAACAGTCCCTTCGATCGAAAAAACAACCTGGCGGATCCGGACCAAAGTATCGAACATACCATCGTTGATATGGGGGACGATATTTACACGATTGGCAAACCACATCCCATGATCGATGGAACACTGCGCAAGCGCCGGATCCTGGCTGAGAGCCGTGATCCCCAGGTAGCAGTACTTTATCTGGATTTTATTCTTGGGTATAACGCTTCCATGGATCCAATCGGGGAACTGGTGGATGCGATCCGAGAAGCCAAATGGAACTCCGAGCAACGCGGCAGCACTCTAACCGTGGTGGCCTCGGTGTGTGGGACAGAAGCCGATCCGCAGGATGTGGACCTCCAGATAAAATTGCTTCAAGAAGCCGGTGGATTGGTTTTTCGAAGTAATGCGCTTGCATGCGCGGCTCTTTGCGAACTCCTGAAACAGGAATAGAGGTTTTTGTGGAAACGTTGATCAGCAAACTATTATCCGGACCGGTAATTGCGATCAGCCTGGGGTTGAAATCATTCGGCACAAGCCTGGAACAGCAGGGAGTGGAGGTGGTTCAGGTTGATTGGGTTCCTCCAGCAGGAGGGGATCGGGAAATGATGGATTTATTGGATGAGCTAATATAAGTAATTTTCAGGTAATTCCTGGGCGGGAGAGAGCCATTCAAGAAGAGAGGCGTGCAACAAGAGAGCAAGCCGGCAGGCAAGAGACGGTGTATGTGTCGATGACCCATCCCCAACGCCTCCAAGCCACTACGCCTCTTTGTGCCCCTGCGGGGTACCCCACTCCTTGGTGCAGGCAGGTGGTGCAAACGGGACTCCACTCCGTGCCACTTCGTGATAGGTGGTGCGGGCGCCACTTCGTGGTGCAGGCGGGTGATGCAGGCGGAGACACTGTGCCTATTACGTGGGTACGAGTGCCAACTGCGTAGGGATAAATCATCGACATGGCCTCGAACGCATCCTGACGTCCGGGTACATTAGTATGGCAATCTGCACAGGATGCGGTAAGGGAAGGAACCTCCAAAATGAAGGCGTAGACAAATCCGCTATGGAGTTCATTGACAAGGTAATCGAAGCCACGCTGATCTTTCAAGGTCATCAACCCTGTGGCGGCGGTAAAGCAAACATCATTATTAACATCATTAAGCCTCTCAGCCAGCGGTTCAACTAGGCGCTCAACCGGACCGGGAAGCATGGGCAGCGCAAATGCAGCCGATAACCGAACTTCAGCATCCTGATCGTGCAAGGCAGCGACCAGCGGTTCGAGGGCATGGTTGTTCCTGGTCAGCCCAAGAGCGCGGATCGCACCTTTCCGGCTTGCCGGTGTATTGAGCGCTTCCAGGAGGAGAGGACCTGCCTGGGGATCATCAAGCTCTCCAAGAGCCTCCGTTGCAGCCAGGACGATTTGCCTGTCTTCATCCCCCAGCGCCTCCACTAAGCCGTGCAGGTCTTTTTTTGCAAGCATTTTGGGGATATTTGGTTTAAAGAGTCTCATACAAAACCTCGCGAGTCGATTAAGATTTTCCCGATCTTCACCATTTTCAATATTTATCCAGCCATCAAGGCTTTTGAATGGAAAACCTTTTTAGCTGATCTCAGTGTAGCATTTTTAGAGAAGTTCAATAGGCTGTGACCGCAGGCCCGAAGATCCCTCTCAACAGGGGCTACCATCTTAAAAGGACCGGATACCCTGTGGTGTGGCGATAACCGGGTCGAGAAGCTGCAGGGATGAGCCAAATGGAAGGAACTACGGTGGGGAATAATGCGGACACCATCCCGGCTGGTTGTCCGGAAAAACAGTAAAAGGACGCGCACATGTGTGTACTTCGTGCTATTATGAAAGTTAGACCTGGCAAGAAGGTAATGGTGAACCATGAGACTCTTCAAACCCAATGTTCAAAAGATGGCCGGGAAGAAGGATATCACCGGCCTGGAGAAGGCCCTCGGCGATAAGGATGTGGAAATCCGCAGGAGCGCGGCAGAGGCGTTGGTAGCGATCGGCGGGAAGGCCGTGATCAAACCTCTACAAGCAGCACTGAAGGATAAGGATGCTAAAGTGCGCGGCACCGCCATCACGGCGCTGGTGAAGATCGATAAGGCGAACGCAGTGAGCCTCCTGGTCAATAATTTGTACGACTCTGATCCATGGATAGACCAATTCGTGAAAACAGCCCTCATTGAGAAGGGCGAAGCTGCCATCAGACCGCTGAGCAACCTGCTGCGAACTACCGATGAATCATTCCGAATTTACATCGTGGACCTGTTGAAGCAGATCGGCTCGCCGGCGGTTGTCGAACCGCTCAGCGCCTGCCTCTGCGATGAGGAATGGGAGGTGCGCTCAGGGGCGATGGATGCGCTCAAGGAACTCGGCTATGCCCCTGACGTTGGGCCGTTGTTCGCAGGGATGCACAGCCGGGTGGAGAAGGTGCGCGATCTCGCCAATGATGCCTTCCATCCACCGCCCGATAAAGTGCACTCAGTAGAACCGTTGGTCGCTGCACTGCGGGATAAAGACATCAATATCCGGGATAACGCCACCTTGGTGTTTGATCATATCAAGGATGAACGCGTGGTAGAGCCGCTCATCGCTGAACTGACAACGGGAACGGACATCAGCAGGGCGCTAGCAGCGGGGATGTTGAGAGCCATCGGCGATCGAAGGGCAGTGGAGCCGCTGCTTGCCGCGCTGGAAGATCCTGTTAATGATGTTCGTGTAAGTGCATGCGAAGCCCTTGGGGCGTTCCGGGAAGTCCGCGCAGTGGAACCCCTGATCGCCCTGCTGGGCAAGGCCGGTGATCCCGTCCGCCCGAGCGCGGCTTGGGCCCTCGGTATTATTGGAGACCGCCGAGCCGTGGAGTCGCTGCAGGCTGCACTGGACGATCCCGTCATTGAAGTACAAATGAGCGCGATCAAGGCCTTGGGCAGGTTCAAAGAAGCGCGCTTCGTGGAGACTTTTCTCTCCCGGCTGGGCGATGTTTCTTGGGGCATCCGCCAGGCAGCGGCCACAGCACTCGGTGAGATTGGGGACGCCCGCGCCGTGCAAGGATTGACCGCCCTGCTGGCGGATTCCGCCAGGGAGGCAGCCGTAAAGGCGTTGGGCCAGATCGGCGGCAGCCAAGCAGTTGAATCGCTTGCCGCCAACCTACGCCCGTCCGATATCAACCAAGAAGGAGGCGCCTTCGAGGTGCTCTGGCATCTCGACCCGGAGTGTGCAGGTAGGGAAATTGCGCGCTTCCTGGGGCATGAGAACTGGCAGGTGCGCAGGACAGCCGTCCGTGAACTGGAAAAAAGAGGGGTAAGAGAGGCTGGGGAGGCGTTGGTCGGCGCATTGAGCGATCCGGATCCGTGCGTGCGCGAAGCTGCCGCGCAAGCCCTCGGGGAGATCGGGGATGAAAGCCGCGCATTACCCGAACTTGAGAAACTGTCTCTGAAGGAGAAGGACAGGCCTTGGCCCGGGGTCGCACACCCGGCTGCGGCGGCGCGGGAGGCTGCAAAGAAGATACGACAAAGGACAGGAAAAAATTAAAGTAAAGAAGAAAGGAGCGATGCTATGAAATGGATCAACAGGCTGTTCGGTTCTCAAGACAAGGGCAGCAAGAAGCCAGCCGGAGCTGCAGGCGAACCAACAACCGCAAAAGAACACTGCCAGCTGGGATGGAGCTATCACGAAAAGAATAAGCTGGATGAAGCCGCGGAAGAATATCGTAAAGCATTGGAGATCGATCCCGATTTCGCCCTTGCGCGGTCAAACCTCGGTATGGTTTACAAGATACAGGGGAAAATGGACGATGCGATCAGAGAATGGGAAGAAACTCTGAATCGAGGGGCCACCAGCGTAGTGCGAATGAATGCTGAGGATTGGTTGAAGGAAGCAAAGGGATTGAGGGAAGTGCAGTTAAAACCCGTTGTCGAGATCGAGAGTGAAATGAAGGCGTATCTGGATGAGATGGGACAGGCGAGTGATCGATGGAACATCGCATACGAAGCGATCACCCGGGTTGGAAAACCAGCCATCGGAATGCTGATCCAGGCGACAGAGAGTGAAAATGACCTCCTGCGGAACCGTTCGACCATTCTACTGGGAAAAATCGGGAACAGGAGCGCGATCCCAGCCCTGGAAAAAGCCGCGAAACTAAGTGAGCAGGATTTTCGCCGGATCACTGGGATAACCGGCAAAGGCAGGATGGTACAGATGGGCGGTACACAGATTGAAGTGGCACTCTCAGAGATGCTGCAAGAATATCATCGTTATGCAAAAGATGCGCTGAAGGAAATTAAGAGAAGGGGAGAATGAGATGAAATGGAAGGCTTTCTATGAAATCGACAAAAAGTGAAAACAAAGGATAGATAAAACAAAGGGTGAAGAGCAGGGGATCCTGCCCCCATGAATCAGCTACACCCAGATACTACTTCCCCAGAGAGTTAGCTTCGTTATGTGACAGCTTTTAGGTCACACACTTGCCTGTCCCGGGTACTTTCGGGGTCATCGTCATTCGGGGATCTCGCCCCTATAATTTGGGGGTTATGAGTGACCTATATCTTGTCTACGTACTATAATTGGGGTGGGAAGATAGCATGGCTGAACAATCGGCAAGCCCTCATCAGAGCAAACCCAAACCCAGGAAATCCTTCTTTTATGAAATCCTGGTCTTAGGTGTTTTACTGGTTGCCGTTATCGCCATATACACGCGGATATTCCTTCAAGGCTTAATCCCACCTTTTTCATTATCACCAACGTTCACGGAGACTGGAATGCCGTCGGTTGAAACAAGACAGCCGGAAACGCTGTTGAATGGAGTTTCTTCGTTCGTAACAACCTGGACATTAACCCCGTTCGCTGAAACGGTGTCGGCTGAAACACCTATGTTGACTCAAACGCCGGCAACAGCAACAGCCTCTGCACCAAGCCTCACGCCGGCTTTTGGTTCATGCCAGTATACGCTCAAATCTGGACCGAGAGATTTCCTTTATGCGATTTATTGGAATTGGCATATCGATAAAAACATACCGGAATTAAATGACTATTACACAAAGATATATTGCGCAGCGCTGTTATCGAATACAAATTGCCATTATCGTGCTGCCGATCCTGATACTACACAGCCGGGATGGATCTTGATCCTGCCCGGAGTTTCACCGAATATCTGTTTGCATTATGGTGGAACACCGGTACCATGATCAGCGGGTAATCCATGCAAGGCCTCCTGAAGGCCCATATCGCAAGAGTGTAGGCCACGTTCTATTCCCACTATTTTTAAGGGTCAAGCATGACATGAACCCAGCTTGTTTCCAACCAACATCCGGTACAATGTAGCTCCTATGAGCTCCTACCGCTACCCAAATGAAACTTTTATTCTGGCGCTGACACTGGTCCTGGTACTGGCCGTAATCGCCGTCACTGCCGCGGCCACCTTTTGCGGGAGCCTGCTGTTCGTGCTGGTGATGCTGGTGATATCCTTCCTGATGAACCGCTCCCATCACAACGCGCTGATCCAGGAGGCGCAACCGGTAACGGTCCAGACCGCACCGGAGCTTGCGGAGCTGGTAAAAGGCTGTGCCACGCGCCTGCAGGCCGGCCCGTTCAGCGCATTTGTTGCGGCGGGGCGCACGTTGAATGCCTACACCTTCGGGCTGGGGGAAGCGCCGGTGGTGGTGGTGTACGCCGGCGTGCTGCGCAGCATGGACGAAGATGAGCTGCGCTTCATCATCGGGCACGAATTGGGGCATGTCTGCCTGGGGCATACCTGGCTCAATTCGCTGGTGGGCGGCATGTCCGGAATCCCCAGCCCGTACTTTGCGGCGGTCCTGCTGTACTTCTCGTTCCGCTGGTGGAACCGCGCCTGCGAATACTCCGCCGACCGGGCCGGAGTGCTGGCCTGCGGGAAACCGGAAAAGGCCGCCTCGGCGCTGGTCAAGCTGGCGGGCGGCAGTTCTGCGGTCCGTTCCATGGAGGGCTGGCAGCAGGCCCTGCGCCGCATCGAAACGGAGGATGACCACCTGGGGGACAACCTGCAGGAACTGCTTTCCACCCATCCGATGATCATCCGGCGTCTGCAGGCGCTCAGCCAATATGCCGCCTCAGCTGAATACCAGCACCTGCAAGCCCAGGTCAACCGTACAGCCCCAGTGTAGTAGCAGGTCAAGATTCCACAGACATAAAGAGGAAGGAATGCCACAAAAAAAGGAAAGACTTCAGTACGATGGAAAAGCCAGGGAGATCGTTTCCCGGATGACTTTGGATGAAAAGATCGGGCTGATGAGCGGTAGTACCAGCATGTTGAAATTTGCATTTCCTTATCTCCTTGGATATTACCATTACAAGCCGTTTCCTGGCAGCGGGTGCAAGCGCCTGGGCGTGCAGGACCTACGCTTCTGCGACGGACCGCGCGGCGTTCTCCCGGGGAGATCGACCTGTTTCCCGGTCACCATGGCAAGAGGCGCGTCCTTTGATCGCGATCTTGAAGAACGGGTGGGGGATGTCATGGGAAAGGAGATACGGGCTGTTGGAGGCAACTTCTTCGGCGGCGTATGCATCAACCTGCCGTACAACCCGGGCTGGGGCAGGAGCCAGGAGGTGTACGGCGAGGACTCCATGCACATGGGGAAGATGGGCAGTGCCCTGGTGCGCGGCGTGCAGAAGCATAATGTGATTGCCTGTATCAAGCATTATGCGTTTAACTCAATGGAGTTAGCACGTTTCAAGATCAATGTTATAGCAGATAAACGGACTGAGAGGGAGATCTACCTGCGCCATTTCAAGGAATGCGTGGATGCCGGCGCGGCGGCGGTGATGAGCGCCTATAACAAGTACCAGGGAGAGCACTGCGGTCATAACGATTACCTGCTCAACCAGGTGTTGAAAGGTGAGTGGGATTTTGACGGCTTTGTTATTAGCGATTTCGTGTCTGGCGTAAAAGATACCGTGAAGGGCGCCAACGGCGGGCTGGATGTGGAGATGCCCAACAGCAACTGGTTCTCTGTGAAGAAGCTGAAAGCAGGGATCAAGAATGGGACAGTGAAAGAAGAGACCATTGATAAGGCAGCGGTCAGGATCGTCAGAACCCTGCTGGCATTCCAGGAGGCAAAGGATCCGCAGGAATACTCCCCGAAGCTGAATGCCTGTGATGAACACATCGCCCTGGCCCAGGAAGTTGCGGAAAAATCGATAACATTGATAAAGAACAATGATCATACACTTCCATTCGATCCAAACAAGACGAAGAAAGTAGCCCTGGTGGGGGACCTGGGTGCCATGCAGAATACCGGCGATCATGGATCCAGCTGGGTCAAGCGTGCAAAGGCGGATACGCTCCTGGAGGCGCTCCAGCAGAAATTCGGAGCAGGGAATGTAGTTTTCATCAAAACAAAGGATGCAGGCAATTTCCTCGAGACGATCTCAAAAGCGGATGCAGTCATCATCATGGCTGGATTGCGCCACTCTGATGAAGGCGAATATTTGTCCACTAGCATCAAAATCGGCGGTGACCGGAAAGACACTCTTGGGCTCCACCAGGATGAAATTGATACGATCACCCGCATCGGCAGGATCAATAAGAATACCGTGGTTGTGTTGATCGGCGGGAACATGTTGATAGTGGATCCGTGGTTCGAGAATGTACCGGCAGTGGTCATGGCTTTCTATCCGGGCATGAAAGGCGGCCTGGCAATTACCCGGGTGCTGTTCGGTGATGTGACCCCGAGCGGGAAGCTGCCCTTTGTCACCCCTTGCAGTGAAAGCGACCTACCCCAGGTGAACTGGCTGGCGGATGAGCAGGAGTATGGGTATTACCACGGTTATGCCAAACTGGACAAGGAGGGCATCCTACCAAGGCTGCCGTTCGGATACGGGCTGTCTTATACGACCTTTGAACTTGGGAAGATCCGACTAAAAGGCATTCAAGGCGGAACCGCGGTCTTTGAGGCCGAGGTCAAGAATACCGGGATGCATGCAGGCGGAGAGGTCGTTCAACTTTATGCCGGCTGGAACGGCAGCCGCGTGGACAGGCCGGTGAAACGGCTGCAGGATTTTGCGAAGGTCTATCTCGATGCAGGGGAAAGCAGGACGGTCGAGTTCAGGGCAAGAAAATGTGACCTGGCTTACTTTGACGAGGCCTCCAATTCTTTCATTGAAGAGGACATAGAATATTCTGCTTATATCGGGAACAGTTCCTCGGAAGAAGACCTGGTCAAGATCAACTTCCGATGGGATTTTTCTTAAAAGGACGCCCGAACCCCCACCCGGAAAGAACCCCCATGGCTGGGGGCGGGCAGTACGCCCTAAGAAAACGTAGGGCAGGCAGGGCACGCAGGCAAGCACGGATTATCTATATGCTGACCTTCCCGAAGATTTGGAGGGCCTCATTAAGGTTGTCAAGAATTCGCTATTCATCCCTTCGACATCAAAAAACATGGTATTCGTGTCCTGCCCAAGAGATGGCTAGAACTCCGTGAACTCCTCAATGTATCAAGGATACTCAGCGATGCCTTTAAGCAACCGGCCATATCTTTGGGGGCACCGCGTTCTCCCTACAGCAGGGTGATTGAACCCTGCGATTTTCACGCCATACTCTTTGCCTCCTTCTGCGAACACAAGGGATATGAAGTCAGAACCCGATGCGGTTCTGCTCACCATATTATTACTGGTCGCTGGGTTCCTGACTGGCTCAACGAAGTTCGACAGCCTTTCTTTACCACCTGGAGTTTGGTGGACTCGGAACGCCAATTCTTTCCACAGCGGACAGATTTCCGCTCTGGCGCGGACTAGTGGCAAGTCAAGGACAAGGAATCCATTGAAGGCCTCTCTGTGTATCGTTTCAGGGGTTCAGCCAAAAATAAATACACTCTGCTGAATGAGTTCAATTCGATCAATAGACATGAATTGATCCATTAGAAATGGCTTAATCCACATTATCGCGATCACGGTCCAGCTGTAAATCATACAAGTTGCTCCAAACTGAAAACTGACCAGATAGCCTTCCTGAACCAGGTTGCACACGCCATCACCAATTACGATGACCATCAAATTCAATTGTTGTTCGATAGCCCGGTTTACTGGGGCTCATTACTGGAGTGAGTGTCTGTCTATCAAGCGCATGCAACTGATTTGGCGCTTGACGCCTCATGCTCCGTCTATCACTGAAAAGTAGTAAAGTACCTGGTGAAAGGTTCATAATGCAAAATCTGAATGGTGATCCACTTCCGTGATTACTCGATCCAGAAAATCCATCCGCTATTGGACACTGGTTGATATTCTTGACCGTCCCACACATGACCCGGATGTGCAAAAAGTTAGTGCTGCTATCACCCAACAACCCTTGGTGAAGGAGTTATTCGCCCTTCAGCATCCTGAAGGTTATTGGGGTGACGATGAAACCAAACCCCAGACCGCGCGGGAAGCTGGCAGCGCGCTTGGCTTGCTAACCATTCTGGGTGCTCCTCCCGATAAGCGTACCACGGCTGGCTGTGATTCCTTCCTGAAATTCTGCCAACAAAAGAGCGGCGGTTTTTCAATGACCAGGAAACTCCGTAGTGGAATCTTCCCTTGCACTACAAGTCCGCATCTTCCCTTTCTGATTTACTTTGGTCTGGGTGAGGATGCGCGCGTGCATTCTGCTTTCACTTATATCATTGATGAGATGTCTACTGAAAACGCACTCGATTGCGGACGCTACCAGCATCGAGATTGCTTGTGGGGCGCAATTGCAGCGGTCAATGGCTTGGCTGTGCTACCTACCGATATGCGATCGGCATAATATCCGCTTCGGGTGCTCATGTGTTCCGGATTACATTGAAAGACATGGGTGATCAGGGAAGGGTTTCATCCAGTGCATATGCCACTGCCTGCTTCGCGGTCATCGCCCGGCCTTCAGCCCATAGGGCAGCCAAGGTGGCCTCATCAAGCTGGTGACGGAGGGTTTCCAGGCAGCTCTCATAGTCAGGGCGTACGACAGGAAACATCATGACCGGACCGCTTGATTCCCGCAGCGCCTCCGCCGCCCCCAACAACCTGGCGGCTCGCTCAGGCTGATGATATTCAACTGCGGTATGGGCCAATTGTTCCAGACCCATTGCGATATCGCCTTCGAAGCTTTTTCCCGAATAACCTAATTCCCAAAACAGTGCAAAAGCTTCCTTGTAATAGGAGGATGCCTGCAGTGAATCCCCTGTACGGATTGCCGCGATACCCAGATCGCGAAGTACTAAAGTGGTTCCTCCATAATTCTTTATTTCCTTGTATTGTGCCAGGCTCTCCTCAAATAGTGCTGTCGCCTTCCCATAGTCCTCCTGGGCCATGGCTACTCGCCCAAGGTTCAAAAGTGCGTAGCCGATTTCATTGCAATCCCGGGCCTGTCGAGCCAGCCTCAGACTCTCTCCCAAAAGAAGCGCCGCCTGTTGGTAGTCTCCCAACGCTACATTTGTGGCTCCCAAACTGGTCATTGTTTCACAGATGCCCCAGCGATTTCCAAGCTCACGAAAAAGCTTCAAGCCCTGCTCATTCAACGACTTTGCCCGGACAAAATCGGCCTGGAAAGAGGCACATGCTCCCAGGCCCCAGAACCCAAGCGCCATGCTCTCCCGGCCCGCCGGGCCGAGTGTCCGGGCAAGCGCTAGGCCTTCTTCAATGCGAGTTTCATCAAACAATTTCAACACTCCAAGCTTACAGAGCGTTTTTGCCCGGGTTACAAGATCAGCCGGGGCCTGGCTTGCGCTCAAGGTCAGAGTTCTTTCCAGCCAATCCCCTCCTTCCTTGATGTAGCCACGTGTATTCCAAAACCAATACAGGCTGCCTGCCACTCGTAATCCCGCTTCCGCACGTCCCGCTCCGCTTTTCTGTGACCACCTCAATACCGCCCGGAAGTTGTCATGTTCCACTTCCAACTGGTCGAACCAGGCTTTCTGCTCGGCACCCTGCATCTCCGGTTCGGCGCTTTCGGCCAGCGTGAGGAAATAACCCAGATGCTGGTTACGGATTGGCTCAGCCTCGCCCGACTCGGACAACTTCTCAAGTGCATATTGGCGGATGGTTTCGAGCAGGCGGTAGCGCGGCTCCCGGTCCTGCACTTGCTCAACCATCACTAGGGACTTATTGACGAGCGAGGCCAGGAGGTCCAATATTTCACTGGAACTGACCTGTGGGCCAGCGCAAACAGCTTCGGCTGCTTCCAGCGTCCACCCTCCGGCAAACACCGACAGGCATCTCAGCAAGGTGCGCTCGGAGGTGGAGAGCAAGTTGTAACTCCAATCGATCATGGCGCGCAGGGTTTGCAGGCGCGGCAGGGCGGTACGACTGCCCCCTGTGAGCAAGTGAAAACAGTCATCCAGACGAGCCGCGATCTGTTCGGCGCTCAGCATTCTCACCCGGGCGGCAGCCAGCTCGATCGCCAGGGGGATGCCATCCAACCGATGGCAGATCTGGGCGAGGGCGGGGGCATTGTAATCCGTGACAGTGAATGTCGCCAGAGCTGTGGTGGCGCGCTCGATAAACAGGCGCATCGCTTCGTATTGTAGAAGCGTTTGGGTGGGCGGTAAGTGTTGGATGTCGGGGGTCGAGAGCGAGGGCAGGTAGAAAGGTACTTCACCAGCGATCCCCAGGGCTTCACGGCTGCTGGACAGGATCTTCAAGCCGGGGCAGACATGCAGGAGCGAATCGGCTAATGTGGCACAGGCGTCAACCATATGCTCGCAATTATCCAGGATGAGCAGGAGATCTTTCTCACGCAGGAAATCGGTCAAGGCATCCTGCACGGAACGGCCACGTTGTTCGCGCACGCCGAGGGCGGTGGCAACAGCCTGCGGGACGAGAGCCGGCTCAGGGAGCGGGGCCAGCTCGACCAGCCACACACCGTTAGGGAAAGCCTCGAGCAGATCGGTGGCCACTTGCAGGGAAAGGCGGGTCTTGCCTGTGCCACCGGCACCAGTGATGGTCACCAGGCGTTTTTCATTCAACAAACGTTTGACTTCGGCTATTTCCTTCTCACGCCCGATGAAACTAGTGAGTTGAACAGGCAGGTTGTGGCGGTAAGCTTTGACCGGCGGGGCTGATTTGACCTTTTCAGGAGTCGTTTGATCCGACAGGAAGGATTTCACATACCTGACGAGGCTATCGATCTGCTCCCGGGTTGGGGGATTGGCTGCCTCGAACCAGTGTGTGCGCGCCAGGTAATATTGTTTACCTGGTTCCGGGGTGACATCATCGATCTTGAAGGGGAGGATGATCAGATTACTGTTGGAAGCCAGGATTAGCTCACGACTGACATCGTGGGAGGCATTGGAATCAGCTGAAAAGATCAGCAGCATGATCCGGCTGAGAGTGATGGCATTCGAGATGGCCGCCGGCCAGTCCAGGCCGGGGAGGATGTCCCTGGGTGCGATCCAGCAACGCCCACCCTCGTTCTCGATGGTCGCGCATAGTACATCTGCAACGGGCTTGTCTCTATGCGAGTATGAGATAAAGACATCGTGGGCCATGTTTCATTCCCTTCCGGATGGTTTGACGGGAAAACTGAGCATAGTATCGCGCAATTCAACCTTACAAGCAATAACTATTCGGGGATAACAGCAGCCACAAAGGAAAGGTCAATCCGACTATGCTTCCTACTCCTGCTTTAGCCTGTTCTTCCCTTCGAGGATACCTGCGGGTAGGATGGGAAATCCCCTTAAGAGGATGATATCGAAGCAGGCGTAGTAGGAGCAAAGTGCCTGAAATCGCTACGGAACCGGCGCATTGTAGGCGGCGAATCGACCTGTAACATCGGCATACCAGCCTGGGTTGTGGTTTGGCCGGGGACGCCATCCACCGCCAGCACCATCCTATTTTCCTGCCATTCGGCGGCAATATGGTGCCAATCACCGGCTTTCCAGCTGGCAATCGTGCAATATGCGCCGCCTTCGCGTACCCGTTCTGTGGGTATCGGGGATCTCGCCCCCGCCTGCCTCCGTGATTTGGGAGTACTTTGAGAGTACCTCGTACTCCGCGTTCTTTCGGGTTGGGGGTTATGCGTGACCTACTTTTATCCATTGATTTCTAATCTGGTGAGCAAACCGTTTCTGATATGTGCTTACTCATCTGCTTCTGAAATATGGGCCTCTTTATTGGCCCCGAAGAACATCTGCTCCCAGAGACCGTTTTCCTCAAAGACTGCCTGCTTTCCGTCTTTACCGGTAACCGTCAGCCTGACTTTTCCGATACATCTGACATAAGACGGATTCAAGCGCAATATTTTCATAAACAGTTTAAAAGAATACGAGCCCTTTAGCTTGCTCATAACAACAGCCGATATGTCATTGTCACGCATATATTCGACTTTATATTCCGTGCCATCTTTGGCATGATTGATGAATGTAAGTTTATTATCGATACTTTTCCCGGTTACCGGATGGGTGATGGTATCTTCCCGGATGACTTTCGTTTTCGTTTCATGATCAACGAGCACCTTTCCAGCTTTAGCGATCATGAACAGTGGATAACGGGTATATCCGTACTGCTTAACGGTGATTAGGTCGGAACTGATAATGGTGTAACCTGCCACCCTGGCCCTGCACCAATACCAATGATTGAGCAGGTTGTACATGTTGATGTTACCCCAGTTATGATCATGGTATCCGTTTCCTGTCAGTTTTTTCGTCACTCCATTCACGGTCAGAGTGGCTTCCAGGTCCGCGGAAGGAACAGGGACGAGCCAGGCAAAATAATCATTTCCCATGGCGAGATGACCGGTTCCTGGACGCCACATCGGTAGATTTGGCTTCATCAGCATGTCAAAGGTGATCCCTTCTTGCTGAAAATGAACAACATAGTTGCCTTGCTCATAGCGGATATGGTTGTTTCCAATGGTCACAGCACACTTTTCTTTGGAGGCCCGGATGATCTTCCCCTTTCCTTCCGAGAAGCGCTGGGTGATCTTGGTACCGTCCGGCAATGTTAAATCCATCTGCACGGTCGGATTGGGCTTCTGAAAGGTAAAGAAACTTTCCTTGGTGTAGAAGACCACCACGACTCTTGTACCGTCAGAACACTCAGAATCCGTATACCACCACTCATACGTTTTCGCAGCTGGATCCGTTCTCAATCCATCTTCCCAGGTCGCCACTTCCCTGGTAATGCCGTATTCTTCGTAATTTTCGCCTGACTGTCCCTTATACTCTACTTTTTCCATTATATTCTCCTTAAGTGAAGACCAAAAGGTATCCTTAAGTAAAAATCCATATTGTGCGCCAGGGGAAGTACCTGGGCGTAATAATCCGGATCACTTGCCCTTGATCGCCGACATGAAGATGCCAACAACGGCCACTCCGGCCGCGGCCAGGAAGCCGATGGTGATGCCCCGGTAGAAGGCCTGGGGGGTATTCTGCGCCAGGTGTGTGGTAAAGATGGCGCCTGCCATGCCAATCCCCAAGACCATGCCGAAGTTGCGGGCGGTCGCCAGTACCCCTGAAGCGATGCCCTGGTGGGTTTTGGGTGCGGCTCCCATCAGGGCGCTGGTATTGGGCGAGATAAAGGTGCCCGTGCCTGAACCGGCGACCGCCAATGCCAGGGCGATGTGCCACAAGGCAGAGCTCTCCTGCAAGCCGGAAAGCATGAACAAACCGACCGCCAGGATGGCCATGCCGATCATGCCAGGCAAACGCGAGCCAATTTTATCGGAGAACGCCCCGCTGAGCGGGGCGGTGATGGCCATGAGGATGGGCTGGGCGGTCAGGAGCATGCCAGCGGCAGCCGGGTTCAACCCGCGCCCCTGGATCAGGTAGAAAGGCATCAGGAAGGTAATACTGTAAACACAGATGTAGTTCAATACAGCGCTGACGACCGAGGTTGTAAACAATGGGATGCGGAACAGACTCAAGTCGAGCATGGGGGCAGGGGAGCGTCGCTCAACCATGATGAAGATAACCAGAAAGAGCACGGCCATGCCGATCAATAGCATAGTTGGTTGGGAGGTCCAACCCCAGTCGGCACCCCGGTTCAATCCGAGCAGGAGGGCGGTTAATCCGGAAAGGAATACCAGGGCGCCGAGGAGATCGAAAGGCTGCCCGGCTACGGTGCGGGCATCCCTGGGGATAAAGAGCAGGCTCAAGCTCAAGGCCAAGATCCCGACCGGTACATTGATATAGAAGATCGACCGCCAGCCGAGAGCCTGGGTCAGCCAGCCGCCCAAGGAGGGTCCCGCGGTCAGCCCGAGATAAGTCATGGTGGAGACAAGACCAAAAACTCTACCGCGCTGATGGGCTGGGAAGTTGCCGGTCACAATGGCGGGTGAGTTGGAGGCGAGCATGGCCCCGCCAATGGCTTGCAGGCCGCGGAAGACCACCAAGGCGGAGGTTGACCAGGCAGCCCCGCACAGCATGGAGCTGAGGACGAAGATGCCAAACCCCCAGACGTAAATGGATCTGTGGCCGCGCAGATCGCCCAGGCGGCCAAAGGTGAGCAGCAGCCCGCTCAGGACGAGCAAGTAAACCGTAACGACCCACTCGATGGAGGCAATATCAGTATGAAAGGCATTCCTTACGACAGGCAGGATCGTGTTGACCACACTCGCGTCCAGGGCGGACATGAAAGATCCTGTTCCAATAGCGATCAGAACCCACCATTTACGGTCGATGGTTTTAGTCATAAAAACTCCAAGTTATGGATAAAGCCGGGGTGAATTCTACCGCGGTTTCGAATCCCAGATTGAAAAGGGTTTCTTACCGATAAGAATCCAATCCACCACTTGCCCGGAGCTCAGGGTGGGGAGCGCGCTCAACGATACGCCACGATGAATTACCAGGATTAGATTTACTAAACTAGTGATTCTGCTGAGTCACCCGTAAAGCGGTTACAAGGAAAATACACAGACCAAGTGAGGCACTGGCATAATGGATGAGGTAGGAAAGGCCGGTATATTCATAACAGATCGGGCAATCACCGTACCAGCGATGGCTAAGCCAGAGGCGGAAATGGATCCCAACCCAGACTACTAAAGAAGCCCCCTGCCAGGGTTGCCAGCCCAACTATCCAGCCAAGGAGCGAACGCTTGCCAAGTGTCCAGCGCCGGGTGAGCCAGAGGGCAGCCATCCAATCCCATAGAGGCTGGAAGATAAGCGTGTAGCCATAGAATAGTGGGATGGAAAGTATCTCAATAATATTTCTCATTGAATTTCTATCCTGAATTACTCTCCCGCCTGTCAATTATATGTACGACGTTTTCGACCGGTTTGTCAGCCACCAGGATCAAACAGCATCCGCCACCCGCGCCCGATAGTTTCCAACCCAACGCACGCGTCCGGTATTCCGAGATCAATTGCTTTACCTCGTCATTGAAGATGTGTGGGAACATGACGACCTGTGCCTCAAAGGAGGCCCGAAAGGCACTACCAAACTCTTTAATATCCTGCGACAGGATGGCCTGCCCACATCGCCCTGTTGCCACTGCCAAACTACGAGCGCCGATGGGCATGACGGCTGTATCTGCAAGCATATTGAATGTCGCTTGGCGAGGAGGGTCAGCTGATGTCTTTGTTATATGCACAAGGCGTTGATGGCCTTCAACAATTCGTCGATCTGCGTGGAACTCCCAGATCGGCTACCAAGAAACCGTGCGACAGACTCCCAAAGGGCATGCTCATCCTCGCTTTGAGGATTTTGGGAATAGATAACTACTATTCCACGCCTAAGGGTAGAAGATCTGAGACGGAGATTCTCCTGCAGCTTCTCGACAGCAATCAGGGTCACGGCCTGCCTTAGCAGGAACGCGAGCATCGCATCGTCTTTGGTTCTTCTAATATTCGCATACCCTGATCCGAGGAGTGGAACGGCGAGTGACGATAATTTGTGAGAGTTCGCGACCTCTATTACTTTGTCCATGATAATGTCGATTCCCTCGACCGGTGTATTTGTATAGTGACCATAGTGATCTCTGGCTATGCTGAGATCCCTTGTCGTCACGACGAAGATGACACCAGGTAAATCGAGTGTGTTCGGCGCGAGCGGCAAGTACTTGCAGTGACCCAGCCCAGCAGATTTGGGTCTTTCTTTTCGAGGCCATCGGTCATCAACATCGTCATAGAACGGGCGTCCCTCGACACGTATCCGATCGAAAGAAGCAAGAACGCTGCGAGGCCCACGCTGATTGAAATCGAAGGCTTGACCAACAGGGATGACGACAGGTATTTGACGAATATCTGCTATATTGCCGAAAACCACATGAAGCATCGCACCGGTTTCCACGATGCGTTGCGGGGCGACCAGCTCGCGAAAAGAGTGGTCAAAGCCATCATAGGGTTCTGCGTCGATGGGCTGTCGCAAGCCTGGATCGGTGCCAGGTAGGGCAATTGCTGGCTGTGTTGGACCTGCAGGCTGAATATTCAGATGAGCGAGACCTGCGATAATTGCCTGGACGACACTATCGAGACTACGAGCAGCCAAGCTGATTGACGTGGCAGCTCCTACGGCAGCACGCCACTCCGGTTGGCGGATCTGAAATTCACCATGTGTTACGTCAACAAGCAGCGGCAAGATCGGTTTGGCAGCTTCGTGTGCTCGAACGATCTCCGTCGTGACCTGATGCGCAGCAAGCGAAGCAGTCGAAATTAAAAGCACGACTGCCCGAGCCCTGTCGATTTCCTCAGTAACCTGAAGTAAATAGGAAACACCGGGTACCGCATCGCGCTCGTAGTACCAGGTAGAAAAACCACTAGCCTCAACTTTTACGGCAATTGACAGGGCTAGCTCGGCGTCTTCTTCCGCGTGACTGATGAAAAGATCAGACATGGTCTTTTCCCCTCACTGTAAATCATTCGAAGGATTCAGCCTTTTATATTAACCATCGCTGAATTATCCGGCAATGATCTCAAGTGGCCAGGTAATCCAAGAAAATAGACCGGCCTGAGGGGAAGTTTTGCATATCCTTCCTGATCTATCTTTCCTACGTTTTCTATCCACAAATTGATGAATCTATCCAAGTCGAACAAACGAATTCGAGGTTGAGGTAATTTTAATACGTGTTCCTGAGTGCCTTCGGAGAAACCACCGAATGAAAAATACATACCAATATCATTTGGTTCGATCTGCCTAGAAAAAGCGTCAATATTAGCTGAGGTGGTTATCTCAGAACACTTAGAAATATGGACAAGTAAACGTGGGGGTCTTAATCCCAAAGGATCCAATGAACAGATCATATCCACAATACTATTATCTTCCTTGTCTGGAACATTCCATAGAACATGACATCCTAATGCCTTTAATAGAGAAGCAATGATTAATCGAATATCTTTTATGTCCAATATATCAAGGTATTGCCGGATATTCGATGTTGAGAAATCTTTGGCTGTATTAAATGGGTCTGAGTCAAACAGGTCGAGCCGCTTATTTTCCCTATACTTCCATTGCTGAAATAATTGTATAGATGCGTCGAAGAAATCTTCAGAATTCTTATATTTATTGCAGGCAATACGACCTGTACTTGTAATAAACCAGCAGCCATTCTTGGTTTTTTCCAACCAACCTGCCCTAACAAGCGGAATTGTTCCGATCCGCATGATTACCTCATAGCGAGGTATGTAAGGAACGAAAGAATAATATCCAGTTTCAAATTCAGTAAAGGGAATAGTAGCGCGTAGATATCTAATAATATCGGAGACGTAGAGACCTTCAGTTTCGAACCATAGCAATTCGAAGACTGTCTTTAAGATAAGATTAATCCGTTCCCTTGGGATTTCATCTATTTGATCTATCATGTTTCTCCAAGTATCCAGCAAATCATCAAATCTGATTGTTACTATTTTACTTGATACATCAATTAATCGAGTAGTATTTCGAACCAAGGTGTTTCTCATCACCATCATCTGGATAGTATTGTTTGCGATTGGCGTTAATAAACTCCATAATATCCCGATCAGATATTCCCTGATTGCCAGGCTCCAAATAACAACCGGGTGCCCAAAAATCCGAAATCATTCCGTTATTACCAAATTTAGTAAAATTCTGTAAAATTATTTTTGAACTTACTTTTCGAATTGTTTTTATATGGGCGGTCGGAGCGATAGTTGGAGGAATTAAAGCAATCCACATCATGTAATGTTCATCAATAATCAGTGACTCCAACCTCCAACCATTTGCCGGGAAAATTGGTGGGATTTCTTCCTTTAAGAACCTATAAAGGTCATTAGTGATGTGATGTGATCTAATACGAGGAATTAGCAGGCAGGAATAGTACAAATGGGACAAGTTATAAATGGGTCGCACACTTGATAATCGATTTTGTCGAGATCCTACTTTCGAAAATAAGGCTTCATATGAAGGCCCTTTTTCTGGTTTATCATTGCGGTTTCTTAATGAAGAAATAGGAGAATCTGTTCCCCGGGAGATCGAGGAACCAATTTCTTGATCCTTTGTCCTGGCGTAATTAGTGAGTGAACTTGGAGGTTGTTCCTCTTTTGATTGTCCTGTCTGATCAGCGCTTTTCACCATGTGATTCGATCCAGTCGATTCATCAATCAACCCCACTTTTCCTATCAGCAATGATTTTGGAATGAAAGTTGAAAGTCTGGGGCTTACCAGGCTGGCCTCTAAAAACCTGGTCTGGTAACGAATTTCTTGGTAAGGGATATTCGGTTGATAGAGAATGGCCAAAATCAATCCTACAGCAATAATGGTCGCATGAAGCATATAAGCAGTAGAATGCAGGTCTATTTGTTTAATTACCTCGCTTGTACTCGTAGCATCCAGATATTTATAAACGATATCGGAACAGCTATTTACATCTGAGGCTTGAATCGTTGCAGTCTTAGCAAGGACTTTGTGATCAGCAAAAAGAATGATCTCTTCAGCATCAAGATTAACTATGGAATTTGTCAAAATATTATTAATTTTTATCCGATCCCTAGCCCAAGCGGGAAGGTTGGCTTCAAAATCATCAGTCCAATTCCCTTCAATTATTCTGTCGCTCTTTGTTTCGCTTGACAGCTTGAATAACTCCAGTAAATCACTCTCAATAAATGGCTTCGTCAGCAATTTCCAAGGACGAAGATTTTCGGCTTCTTCTGGTGGTTCCTTCCTCGAAATTAACGTAATTTCAGTACTTGGAAAATGATCTCTTATTAAATATATGCTTTCTCGAACCTGCTCAAAACCAAATTCCATGTCCAAAAGGGCGTAATCCAAAGAATGATAATTGGATATAAATCCTTGAACGCCGTCCATAGTACAAACCACGTCAGTTTTCCAAGCCATATTCTTATATAAACTATGGCTTACAAGTTCCCCAAATTCCTGATAGGGAGTTACTACAATTACAGACTTTTGAACCATATTTGCTTTCCTCCTTTGTTCTTTATTTCAGATATGTATCAGTAGGAATATTCCACATGTGATGACTGGAATTGAATTTATTTTATTCCCAACCAGTGCATAACTGTAATATCTTTACGTAGTCCATGTAATGATTATTACGGGTTATCTGCGCCATATCTCTTACGTATAATTATGTAATGACATATTGTATTTGGTCATAAAGTATTATATAATAAATAACTCGAAGATATATTAAAAAAACCTTCATCATTGGAAAAATACCATAAATTCCTTATTGCATTACGTAGATTATGGTGTAAAATAAACGTATATTTACGTAATATAGTCTCTCCAGTGGAGTTGAAAACACCAAACGCAGGTTGAATTCCGAATTATTTTTTGAATTTATTAGTACCATTACTGATTCGTATTTCGATATCAACCATTTCATTGAAGCCGGAAGGAGGACAGCCCATCCCAGCTATCGGACTGCTTGTCGCCGACAATTACCTTTTAAGGCGGCAAAGTCTCGTTTGTTACCTTCGAACCCAACCTGATTTTGAAGTGGTTGGGGAAATTTCTGATGTTTTCGAGTTCAAGGAATTATCAGCAAATATTGAGGATATTGTGGTTCTTACTGATGTAAACCTGCCTTCAGTAAGCAATTTAGATCCAATCATACTAATTCGTCAATTTAATCCGAAACAACGCGTTTTCGTCCTTTCCGATAGCCTCTCACCATTACCAGCCATCCATGCATTGCGAAATGGTGCAATGGGCTATATGGTTAGGAAGGAGGATTCAAGCCATCTTCTTCAAGGAATAATCAATGTGTATCGGGGAAAAAGGTATGTAAGTAATCTAATTACTGATCAGATTCTTGATGACGTGATTGCTGGTAAGAAATTCGAGAGAGAAATCGATGAACGGATTTCCTCAAGAGAAAGGGAGATTCTCTATTTGATCGCAGAAGGAAAATCAAATTCTGAAATCGGAAAGTTATTGGTCATCAGTACGCGCACGGTAGAAACTCATCGAAATAATATTATGAGAAAATTAGGTCTTTCTTCCCAGATCGATATCATCCGTTATGCGTTCAAGCATGGTCTATTAGCGATCGAATAACATAAGATTTCATTATGACGCCATTTCCGTTTACCAGGGCGTTATAAAGATTGCGATAAATATCCCATTCGGAATTCGTTCAGGCTAGTTTGGCACGACGAGCATTATCAGCCGTAACAGAAACATAGTCATTTTCAGTGGTGGCTGCCGAATTGCCAAAACTGTGGGACTAATAATGAGGTTATAAGCTGTGTCCAATG